>JACKQG010000025.1_pt1 | contig 179983 bp, 146 predicted proteins | sample 8237621 | NCBI WGS metagenome assembly JACKQG01 (sample SAMN15677084, study PRJNA649215) | marine metagenome | biome: marine; feature: Black Sea; material: saline water; isolation source: suspended particulate matter (SPM) from the Black Sea western gyre | collected 2013-06-09/2013-06-10...
CTGATACGAGCGGCGGGCCGTATAGGTCTCGACGGTCATCGCCACTAGGTCCGTGGGCTCGTCGAAGGGAATGTCTTCCAACCGCTCGTCGTAGAAAGCCGTTTCTACATCCGCTGGCGTCAGGCTCTTTAGAATTGCGAAGCAAAGCGGATGCATCGCGTCGGATGATCGCTCTTCAAAGAGGTTCGGGCGAACGAATGTAACTTTCATGGGGCAGCGTTTTGAGTAGGCGGACTCTCCGGGCTATCTGCTACTGAATGGTCCGGCGTTTGTGCAGCCAATTCGGAGTTCCCCGTGCTTGACACGACTTGATAGGAGCGAAGTCCCGTCTCCCCGGTCGTGAGAAGTGAAAGGAAAATAAAGGCGACGACCGGACACGTCAACACGACTGCATGACAGGCAACCAACAGCGGCCAATAAAGATCGAACCGTCCTAGTTCGGCCAAGTAGTATTCGCAAACGCGAATTGCCACGCCGTAACAGACACCAAAGATACCAAAGAACACGGGGCAATACTCGGTTGCGATGGCCTCGGGGCCTCGATTCTTCGAATAGGCGAGGTTGTAGACGAGTAGGAATCCGACGCGGATGGCGTGCACGTCGTAGAGCCAATTCCAAAACGCCAGCACCGAACCCATGATAAAGCCCGATCGAATGATCTCGATCGCGCTGAAGTCCTTGGGCGGAAATCCCAGACAGAGCAAGCCGAACAAGCTGGTGGCCGTGCCAAACAGGAATCCGTGCTGCGGGCGAAACCGACCGACTCGCCACCGCGTGTTAAACTCCCAAATCTTCAGCCAATTCGTGCCCAGCGCCGGAACGACATAACTGAACACGATCGGAATCGACAGGACCAAGAGAGTTAATCGGTGGTCATAGTCATAACGGATCAGCCACAGCCAATAGCAGAGCGGAAACAGTAACGTTGGAACGACGTATTGATAAAGACGAAAGAACTGCATCACGATTCCTGCAAGTGAGAGCGTGTCGATCCATAGTCGTACAACGTGACGAACCAGGCTACCGAAGTATCCGCGAAACGGTACCGCAACCCGATCCTCGCGAGATGTTGGTCAACACCGGCAGAACTAATGGTATACTGCTGGAACGATGGAAAATCGACACCCGACTGGCCAGTGGCACCGTTACTTTGAGCAGTTCAGTTATTCCATGTAGTTGAAGAAAGATGTTTTACCATCTGGCCGATATTCGGGTTGTCGTCTGGGTTTGCATCACTTTCGCGCTTATCGCCCTCCAGTGGTTGGGAGTCGTGCAGCATTGGGCTGTGTACTTGCCAACGTTCTATTTTGCGTTTGCTTGCAAAGTCATTGTTCATAACCACTGTCATTTCCCTACGCTCAAGTCAGGCTGGAACACGCTTTTTAATCTGCTGTTAGAAATCACCACGTTGGCAACGGTTCAGTTTGTGTATGCCATTCATATGGAGAATCATCATCGAGAGCATATGACCGACGATGATTGTTCAGGGGTCCACCGATACAGCGGACGATGGGCTCTGATCGAAGCTGGCATCAGCCCATTCTTGTTTCTCGCTAAGTTTCGCCTGAGCGGACGGTGCCGCCAGGTGGTTTCTGGTTGGGTTGGTCGCCAGCAGTGGAGGATACGCGAACTCCGTTGGCATAATGCCATCATTTACTCTCTAAGCGGGACGTTACTATGGCTTCGGCCATGGGAAACGCTGATCTATTATATTATCCCTAACATGGTGTCCTTGTGGTGGATTGTGATGACAAATCACCTTCAGCATATAGGCTGCTCCGATGACTCGGAATTCACCCATTCGCGAACGATCACTGGTCGCGTTTCTAACTGGTTGCTATTTAATGCTGGGCATCATATGGCTCATCACCATCGTCCGAGAAAACACTGGACGCGATTGCCAGCCTTTTATGACAAGTACTTATCTGCACAGGTGCCGCAAGAATTAAAGCACGGTTCATTTGTCGGCGCGCTTCTGACCGTGTACTTATGCACTCTTTTTTCCACTAAGCAGATCTACCTGCCTCGATGACAATTGCTTTCACCATTTGACATGCCCGACGCTGATATAAACGCAGAACTACCTTGGAAAAACCTCAAGGTGGTTCGCCGCGACGATATGCCTATTAAGAACCGGCTGAATACATTTCTCGTATTCGCTGTTGCTGGTCTTGAGGTGATTCTCTTATGGCTGGCTTCTCGGCTGGATAATTGGTACTGCACCGTTGGACTCGGTGCCGTGTTCGCCTACGTGATGCTCACTAACTACGCCTTAATGCACGAAGCAATTCACTTGAATCTTCATGACAATCTAAAACGCAATTACGTTTTCGGGGTCATTTCCTCAATGTTCTTTCCGGTGAGCTTCACCTTGGTACAGGTGACGCATCAGGGGCACCATTATCGCAATCGAACCGATGCTGAGATCTTTGACCAATACTATGCGGGAGGATGGAATCGAGCCGTAAAAACATTCCAGTGGTATACGACGTTAATTGGGATCTTCTATCTACTCGTTGTGTTGATGTCCGTTGCAACAGCCATTATCCCCCGGGTAACAAAGAACAAACTGCTCGCTGGCAAGGCGATTGGAAACGGTAATCTAGCCGATATCACCAAAACTGATTTGAAGCGCATCCGTGGCGAGATGTTACTTACGACCGTGTTTTGGGTGCTGGTTGTCTGGCGGCTTGATTTAAACCTCTGGTTCATGCTCGCGATGTTTGGGATGGCTGGAGTCAATTGGTCCACTCGGCAGTATATCGCTCATGCGTTTTCCGAGCGAAATGTAATCGACGGTGCGTTCAACCTTCGACATAATTGGTGGATGTCCAAAATCCTTCTAAACGGCGAATGGGATTTGAATCACCATCAGCATCCGGATGTCCCTTGGACTCATTTACCTAAAGTTCCGATTGATGATCGAGAACGTCCTAGCTATATCAAGCATTATTTCCGCATGTGGATGGGCCCAGTTGAGGTGACTGAACCCGAGCCGGATATGTGGAATACCGAACAGATGGTTCGTCATCTGAAAAACGTGAACGCCTAACTAGATATCGATAACTGAAGGGAATAGCAATGAACAGGGCGACACATCGCATTGCGAAGATGAGTGTAATACCAGTGATGCTCGGAGTGCTCCTCCCCATCCTGCATGCTCAGGAAGAAGTTGCAACAACTCCGGAAGTCGATGAATCAGCCATTCCTGCTCAGCTTGATGAAACTCGTGCCGCGATCTTTAGGCTATACAATGAGGAGAAGTATGCTGAAATTGCCGAACAGTATTGCCACGAGGATATTATTTGTCTTTGGAATGACGGAACTACCTCGAAAGGACGCGAGGGCGTAACAGAGTTCTTTGCTAAGCTAAAAACGTTTATTGATGTACTGAAATGTACCCCAACGACTCAGGATCGATCTGTCTTTGCAGATGGTAAATACGTAGTGTCGATTGGGGAAATGGGTGACTCGTATGAAATGGCGGACGGTAAAGCATTTGATCTTGATAGCGTCTGGATGGCTACGCTTGCCCATGACGATGGAGAGTGGAAATTGATAAGTTTCGCTGTGTCAACCAATGCATTTGAAAATGAAGTGATCGACGCGTATCTGTTTTTGAGAACACTGGTTGCTGGTGGCATCGGTATTGTTATTGGGCTTGTAGTAGCACTAGCGCTAACTAGTCTTCGCAAGAGAAAAAGCAGCTGACGATTTGCCATCTTTTCGGCGATTGCCGCCGTCATCACTTTGATCGTCGATCGTCGCCACGCTGGTACTCGCGCGGCGAAAGCGGACGGCTTAAGGCCGCCCGCGTCGGAAGTGGTCGAGCAGCCGGGGGTAGAAGAGCCGCGAACCGAGCGACGCCAGGGCCACGCCTCCCACCGCGTCGGCCAGATGGTGCTGATGCAGCAACAGCGTCGAGAGCACCATCCCGATCCCCCAACTCCAAAGCCACAGCCGGCTCAGCGGGCTGGCCCAGCGAGCATAAACGTCGACGCAGACGATCGCCCAGGTGACGTGCAGCGACGGGCACGAGTTGAACCGCAGGTTGGCTTGATCGGCCAGTCGGAACATGCCCCGCCAAGGACCAAGCGCCGAGTCGGGCGGCGCGGGAAACGCATCTTCTGATGGCAGCAACAGGAAGACGACTCCGCCGCAAAGTGTGATCAACACCCAAGTCACCGCCATCGCGTGCATCTCGGGCCGCGTTCGCAGGATGAACGGAGCAATCAGATACGCCACGTGCATCGAGTTATAAAACACAACCATCGCCGGCACGAAGGGCATGCCCAGCTCAACCGCCCAATGAAGGCGAACGCGGAAGTCGTGCAAGCCAGTCAGGTAGTCGGCACCAACGTAGATGAACACGAACCACACCAGTAGCGGCGGACCTAGCACGCCATAGGCATAAACCAGCTTACCGAGTCCCGGCCAGCCCCAGAGCGGTCTACTTGAAGGCTCCATCAGCTGCCTGATCCGCCGTGAACGGGGCTACTCGGAAATCGACTTCACACCAACTCGTCAATCGGCCGTTGGACGTCAGCAACGTACTGCGGTCGACCCGTGAGATCGGGGACGGTTGTCGAAGGAAGATTGATGCCGAGCTTGTGGTAGAGCGTGGCGAAGACGTCATGAACGTGGATCGGACGTGTTGTCGCTTCTTCCGCATAATGATTCGTAGCACCGATGACTTGTCCAGTCTTCATGCCGCCGCCCGCGAGCATCGCGAACATGACTTTCGACCAGTGATCGCGTCCCGCGTTATCGTTGATCTTCGGCGTGCGACCAAACTCGCCCCACACCACGACTGACACGTCACGATCCAAACCGCGTTCGTGAAGATCGCTGACCAACGCCGCCAGCCCCTGATCCAACAGCGGGATCACCTTTTTGCCGTGTGCGAAGTTACTGCCATGCCAATCGAAGTCGGCGAATGCGACCGTCACACACCTAGCTCCCGCCTCGACCAAGCGACGAGCCGCCAGGAACTTCGACATATGAGCTTGATAGCCCTTGGATGAATAAGGAAGTACGTTCGGGTCGTCGGTGCCGTAACGCTCTCGGATCTTTGAATCTTCGCGAGACAGATCGAGCGCCTCGACCAACTTGCTAGAAGTCAGAATTCCGAGCGCACGTTCGGTCAGCTTATCGGACTTGCCTGCGGCGAGTTCTGCTTCAATCCGACGACGGTACAGGTCAAAGCTCGCCAACAGCTGACTTCGATCTGCCAATCGATCGAGACTCACATCCTTCAAGACCATATTCTGTAGGCTGTCGCCGGTCGGTTTGAACGGCGAATGCGCACTTCCCAAGAATCCTGATCCTGGCAGATTATACGGAAGATGCTCCATATGCATCGACAAGTCGATTGCCGGGGGGACGGAAGGATCAACCGGTCCGTGAAGCTTTGATAACACCGAGCCGATCTCCGGCCAGCCGCCTTGGGGCTGAGGCGTAAACTTTCGACCGGTCACACATTGAAACGACGAGTGCCGGCCTTCCGAACCGACCACCGATCGGATCAACGCGAACTTATCCATCATCGCGGCGACACGCGGCATGTGTTCCGAGATCTCAATGCCAGGAACGTTCGTGTGAATCGGATCAAACTCGCCACGGATTTCCGCAGGAGCGTTCGGTTTCAAGTCGACCATGTCCTGATGCGGCGGACCGCCGGTCAGGTAGATCATGATGACGGCTTTGTGGGACCGCTCGATCCCAGCCGCCTGTTCCGCTCGCAGCAACTGCGGAAGTGCGAAGCCTCCCATCGCCAATGATCCTACGGCGAGAAAATCTCGACGCGGCATGCGGTCGCACAACTGAACCTGTTGGCCTTGAATCGTCAGCATGGGATTTGAACTGGCTTACAATGACTTTCAAATGGGTATGACAAAGCAACGGTTTCGGTGAAGTCTGAGTATATCATTGCCAAGGAACGACGCAAAAGCCAATCGGTCACAAACGGATTGAAAAGCGGCTATCGTAGATTTGTCGTCGCCCCGAATTCGTGGGATAATTCTCAGTGCCCGCAATTTCAGGACGACCACGATTCAGGGCGACCACGAACGAAAGACGAAAGTATATGCGACGACTAAATTGCCGGCGATCCGGGACTATCGCGCCCCATGCGGTCGCCAGCCGTGCTTGCAGTGCTTTATTCTGCCTCCTCGCGTGTTCTACTGTGTGCGCCGACGATCTCGTCGAGTTTCTGACCGGAGCCAAAGTTCACGGCACGATCAAAGAGATCCGAAAGACGGAGAAGGAGTTCGATCTAGAACTGACTATTGGCGATAAGACAGTTGTACGAACCTATCCGTTCAGCAGCGTTCACGCAGTGACGATGAAGAGCAAGCGGTACGTACTGAACAAGCTGCCGAGTCAAGTCGCTGGGCCTTCGAAACGCGTCGAACGCACTCGCGAAGAAGTTCTTGAACTGATCGACACCGTCGGGCGCACTCCTCCGGATTGGTTCAATTCGACACGCTTGAGCGTCCCTGCGACACTTGACCTCACTTGGCCCAATGCGCCCGAAAAAGTGTGGGAGAACGGCAAGTATCCTGGCCAGTATGTATGGGACGTGATCAACCCGAATCGTGCCAAATGGCGAGAGGGCATCAAGCTGCTGCACCACATCGTCGCCGTCAACAAGGACAATCGCGGCGCTCAGGTCAAAGCAATGAACCAACTCGGGACACTCTACGCAAGCTTGCTCGAAGATTGGCCCCGAGCTGCGTTCTGGTGGCGACAAGCTGGCAAGGGGACTCAAGGTGGGATGGGCGTTGGCGGATTCCGCGTCGGTTATGAAGTCGGGCTTGCAAAGTGCTACTGGAAGCTCGGCAACAAAGAGATGGCAGTCGAGACTCTCAGTCGCACAAATGGCTCACCGTACTTGTGGTGTGAGATGGGCGAGCACGACCGCGCACTGAAGCAAGCGGAACAGTTTCGAAAAGGTTGGATGGGCGATGGAGCGCTGATCGTAGGTGGCGACGTCTGCCGTCATGCCGGCTGGTATGACAAAGCTCTCCACTACTACGAACGAGCGGCAGCGCTGCCCGAGAACGACAAGTACAAGCGAGTCGTCTACAACGCGAAAGAACGAATCGCCGCGATGAAGGCTGAGCGAGCGGTCGATCTGTCGCAACTCGCGGACGGAACCTACAAGGGCCGCAGTCTCGGATACAGCGGCATGATCGATGTGGCTGTGGCCGTGCAAGACAATCGAATAAGCTCGGTCAAGGTCACGAAGCACGTCGAGAAACAATACTATTCGTCATTGACCGACATATCAAATCAGATCATCGGCAAGCAAAGTGTGCGAGGCATCGACGCGACGGCCAGCGCGACGATCACCGCCGAAGCCATTGTGCGAGCGTCGGCGAAGGCGTTAGGACGAATGGGGAGATGACAGTCGCCAAACATCTCGTGGTCGGCAACGAGAAGAACTGACCACGGAGCAGTGTACGGCGACGAATTGACGAACTTATCGATCGATGCAGAAAGAATGCTATCGAACGCGGAGGTTCGAGACCTGATCGCTTATCTCGGCAGGCGATCTCAAGTGTTGTTACCCAGTCGAGAAGACTGACGCGGACAAGCACACGTCTATTGCGCCCATTGTCTGCCGTCAGCGAATCTCTATCATTGGTTCGAAACCTGGAACGAACCGCGGAGAGAATTTGTGTGCTTCTATCTGTTGCTGCTGTTCATAGTTGTGCCGTTCGTTGAGCTGGCTTTGCTCTTGAAGTTGGCAGAAATCACCGGAGTGTTACACACATTGTTGCTGGTCGTCGTGACCGGTGTTATAGGCACGTGGCTCACCAGATCGCAGGGCTTGCAGACGTACCGAAAAATCCAAGAGTCGCTCTCGGCGGGGCAATTACCCACCGACTCGCTGATCGACGCCTCGATGATCTTCGTTGCCGGTGCCTTGTTGCTCACGCCCGGGATTCTTACCGATCTGTTCGGCTTCTCCCTGCTGCTACCTTTCACACGACCGTTCTATCGCCGTTGGTTGATCAGTCGGTTCAAAGGTAGTTTCAAAATGCAGACGACGTTTGGCGGCGGCGAGTCGCCGCAAAAGTCCGAAGTCATCGACTCGTACGTTGTCGAGCATCATCCTGAGACTGACGACGCCGAGAGTTAGTGTTTATTGGGCAAGCGTCCTGCAACCACGGGAGTTGCTTCGCCCACTCGCCGTAAAGCAACGAACTCGTTCTAGCCGGAACTCAGTTTGTCCTTCGCGACCTCGAGCAAATCATCGGCAGTGTGTCGCTTACGGACCGTCCCGGGGATATTCGCGCGGATAGTGCCCTTTTGATCGATTAAAAACGTTCCCGGATGTGGAATGCCAGCTTGTCGCCCCGATGCTCCTTCGTTCAACACGCCGTAGGCTTTGATAACCTTACTCTCCGGATCGGAGAGCAACGGAAATGTAATCTTGCGCTTCTTTGCGAAATCCGAGAGAACTTCGGGAGAGTCATAACTGATCGCGACGACTTGGATATTCGCCGTGTTGATTCGCTCGATGCCACTCTGCAGTTCGACCAACTGCCGGATGCAAAATGGTCACCAATCCGCCGATCGATGGAAGACCAAAGCGACGTTGCGATCTTTCAAGAGATTATCAATGCTTATCTGCTTGCCGTTCTGGTCTTGCAGAGAGAAGCCTGGTGCTTTCGAGTTGACCGCCGGTTTCTCATCGCCATTGCTGTTCTGTGAGGCAAACAAAATCGACACGACTAAACAAGCGAATAACCGGAAACGCATCGCTGACTCCTCATAGGGGATCTAAATTCGCGGCGGAACGTTTATCGTAACACGTCCCCGATTCACGGTGTGTTAAGCTAATTACAATCGAAATGAGAAATGCTTCACTTCGCAATCACTTTCAACCAGCCTGCTAGAGTAAAAGCCGGATTGCCAGCTTCATCATCTTTCAACACCGAAAGCTCGGATGGTTTAAGATATCGAACCTTTCGTTCAACAACTGTCGCGCCGCGCAGGTGCGGTGGCGTCCCGTACAGTCTTTCGAGCGTTATATTGTTTTGATCACACCAATCGCCAAAGCTCGTTGGTTGAATTGATGGGTCAGCCTGATCAAGAGAAACTGTCTTGAGCAGCCAGCGAACGACTTCGGGATGCGCTGGATAAGGTCGGTGCCCACCACCTGGTTCTAGCCAAGTCTGTAGGTTTCCGTCGTGGCCGAATCGCCTGGCAATCGCGTTGGCGCGATCGACTGCGGCTTGTGTTCCTATCCATGCCGAACCGTTCGCGTCACGATCGATGATTGTGTCCGCATCGCCGTTGGTGATCAGCACGTCACAATGTGGCGTCGTTAAGGCAAGGTACTCGCTCCACGATAACTCTTCTCGCATACGTTCGTTCGGAGTTCGCGTACAGAACTTACTGCGCATCGCGATATCGTCGAAGGCCCAACCGCTGACGATGGCAAAACGAAGTCGCGAGTCAAGCGTCGCCATCCAACCCGCCTTCGCTCCCCCTAACGAATTACCAACAACGCCGATCCGCTGTGGATCGATGTCATCGCGGCTCAATAAAAAATCGACTCCTCGCATCGCGTCTCCCACGAGCTTGCCCATGATGGGGCGACCGGCGGACCACGCTTGGTGATGCACGGCATGGGGATCGTGAGCCCTCGTTCCCAGCTTACCAGCATGATGTCGCTCTTCCTCGCCAATCGGATCAGCGGCCAAGCAGGCGATGCCAAGTTTCGCATAGAGCTGGCCGATGTATTGATAACAGGGATGGCTTTTGCTCCCACCGTGTCCAAAGGTCAAGACGACACCTGGTGTCGTCCCGGTAACCTTCTTCGGTCGGTAAAGGACTGCTGGAACACGCGACCCTGCTTCACTCGTGTAAACCCACTTCTCAGCGACGACGTCGCCTAACTCGATCGTGCCGCGCGCCTCTGCCGCGAGTGGAACTCGCCCCTTCTGCAACCCGAGCATCGTCGCGAGACGGTCTCTTCGATCGCGTTGCCAATTTGTAAAGGAAGCGCGGTCGGTCCAATCACTTTGCAGTTCTGCTCTCTCTTCGTCCTTCACGGGACCAGACCATATCGCCGTATTGATTGCGAAGTACTTATTCACGAACGGCGGCTTCTTGCGGCTGGCATACCAGATGCGAAAGCTGCCATCGGTCTGTCGTATCACTGATTGGCTGGTCGTGTAATGTGATTCCCAAGGCCGATTCGGATCGGGTCGCAAAACGGGATTGGCCGGGCTGCGGTACCATCGATATCCGTCAAGGCTCGCGGCAACGCCGATCGCGGTTGTGTTGGGCCGCGCGGCCCAATAGCTCCCGTACCACATCAAGTACACGCCGTCTGCTTTGATCACGGTGGGATAAAACAGTCGCGAACGCTCCCACGCCTGCTCGACCTTGAGCACTGGATCCGGATGCAATTTCCAGCGCGTGCCGTTTTGGCTCGTCGCCATCCGCATCTGCCATGAACCGCCGGAGACGTCTGTGTACCACATGCGATACGCGACACCCTCTTTAAGGATCGTTGGTGCATAGACGTGTTCGAGCTGCGCGGGCGATGGCTCTTCCCAGGCGATCCCGTCACGGCTACGCGTTTCGTAGAGCGCATGACGTCCGCTTCCGCCTGAGAAATGCGTCGAGCTAAACCACATCCGCAGATGCCCTTGTTCGCGCAGGACCGTTCCATCCGGGTTGCGGAGTAATGTCGCCGTGAGGATCGATTGCTTCCCATCACCAAAGCGATAAACAGGATTCTTCGTGCGTCTGGTAAAGACGCGACCGTCCCGACCGGTCGCCAAGCCGAGATCGAATACTCGTTTCGCGACCGTGCCTGTCGAACCGCTATACCACAGAAAGTATTCATCTTCGAACTTCGCGACGCACGGCGCGAAAATGTGCGTGTCGTCAAAAGCACCGCTATCACCGAGCGACAAGACGGGGCCATCGGCGTCGCGTTGCCAGTCCTGCGGCTCGAGCCAGCGTCGGAGTTCACGCGGTACACGTGTCGCTTCGGTTTGAGGCGGCTGCCCTTTGGACTCGACCGATATCAAACAACACACGATCCATATCGACATGTATCGCACGAGCCGCATCATTCGCAGTTGCAACTTCTGCGCGACTTCAATAGGCCAAGAAGCCTGGAACGATCGTTCGCGTTGGTCGTCGATCGGTGACATCATGGGAAAGAATCTTACCAGCTCCAACGACGTAAGTGTTGAAGTCGGCGACGACCAAATTGTACGTCTGAGCCTCCGCCCCGCTCTCGACCGCCACGATTGGAACCGAGCCTTCGATCCCATGTAACGACTTGCCTGATGACAATTCACGGGCTTTCGACCATCCTTGACCTGATACCCAGAACAGGTGCCCACTGCTTGTCTCGAATGATTCGTTGCCGACGCGAATCTTCACTAATTGTTCTACAGGACGGATCGTCGTTCGTAACACCGGCTTATAAGCAAGTTCACCGGTTTCGATGTCTTGCGACAACACAACGTCACCCACACGAATCTTCTCAATTGCGTTCATGCCAGAAGCTGTCCAAACCGGCGTTCCCGCGGCGAAGCACTCAGCTCGCTGCGGCTGTTGTGAAGCCCCATTCTGAGAGCCGACCAAGTCAAATTGCAGCGGAGATTGGTCGCGCATTGTAACTTGGCGAGTCTGTTGCTGTCGTTGCGTTTGCTTTTGACCTTGGAGAACGACGTCGTTCTGCTGATTCCACCATTGCCACCACAATTGCGGAACGGCCGGAATGGTTTGCTGTGTGGCGAGGTTCAAGACGCGTGTAATTCGTTGGTTCAGCAATTGAGTCCCAGCATTCTGCTGCTGCATCGATTGTTGAAGTTGAACGGCCGTCGCGTTCGTATTGGCCAGAGCACGAGACAATGTCTCGCGACCGCTGCCGCCGGGAATCGCTCGCCGACGATAGACAGAATTCAGGACCAACACTTCCCGCTGTTGCTGAGCTTCCCGGAAGAACGCATGTTGGTAGACGAGTCGACCATTGGCTGGCCCAACCCTGGCGCGCGATTCTACGGTCGTGTACATTTCGGCCAACAGCAGTGGCACGAAACTCTCTCGTGGTCGCTTCATCAACAAAAGCGATGCCTCGTCGCGGACTTCAGGGCGGGATGAAAAGACCGCATGACGCACCAGCGATTCGACCGCTTCTTGTTCGGGCATTCGCGAAACCGCTTCCAGCACGAGCATGGCGGCGACTTGACTGTGAGGCGACAAGATTTCCTCCAACGCGGGAATCGCGTCGGTCGAAGTGATTGCTCGGATGTGTTCAGCCGCTCGCTCTCGCTTATCGGGATTTGACTGCCCCAGATCTTTGCGTAAGTCGAGTACTTTCGATCGCCAATCCTCTAACGCCGTTTGCCAGGACTCTCGATCTTCAGCTTGACGTTGGATCTGGGCCGCTTGTATCCACTGACCGTCCGCCAGCTGAAACCCCAATCGTTCTCTAGCGTCCGCATGATTAGGATCCAAATCGATCACGCGCGATAAGTGAGCCCGCTCCTGATCCGACATCCGCCGCTCGCTGCACCAGTCCGCCAGTTGGAGATGATCTTCGACCGTGTCACGACGATCTTCACGCAGCTTTCGGTAGGCCGCCAGCTTTGAACTCGTACTGATGATCCTCGGAGCATCGTAAACGTGCGACCAACCGCCACCAACTCGCACAAATCCTTGATGCCACCGCGCGGGAGCATAATTCGGATCGGCGACGACTGCCTCGGCGAGCAAGCGGTCGCGATCGGAACGCGGGCCATAGATCTCGCGATGAAGCGCCTCGGCGACCAACTGTTTTGCTGACTCGCGATCAGACGCGGCGATTTCCGCAGCGACGATGCCGAAGGAAGTATTCAAAAGGACAACAGAAACGACGGCAGTCAAGAAAGAACGCCAAGACATAAGGTTTTCTCCTGCGTCTCATTGCCGAACCACAACGCGAATGCATCGGTCGACACGACATGATCAAGTCGGCCCCCGTCGACTTTCAACGAAATGATATCGCTCTAGGGGCGAAGATGCAAGCAAATCGCGGGCGGGGTAGTGTCCTAGGATTGAGTTGAGAGGGAACTTTTGTGACCTCATCAAACAGATCGTCGAACGACCAGATTTGGTTGGTCAGTCCGGCCATCATAGCGGCGGTCGGGCGCTTCTGGCCAGACTTTCCGGGCATTCGGGTACGCCAGCACCAGATGTAATAGCAGGCGAACATTGCGAACGCCGCCTCTAGGTTCTCCAGCTTCTTGCTGAAGCACAGGGTGAGCCGATTCAGCCGCTTCATAAACGTCCGTTGCGTTCCGTTGAGTCGCTCAACGTGGCTGGTTCCTATCGTTCGAGCGTTCCGGCCCTCTATGCCCCGTATGCCGGTTCGCTTGGTTCCGACCATCTCCGAAGGCGAGTGGATCATGTTCGCGTTGCGGTACTCTTTTATTATCACGCCGTACTTGGCGTAGGGACCGAACGCTAGATCGACGGCTTCGGGATACCCTGCGAAACCATCGGTGCTGATCTGAACGATGGGATGATAGCCACCCTTCTCAAACTTGTGGGCATCAGACTGATTAAACAGGTTGCTGAACCACGAGTCGGAACGTGAGCGCGTGAAGTCCTACTGAAGGCTGCGAGGCGTAAGGCCAACCAAGCCTAAGCGGAGAGAAGGGGAATCGAACCCGATCCGTGAGGACTCCCTAGGGTCGCTTATAAGACGATTGCGCCCCCAAGACGCGGGACTTGCTCTCCAAAATCAAGAAAGCAGGTCGTATCGAGCGTTTCGCTAAGAAAGCGTGTGTCCTCCGTTATGACTCTGACGCCTGATCGCTCAGCTTGGTTCGCTCAGAACTGAATGAAGTGTATCTTCCCTCGCTCTTTGATCGACGCCACGGTTCCACGTTTCACAGCTTCGGAGAAGTTTTCTATTGTCCTCCAGTGCTTGACGAGCCACGTGGCTTGGTCCCAGAACTGCAACTTGTTCCAAAAAGGCTCGAAGTAAATTGCCGTAAGGACAGCCTTCTTTAACTCACGGGCTTCCGACTGACGTGTGAGTTGATGCTTATCCTGAGACACAAATACAGCATCTCGTCCTGCTAGTGCAGAAAACAGGGGTACATCCTTTATATCCTCGGGGTACTCATCGCGCAGTGCGACCGCGTCAATACCCAGAGCGTTGAGCGTGTGTGCATATCGATAGGCTATGCAACTGTCGAAGAAATACTGCACGCAGGAGATTGCTCGAACAGAATTGCTTGCTCGACTGCCCTCGGTGGCACATCAAACCATTTTGCTACCGCTGCGACATCCTGCCCGTCGCCAGCACAAACCGCGTCGGAAAGTGCCTGTGTTGGCACTCCTGTAACCGCGTCGATAGGTTGTCCGAATTGTCTCTCTGGATCTAATACAACGCGACCCTTCTTGAACAGTGGCCAGTATCGCAACGCTTCCTGTTCGCCGTATTCTAGTTTTCGGAAGAACGGCTTAACTATCTGCTTGAACACATATTGGCCGTGCTGCAAGTCCTCAATCACTTCCTGTTCGCCGTCTTTCACTTGTTTCACGAGCGTACCGAAAATCGTCTTGCCGTCTGTATCAAATTTCTTCACTGCGAAAGGGTAGTCAGTCTTAAACTTACGGGACGCAACCACAGCCGCCGTACGGATCGTCTGGAGAGACACTTCCTCGTGGCGAAACTGTCGAATGAACAACAATTCCATCAGTTCTAAAAATGAAACGGTGTCTTCTGAAGCGTCGAAACGGCGTCGAACAATACCCACGCCGGGATCTATCCAGCGACGCACCTTCCGAGTTGATGCGCCAATAATGCGTGCAGCATCAGGGATCGAATAAACGCCAAGACCGAGATGTGACTCTTGTTTCAACGTGAGACGCTAGCAATAAAAAAGTCGCAGTGAGAAGGTGCGACTGTGTTAGTTCCTCTGTAATTGTGAGCCGATCCCTTCTGATGCATCCTAGCCATCCGACTCGTCTGCGAATTCTGCTTCATATCTCGTTCGATGTCACGGCGAAACGAGACCCAACAAAAACCAACCTGAGAACGATCCTGCTACAATGCCCCCATGCCCAGCGAGCGAGACAAAGCGAAGCGCGAGCGAATTATTCAACTAGTTGCGGGGCGTCTCGGTGTCCCGCCAGATCAGATCGCTCAGAGACTCTCGTTCATCGAGGACCTGGACGTTGATTCCCTGGACGTTGAGGAGTTGGCTATCGAATTGGAAGAAGAATTCGGTTGAGAGTCGCACAAATGACCTCCCAGCACGACAAGCCGAAGCGGTGGCGACCGTGGCGGTTTAGCCTCCGAGCCCTCCTCATACTCACGTTCGGCGCGGGGTGTGTTTGCGCCGGGTGGCTGGAACGACAGCGAGAATACGACAGAGCAGAAGCAGCTCACCAACAGGAGTGGATGGAGGAAGAGGCGAGGTGGTGGAGCGCCCACGGGAAGCAGTTGCCCCGGATCAGTCCGTCAGCCGACGACACGCAAAACGACGATCCGTTCGCTGATCCATTTGATTGACGGCAGATTTCAGTCTCCCCTCAAAGTTAGGACACTACCGCGGGCGGCGTATTCGAGCCGATAAGCCCAGGGCCGCGTCAGACTGAGCTTCTCACGCCCTGCCAGACGACTAGAATTGCACAATTCCACAAGCGCGGGCCCACGAGCATGAGCTAATGTCCGAAGCTGATTCTGTCCCACAAGACGCCGACGAGAGCGCGTCGACTTCCGAAGACGACTTCGGCAATCGGCGGGCTGCGGCGAAGGTGCGCGAGTTTCCTCAGACGCCCGGTGTGTATCTGATGAAGGATTTGGCGGGGCGAGTCATCTATATCGGCAAGGCGAAGAATCTGCGATCTCGTGCTGGCAGCTACTTTTTACAAGGAGCCAAAGTCGAATGGCGTACCGCGGATTGGGTGCATGAGATCTGCGACATCGATTACATCGAATGCGACAGCGAAGTCGACGCGTTGCTAATGGAATCGCGGTTGGTCAAGGATATTCAACCCAAACACAACAAAGAGCTGAAGGACGACAAGACGTTTCCTTACTTAATGATCACGACTCACGAGGACTTTCCTCGTGTCGAAGTCACGCGCGAACCTCGCGATCGAGGCGTCAAGCTGTACGGTCCTTTTGCCAATGCAGGCGACCTGCGCGGAGCAATTCAGGTACTGCAACGTATCTTCAAGTTCCGAACGTGTTCATTGGATATCGAAGATGGCGACAAACGGTGGGAATGGTTTCGTCCTTGCCTGTTGGCCAGCATCAATCAATGTACCGTGCCGTGCAACTTGCGAATCAGCAAAGACGATTATCGCCGCGACATTCGTCGACTGCAGATGTTTCTGGACGGGAAACGCGATTCATTGCTGAAGCAGATGTACAAGGAAATGGAAAACGCGTCGAAGGCGCTCGAGTTTGAAAAGGCGGCGCGGTTGCGCGACGAAATCCGGATGCTGGAAACGCTGGACCAGCGTGGTGAGTTGGATACACACGCTCAACCCGAAGTCTTCTATATCGATCCTAAGAAGGGACTGAGCGGATTGCGCAAAGTACTCAAACTGGACAGCAAGCCACGTACGATCGAAGGCATCGACATCGCGCACCTGGGCGGCGGCGAAACGGTCGCCAGTGTTGTGCAGTTTATCGATGGTTTGCCTTTCAAACCCGGATACCGTCGCTACAAGATTCGGGATGTCGATGGAGTCGATGACTTCCGTAGCATCTATGAAGTCGTCGCGCGCCGTTACAAACGAATGCACGACCAGCAAGAGATGTTTCCCGACATCATTCTCATCGACGGTGGGAAAGGGCAATTGAACGCCGCAGTTGCAGCCTTCCGCGATCAACAGGTCGACCCACCTACGCTGATCTCGCTGGCGAAACGAGAAGAAGAGATCTTCCGTCCGGGCGAGAGCGAGTCCTTGAGACTCAGCCGACATGCCTTTGCACTACGACTATTGCAATATGTTCGCGACGAAGCTCATCGCTTCGCACAGCACTATCACCATATGTTGCGTAAGAAGTCGACACTGGGCGAATAGACACAGAAGATTGCAAATCGTCTCCTCTGATCGTGTGAGATCACCGAGAGCAACCATTCTAGGAACGCAAGCACCGGACATCCGGTACTTGACGGCAACGCTAGCAGGATCGGTAGTAAATCTACCTGGAAGCGATCCTGGTTTCTCCCTAGAATCTCGCGCCCTCTTTTCTATTGATCCCGTCCTGCAACGGTCGGTGAGGATTAAAATGCCAAAACGTAGTTTCAATGCGCCCCAGCGAAAATCGCAACGCAAACCCGGTCGCCGCGGCCCTAAGTCGCGAAAGCCGTTCGTTTTCGTGATTGGCGTCGCGCTTGGTGCATTCGTGTGGTTTGCACCTTCCATCGTGGTGAACAGCCCGCTGAAAGATCGCATCCTCGCATCCGCAGTCGGCGACTTTCAAGGAACGATATCAGTCGAGTCCGTTTCGGCCGGATGGTTGTCAAAACTGAGTGCGAACAACGTTGTCGTATTCGATGCCCAAGGCGAGCGCCTGGCCGAAGCGGCATCAATCCAACTCGACAAGAGTCTCGCCGCTTTACTTCGCGATCGGTCCAATTTGGGAACGATTATAGTACAGCAACCAATTGTTAACCTCGTCTTGCGCCCCGAGGGCAGCAACATCGAAGACGCGATCGCACCCTGGCTCGTTCCATCCGAGGAACCGTCGAACGTAGGATGTGAAATCAAAATCGAAGACGCATTGCTCCAAGTGACCGACACCGCTGCAGCTTCGCAATGGACGGCGACTAAGTTGAATGTTGGCGTGAGCTTGCCACATGATCGCGTCGCGCCGTTGACGCTGCATATCGAGTCGCTATTGAATCCTCCAAGCGGCGAGACCGGCAGAATTCTGGCTGACTTGCTATGGCAACGCGACAGCACTGCAATTGGTAAAGGCAATCTAACGATTGAAGCTGCGACCGTTCCGATAGAACTGGCTAGCCCTGGATTGCAGCGTGTATATCCGGGCATGATTGCATCTGGATTGCTCGAAGGAGACATATCTCTTGAGTGGGGCGCGGCAAGCAGCGCGGCAAGCATTACACAGCTGACAGCACAGAACCTTCACGTTGTTGCTCCGCAGTTGCTTGGTGAGGATCACATCGAGTTGGAACTGCTCAATGCGAGTGGAGAGGTAACTCAGCGCGGTGGGGCCTGGCAAGTTCAGCAACTAACGCTCAACTCGGACATCGGGCAAGTGACGGCCAGCGGCACAGCATCGTTAACGGCAGCCGACGGGAAGAGTTCGACATTGATGTTGGTAGAGGCGTTGCAATACGGTCAATTTCGAGTCGACGGCCGTATCGACTTGGCGCGAATCGCGAGAATGCTGCCAACGACCCTTAAGATCCGCGAAGGAACTCACGTGGCGACAGGCGAAGTCACGCTGGCTTTGGGAAGCGACACCGATACGAGTGGACAACGCTGGGATGGGCGGATCGAAGCGAGAAATCTCTCAGCCATGTACGAAGGTCGCCACCTAACCTGGGATCAGCCAATTTTGTTAACGGCGGCGGCGCGTGATGTGAACGGCATCATGACGTTTGATAAGTTGGCTTGCGAATCGAGCTTTCTCTCGGTTGTCGCGTCTGGCACATCCCAACAAGGCGCAGCAACACTGCAAGGTGACTTGGCTCGATTTGCCGCTGAATTAAGCCAATTCATTGATCTGGGCGACGTACGAGTTGCTGGCCGCTTGGGCGGAAACGTTGAGTGGCAGACGGCCAACGATCGGAGGCTTCACGTTTCTGGTTCGGCAACCGCCGAGCAATTTGAATTGGTGTCCGCGACACGTCCCGCATGGCGTGAAGACCGACTCACGGTTCAGCTCACCGGGATCGGTACCACCACCGAAGCTTCGGATCGAGCGATCGACGAGTGCAAGCTGCGCGTGATATCGGGGCAGGACCAGCTCGATGTGACACTGTTGCCGACGCCAGCGGGAACCATGCGCGAAACGGCTTTGCCAATCGAGTTACGGTTGACAGGAGAACTTCGCAACTGGGTCGCACGACTGCAGCCGGTATTCGTTCTTCCGGGCTGGAACGTCGATGGGACGATCGATCTGACCGCAAGTGCCAATGTCGCAGCAGACCAAGTACGGATTGATGGGGCCCATCTTGAACTTGGTGACTTCCGCGCGTCGAACGGCAGCATATTCATCAGCGAGCCTGTTCTCAAGATCGACACGAAGGGAGCATTGGATCGTTCGTTCACGGCATTCAATTCGCCCGATACGACAGTGGCCAACTCTTCGATCGCTCTGCGTGCAACGAACGTCGATATCCAAATGGGCGATTCCGGAACGCAAATCGCTGGTGACTTGGACTACCGAGGAGACGTCGGAAAGCTCACGAGGCTGTTTAACGATCCGCAAGAACCGGCCTCGCGGCAACTGCTAGGGCAAGTTACCGGCGACGCCAAATTGCGACACAACGGCCAAATCACTTCGTGCGAATGGTCCGCCGATGTGAGAGACTTTGCCTATGCTGTTCCTTCTGCACAAAACGTGGGGCAGGTCACGACTGCCTCGCGAGCGAGGGCCGAACGCTGGAATACGGTTTGGCAAGAACCAAGACTAAAGCTCTCGGCGATCGCAGCGTATGACAGCGCGAGTGGCATCGTTGACGTCTCGCGCGTTGAAGCGGCTGGCGAGACAGTTAGCTTTGCGGCTCGCGGCAGGCTGTCCAATCTAGTAACTCGTTGTAACACCGAACTGGACGGACAAGTGGCCTACGACCTTCAAAAGCTCTCAGCGCGCTTTCGCGAGCAACTTGGCGACGACTTTCAAATCGCAGGACGTGCCACCCGACCGTTCAGTTTTCGAGGACCATTATTCGGCGGCGGCAAAACGGCGAATCCTGACGAGTTGCATCCAGTATCGACTGGCCGCGCCGCAGGCTACGACGGCGCATCGCTCGAATCGACTTTCGCTCAGATGATCGCACAAGCAAGCCTCGGTTGGAGTTCCGCCTCCGTGCAAGGCGTCACAATCGGAGCTGGTGAGGCGGACGCGAAGCTATCCAACGGAACACTCGAGTTCGCGCCGATGGATTTGGCAGTTAGCGAAGGGACCGTTCACTTAACTCCGACCGTTCACCTTGATCGTACACCGATGGTGGTCACGCTGCCTGCCGGCCCGGTCGCAGACCGCATTCGCATTTCGCCGCAGATGTGTACGAGCTGGCTCAAATATCTCGCCCCCTTAGTGGCGGACGCGACTGCCGCAGAAGGGAACTTCTCGGTATCGCTTGAACAAGCAATCATCCCGGTCGACACGCCAATGGCCGGTGAAGTCGAAGGCATACTCGAAGTCCACGCCGCGCAGATCGGTCCTGGACCATTGTCGCAACAACTACTGCTGCTGGCCGCTCAGATCAAAGCGATCGCCGATGGGAATCTACTCGGAGCGACGACCGCTCCGGCACAACGTTGGCTCGATCTTCCGTCGCAACGGATTGCGTTCCAGATGGCGGAAAACCGTGTCCACCATCAAGGCATGCAGATGTCGGTCAAAGATGTCGTCATTCGAACCAGTGGCTCGGTCGGAATCGATCAGACGATTTCACTCGTTGCGGAAATACCAATCCGCGATGAGTGGTTGTCGCGCAGTCAACATCTTGCCGCGCTGCGTGGCGAAACCATCAAGGTGCCAATTCGCGGCACGCTCACGAACCCGAAGCTCGACCAAAGCGCTTTGACGCGAATAACGCAGCAAACCGTCACGGGAGCTGCGAATCGCTACCTACAGGGCGGCGTTAATCAACTGCAAGGCGAGTTGGATCAACAACTCAATCGTGGATTGGAAAAACTCTTCGGCACGCCGCGTTAGACCGCAAATCCGTCCGTCATCAGTCGAGCCGCACGTCGTTCCCATCCGCCATCATCAACAAGTTTAAGAAGGTGTCGCGGTCGATCGTGTTGGAGATGAAACGAACACTTCCATCGGCCAGCGAAACTTGAAATCCACCTGGATGCGCGGAACCTAAGCCGACCATCGGTCGCGCCGGGTCGTAGTCGAAGTCCTCGGGCTTGGTCCAAATGACGGAAGCATCGTCGTTCACTTCCACGACCAAGATCGTGTTGGAAGTGCCGTCGGAAATCTTACCAAAGCCAGTGCCCTCGGGAGTCGCGAAGATCGATCCGTCACCGACAGGAACCAAAAAGTTCGCCAGAGACGGGGCGGCACTTGACGATGGATTGCGATAGACGGCTGGAATCGCTTCGATCAACGTGCTGTTGTGCTCGCTGTCCCAAGGCTCGTCCAAATGGAATTGTTCGTAGAGCTCCGCGTGGCCCACGAACGGGAGCAAGTGGACACGCCAGCTGAGCAGCGGCTTGCCGTCAGCATCCATACCAGCCGGCGGCGGCAACGTACCATGTGCATCGTGGTAATTGTGCATCGCGATCGCGATCTGCTTCAAGTTGTTGGACGATTGCATTCGACGAGCTGCTTCACGTGCTGACTGAACCGCGGGGAGCAGCAACGCGACTAGCACGCCGATCGAAGCGACTTGCATGTTGTCTGATTCTTGCCCATACAAGATCCTCGCGACGCGTCCGCTCTGAACCGGTCGAACGGCGTCGAGCATCTGCTTGGTAATGCGTTGCGTATACTGGGCCGTCGCCACTTGAATCGGATCTTCACCGTCCAGTTCGGACACGACATTCTGTAGTATCATTTGCTGGCCAACGTCGATCACGTTGTTGAGCGTGGCGACGAGCTCGGTTGCTTTCTCCTCGTCGGGTGACAACAACGCCAACGATGCTCCCGGCGTGTCAAGAATGCGAACGTCGAGCTTGGCGGCTTCAATGAGGTCCGGAAGTCGAGCGACACCCTGCAGCGGAGGCGGGAGCGCGCCGGCTCCTTGCGCGACGACCGCGTTCAGCATGGGACGAACTGGATCGAGCATCACAATCGCCAAAATATCAGACTTCGCGTCCGCCTTTGCCAGCAAGCGAATGAGGGCGCTGGCGGCGGGCTGTTGTCGACTTGCCAACATGTCGTTGATGACGTGATGCGGCGCGATCAACAATGTCTTGTCGTCCGGCATGTAGAAACCGGGGGTCATTGGATTCTGCGACTGAAGATACAGACGGTCGTTTAACTCGGATTGCTCGACGGGCCATGTGATCGGTAGACGAATCTTTGCCAAGTCGTAAGCCTTGGCAAAGCGGACCACCGCGCCGTAGCCGGGTGGACCCTCGGCAGGTGCTTCGGCGAACGCCAGCAATTCCACGATGTCCAACGGATCGATGCCAAGCTCTTGTTGTCCTGCTGCCGTTAAGATTTCGGTGGGCAGCATGTTCATACTCGGAGCTGTCAACACTCGGCGCGACCGAACGATCACGGCGGCGGTCGCCTTCTGCGTGACGTAACTCAGCGTTCGGGCGTCCGAGTCGGCTGCTTCTTGTGCATAGCCCAGCGTGGGAGACAATGTCGTAATAATCGTCATCGCCCACGTTACGACCAAACTCTGGTATCGTTTCATTCGAGATGCCTCACTTCAGAGAAGAGTTCGAGATAGATGGCTGCCGGGCCGCGCCACACCCGCGCAAGCCTGCGAGGCATTGTCACATACGAATCTCGCCAAGTAAACCGTCGGCCATTCTAGACACTACAGGCCGCGTTTATACCGTTTCGGTCGGCGCTTTAGCGCGGAGGCTGGTGGAGGCGGAGCCTTTGGCTGGTTCTCGTCAACTGCTTGTTCGATCACCGGAGCTGACCCTTTGAACCCCTCGATCTCGTCCCGCTTCAGCAGAATATTGATGCGTTCTTCAATCCGAGTGAGCTGAGGTCCTTCGTCGGAACAAACAAAGCTGAACGCAACGCCTTCGCGTCCCATTCGTCCAGTACGTCCGACGCGGTGGACGTAGTCGTCGCAAAACGCGGGCAAGTCAAAATTGATAATGTGCGAAATCGTCGAGACGTCAATACCGCGCCCGACAACATCGGTCGCGACGAGCGTTCGCAGCTTCCCATCGCGAAATCGACGCATCACGCGATCCCGAGCTCCCTGAGCCAAGTCGCCGTGAATGCAATCGACATCCTTGTCCGTCTTCGATAGCCTTCGCACCAGCCGATCGACGCCTCGCTTGGTCCGACAAAAGATGATCGCCTGTGTTGGGTTCTCACGCTCCATCAGACGCACCAGAAGATCAAACTTCCGATCATGATCGACCGTGAAGTAGAACTGCTCGATTGTCTCGACGGCGATGTCGCCCGACGAGAAGTCAAGCGACACTGGGTCGCGCATATAACGCTGTGCCAACCGTTGGATCGCTGGCGGCACGGTCGCACTCAAGAGCAATGTTTGTCGATCTTGCGGGCACTTACGTAGAATCCGTTCGATGTCCGGACGAAATCCGATATCCAACATGCGATCGGCTTCGTCGAGAACAACGCACCAGACATCGCTCAACTGCAGCGTGCCTCGCCCGATGTGATCGAGTACTCGCCCCGGCGTCCCAACGACTACTTGCGCACCCTCCTTCAGCTTCTCGATCTGGCCGCGAATCGGCTTGCCTCCGTACAAGGCAACGCAATTAATACGTCTAGCCGATGACAACTTATCCACTTCATCGCGGACCTGAACCGCAAGTTCGCGCGTGGGAACGAGGATCAGGGCCTGTGCGTTCGCCGCCTCCCTCTTTGGGAGAAGATCCTCAAGGATCGGAATGACGAACGAAGCCGTCTTACCGGTACCAGTCCGTGCTTGACCAATCACATCGACGCCGTCGAGTGCGGCGGGGATGACGCCCGCTTGGACCGGAGTGGGAGTCTCATAAGCTGCGTGCAGCAGCGCCTTTAGCATCTGCTTCGACAAGTCCATGTCTTCGAATCGGGTTGGCGGCTCGGCAGCCTTTTTGGGCATAAGCGTTCTGGGCAGGTGGGATTTGAGCGGGTCTGATGTGCCGTAACCTTAGCTGTAGACGTAAGTTTCGTCAACGCCCAGCAGGTCGATGAAGGGCCGATCGCGCATAAAAGTAGGCCGGCGCGACCGCAAATGCGGTTGCGTCGACCCAATTAGTCGTTGTCGGCGAACCGACGGGCCAATGCTACTTCTTCTTGCCAGTCGTCTTCTTTGTGGCAGGTTTCTTAGCAGTTGCCTTAGCTTTCGGCGATCGCTTTGCTGTAGCCTTGGCTTTGGGCTTGGCAGCAGGCTTCGCCTTCGTCTTGGTGGTTGAAGCCTTCTTCTTGGGAGATTGCTTCGCCGTTGTCTTCGTCGTCGACTTCTTAGCGGTCGACTTTGCAGCGGCCTTCTTGGTAGCCGTACGCTTCTTAGGCGAACGAGTCGCAGTCGCCTTTGCGGTGGGCTTCTTTGCGGCTGCCTTTTTGGTAGCCGTCTTCTTCGTCGCTGCTTTCTTAGTTGCCATCTTTGTGGCTCCTGTATGTCGGGCATCTAGTTCCGTGATTCGTCGCTCCCTGGCACCCGACAAGGAGCAACTCCGTAAATCTCGTAAAGCGGGTTGCCACTTCACGTCCGTCCGTTAGTACCAAGGTGAATTAACAGGACACAACGGTCTGAGCTACTTGTCTTACCGTTGTCGGCCACCTAGTTTGATTCACCCAAGTTCGCGCATTGAACACACTTACCCGAACTTCGTCAAGGTGAATTGCTGTCGCGCCTGTCATCGGTGGCACTGCTGGTTATCCAATCACGTCTAAAGCTGGCAGAACCGTTAATGAGACTCGCTGGAGATTTGGCTTCAACGGAACAAACCGTGCGTCAAGGAAGAACCACACGGGAGACCATCCCATCTCCACTCGCCCGGTGTGCTAAGTTCAGACCTTGCGATGATGAGGGACAAGTCTTCCCGGATGTCGAATTCCGATTCGGCGAAGGAAGATTGGCAGGCCGGTCGTCTCGTGGTGTAAAAAACGCTTACGCCCACCCGTTTGGTTGGATTGCAACCGAATCGCGATCCGTTAGGATGACCACCCGACGCGTCGATGTTGGTTACCAGACTCTTTGCCCCAAACTGGTAACCACACCCCACGAGCCTTCGACCTTGCCCCGGTCGGAGGCTCATTTTTTGGCGCCGTCACAGAGGTTGCTGTGCCGCGCTACAAGCGGTGATGCCAAGTCGTCTGGCTGTATCGCTGTCCAACGAGTTCTGCGGTGAGCGCCTCCGGCCAAACACCCAACACGGCGTCCGATTGCCACTGATCCGCCATGGCAGCCCGAAGATCTGCACAATCGAGTCCGAGGTTTGTAACAAATTCGCCGTGGCCCCGCTGCCCGCGGTAATCAGGCTGTCGTGGTGGCGACTTCAGGTAACGAACGATCAGATCTAACGGAAACTCGCACAATAAAGTTCCGTGATAGAGCAAGTGATCCCGTTTGCAGCGGAGGCTGTTCCCGGAAAACTTGAGATTGTTCAAGGCGAGATCGCTTATCCCCTGTAGCTCTGCGGATGGCAGGAATTGCTTGACGGCATTGACAACTTTCCCCAGCACATACTTGTGAGCCACATCCACCATCCTCAACGCCGGATTTCGCTCGTAGCTGAGAACCACTGAATACATCAGACACCCGCGACCGATTACCACCGAAGTTCCCCCGCTGCATCGTCGAAGAACGGGAACTTGAGCGGAAGCGCAAGCAGCTATATCAACTTCCTCATCAATGCGGGAAGACCGGCCAATGATCACGGCGGTTTGCTGTGACTCCCACAGACGCAACACATCGTCGTCGCTCTGTAGGGATTCGGCTTGCTCGAGCAGCGCTTCGTCGAGCGCAAGGTTTTCTTCCGGCGAAGCAAGCGTCAGGTCGAGGAGTTTCATGTGGGCAGCGATCTCTCGTTGTGAAACACGTCGTCGTATTGTAAGGTTCGTTCGCGGATATGCGAGTCGTTGAACGAGAGGAAGCGGACGATGATTGATCGCGAACGATTGCTGGCTAGGTTTCTTCGTTACGTCCAGGTCGATACGACGGCTGTTGAAGGTGCGGATTGCTACCCAAGTAGCCCAGGGCAGATTACGCTCGGCGCGATGCTCGTTGACGAACTTCGAGCGATGGGGATCGAGGACGTAACGCACAGCGAGCATGGAATCGTCGTGGCAACCGTGCCAAGCCGTGGTGCCGATGCTGAGCCGGTCGTGGCATTCAACGCCCACGTCGATACGTCGCCCGAGACGACCGGAACCGACGTCAAGCCGCAGGTCGTTGAAAACTATTCGGGTGGCGACCTTGTCTTGCCAGGAGATACAAGCAAAATCATCCGCGTCGCGGAGAACCCGGAGCTGAACGCGCTACACCGATGCACGCTAATTACGACCGACGGCACGACCCTACTCGGCGGTGATGATAAAGCTGGCATCGCGGTGATCATGGAGTTGGCCGAATGCTTGCTTGAGAACGATGCTGTAGTACACGGCCCCGTTCGCCTGTTATTCACTTGTGACGAAGAGATCGGGTGCGGAATCGATCACGTGAGCATCGAAGAGCTGGGTGCGACCGTCTGCTATACGCTCGACGGTGGTGGAGCGGGTGACGTCGATTACGAAACGTTCTCTGCGGACTTGGCAATCGTCACAGTTCGGGGTGTAAACATTCATCCGTCGATTGCAAAAGACAAGATGGTTAACGCGATTCGAGCTGCCTCAGCATTTGTCGCAAGCTTACCTCGCGAAACACTCTCGCCCGAAACAACTTCCGAGCGCCAAGGCTTCATTCATCCCTATCAAATCGAAGGAGGTGTCGCGGAAGTAACGATACGAATCATTCTTCGTGACTTTGAAACGGCTGCCTTGGATGAATATGCCGAGCGATTGCGCGAGGCTGCGATTGAAGTCGAATCGAAATACTCCGGCACGCAAGTGTCGGTAGAAACTCACTGTCAGTATCGCAACATGCGAGATGGCCTGGTCGACGAACCGCGTGCCGTCAAATACGCTCAACTCGCTCACCAGAGACTCAACCGCGAGGCCAACCTAAGCATTATCCGAGGCGGCACCGACGGATCACAATTGACCGAACAAGGCCTCCCTACTCCAAACCTCTCCACGGGCCAACACAACCCGCACTCACCGCTTGAGTGGGCATGCCTAGACGAGATGGTCCAGGCGACGGAAGTAATCGTCGAGCTCGTGCAAGTATGGGCAGAGAATCCAGGCTAAGCGACTTGACGCGAAGTGCGCTGGGACGCGAGCTGTGACACGTCGACGAGATTCAAGACGCCGGCCGTGATCGGCCTCTTGGAGTCCCAGAAGATCAATGCGTTGAGTGCCTCTTTTACTGCGTCGTCATTGAGCAGATCACAATAGTTGGCGGCGGACTCGCGCGAATCGAAAGATAAGGCGTAGCAGGTATCGTCAAGCACGATCGGTTTACTCTGATGTGGTCCGAGTATCGTAAACGACAATTCCTTGTACAAACCGGAGATTGCGACCTTCCACGGCGTGAACGAGTACGCGCCGACGCCAAAGATCGAGAAGGGCGGTTTACCGCGATAGATGGCACTCGCACGGCGACTCAATCGATCACGATGAGATTGTAAGTAATGCCATGTCTGGGGCGCGATGTGCTCGATCGAGTTAGTTTCCTCGCCGACACATTGTTGCGGAACTAGCATCCATCGCGTGGGCGTTGCGTTACCGGTGGATGCAATCTCGGAGCTCTTGAGCATTGGATAGAGGTACCTTGTCTCCAACTCGACCAGTTCACCAAGGCCATTGCGAAAGCGGCTTCCCTCTTGCCTCAGTTCCATCACCCGCGCGCAATCATGTTTGATGCCGCTGCGCCAACGGTCCCGAGAGCCGACCAGCAGCGAACTCCGACGATTGTAAAGTGAGATGTCCGCGACAAGGCGTCCGTCGCGCATTCCAAAGCGCGAATTGCTCGTTCGTGCGTCGAGTCGATCGAAAACCTGGCACTCTTGTTTGCCCGCGCGATCGCCAACGTCAACGGTCAACAGGCAAGCGTCCACGGCTACGCCAAAGGTCTTCTGCGAATCGATGCGATGAACGGTTGTGCGTTGGATCAAAGCTTCGTCTTGCCACGCCTTGGCGAGTACTTTCCGTGCAACACTCGTCTTGCACAACATAGCCAACGTCGCGATTCGCCCCTGCAGCGCGTCGAGCAATCGCGAGATCATCGACTCGGAAACGTCAAAGTTGCTCTTCCCTGTGATCGCATCGATGCCCCGCGAGCGAGAGGCGTTTGATTTCGTCGGCAGGTTCGTGCCGCCGATTGCTCCCAGCTCGGAATTACACACCCACGGTGGATTGCCGATAATAAGGATCGGCTCCGGCAAGCAGGAAAAGGCCTTGCTCCAGTCCGTATGAAAGAAGTCTGCTTTGCGCAGCTTCACGCGTCCCCCAGCCGCTCCGATCGTTCGCTTGGCGTCACGTAGATGCGAGGTATTCAATTCCATTCCGAGAGCCTGCTGAAACTCCGGGAACGCGGTGAGCGCCGCGCTGAGAATCTGGCCGACGCCGCATGTCGGCTCCACGATCGATGCCGGTAAGGCACGCCGACGCTTCAAAACACGACAGACTGCCGCGGCCAAGCCCCTGGGCGTTTGAAAGTCTCCGAACTCAACTTGTTGCTTGGTTTTCATGGCCAAACGATTATTCATATCGCTGTGATTCCAAGAACAGCAGATTCTTCACGACCGCATTTCCAAAGAATATTCTTGACAACGTTCATTTGAACGTTATCATCACGTTCAAATGAACGTAAACGGAGGGTGAGATGGCCCCTAAAAGAGAGGCACCGCGCGGAGCGCTACCGAAGTCTGAGCTTGAGATCGCAAAGGTCGTTTGGGAGCTGGGCGAGGCAACCGTCCGCCAAGTCCTCGAGGCATTGCCTGTCGAGCGGGAGCTGGATTTCTGGACAGTTCAAACATATTTGCGGCGGCTTGAGGCGAAGGGATACCTCGCGAAACGGCGCGATGGGCGGAACAACGTCTACAGCCCCGCCGTCCGCCCCACGACGGTCATCAGCGAGACGATGGATGACTTCATCAATCGTCTGTTCGACGGCGAAGCTTTGCCGTTGTTCCAGCATTTGATCCGAGACCGAGACTTGTCCGATGCGGAAATCGACGAGCTGCAACAGACGCTAAACACGCTCAAGGCGGATAGAAAGCGAGGGCGATCGTCATGACCGACCGCATCGACATGTTGATGGAGTTAGCGTGGAATCAACTTTGGCAGGTCTCCGTCGTGACGATCATTGTCGCTACACTCGTGCGCGCGTTCGGTCGACAGTGACCGCATCTGGCGTACTTGCTTTGGTTGCTTGTCATCGCGAAGTGTTTGACGCCGCCACTCTGGAGCAGTCCGACCGGCCTGTTCAGTTGGCTTCGTGTTGAGACACATCAAGTTGCCGTAAGTTCGCCCGACCTCGTCTCGATCGAACCGCTTGCTACCGAGAAAACCGCTGGCACGAACCGAATCTCGGTTGCCCCTCCGAGCATCCCTCATGAATCGATTAACTCATCGAAACTTCCGCCGTCTGTGGTTGCGCCGGAAGTCGCCAGCGCCAAAGCCGTCCACTCGCACGATGTAAACTCGAGCCATCAATCACATCTGAAAGCAACAACGGACCCGCGCTGGATGATCTCTTGGCCGATTGGCATCGCAATGATATGGGGATGTGGCGTGACGGTCTGTTTGACCGTTGTGCTTTCGCGGCAACTGCTGTGCGCTCGCGTCGTTTGGCGGTTCGGACGACTTGCGGAACCGAAGCTACAGAGCACCGTAAAGGAACTTTCGCAACGTTTGGGCGTTCGCCGTGCCGTTCGTCTGTTGGTCAGCAGCGAGCCGTTTGGGCCAGCTGTTTTTGGACTCTTTCGTCCAACGATCCTGCTACCCGAAATCTTGACTGGCGATCGTTTCGCGAAACGACTCGACTCGATCCTCGCCCATGAGCTGATTCACTTCCGCCGTGGCGACACGATAATCGGAACGCTACAACTGGCTGCGCAGATTATTTGGTGGTTCCATCCACTGGTTTGGTGGGCCAGTCGCGAGTTGACTCGTGAACGTGAGCGGTGTTGCGACGAAGAAGCGGTTGCAGGATTAGCGTGCGACCCGAGCGAGTACGCGCAGACGTTACTCGATGTATTGCGATCAAAGCGACAGCTCAAGCCGCTATTCGCCCATCCAGGCGTGCGCCCGGTCGACATTACGGCTCGACGCTTGGAGCACATCATGCAGTCGGACCGCCACTTTTATGAACGGACACCACGACAATGCTGGATTGCCGTGGGGCTGATCGCGGCATTGCTATTACCCGGTGGCGGATTAGTTCTCCATTTAGGAGCCGCCGATGGCGTCAATCCCGATGAAACGAGCCAGCTCGCTAGTGACTGGCCCCAATACGGCGGTGGATCGCAGCGGAACAACGTTTCAAACGTGAAGAATCTACCAACTACTTGGAATGCCGAGACGGGCGAAAACATTAAGTGGACGGCGAAGCTGGGAACCGCCGTTTACAGCAGTCCTGTCATGGCAAACGGTAAAGTCTTAATCGGCACAAACAACGGAGCGGCTTACGGCCAAAGAAATCCGATTGGCACTGATGCCAGTTGTCTGCTTTGTTTCGATGCCAACACGGGCGAGTTTCTGTGGCAACACACTAACGCAAAGCTTGCTACGGGGCGGGTTCACGACTGGCCGGAAATCGGAATCTGCTCAACATCGCTGATCGAAGGCTCGCTGGTATGGTACGTCAACAACAGAAATGAAGTCGTTTGCCTCGACCTCGATGGTTTCTACGACGACGAGAACGACGGTGTGTTTCAAGATGAACCGGCCGAGGCATTGGGCGAAGCTGATGTCGTCTGGAAGCTTGACATGATGAGCACACTCGGAGTCTCGCAGCACAACCAATCAATCTGCTCAATCACGGCAGTCGATGATTTGCTGCTAGTAAGTACTTCTAACGGAATTGGCGAGAGTCATTTGGACCGACCGTCATCAGCCCCAAGTTTCATCGCGGTCAACAAGAACAGCGGCAAAGTGGTTTGGCAAGACGATTCGCCAAGCGGAAACTTGTTGCACGGGCAATGGTCATCCCCAGCGTATAGCGTCATCGACGGCATAGGCCAGGCAATCTTCGCCGGAGGCGACGGCTGGCTTTACAGCTTCGATGTAAGTGGAATCAAGAAAGGCAAATCGGAGCTGCTGTGGAAATTTGACTGCAATCCGAAAGAAAGTGAATGGATACTCGGAGGAAGAGGCACACGGAACAACGCCATCGCGATTCCGGTGATTCACAATGATCGAGTCTTCATTGCGGTCGGACAAGATCCAGAGCACGGTGAGGGCGACGGGCACGTGTGGTGCCTCGACGCGACGAAGCGAGGCGACATTAGCGCAGAACTAGTGTTTAACGAGAGCGCCCCCAACACGCGCGTTCCGCACAAACGACTTCGCGCAGCCGATCCAGAGAAGGGTGACGTTATAAAACCGAATCCGAATTCAGGAGTCGTTTGGCATTTCGACAAGTTCGACCGTAATGGCGATGGCGAGTTTGGCTTTGAAGAAACGATGCATCGAAGTTTCAGTTCGGTCGTTATCCATGAAGGCTTGGCGGTGATTCCCGATTTCAGTGGCCTGATCCATTGCCTGGACGCGGAGACGGGAAGACCACAGTGGTCGTACGACATGCTTTCGTCGGTTTGGGGAACACCGCTGCTCGCTGATGGAAAGATCTATATCGGCGACGAGGATGGCGATGTTGCCATCTTCGAGCTATCAAGAAAAATGAAGTTACTCGCCGAGATCAACGTCGATAACTCGGTTTACACAACAATCATGGCCGCTCGCGACACGCTATTCGTTCCGTCAAAGGGCAGGCTGCTGGCGCTGCAAAATCCAAGTGTACGATCGACCAAATCAAACAGGGTCTCCAAAGCGAACTGGCCTAGTGCTCGAGGCAATTCGGCGAATACTGGAGTATCGCACGATGTTCTGCCTCCACACATTCGCTCGCTATGGACGTTTCGCACCGATTCTGAGTGCGAAGCATCTCCGGTAATCGCGGACGGAGTTGCCTATGTGGGAGATCTGGTTGATTCACTTTACGCAATCGATGTGCGCAACGGGCTCCCACGATGGAAGCTCAAGAACGAAGAGGGCTTCGCGGCATCGCCGCTCTTGGTCGGTGAACGGCTTTTCATTGGTGACCTGGGAGGAACGATGCAGTGCGTTGACGCCAGAGTTGGCAAGTTAATTTGGCGATACGACACGGGGGCACCGATTAGCGGTTCGGCAAACGCTTTTGATGGATTCGTCGTCTGCGGGAACGAGAACGGAACGATCTTCGCCTTCGAGCCAAAGACCGGCGAGCTGGCTTGGAAGACAACCGTTGCCACGCAATTGAGGAGCGGTGCCCCGGCGATTGACGGCAGCCGCATCGTGATCGCTGGCTGTGATCATCAGATGCATGTACTCGAGGTTGACTCGGGAAGAAAGCTGTTGTCGGCTGATATCGCAAGCCCGACTATCGCGACGCCTGCAGTCCGCAACGGATTCGCGTTCGTTGGCACGGAGGACGGCGTACTCTTCTGCATCGAACTCGCGACTGGAAAAGTGCGTTGGCGATTCGAGCATAAATCGATCACCAAAGGGATTCGCGGTTCGGTTGCGGTCACGGACGATCTCGTCGTTGTCGCCAGCCGAGGCAAAACGCTGCTTGCGATCGATGTCGAACGAGGCGATCTCCTTTGGCAATTCAACGCGAAGTCGAGTTTCGATTCGTCTCCGGTCATCGTTGACCGACACGTTGTACTTGGTTCGACGGATGGTCGGCTGTATGTCATTGATGTCGCGACAGGAGAGACACGACTCGTGTACGAAACGGGAAGCTCTGTCACTGGTTCTGTAGCCGTTGCTGACGGGCGTTTTGTTCTTACTACAGACGACGGCAAAATCATATGCCTTGGCGACCCGAACGGGCCGTCCGGCGAGCCAGATCCAACGAAAGAACCTCAGGTGAATAGGACCGTGTACGACAATCAGCAACACGGAATGTTTCGCATTGAGTCAGCCGGGACAGAGGCATTACAGATTCAGAGTCGTCAGCAGGGCGCATCACCCGAAGTTCTGATTCAAGGTCGATGTCGCCTGACATTTGGAGACGGCGAGAACACGATCGTTGCAGAATCGGACACCGCGATTGTCCGTAGTATTGTCCGTGGCCAAATCCTCGGCGACACCGACTGGTCAAAGGCAGAATTTCTTTTGCAGGGCAATGTCGTCTTGAAAACTGCCGACTCGGAAATCCGCGCGAACTCCCTTCGGTACGATGCCGCAAGTCGCCAGTTCGAAATCTCCGGTACGAGTACGTTGCGTCTGCCTTTGCACAAACCAGTTCCCGAGTAGGCCACCCGTCGCGGGTCGCCGCTAGCAGCGGTGGCATTTTGTCGGCGGCAAGACAAGACGCTCTTGGTGATTTCTAGTCGCGTACGCTACGCTTTGTAGAAGTTACACGCGAGCGAACTCACGAACGAATCAAGTGCAATGAATCGCACCAATCGTGATTCGCACGTAACGGATGAAGAATACGAGGTTTTGCAGGATGCACGCTCAGTTTCTTCACACGATGTAACAATGTCAGTTTCGATTGGTCCGCCTTTTGCGTTTACGTGAATGCAATCGAAACTGATCGGTGATCACAGGATGTGGTTACCTCTCCAACTTGCTAATTAATGGAGTGACCCAGAGCATGGAAGCTCGCATCACCTGCGCTGCGATTGTCGCAGCCGCCCTCTTATCGCTTGGTGCCAGTCATCGCACTGAGCACTTTATCGTCACCGCGCCCACACAAGATCTTGCACGCGATGTTGCCGAGACAGCGGAAAGCATGCGTCATGATTTGGCGATCGAGTGGCTGGGGAAAGAACTTGGCCCTTGGAAAGACAAGTGTCCGATCACGGTTCTTGTCGGCTCGCATCTCGGAGCCGGTGGTATAACGAGCTTTATGTTCGAAAATGGTCGACCGTTCGGTTGGACGATGTCGATTCAAGGATCGCGCGAGCGGATATTTGACAGCGTCCTGCCGCACGAAGTAACGCACACGATCTTTGCAACACATTTCGGACGACCGCTGCCACGCTGGGCGGACGAAGGCGCGTGTACAACGGTCGAAGACATCAGCGAGCGGCAAAAGCAACACAGCATGTTGTACGAGTTCTTGACTTCGCGACGAGGCATCGCGTTCAACGAAATGTTCAAGATGACGGAGTATCCCAGTGACATATTGCCCTTGTATTCACAAGGCTATTCGCTCGCACGGTACCTCATCGCGCAGGGCGGAAAACGCAAGTTCATCGACTATGTCGGCGATGGCATGAACTGGAACAACTGGACGCGAGCAACTCAGAAGCACTACGACTTTCGCAGTCTGTCCGAGTTGCAAGTAACGTGGCTGGAGTGGGTTCGTCGTGGCAGTCCAGATGTGCCACAGCGGCAGACGCTCGTCGCTCAACAACAACCGGAACCCGCCACTAACCTTGTTCCCGTTGCGGCAGAGGATCTCCAACGACCTGCAAAACCGGTAACACAATTGGCCAGCGCAAACATCAGTGCTGACACGTCATCAACGGCAAAGGGCTGGTATTCGCGCGTCCGTGATGAGACGATTGCCAGTCGCAACAACATCAAGAAGGCGTCGCACACACGAGTTCCGGCGGACGTCGAGTCATCTGACACGACCGAAATCGCGAGCCAAACGGTTTCACGGCCACAACCGGTCGGTCGTCCCGGTCAAATCATTCTCGAATGGTCACGTCCGCCCGTCATGCCGGGACCAGCGGCCGCAGTGGTTCCGCAACAACACCGACTGGTTCCCGGCTTTCGAGGAACACTTTGGCGGTAGCATTACGGGCAGTGATTCTCTCGCGTCAGTCGAGTTCGATCGTAGGACGGAGTTGTACTCCGTCTTTCTTCATGGTCGACAACTCCAACCTACCGAACTGAAGCTCGAATCTCCTTCAACCCGTCGGCGAGTACCTTCTTGTAGAGCCAGAGGTCGCCGCCGTACGCGAGGCAACGGAAACCTTGCCGGAGCCGAAGTTGAGATTCTTCGACGCTGAGCGGCATGAAACCGGCAACTTTATTATGCGCATTCGTTGCCGCGACCACTCTTTCGACGGCTGATAGGAAATCAGGATGATCGAACTGGCCGGGGATTCCGAGCGAACTGCTCAAGTCGTACTGGCCGATCCAAAGGACGTCGAGCCCTTCGACTTGTGCGATCTGTTCGACGTTGTCGAGACCTCTCGCAGTTTCGATCTGGGCGATCAGCAGCGTGTTGTCATTGGCCTCGCGAATCTTTGTGGCCACGTCGCCTCCTGTGTAATCGTCATGCGCGATGGTGAACGCGGCACCTCGCTTTCCCATCGGCGGATACTTGCACGAGTCGACAATCAACTGCGCCTGTTCGACGCTCTCGACCATCGGCAACATAATGCCCATCGCGCCCATATCGAGCACTCGTGCCATGAAGTGATACTGCGTTGCTGGAACTCGAACGATCGGAACTGCATCGACCGAGCGAGTGGAAGCGATCAGCATTCGAATCGTCTCGACACTCCACCCTGTGTGTTCCATATCAAACAGTACAAACTCGGCACCAGCTTCGGATGCAATTCGACCGATTCCTGTCGTGCTGAATTCGAAGATGAATGTGCCTAGCGAGACTTGCCCAGACTGGAGTGCCTGTTTGACTTGATTCGTTCGCACTTGGTTAACTCCACGGTTATCGTTAAGTTGACAGGGCTCATTTTGAGATCGCAGCATGGTCGACGAAACGTCATCCGACAAGCCAGAGTACCAAGTAATTCTTGCCGTCGCCCTGTGCGCGCTCGTGATTCGAGTTGCTTTCGTTGTGGTGATGGCTGAATCGTTGGACGCCGACCCGGATGCTTATCGCCGGATCGCTGAGAATGTTAGGCAACACGGCGTTTACGGCTCGGGCTCTTCGCCTACCGCATTTCGCCCACCGTTGTATCCAGTTTTGCTTGCGGCTCTGGCAATGGGCGGAGAAGTCAGCCCGTCGATGACCGGTGGGCTGAACGTATTATTTGGCGTCGCTACCGTCGTCCTGACCTTTCTGCTCGCGAAGCAGTGGCGATTAGGTCAATGGTCGTTCCTGGCCGCGGCGCTTGTCGCGATCGATCCGATACTGCTCAATCAGTCCGCACTTGTAATGACGGAGACGCTCGCATCGTTGCTCGCGGTCGCGGGGATGTTTGCTTTGTCGCATTGGAGCGCAAAGCCATCCACTGCCCAAGCGGTTATCGCCGGGATCGTTTTTGGCCTGGCTTGTCTGTGTCGACCGACATTCATCCCGTGGCTTGGACTTTCGTTGTCAGTAACGGGGTGGCTGGGGTCGAGTCTTCGAGCCCCCAGCAATGCGACAACTGGGGGCTCGAAGACTCGACCCCAGCCACCCCTTTCGCGAGTCATTGGCCAGCCACTCGCGTTCCTTCTTTCTGCCATACTCGTCATCTCGCCTTGGATTCTCCGAAACTACAACGTCTTTGGAGTGCCGAAAGCGACCACAACGCATGGTGGCTATACCGTTCTCCTCGGCAATAACCCGAGCTTCTATCGCTACCTTCGCGAGGCTCCGCGTGGGACGACGTGGGACGCCGTCGAATTAGCCGACGCATGGGAGCAACGGCGGTATTCGACGACGCCGAACGACGCAATGTGGACCCTTCCTCACTCGGCCTCCGACATCAAAGATGTCGATCCTGTCGTTCGATCCGAGTTCGAAGACGACAAGTTCGCCTACTCGCTAGCACGGCGCTACATCACGGATGAACCTGGAATGTTTGTCTACGCCTGCTTTGTGAGGGTAAGCCGGCTCTGGCAGATAATTCCGTACAAGACGAACGTTGATGAATCAACGGGCCGGATGTGGTTGCGTGTTGCAACCGGTTGTTGGTACAGCGTGTTGTTCGTGCTAGCGATCGTCCCGATCGTCGTCGTTCGCGGAGCGAACAACCGTTTGTTCGCGGAGCGAACAACGACGATCATCTGGGGCCTACTGCTCTGCTTCACGTTTACAGCAGTGCATGCACTTTACTGGAGCAACATGCGGATGCGCGCTCCGCTGATGCCCTTTATTTGCCTGATGGCAGCCAGCGGCATCGCTTGGATCTCAACTTACGTCGGCGACCGCAAGCCATGACAGATCCGTCACTTAGCGACGCGCGGCTGCCTTGAATTCGCCTTGTGGAACGCAATGCAGCTCCCTATACTTCCGCCGCCGCTGGATTCCCTTTTCTGGGGCGGCGATTTCCTTTCTAAGTTTGTTGTTCGTGTTGGATCGTTCGCAATTTGCAGAACCGTTGGTGCCTCGCGCGCGTAATGGACTGTAGGGGTTCGCCGACGCTTAACACTCACACGTTGCGTTGCATGTTTGGCAAGGATGCCGAAATTCTGAAACGAAGTGGCGACGATCGTCGAATCAGTCGATCGCGTCCTCGTGCGCTTCGATGCGAAGTACTCGTGCTGCTCCTTCTCGTCATCACACCAGCCGCACTCGCGGAGATCACACCGCCACTAACTTCGCCGAATGCGCCGATTTCGATTCAAGCGAACAAAGGCAGCCGTTGGCACGAGGGTGAGTACGAAGTTTGGTCACTCGAAGGCGCTTGTAGCATCACGCAAGGTGACGTGACTGGAAAGAGCCAGGCAGCGGTCGTTTGGATCCGTCGCGCCGAGCCGTCAACCGATCAACTCGACAAAGTCATCGCGTATCTTGAGAAAGGAACAGTTGTCGAGTTCGCTCATCAGCAGCCAGCTCATCGCACGACTGGCCAACAAGCGAACACCCTCCAGGGCGAATCGTGGATGGGACAATTCCATTCCTCGGTGCGCGTCGACGTGCAAGTTGCCGCGACGCCGGAGCCGTCGGTGACCAAGCCGGCACTCGTGGTACGTGGCAATCAAGCCTGGGACCGCGATATCGACCGTCGCGTCCAACGTGCTCAGTTCATCGAGCAACCCCGCCGGCTACCGCCAACCCAATACGTACCGCCGACGCAGCTCACGCCGGAAGCCGTTCCCGCCTTCCCGGCCGCCGAACCGCAACCGACCGCGAGAAGCCTGCAACTTCGGTCGCGTAGTAATACGCCGATCCAATGGAAAAGCTACCCCGGACGCGTTCCCGATGAACAGGTCTGGGCGATCTCCGGTGGGGTGCGACTAATTGTCAGCGGCATTCAGGGCGTAGAAGGACTTGAGAGCGACACCGTCTCGCTCGAAGCAGATCGGGTTGTCGTTTGGACGAACTCGGTTGCGGGAGTATCCACGGACGAGTCGACGCAAGTTGTCGATGGCAGCTGGGAATTCTATCTCGAAGGCAACATCATCTTCCGCGAAGGTGATCGTCTGATTTACGCCGATCGGATGTACTACAATGTGAACGGTAATCACGGCACGATTCTGAATGCCGAGATGTTGACTCCGGTCAAAGACTACGAAGGGCTGATGCGTCTCAAGGCGGACGTCCTCCGGCAGCTGGATCAGCAAACCTTCTTAGCTCACGGCGCGGCACTGACTTCGAGCCGTCTGGGTATCCCCCGCTACTGGATTCAGTTCGGCGAAGTCATGCTGACCGACATTCAGACTCCCGCGGTCGATGGTTTTACCGGACAACCCTACATCGATCCGCAGACACAGGAACTGGCGGTCGATCACCAGATGCTCGCGACCAGCCGCAACAACTTCCTTTACATCGGTGGCTTTCCAGTGTTGTACTGGCCGACGATCGCCACTGATCTTAGAAAACCAACTTACTACGTCGACCGCTTGCGGCTAAAGAGCGACAGTATTTACGGTACGCAGGCTCTCGTCGATTGGGACGTGTACCAATTGCTCGGAATTAAAAACAAGATCGACGGTACGAAGTGGACGGTTTCGACGGACTATCTCAGTGAACGCGGTCCGGGACTGGGAACGAACTTCAGTTACGATCGTCCACGCTTTCTCTGGTTCCCCGGCCCGGCAAGCGGTGATCTCGACATTTGGGGAATGAAGGATAACGGTCGCGATAATCTTGGTGCGGATCGTCGATCGTTGGCTCCCGAAGAAGAGTTTCGTGGGCGAGCGTTGTGGCAGCATCGTCAGTACTTGGGCAGCGGCTATCAATTCACGGGCGACCTGGGCTACATCAGCGATCGCAACTTCCTCGAACAGTACTACGAGAGCGCGTGGGACCAACTGAAGGATCAGAGGACCGGTGCCGAACTGAAACGCTATTACGGCAACAGCTCGTGGGGCATCAGCACCGATGCACGCGTGAATGATTTCTTCACCCAAACCGAGTGGCTGCCGCGACTGGATCACACGCTGATCGGGCAAGCGTTTTTGTTTGATCGACTGACCTGGCATGCACATTCGCACGCCGGTTACGCGCGATTGCGGACGGCCGATGCTCCCAGACCGATCAATCCAACCGAAGTCACATCGTTTGCGCCGCTCGCTTGGGAAGTTCCCGTCGAGGGACTTCATGCGGCGACGCGCCACGAGATCGACATGCCTATCAATCTTGGGCCGGCCAAGATTGTCCCCTACGCTCTCGGTGAACTATTTCACGTTAGCGAAGACATTACTGCCCAGGAACGGAATCGTGCATTCGGCCAAGCCGGCGTGCGAGCCAGTTTGCCGATTTGGAACAGCAATCCAGAAGTGCAGAGCGAACTGTTCAACGTCAATGGTCTCGCACACAAGGTCGTGTTCGAGTCCGAGTTTCTTTGGGCAGACGCCAACGAAGACATCAGCAATTATCCGCTGTATGAGCAACTCGATGACGACTCCGTCGAATTCTTCCGCCGACGCTTCCTATCGCCGCTGGGTGGGTATCCATTCCCGGGGCAAGCGTTCATTCCATTGAAATTCGATGAACGATACTTTGCGTTACGAAGCGGCATGCAAAGCTGGGTCACCGCTCCAAGTACCGAAATTGCCGATGACTTAATGAAGGTCAAACTCGGCGTACGGCAGCGGTGGCAGACGAAACGAGGGATGCCGGGCCAAGAACGAATTGTCGATTGGATCGTGCTCGACATCGAAGGGAGCTATTTCCCAAAGGCAGATCGGGATAACTTCGGCCAGGAGTTGGGGCTGTTGGACTACGACTTCCGCTGGCACATCGGTGATCGCGTCACGCTGATGTCGGATGGCTTCGCCGATCTCTTCGGGGACGGGCTTCGTACATTCTCGCTCGGCGGCGTCGTGACTCGACCTTCGAAAGGAAGCGTCTACCTCGGCGTTCGTTCGATCGAAGGCCCGATCAGTAGCAACATCATCAGCGGCTCGGTCAGTTACCGAATGAGCGAGAAATGGATTCTGACCGGAAGCGCAGCCGTCGACTTTGGCGAAGCCGGGAACATCGGCCAAACGTTTGGTCTCACCCGGATCGGCGAGTCGACATTGATCCGCGTCGGCTTCAACGTCGACGAAAGTCGCGGCAACGTGGGTGTCAACTTCCAGATCGAGCCTCGGTTCCTAGCGAGTAGCCGATTGGGATACATCGGCGGAGTTCAGATTCCGCCTGCTGGGGCTTACGGACTCGAGTAGGTAAACAAGACGATGACGGAAGAATTTCAGCCGCCACCGCACAGTTTCGTTAGCAAATTCAAATGTGCGTTTCGTGGAATCGCCCTCGGAGTCCGTGACCAGAGTAGCTTTCTCGTTCATCTCGTCGCCGTCATACTCGTGGTCGTAGCCGGTGTCTGGTTGCAAGTCACGTCGATCGAGTGGTGCTTGCTTGCGCTCGGTATCGCCTTTGTGCTGACGCTTGAACTCATTAATAGCTCGATTGAATCGCTTGCAAAAGCCGTTGATCGCCATCACAACGAAAAACTTCGTGATGCCCTCGATATCGCCAGTGGCGCTGTCCTTGTCAGCGCGATCGGATCAGCAGTTATCGGAGCGGTGATCCTGCTACCGAGATTGCTCCAGATCTTCGAATAAGCGCGGCTGGGTCGAGTCTTCGAGTCCAGCCACACATTACCCATCAGCGCAAACGCTCAACAAGCATCGGCGAACGCTTGCACATCCGCTGCAATGCCGTCCATCCGCTCTTCCATCTGCTTAGCGGTCGTCTCCAAATCGGCGAGTTGCTCGGCCGGAACAAACGTGAACATGTAGAACTTCACTTTGGGCTCGGTTCCTGAAGGGCGGACGGCGACGTAGTTGCCGTCTTGCGCTAAATCAAAGATCACCATGTTGGCTGCTGAACAATCAAGTGGTTCTTTCGTGCCATCAGATTTCGTGATCGTCAAGCTTTGGTAGTCACGAACCTGAGCGATGCCGATGTCGCCGAGTCGTTGTGGGGGCGTCGCACGAAAGGCCGCCATCATAGCATTCATGCGATCCATCCCCTCCGAACCTTCCATGAAGACGTTGATCGTCCGTTCAGCATGATAACCGTGTTGCCACCAGAGTGATTCGAGTTTTTCGTGCAGCGACTTGCCTTCTGCCTTCACGCACGCAGCTAACTCGGACAGTAACATGCAAGCGACGCCACCATCCTTATCACGGACGTAAGTGCCTGTCATGTATCCATGCGACTCTTCCGTGCCGAAAACAAATTTCTCGGGACCTGCTTCGTCGATCTGTCCAGCGATCCATTTGAATCCGACGTGCAAGTTGCCATAAGTCTTCACGTTGTACGAATCCGCAATGCGACGACCCATCTCGGTCGTGACCAAGGTCTTCACAACGTAATGGTCAGGCGAAAGTGTGCCCGCGCGACTGCGACGCTCTAGTACGTAATCGATCAACAACGCACCAAGTTGATTACCTGTGAATGTTCGCCATTCCCCTTTCGGGTTTGTCGTGACCGGTGCAGCGGCCCCCATCCGATCGCAATCAGGATCACTCGCGAGAATCAAATCCGCACTTACCTCTTTCGCTCGCGCAATGATCGATTCAAAGACGGCAGGGTTCTCTGGATTGGAAACATGTCCAGGAACATTGGGGAAGTCGCCGTCTGGTTTCGCGTGGTCCGCGAAGACTTCGACGTCGGCAAACCCGTCAGCCTCAAGCGCCGGGCAAACGGCGGAGCTGCCAACACCATGCAGGGGCGAAAAGATGACTCTCAAATCGCGTGGCCCTTCGAACCGCTCGCCCTTCACTTGGGCAATATACGCCGCATCGATCTCCTCCGTACACATGATTACTTTGCCGTCGGCAAGTGCTTGGTCGAAAGGAGCTTGCACGATTTCCTGAACGTTCATCACACGTTCGATGATCGCTTTGTCGTGCGGAGGCAAGATCTGACCACCGGTCGACCAATACACCTTCACGGCGTTATCGCTGGGTGGATTATGACTCGCCGTGACCATGATCCCACAAGAACATTTCTTATGTCGAACGAGATACGACAATTCTGGTGTGCTGCGATAGTCATCAAGGAAGTAAACTTTGAAGCCTGCCGCGACCATGATGCCAGCACAAAGTTCGGCGAAGTGCCGCGAGTTGTGTCGTGTGTCGTAGGCCAAGGCACAAGACAGCTCGCCGTTGCCAACATGATGCTCTTTCACGTACTCGGCCAATCCCTGCGCGCTCTCGCCGATTGTTCGATCATTGATGGCATTGCTTCCGATGGGATACATCCGTCCGCGGCGGCCACCCGTGCCAAACGGAATGACCGTCCAAAATGCATCGTCCAACTCCTGCCATTTCCCATCGGCGATGTGTTCAATCACTTGGGAGGCGTAGGCAGCGTATCGAGCTTCACTGAGCCATGCGCGAATGTTGTCGCGAGCGCCGCTGGAGAGAATGGATGGGGCGGAAGATAGTCTTTCCAAGGCCGATTGCGGGTCGAGTGCCGAGGTTGTCATGTGCAAAGTTCTCTCGTTGCGTTCTGCGGGACAAGTGCAATCCGGATTCTAAAGATGATTGCCGCTGCTCGAAAGGCGGCGAATCACTATATTGCCCCGATCCTGGCCACGTTAAGTTGATATCTCCGTGAACGCGCGGCGGCGCGAATCGATATTAAGCCGGAAAGGAAGTCTCGTGGAAGAGCCGATTATTAGTGTCTCGGGGTTGCGTGGAATTATTGGCGAGAGCCTTTCGCCGGAGTTGGCGATGCGCTTTGCATGTGCGTTTGCAAATGGCTTGAGCGCGGGTCCGATCGTAGTGACACGAGACGGGCGACACACTGGACGAATGCTGGCCGACGCGATTCGGGCGGGCTTGTGTGCAGTTGGACGCGATGTTATCGACGCTAACGTCGCGGCAACGCCAACAACGGGGCTCCTCGTTCGTCAGACAAAGGCCGCAGGCGGTATTCAGATCTCTGCGAGCCATAATCCACCGGCCTACAACGGCATTAAACTATTCGGATCTGAAGGACGTGTGCTGACGGCTGACTTAGGCGCGCGAGTCGTCTCGCGTTATCGCCGCGGAGACATTGACTGGGTTCGGCACGACGGAATTGGAGCTGTACGCATCTGTGCCGACACGATTTCGGAGCATCTCGACCTGGTTCTCGCTAACGTCGACGTCGATCGAATTCGCGGGCAGCGATTCAAAGTGTTGCTCGATTCGAATCACGGCGCGGGAAGCATCTTAGGCCAGAGGCTGCTTGAGGAGCTTGGTTGTCAGATTACTTTGCTCGGCGGCGAACCTGACGGGCAGTTCGAACACACTCCCGAACCAACTGCCGAGAACTTACGAGGTGTGCGAGAGCGAATCGTCGAAGCTGGAGCTGCGGTCGGTTTCTGCCAGGACCCGGACGCTGATCGCCTGGCATTAATTGATGAAGCCGGACGCTACGTCGGCGAGGAGTTTACTTTGGTCCTCTGTCTGGATCACGTACTTGGTCAATCTGCAGGCCCTGTCGTCACGAACTGTGCGACGAGCCGCATGTCCGAAGACATCGCCAACAAGCATGGTGCTGACTTCCATCGCAGCGCCGTCGGCGAAGCCAACGTTTGCACCATGATGCAAGAGAAGCAAGCGGTTTTCGGCGGCGAAGGAAACGGCGGCCCGATCGATCCTCGAGTAGGATTCGTCCGTGACAGTTTCGTGGGGATGGCATTGATCCTCGACGCAATGGCTGCAGCCGACAAGCAACTGAGCGAACTCGCGAATGCTTTGCCGAATTACGACATTCGGAAAACCACGATAACACTCGACCGCGATCAAATTCCGACAGCCCTCGACACACTCGAAAAGCATTTCGCCGACGCAACCGCCAGCCGACTCGATGGATTACGGCTCGATTGGCCCGATCGTTGGCTCTTGATCCGAGCCAGCAATACAGAACCGATCGTCCGCATCATTGCCGAAGCACCTGACGAAGCAGGTTCCCAAAAACTGTGTTCGGACGCTGCTGATGCGATCGACGCCCGGTAATCTACAAAATCGGTCTCTTAGCTACCAACTTTCGTTGGCTTATATTCGTGATCGCGTTTGCGAAGCACTTCTGCCTTGACGATTTTGTCTGGCTCGGGCAACGCACCTCGCTGGCCAGGATCGCGACGTTGAAGTTCTGCGAGCTTGTCGAGTCCTTCGACAACCCGACCGAACACCGTGTGTTTACCATCCAAGTGCGGCGTACGCTTAAACGTTAGGAAGAATTGCGAACCGCCCGTGTCGCGGCCGGCATGAGCCATACTTAGCGTGCCGCGAAAGTGCTTGCGATGATCATCGCGATAACACTCGCAGGCGATCTTGTAACCGGGACCACCGGTACCCGTTCCATCAGGGCATCCTCCTTGCGCCATGAAACTCTGCAAGACGCGATGAAACGTGAGACCGTCATAGAATCCTGATTCGACCAGACTGATAAAGTTGCCGACAGCTTGTGGTGCTTCGTTCTCGTACAACTCGATGACTAAAGTTCCGCGATTCGTTTCGAGTTTAACACGGGGAAGATCATCTGCCTCGGAGTCTCGCGCCCGCGCAGCCTGTTCGCTCGCCCAAGCCTTCCTTGCAATCGGCAAGTCTTCCAATGTACGTTGTGCTTCTGGCGTGAGCGCATTGGCTGCTTCCGCTTTCTTGAACCGCGACTCTGCCGTTTCGAAGTCATCAGTGCAGTAGGCGGCGACCCCGAAAAAGGAATCGAGTGCTGGTTCCTTGCAGCCATTCTCAGCAAGTAAGTTCGCCAGCTCTAACGCTTGGTCGTACTCGTCATGCCTGATGTCATTCCCAACTAAGCCGAGAAGGGTTGTTTCGACCTGATCATCAGCTCGCGGGTCGGCTTGGTACGCCTCCACCGCTGCCTTCCGCAGACGTGGGAGAAGTTTCTCGATCTTAGGGACCAGATCATTGTATTCAACCACAAGCGCCTCACGCTCCGCCGCGGGAGCTGTGCGGTATTTCTCGATTAAGCTCTGGATTTGGTCGTTGGCCTTCTTCCACTCGGCATTTACGGCGTTGAAGTCCGTAGGCGGTGCTTCCTGTGCGACCACACCGTTGGCGACTAGACACACAGTCAATGCTGCAAAGACCGAAGCGGCTCGATTTTTCATAACAGGCAGGCTTTCTATTGAACTTTGTCTGGTACGTACTCGTGGTCTCGTTTGCGCAGCACTTCGATCTTCTCGATCGTGTCAGATTGCGGCTTGTCTTCCGCGCTTGGATCGATGCGTTCTAACTTCGACAAAACGTCGAAACCTTCGATGACACGACCGAAGGCGGTGTGTAACCCGTTTAAGTGGGACGTCGGCACAAAGGTAATGAAAAACTGTGAGCCGCCGGTATCAGGCCCGGCGTGAGCCATGCTGAACGTGCCACGAAAATGCTTGCGGTAATTCTCTTGTTTGCATTCACAGTGAATGTTATAGCCGGGTCCACCGCTGCCTGTTCCCTGGGGACAACCGCCTTGTGCCATGAAGTGTTCCAGTACTCGGTGAAATGTCAGACCATCATAGAAGCCCTTCTCGATCAGATTGATAAAGTTGCCAACGGCGCCGGGGGCTTCGTTCTCGAACAATTCGATGATCATCTCGCCCTTCGAAGTCGTCATTTTGACCCGAGGCAGATCGTCGGCGGCAGCTTCCGCCTCTCGAATCTTCTGCTCTGCTTCCCAGTAACTTCGATACTCGTCGAGCAACCCAATATATTTTTGTGCTTCCTCGGACATCGCGCCACGCTCAGCGGCTAGTTTGAAATAGGCCTCAGCTCTTTCAAAGTCGTTCGTACAGAAAGCAGCAACCGCTCCCTGCGAAAATATTTCTGCGACATCACAACCATTGTCGATTAACGCTTGCGAGACAGTTGCCGCCTCCTCGAACGCATCTCGATCTGAATCATCCAAGAGAAGTTTGACTAAGAAGCGAGTGAGTTCACGATCCTCGTTCGGTGCTGCAACAAACGCCTTCGCACCGGCATCGCGCAGTTCGCCGATTAACTGATCGCCCTTTGCCATTTGCTCATTCCAGCGTTTTAGGATTGGAACAAGGGCATCGTCGTCGGCTTCATCGTACTCAGTCCGCAACGCTCGCAGATCCTTCAGCAGGCTCTTCCATTCGTCGAATTTCACAGCAAAGGCAGCGGCGGCAACTTCAGGATTGGCCGCAACTTCGCCAGCCGGTTCCGATTCAGCCTTCGCAGGTTCGGGTGTGGCTTCGGCAGGCGGAGCTTCCGCCGGCGCGGTCTCAGCTGCGGGAGCGTCTTCCGTCGCCGGAGTGTCCTGGCAGCTCGCGTTTGAAGCAAATGAAAGAAGGGCAATGGCACATAGAAAGGCGGTAAGTAGGCTAAATCGTTGCAACATTCGTCGCACTCCTGCTGCTAATCTGATAGGGTGTTTCGTGAGGCGTGGGGGCGAGGACAACGGGGTATCGCGTGCCTGCCAGGTTCCCACCGTGGGAAGGTAGCTCGTTTAACCCGCTGCCAAAGGCTAGATCGTTGATTGATGCAGCTTAGCCTTCGGCAGCGAGTTAAGCGAATGGTCCCAGACTATACGGTTTGGGTCCCGATCCGGTTCGTAAAGATTAACATAGCCAGTTTAAGAATAAAGGCGTCCCCCAGCCGGAATTCCAGCGAGGGATTCCGTCAGGATTGCGACTATATGTCCCGAAAGCGACCCGCAAAGCGTAGCACCAGCCCATCACACCCTCCTAATTCCCCGACGATGCTTCGGGTAATCGGGGGCAATATGCGTGGGAGGGGGTTCCGCTACAACGGCGATGCCGGCTTGCGACCGATGAAGGACCGGGTGCGTGAAGCGGTGTTCAATCTGATTGGGCCCGCGGCAAAGGGCAAGGAAGTGATCGATTTGTTCGGCGGAACGGGGGCGATGGCGTTTGAAGCAATCAGCCGCGGTGCCACCGAGGCCCGTCTGATCGAACGACGGTTTCCCAATGCCAAAATGATCGACGAGAATGCCAAGTCGCTCGGTATCGCGGAACGAATCGACGTTCAGGCTGGCGACACGTTTATCGCCTACAAACAGCTCGCGCCACCAACGGCTCCCGCAATCGTCTTTTGTTGCCCTCCGTACGAGTTCTATGTCTCGCGTACTGAGGAGATGCTGGCATTGATTTCGAACATGTGTGACACCGCTCCGATATCCAGCCTGATATTGGTCGAAGCTGACGAACGATTCGATTTCGGCCTGTTACCTGATGCGGACGCGTGGGATGTTCGGACTTATGCTCCGGCCGTCGTTGGGCTTTATGAAAAGCTAATTTCTTCATAGACGCTCAAGGCGAAGCCAGGTACTCCATCCGGCGTTGTACTCCATCGGCTTTCTTTTCCTTGAGGCTTTTCAGCTGATCCAAGTTGACGTCAAAGTCGTATCCAGGCGTGCCGTCGCGAAGCAAGACGAGTGTGTTGAGGATCAGGTTGGCTTCGACGGGAGAAATCGTTTGTTCGAGACAACTCATGATTGTCGATTGCGGTCGCGCCGCGCCGACCAACCCGAGAAACTCGGCGGCCCGAACGCGCACTAGCAGCTTGGTGTCGTTCGCGGCAAGGTCTTTCGCCATCCCGACCAACGGCCTGGCGGCGTCGCCATGGCTGCTACAGGCGATCAACGCCCAATAGCGTTGCCACGGATCATCAGACGCGAGCATTTGTTCGATCGGCCTTGACGCGTCCTCAAACGACAGCAGACTGAGATCGGCAACGTCCACTAACTTGGCGATGTCTGTCTTGTGAGCTTGCCCGAAGCTGACTGGATTTCCAAAGGCATGATCGACGAGGTAGCTTTCGGGATACATGCTCAGATCCGGCAGCCCTTTTACGAGTTGGCTAAGTCGATTCCGCATATCGCGAGTCACCTCTGCAAAAGCAGGATCAGTCGCCAGATTATTCGTTTCATACGGATCGGTGTCGATGTCGTACAGAGCTTCCGCAGGGCGCGTCTCGAAGAACTGACGCTGAACATCGTTCAGCTTGCCTGCGTTGTAGAGCGCTCGCCACTCGACATAGGCCAACATTCGGTAGCGATAATTGTTTTGCAGACCATCGAAATTGAAGGGCTGGTAACTCCGCACGTATTCATACTTACCCTTGCGTAGCGTGCGTACAAGATCGTACTTCTCGTCGAATCGATCGGCGTAGCCGAATGCTTCGTCACGCTGATTTACTTCGGCGAACTTAACGCCCTTTCCCAGGAACGGTCGACCGTCGACTGCATCTGGCACATCGATCCCCGCGAGATGTAGCACGGTCGGCCCGAAGTCAATGAAGCTGACGAAGCCCGGCACACGCGTGTCCACTTCGGCGTCAACCAAATGTTTCCAATTCTCGGGCACACGGACGACAAGCGGCACATGCAAGCCACTCTCATACGCATAGCCCTTTCCACGCGGTAGTACTCCACCATGGTCGCCAAAGTAGAAAATAAACGTGTCTTCGAGCAAGCCGTCCGTATCGAGTCGATCGACGACTTGACCGATTTGCTGATCAACGGATTGAATGCGATCGTGATAGCGAGCGTAGGTGTAGCGGAACGTCGGCGTGTCGGGATGGTACGGTGCGACGAAGACCGAGTCGGGGTCCGTCTTCGTCGCTTCGTTCCGCATCACCTTCTCGGAGAAATGCAACGAGCTTTCGTGTGTCGTCTTAAAGCTCTGCTTGTAGAAGAACGGTTGACCCGCTTTGCGCTGACGCCAGCTGGCTTTCGTCGAGGATATATCCCACACACCATCGCCTTCAACGGCGTTGTAGTCTTTCTTGTTGTTGTTCGCCGCATAGTAGCCCGCCTGACGGAGGTAAGCAGGAAACATCTGCAAACCATCCGGCAACGGCACCGTGACGGACCGTCGATGGTACTGAGTGCCAATGCGCGGCCCGTAACAGCCGGAGATTAACGTCGTTCGCGCGACGCTGCAGACTGGAGAATTAGAGAAGGCGTGCTCGAACAGAAGTCCGTGCTTCGCAAGTTGCGCGATTCGAGACGTTTCCGCTCCGTGTTCGTTGTAGAGCTTCAAGTAATGAGTCGAGTTGTCTTCTGAAATCAACCAAACGAAATTGGGGCGCTCGACCGCCGTCGAAAGACGGGCAAAAGAAAACAGAGCAAGTAGGGTGAGGATACAACGCAAGATCATGGCGAGTCATTCCGAGTTGTGAGGTGCTGGACAAATGCTACATAAGTTGGCTAGGCCTTCTTCTTGCTCTTCTTTTGCCTCTTCGCGGGCTTTTCTTTTGGCGGGCCGTAAGTCTTGAGCAACGCTTGATCGACGAGGTTTCGATTGCTTCGATTCTGGAAAGCCGCCAGCATCGGATCGCTGGTCGTCTCCATCCAGTCGCGAAGCTTCGCTTGCAAAGCCTCGATGGCCTCGCAATGTTCGGAGCTGTCGATCAGATTGTTTAGACAATCTGGATCGGTTTCTAAATTGTAGAACTCTTCGGGCACTCGATATCGAAACAATTGAACGCGCGCGGCGATTGCCGGATCGGTCTTGGCAGCCTGATTCATGGCGGCCATCGACTTCCCTTCGTTGTTATTGCGATACAGGTGTTTGCCGTCGCTAAAGGGATTGTAGATATAGCCGAACTTGGCGTTCTGGACGCATCGCATCGGAACATTATCGCCACCCGCTTTGCCATCGATCTGGGTGAACACATACTCGCGCCCGTCTTGCTCGGAACCGTTCAGCAATGGCAGAATGGATCGGCCATCGAGGTCAGCTGGCCCGGCGACGCCTGCCGCGTCGAGGAAAGTCGGGAACAGATCAACGCCGGAAACAAAGGCCGCTCGATTAGCGGCTCCTTGCTCGACGACGCCCGGCCATCGCGCGAGCAGCGGCGTGCGTGTACTGTGAAACCACGCGTTGCACTTCGCAAACGGAACCGCGATGCCATTGTCGGAGAGAAAGACGACCAGCGTGTTGTCGGCGAACCCTGATTCGTCGAGCGCATCCATCACGCGGCCAAACGTATCATCAAGCCGTCGAGTCGAATTCAAGTATTGTGCCAACTCGTCGCGAACGCCCGGCAAGTCAGGAAGGAAGCCTGGGACCGCGACTTCTGATGGTTCGTAAACCCTGGACGGCATCGCCGCTCCCTTGGTCAGCTTCTTGGGATTGCAATACGGTCGATGTGGGTCGTGCGAATTCACCATGAAGTAAAAAGGCTTCTTCGCGGACTTGCATTGCTCGAAAAATGCGCGAGAGCGTTCGTAATAGATTCCTGGATTGCGCCCGTTCCCGAGTTCCTTTTGATCAAAGCTGTAATCCCAACGCATGGCGCGCGTTGGACTCGAATGGTCGACCTTGCCAAGGACGCCAGCCAAGTAGCCAGCGGTTTGAAAAGTTGTAACAACCTCGGGCGTTCCATTTTTCGCTTTCATAAACCCCATTGCGCCACTCCGGTGGCTGTACAGACCGGTCGCGATAACCGCGCGACTTGGAACACAGATGCCAACGTTGACGTGAGCCCGATCAAACAACATGCCTTGTTTAGCGAAACGATCGAGATTCGGCGTCAGATCCTTGACGCCACCTCGAAACACACCGAGCGACTCCGCGTGCAGATCATCAGCGGTAAACAACAGAATGTTCGGCCGCTCCGCCGCGTCGGCGCTCCACCCGATCGCCGGAGATGCTAGACCTAAGCAATTCAAGACAGAACAAAACAGCATGAATCTTCTAAGCATCATCACAGCTCTTCTACTCGAGGATAACAATGGTGGAGACAGGGATACTTGCGGACGGCAACGAATCGTCCGTCCAACGATCATAATCCATGACCATGTGCGATTGCCAATGCTTGACCAACGCTGAGTTAAATCGGTAAATATCTCGTCGATGATGGTCGATTTGTGGTTGATGTTCTGGCACCGGTGCGTGACGGAGAGGTTTGCATCGGTTACAAATCAAGAGCCTCAACGCCATCGCAAATAAGGCGGTCGGCAACCATGTCAATCAATCGCGCAATCGAGATTCTAAAGGAACATATCATGGACGAATCGGAAACCGCTCCCACGCCTGAACCGCCCTCGAAAGAGGAGCTCCGATTGGCAATGAAGGCGTTTCGCAAGCGTCTCAAGCTAACTCGCCTGGATGACGAATCGGGGATGGGCTACGGCCCCACGTCCTCGGGACAAAAATCACGAATCGCTGCGATCACGCCTCCCGATCAGTTCCCGAAAGCCGTCTGGCAAGAGCTGGCGAGACAAGGGAAACTCAAGCACGATCGAGGCGGACTTTATTCGCTGGTTGAATCCTAGTGAGATCGGTTGGCACAAAGTGCTAACCGCGGCGGATTTCAGAGCCCTTGAAGTGGATCTGTATGCGGTAGATGAACTTGGTGCGAGTGAGAATCAGCCCCGTTTCTAAGTCAACTCGTTCGGGGACTTCGCGTATGTGTTTGTCGACGACGGCATGAAAGCCACGTTCAGAGAAGATGTCGATTAGCATTGCGATCGCAAGCGGATCTTCGAACAACGGGTTTTCCGAATTCACATGTGCTCGACCGGACAACGCATGACGTGTGATAATCGGAACGAACTTGGTTCGTATTATCTCCACCGTCTGCTTGAACAACTCGGTGTGCTCTAATTCGTAGCTATCGATTCGTTTGACAAGTTCCTGTCGGGCGTGGAGTGTGATTTCTTCGGCCAGTGGAAGCGGGCGCAGTCGGTCGTAGGTTCGAGTCTCTAACTCGAGCGAACTTTGATACTGTAGCTCCTTGAGGATATTCTCTTCCACTTCCTCGATCGGCCCTTCGGCATTGATGAAGTGGTAGTGGTACAGTTCCTTCAGCGAATTCAGAGCGTCCCAAGTCTTTTCCTTGAAGACGCGATATCGGTGGCCCGCGGCTCCACGGGTCAAGTCGGTAGCGCGCTGATCGACTAGCCGTCCGACGCCCGTTTCGTCGACTTCTTCGTTGTGAGCGGTGATCTCGTTGCCACGTTTGATCTGGCGTTCGATGCTCGTGTGCTCGCTGACGAACAGCACCATCGCATGAATCGTCGGGCGACGAAAGTTAATCGCGAGGTGTGTGCTGGCAAACTCGTTGTGAAGTTGATTGATTTTGTCGACCAACAATTTGAGACATTCGACTTGGACGTGAGTTCGTGGAAAGCCATCCAAGATGGCTCCGTCCCGAAAATCTTCTTCGAGCAGCTTGCGGAGTAAAATGCCGACGACCTCCTTGTCGCCGACCATTCCGCCTTGTTCCTTGATCTTCTCCGCCGCCGGCGTCGTTAATAGTTCACTGACGACGATCGGGGGGCAGGTGAACCCACGCGCTGCCATGATGAACTTTGTGTGCGTGCCTTTCCCGGAACCTGGAGCTCCACCAAGCAAAATGATCTCTTTTGGAAAGCGAAGATTCTCGTGACTTATCTCCTCCTCCAGGGCTTCCCAAACTGTTTTGAAGATCAGCTGGGCGTCCTTCACTTCAAGATCGAGAATCTGTGCTCGTGACCCGCTGATTGCGGAAGTGCTGGCTGACGTGGGAGTTGGCATGAGATATTCGTTGGGGGAGGGAACTAATGGTCGTCAGATTTCGGGACTGATTCTAACAAACCTCGCGACGTTTGCGGCACTACCCGTCGAACACACCTGATTCAAAGGCTATATGCTCGAACTGCGTTTGTCCCCATGATATCGGCTTGCTCGTCGGCAGACAGATCGGCGATGAATTCGCGAACGGTCGCAACCCAATTTCCATAACCCGTCCGGAGCAAGCACACAGGCCAATCACTGCCAAACATCAATCGTTTCGGCCCGAACGCTTCGATCGCGACGTCCCAATATCGTCGAATTAACTCGGGTGACCACTCGCCGTCACGTACTTCGGTTACAACGCCCGAGAACTTACAGGTAACATGGTCCCGGCGAGCCAACTCGCGCAGACCGGCAGCCCAAGCGGCGTGGAACTCGGTGCCTCGGATCGTCGGTTTGGCGATGTGGTCGAGCACAAACGGCTGATTCGGATGTTGATCGACGAACCGGATCGAGTTCGCCAGATGCTTGGCGTAGATCAGGATGTCGTAGACCAGACCGAATTGCTGCAGTTGCGAAATGCCTCGGTTAAAGTCCGCGCCCAGAATGAATTCTTCGTCGGGTTCGTCCTGGACGACGTGACGAACTGCTTTCAGCCATGGAGATTGCGTAAGTGACTCGACAACGGCCTCGACATCCGGAGACGTCAATGGAATCCACCCGACAACACCACGAATGAAATCAAACTCGGCCGCCAATTCAATGAGCCGAGTGGTCTCTTCGATCGATTGCCTGGCTTGCACGGAAACGACGCCATCGATGCCAGCCCGTTCGATTTCGGCGGCAAGATGTGCCGGGAGAAAGTCCCGCCGCAAGACAGACATATCGGGACCAATCCAGTCGTATTGGACCGGATCGTAGTTCCAAAAGTGATGATGACTATCGATTTGCATCGGTTCGTGTCCTTCAATTGGATTCACACTTCGTTTAACGATCTAGTTGCCAAGCGTCGTCGACTTCTTAAGGTTGACCAACAGTATACCGATCGTTACGCAAACTGCGGCGACCATCAGCATGGGCGTCATTCGATCCCCTCGCAGCAGGATTCCCGTGCCGACTCCGAACAGCGGAGTCGCGAAACTGAATACAGCAATCTGCGAGGCTGAATGGTGACGCAAGAGCAACGCTTGTAGTGCGAAGCAGATACCCGCGACGAGTACGCCTTGATAGACGAGGGCAATGACCGCTGGAGTCGTGAAGCCTCCGAATTCAACGTGTTCGAACGAGGCGCTACAAATGACGAATAGCACGACTCCAATCAGATCGTGCCAGAAGATCAACTTTCCCGGTTCGACGAACTTCAAGGCATGTTTAACGTAAACAACTTTCCACGCCAACACACACGCACTGACCAGTAGAATGGCGTCGCCAACTAGCGTCGGCTGATCTAACGACGTAGATGCTGTCGACGCGTTCGGTGCGTCAGTACGAAGCAGAAGAAGGAATACGCCCCCGAAAGCCACCATCAACCCGATCAACTTGCGCGCTGTCAGGTGATCTGCTTTTGTAATCCAGTGCTCGATGACAACGACCCAGAAGACAAACGTGTTGATCATCATCGACGAGTGGGACGAGTTCGACATCGTCACACCGACGTTGAACGTCGCGATTTGCAGGAAGAGCAAGAACCCGGCGATCATCGCTGTTCGTCGTTGCCCAGCGCGAAGTCGCAATCCGCAACCTTCGACTCGGCACCAAAACAACATAAAGACGGTGGCCATCGCAAACCGAACGGCGGCCACAGCGATCGGCGGGAGTGTGTCGACGCTGTAGCTGACCGCTGCTGGGTTGGCACCCCAGAGCGCAACCGTCAACAGGGCAAGCGACGCGGTTTTGAGGCTGACCGGTTCAAGCTCGCGCGACTTGACCGGCTCCGCTTCACTCGTTTGATTCACAGGACATCAACGAGGGAAGTCGACGAACACTTTGATAGCTCCGTCACGGCGTTCGGCGAAAATGTCAAACGCTTCTTGAATCTGATCAAGTGGCATTTGATGCGTGATGCAAGGCGTGACATCGATTCGCTTCTCGGCGATCCATTGCATGGCGAGTGGAAAATCTCGCTCGAAGCTGGGGCCGATGCTGGTATGGATCGAAGCGTTCTTGTCAAAGAAGATCCGCCAGTGAACGTCGTCCATCTTCGCTCGCGGTACACCAAAGAACAAAATGTCGCCGCCGTACCGAACCAGATTGAAGCAATCGTTGATTCGTTGTTCGCGATGTCCGACGGCTTCGACCACGAGATCTGCCATGGCTCCGTCCGTCAGCTCGCGCACTGCCTCGACGATATCCTCACGATCGGCGCTGATCGTGGCATTGGCTCCCATTTTGCTACTAACATCAAGCCGATCGCCGAGCAGATCAACGCCGATGATCTTGCGAGCGCCCAGGTTCCGCAACGCACCATTAAACAACTGACCGATCGGACCTTGTCCCAGCACGACGACATCCTTGTCCAATACGCTCGGCACTTTCTTCAGCCCGAACAGGACCGTACCAAGCGGTTGCGCGAGCAAAGCCTGATCCTCTGGCGGTCGCGCATCGAGCGGAATTGCTTGCTTTTCAGTGACGCGGAAACGTTCGTAAAAACCGAAATGCTCCGTCGGAACACAGAGCACGCGATCACCGACGTTGAACTTACTGCCGGTCGTCTCGACGACACGCCCGATCATCTCGTGCAGCGACTGGCCAATTACCGGCATGTGTTCGTGATAGTCGCCTTCGAAGTACAGCAAGTCGGAGCCGCATAGACAAGCGAGTTCAGGTTGGAACAAGATCTCGCCTTCACCTTCGAGAGACTGCTCGGGGACATCGACTAACTTGACCTTCCGCGGTTCGTACATATGGCCAGCAAACAACGTGGAACTCCTTCTGTCGCGAGGCGAGAAGCCTTGTTTCGTTTTCTCAACAAGTCCCCATGATGGTGTTGAATTTGCGCGACGCAAGTCCCCTGCGGCGAAACACTTGTTGTCATGGTGTTGAACTTTGACAACAAACGTGCAAGGAGTCACGCCGTTGCCAAGCGCCCAAGGTGTTTTTACCTGCTTTTCGGCGGCGCTTATTCCGGGGGAGTGCTATGTTTCGGTGTGCCTTCGAATTCTCGAAGGGCGGTAGATCCGCAGCCAATGCGAACTACTGCTCGGATTGTAACAACCCGATCCCGTTGGTCCCCTAGCCTCGTCCGGTTGCCATGACAACAAATCCTTACGACGAACCGCGAGGCATTCCACTTTGGATGCCGATGGTCGGATTGTTCACCGCTGGAATCTCCTACTGCTGGATGCAAGAAGACTATGTCACTGCCTCCGTCCTGGCCGGCCTGATGGTTGCGGGACTCAGCGGCTACCGAATGGGGGCTGTCCGACTTGCGGGATTCTTCGGTGGTTTCGCGGCATCGATTGCCTACGCTCCGAGTTGGGGAAAAATGTGTGAGCCTAAAATCGCCGAATTCCTGGGGACGACCGGACTGATGAGTCGCGTCATCAGTATTGGGGCGATTGGGATTGGAATCACCTGCGTGGCGATGATTCTGATGGCAATCCTCGCACGGTTGTTGCTCTCTGATCGCCCGCGGCTCCAAGCGACGAATCACTGGTTTGGGTTCTTGCTCGGCGGCGCACAAGGTATCGGCATCATGCTGTTATTGCTCGGTGGCACGCAGATGGTCGAGCCGATGGCAAAAGAACGAGTCGCCTCGCCTACTGAGGATGGCGAGTTTGCCGCGACCATGTCGAAGCGAATTATTCAGATTGCCGAGCGAACTCGGGAGAGCAAAGTCGGTCCAATGGTGGTCGCCTATAATCCGTTTCAATACTTTCCTCAGCTGTCCCAAATGCAGGAGAGCGTCAAATTGGCGCGGGACCCTGAAAAGCTGAATCGATTAATGGAGTCGCCAAAGATCGAGGAGATGAAGCGGCGACCCGCGATGCGGCGAGCGATCGATTCATTGGCGACCGACGCTGAAATTCAACACGTTCTGCGCGCCGGCAAACCAGTCGATATGCAAACAGCGATGGCTTTGATGAACAATCCGACGATCATGCAGCTGCTCGACGAACCGGACTTTGTCGGCGAGATGTCGAAAATGTTGCACGAGTTGGATCTCGCGCCGTCGCCGTAATGGGCGGCATCATCGAATCAGCGTAGAAGTCTCTGGCTGTGTCGCCATTCTTTGCACATTCGCGCCATATTGCGGGCCAAGCGCAACGCCGATCCAACCTTCGGTGACCACGAACTGCGTGACTTGTAGATCTTGGAGGTTCTCGCTCTCCGCAATCCGCTTGTTGATCAAGTTGAAAGGGCGACTACGAGACAACGCCTTGCTAAAGACCCCGCTCAGAATCGCTCGATCGAAGGACGTGATGTGACGTCCGTCGAGTTCGATTAATCTTTCTCGCACAAGATTCGCATCGAGTTGCGTGGGATCGGGGACGTAATAGGCTCGCACTGCGAAGTTCCGCCACTTGCTCTTACGCCCACTGCGTAGTTCGGCGATGCGCAGCGTCACGATGACTCTGTCTTGGTCGAACCGAACGCGAATCGCTTCACTGTTAGCAAATCGAATCTTCACGCGCTCGGGCACGTCATCCGGAACTTCTAGATTCGGGCGAGCGAACGCCGCACCAATGTCGCGAAACAGTTGGCGTAGATCAGACTCTTTGCCATCGAGTTTGAGCTGCTCGATGATATTGTTCATCGCGCTTTCGTGGACCTGAACACTCAACAAACTGTCACCTGGCGCTTGGGGGCGCGGTGTGTGTGCACCAAGTTGATGATCACCCGCGAGGCGATAACGACCAATCAGTCGTGTCTCGCTCGTGTGCAGGTCGAGTGCCGTCGGGTTCAGTCCCAAGTTTTTCATCGGTGAAAACAACTTGGCGTCAAAGTCGCGCTCGGCCGTCTCAATTCGAGAATGCACTTCCTCGTCGAGACGTTCACTCACGCGGGCTGCCAGTCGCACTTCCGCCTCGCGCCGAGCACTATTGAACCGGCTGTCATGTTGATCGAGGGCAATGCTTCGCGCCAGCCAACCAAGAATAGGAACGCGATCGAAATCGGTACGGAATCCGGTCAACCCGGCGTCGCTATCAGCCTCAGCTTCAGCCTGCCAAACGCTGAAACCGTTTCGTTCGATAACCAGTAATTTGCGGGCGAGATAACGCGAAAGAGCTTCATTGTAAAAAGTTGCTGGTCCTGCGTCGGCCGCCGTTGAAGATTCGACTTCGCCGCTTGCCTCGACACCGACTCTCCAACGCAGAACGTCGGGAACGAGCGTCGCACGCAACTCAGTATGAATCCGACTGACCCCGTACACCTGCGTACCCTGTATGGTTTCGTTAATATCTTCGTCTGTAGGCTCGATCTCGGGAATCATGCGATTCAACAGTTCGCTCGAAACTGCGACGCGAATGTTGGCGTTGCGATAATGAGAATTGAGCAATGCGCTAAGCTTTTCGACCTCAGGATTCGTCGACCATCGCGCGTTTTGGTAGAGGCGGGCAAGCGAGTGGGCTCCATCGACGCGACCCGACTCTTCGTACGCTTCGAGATCATCGAGCAACGCCATACAGTCGATAGGTTCGTCCGCCCAGCGTCGCAACGCGAAGGCCAATTCAGAGAAAGGCGAGCCTTTTAGCATCGTCAGCTGCTGCGGATCTAGTTCGTCCGAATCCATTCGAGAAAGAATTCGCCGTGCAATCCCATGTTGATCTTGCGTCTTTCCCGAACCGATGAGTTCTCGCAGTTGATTCAGTAACAGGTATTCAGTCCATGCTGCACCTTCGTCCGTGTCAACGAGTTGCTCTTCGATAGCGCCCAACCGTTCTCCGATTTGCGAATCGTCGTCGCTTCGCAATGCGACAGGAACTGTTTGCCCCTGCACGACTTGCCGGACTTGCCTCCAGATTTCGATCCGTCGTGCCACGGCATAGTTGGCGCGAAGAATTTCCGAACGCGCAGCCGGTCGTCTTTCTTTCGCGGCGATCTTAGTTGCTTCGCGAACTGCGGCGTCAAGGATATCGAGGTACTCGGTGACGGCGCTGGCATGGAGCGATTCGGTGGCGTGAAGCTGCTCGATCGCAAAGCGCACGCGACTCGACCATTCGCGACATCCCTCAATTCTCGCAACTTGTTCGAGTCGCGAGACAAGATCGTTCGGCAGCGGCCAGAATGTCGAGACATGGGGCGCGTTCTCGGCCTCCTTTCGAGCAATCGGCACGCTGAGTTGCTCCTCCGATGCGAGCGGTGGCGAGAGTCGAGGAGCGATCTCGATGCGAACTGGTTCTGGTTTTGTCTCTGGTTCAGGAAGACTCGGAACTTGATCAAACGATGGGTCAAACTCAACTCGTTCAGTCACTGGCGGCGAAATCTTGGCGGTCTGTCGAGACGTCTGGAAATTGTTTAGCGACAGCAAGTCGGTGGTGGGTGTGTCCTTTTCGATCGACCGCTCGAACGGAGCGTGCGACTGCTGCTGAGCGCCAATATCCGCGACCGAGTGAGGTTGAATTGGCCGCTGTATCGATGACTCATGCGCAGGGCTGGCAATCGCGACGGCGGCGAGGATTGGCTGCGACTGTCCGGACTCCGAGACCACGAGATGGTCTTCGACGGGTTTCCACGAACGCGGCGCGAGCAGCGTCAAGATGAGTAAACAGGTAACGACGCCAATATAGGGCCATAAGGGTGTGTTGGATAACGCTTTCGTCATTCCGTCGACCTCAAGGTGTCTTCAATCGCGCGGCGCATTAAGGCCACGACCGCTTATCTGATAAGTTCGGTAAGATCGGCACGAGAAGTCGAACTTGATTCTTCGTACCACTCGGTTCCATCGGACCAAGCCGCAAGAAGTGATAAGCGGTACGGATTGGGAGGGATGAACCTAACAGCGGGCCCCCGTTCGATGGCCGCGATTCGGCTGCTAGCACGAGCAATCCGAGGCGAACCAATCGATCTTTGTCCATCGACCCGGATGTGATACTTTACTGCCCCGCTATATGTCAACGAATGGCATAGATTGCAAACTGCCCAAGGAGGGGTTCTCGTGCAAATCAGGAATATTGGACTCGATCGTTTCGGCGCGTGCGCCGAAATGTCGCTTGACTCATTGACCGATGGCGTCAACGTCATTTACGGACCCGCTGGATCTGGCAAAGCGACACTAGGTCGCTTTGTTCGGTCGATCTTATACGGATTCGACGACTCAACGCGGCGACAGTATTTGCCCGTCGATTCACGAGGATATGGCGGCGCTCTGACGATCCAAACTCTTTCAGGCACACATACGATCACTCGCGTTGACGACGGCAGCCATGATGGCCAGCCGACGGTCGGACGCGACCATGGCACCGCCGTCGGGCGCAGCAAGACGGCTGAAGAGGTTGCGGCGATCCCAGAATCTACCTTTGAGCGGATCTATGCGGTCGATTATCGACGTCGCCCAGGCATCGGGGCTCTGATCGAAGAGGCACATGCGAGCGGCCTCGACCTGCTCGGTCGTTCAATTGGCTTAGAGAGCTTGTCCGTCTCAGAACAACAACTTCGACAACTACGTGATTCACTAGCAACCGTTCCTCGCGTTCAAGCAACGCATGACGAACTGAGTAGTCGCCGGGTCGAGTTGTTGCGAGTCATCAGCGAACTCGAATCGGCGCTCGGCAATCAACCCGACGAAGAATCGCTATCCATCCAAATCACACACTTCGAAACGCAACTGGGTGAATCGCAGGCGAAGCTGCGCGAGTTGCAAAACGAGTTGAAAATCACCGAGGTTCGTAGGCACCAACTCTTGGCCAGTCGCAACATCGATCCGACGACACAATCGGTGGACGCTCCCCAGCTGCAGGAGTTGAATGAACTCGTTGCCCAGATCATGGGATGGCAGCAGACGTTGCGAGCGATCACCGCTCGACGTCAATCGCTTGAAGAGAAGGCGGATCAGTATGGTGCGAGTGAGCTGTCAGGCGTCCCACGTCGTCGCTTGGGCGAGATCGAATCGCAAATCGACGATGTTCAATCGACACTCGCCGGGCTCGACGAGTCAGCAAAGTATCACGGCCACGAAGTGCGCTCTCTATTCACTGACGTCTTTGCCGAGTTGCGGGCGAATGTCTATCGGCTTTGCAATCAGTTGAGTGACTGGGAGGCAACGGCTCGCCATCAGGACTGCTCAAGCGAGGCGAAAGATCTCGTGCGATGCGAGTCCGAGTTGCGTCTCACGATTCAGAGAGCGTCCGCTCGACAAGGTGTCTTGCAAGCAGACATCGAACAGCTGTTCGGCGAAGACGCCGTCGCGTTGACTCCTTGGAATAATGTGAATTGTGAATGCGTCGAACATCCACCACTACGAGCTGAGACACTGTTTACCGACGCTCCCACGGATTGGGAGCACGAACTGTCGGTTGTGTCATCCCAGATTTCAGTATTGGAACGACAGCAAGACCGTTTAATCTCCGATGCCGACGACGTCGAGTCGGATCTCCAAGCAGCCCGCGCACGTTTGCGATTGCTGGACCGCGTCGAGATTTTGGACCAATTGGATGCAAAGCGGGCCGAGTTGCGACGCGTCGAACAAAACCTTCGCGACTCGGATCGGCGACGCAAGGTGTTAGAGGAAATCGCCACTCTCGAGGAAGCGATCAGCGAAGTGCGATCCGACTCCCGAACGTCTTCGCTTACTTCTGATGCCTCGGAATATGTCCGCCGTTTAACAGCTGGTGATCTACGAAAGATCGAAGTCGCTGCCAACGAGCAGGTCTGGGTAGTCGACGAGCATGGTCGTCGTCGAGCGTATCATCAGCTGAGCGATGGCGGGCGGGATTTGGTTTACTTGAGCATCTGCCTCGCTCTGGTCGAAGGCTTCAAGTCACGAGGCGTTCGCGTACCCATGATCGTGAGCGGAGTTTTCACCCATGTGGATTCTAAGAACGTCCCAGAGGCAGCCGAGCTGTTACGCGACTTTGCAGCTCGTGATCATCAGATTCTACTATTCACGCGTCACGAACATGTGGCCAGCGTGTTTCGCCTCCTGAATGTCCCGACGCGGGCGCTGGAACGCGTCGCATTGCCCTCAGATGAAATCGTGAACGACGAGGCGCTGGATTCACGGCGGAAGATAACCGAAGAGATCGTCGCCAAGGATACCGCCAGCGAGTTCACACTCTCGGAGCACAGCTCCATCGAAGAAGCGCCCGCCATCGATGCGACGAGCGCTGCGAGGCTTCGGAACATCGGTGTGATGCGAGTCGGCGATCTGCTCCGATTGTCTGCCAAGTTAGCGGCTACTGAGTTACGTGATTATGGAATCACTACTGACCAAATCATTTCGTGGAAAGCACAGACACGACTGGTGTGCGAAGTCCCTCGGCTGCGCGGTTACGACGCCAGGATTCTGGTCGCGTGTGGCATCACCGAAGCGGAAGCACTCTATCGCCTGAGCCCTTCCGAACTGCGAACAATCGTGAAGGACGTGGCTGCGAGTAGCGATGGCCAGGCCTTGCTGCTCTCTGGAACCGAATTCGAACTGTCTCGCGTTGCCGATTGGATTGGAACACGTCGCGGAAAAGCTGCTTCCGAGCAATCAAGCGGCTCGCGCCAACGCGACCCCTCATCGAATCGGGGGGAGCGATCTTCGCGAGGAAAGAAGAGCAGGAGTCGTGGCGAAGCCGAGCCGGGACGTCGCGAACGGAGCCCCGACGTCGTCAAGATGCGTTCAAACGCTTCACAATATGAATTCTACCTCGGCGGGAGCGACGCGGTCGTCGACGCACCTTCGATCGGCGCTCGAACGGCAGAGCGATTGGAAGCGATCGGCATCACCACCATTGCCGACCTGCTAAAGGCTGATCCTGGCTCGGTTTCCGAGCAACTGGACGTCAAACGCTTCACGACCAAAGTGATCACCGGATGGCAGAACCAGATGGAACTAGCGTGTCGTGTCCCCCAACTGCGCGGTCACGATGCCCAGATCCTTGTGGCTCTCGGTGTTACTGACGTCGAGGAATTAGCTGCGAGCGATCCGCAAGAACTGTGGACGTTGGTCAAGCCTTTTGTCGAAACAAAAGAAGGTAAGCGTATAATTCGCAACGGCAAGACGCCCGACTTGGATGAAGTGACGGAGTGGGTCCAACGGGCACAGGCGTCGCGACAACTTAACGCGGCGTAAGACTTGCCATTCATATTAGATCGATCAATTATTACTGCTGATTAGTATTTGGCGTTCGGAATGTCTTGTCGATCCTAAGTGATCGGTGTGGACACCCGCAATGTCGGCCATTATTCGATTCGTATTTACAACCTGCGGACAGAGTTGTGTAGAATCGACGCACGTCCTGAGACTCAGGAGGCAGCGATGGCCGATCTCTACGTCGGGCTCGTCATCCTTGGCGGGTTAACAGTTTTGATGTTCCTTGGTTCGTTGTGGTGTTCGTACCACATTCACCGAGTTTTCAGCGATCTCCTTGCCGTGCTCGTGGTGGTCGTGATGTTCTTCTACATCCGCCACCTTTGGTACAACGTGCGGCTGGCCACGATCTTGCCGTTCTCCAACTTGGTAATCATTGGCAATTGGTTGCCACCGCTGGCTGGACTCTTAGCTGGATTCGCGTGGAGAAGGATTTACGGTCGCATTTTTCGCAAGTCGATATGTACCTCGGCGCTCGCTGTCGCCGCTGGTTATGCCGCCGTCTTACCCATGCTCGGCGAGCCACCTGAGTGTAACAACCAGTGGGATCGCGACGGCATTTGCCTGCAAACAACGGTGCATACCTGTACCGCCGCCTCCGCCGCAACCCTCCTGCGGCTGCACGGTATCGAGACAACTGAAACTGAGATGGCGCAACTCTGTCTGACACGCGAAGGCACGACCTGGATGGGGCTCTACCGCGGTTTGAAGCACAAGACAACTGGAACTCGTTGGGACGTCGAGGTGATTGAGTGTACGGCCGGTGAGATTCCGCGGGACCCAACGCAATCGTGGATTCTAAGTGTCGGCTTGGGGAAGCAAGTCGCCAAACGGGACGAACGGCGGTTCGCTGAATGGGGCTGGCGTCCAGGCCAAGGGCACTCGGTCTTACTTCTTGGCGAGGGACCTTTGGGTGGTGTCAAGATCGCTGACCCAACACCCGGTTACGGAATCGAATCATGGAGCCAGAAGAATCTGGAGGAGCTTTTTCAAGGCACCGCCGTTCGGTTAATCGAACGCTCTTGACCGTATTCGCTGGGCCGCATATCGTCTCCGTCTATTAGTCCGGTGCCAGGAATGCGCCATCGCCCCCAATCCTGATAGGCAGCCTCGAAGTCCGCTACCGAGAGCACGCAGCAAGGAGTCGCTCGAAATGTCCCACAACCGCACTATTGACCCAGAAAGCGTGCCGTTGCTTGATATCGTTGGCAACAACCGTCCTCTTCATGACGAAATGCTCGATGCGATTCGCGATGTCTTCGAATCGGGGCGGTTCCTTCACGGTCCCGCGGTCACCGAGTTGGAGAATGCCGTTGCCGAATTGACGGGCGCGAAGTTCGCCATCGGCTGTGCGTCAGGCAGCGATGCGGTCCTGTTATCTCTTATGGCGTTGAGTATCGGTGCTGGCGATGAAGTGATCGTGCCGAGCTTCACATTCTTTGCCACAGTCAGCGCGGTTGAGCGTCTGGGCGCTAAGATCGTCTTCGTCGATATCGATCCTACAACATTCAATATCGATCCGGAAAAAGTCAAAGCAGCAATCACGCCAAAAACGAAAGCCATAATTCCCGTTCATCTCTTTGGTCGTGCTGCGGACATGACGGAGCTTCATCGGGTCGCCGACGAGGCCGGAATTCGTGTAATCGAAGACGCGGCGCAGGCCATCGGCGCAACACATCGAGAGCGCGGAGCGGGGGCCTGGGGTGATATCGGTTGCTTCAGCTTCTATCCCACAAAAAATCTCGGTGGTTGCGGAGATGGCGGAATGTTGACGACGTCCGATGGCGAGCTGGCCGAACGTCTGCGTTTGTTCGCCGCACACGGCATGAGCCCGCGATATGTTCATCGAGTCGTTGGCATTGCCAGTCGCCTCGACACACTTCAAGCGGCCGCGCTCTGCGTGAAGATCAAGCATCTGGCACACTGGACTGAATCACGTCGCGAGAATGCGTCGCGTTATCACGAGCTGTTTGCGGATGCCGGGCTAACCAATGACATCACCCTGCCGACCGATGATCCAGCCGGAAAGCACATCTGGAATCAGTTCACGATTCGCGTTCCGGATTCGCGCCGAGACACGTTGCGAGTGCATCTCTCGGAGCAGCGCATTGCGAGCGAGGTGTACTATCCAATTCCGCTGCACCAGCAAGAGTGCTTCCAGCACGTCGACTGTGCCCCAGGCAGTCTCACGGAATCGGAACGAGCCTCCGAAGAAGTCATTAGTCTCCCAATCTTTCCCGATCTTACGATTGGAGAGCAACGACGCGTTGTCGACGGCATCGCCTCATTCTTCGCCGCCTGTAAAGCGTCCGCTGCTTGACGCTCGCTTTGGGACGTGGCACTTGCGAGAACTCGGTGCAAGCGATTTCCGCTAACGGCCCGCAGACGCAATTGGGCGATTGAGTGAAGCGGAGCCAGTCGCACTGACTTGCGGGGTCGTAAAGTCATCACGCTTAGCGACGCTGCTCGTCGCATCTTGGGAATCGCGGAGTGTAACGGCTGGGCGTTATACTTACTTTGTGTGTCCGCGCGAGCGGTGCCGATTGTGCGAGGAGTTTCAACATGTCAGCGTGTCCAAACCAAGATCGGCTTCGTGCGTTTGCGATTGGTGATCTTGTCGGTGAAGTCTTTGAATCGGTTGCCGAGCATGTCGAAACTTGCGCGACCTGCGATCGCTCGTTAGCAATGCTTGATGAGCACTCGGATGGCTTCGTCAATGAATTGGAAGAAGCTGCAGGGCAAGCGGGCGCGGTTGCGATCGCTGTCCCAAGCGAAGTTCTCGCCAGTGTGCGAACGGTGAACGCGGGGGCTGGAGTGACCTCGTCAAACATGACCTTGGATCTCGGCAAACGATACGCGCGACGACTGGCCGACGGACCCTGTCGACTGGGTCGGTTTGAATTGGAAGCGGAACTCGGCGACGGGTCGTTCGGTTATGTGTTTCGCGCTCGCGACACAGAACTCGATCGCATCGTCGCCGTCAAGATTCAGCGAGCGGGCAGCTTCGCAAATGAAGACGAGGCGAACCGCTTTCTCCGCGAAGCGCGGAGCGCCGCACAACTACAGCATTCAGGCATCGTCTCGCTTTACGACAGCGGTACGACGGAGGACGACGTTTGCTTTCTCGTTCACGAATTCATTGATGGCGAAACGCTGGAAGAGCGGATGCACACCGTCCATGTCGAGCCGTGCGAAGCCGCAGACCTCGTTGCGCAGCTCGCCGACGCGCTGCAATATGCTCATGAGCACGACGTCATTCATCGAGACATGAAACCATCAAACATCTTGCTCGACGCCGATGGCAATCCGCACATCACGGATTTTGGTTTGGCGAAGCAAATGACTTCTGATCAAACGGTAACGTCCGACGGTCGAGTGATGGGTACACCTGCGTATATGTCACCCGAGCAAGCTCGCGGCGAGTCTCACCAAGTTGATGCTCGCAGCGATGTGTACAGTCTCGGCGTCGTGTTTTACGAATTACTGACTGGCAAGCGACCATTCCACGGGAATCGGCGCGCGTTGATGTTACAAACGCTGGATCACGATCCGCGACCACCTCGGCAACTTGACGACCATATTCCGCGCGATCTCGAAACGATCTGTCTGAAATCGATTGCCAAAACCCCCACGCGGCGATACCAAACCGCCGGCGCATTGGCTGACGATTTGCGTCGGTTCATATCGGGCGATCCCATTCAAGCCCGACCGATTAGCTATCCGGAACGAGTGTGGCGCTGGTGTCGTCGCAATCCGCTGGCCGCCACTTTAATGTTCTCGGTTTATGTAGGTGCACTAATCGGATTCATTTACCTGTCGTACTTGTCGACTTTCTTCGTGCGAGCGACGGCGCTCGATAGTGCCCGCATGGAAGCCGATATGCTCGAGCGTATCAACGACTACTACAGCGAAGAGGTCGTCGATCGCTTGGACCGCAAGCAGCTTGGACTGAAGGTCACTCACGAGTACGCATCCATGCGCGATGCGTTACCGCTGCCGGTCACCTTCGTGAAGGACGCCGGTAAGCGAATCAGTCAAGGCACGACGGGGATGGAAGTGCTGCTGTACAGCTCGCACCCGTGGCGTAGGGACGCTGATCCGAAGGACGACTTTCAGAAAAAGGCGCTCGTAGCGTTGGAAACTAAAGTCAGCAATCGCGCCGACGATCCCTCGTTTCACGAATTCACTGAGAAAGACGGGCGCAAGGTGCTACGCTATGCGCAAGCTCGAATCATGAAAGAGAGCTGCGTGAAGTGCCACAACGACGCGAAGAACAGCCCCAAACGTGATTGGAAACAAGGCGATCTCGCGGGCGTTTTGGAAATTGTGCGACCGTTGGAGCAAGACATCGAACGGACTCGCGCTGGTCTTGGCGGAGCATTTGCATTAATTAGCAGTTCAGGCGTGTTGTTGGTTGGTTTGTCCTTTGGTCTCGTTCTCGTCACGCGTTCTCGCAGCCGAAGGAAGGTTTCCGCGTGACTTCCAACGAATCACGATCCGGGAAGGTGCCGGCGAGCGTGACTTCGACGTCACGAAGCCTGTTGATGCAGCTGAAGCAGAAAGAGCCGCGGGCTTGGGATCGGCTAACATCGCTGTACACGCCGCTGGTTTATTTTTGGTGCCGTAAACAACACTTGCAGGACCAGGACATTCCAGACGTTGTTCAGGAAGTCTTCAAAACCGTTGCCGCGAACATCGACAAGTTCCGCAAGGAGCGTCAAACCGATACGTTTCGAGGCTGGCTGCGAACAATCACGCGCAGCCGTGCAGCCGATCATTTCCGGCGACTACAACATCAACCGAAAGCTGCGGGCGGCAGCGAAGCGCAGCGTCGATTCTCACAATTGTCAGCGGAGCCGATTGAGTGCAATGGCTCGGACGACGATGAGGTAGAAGATGGACAAGTTCATCACGCGCTATTCCTTCGCGCGTTGGAACTCGTTCGGTCCGACTTCCAAGACAACACCTGGAGAGCCTTCTGGCGAGTTGTTGTCGACGGCCAAACGCCCAAAGACGTAGCAGAAGAACTCTCCATGCAGCCAGGAGCCGTCCGAGTCGCCAAGTCGCGAGTACTCCAACGGCTGCGCCGCGACCTGGGCGAATTACTGGAATGACCGGATTCGTATAACGGCAAGCCCTATGCGCTGGTCGTTGTGACGAATTGCGTCTGCAGTTTCGGAACTCAGGTACTTTCCACAATAAAGGAGTTAATGGACTCGTTGCCCGGGCAGGCCGCCATCGTCGACACCAAGCATGAACACGTCGGCCTTGCCAGGACCGCTGGCAAGGATCATCCCTTCGCTTATACCGAACTTCATCTTCCGCGGAGCGAGATTCGCGCAACAAACGACCAGCCGACCGACGAGATCTTCAGGTTTGTATGCCTCTTTGATTCCGGCGAACACAGTTCGCGTTTCGTCACCACCGAGGCCGAGTGTTAGCTTAAGCAGCTTGTTCGCTTCGGGAACGTCTTCGGACGTGAGAACCCGCGCGATCCGCAAATCCACCTTCACGAAGTCGTCGATCGTGCATTGCTCGGCGAGTGGTTCTGCCTTCAGCGGTTTGTCACTGTCGTTGTATGGAGAAGCCGGCGACTCGGTGACGTCCTCTTCTTTGCTCTCTTCGATCATAGCGTTAACATCCTTTGGATTAACTCGTTTGAGCATGTGTTTGAATTTAGCGACCGAAGTGCCGACGAGCGGTGTCTTTGCTTCGTCCCAGCGTTCGATCGGCTCGCCCAACAACTCGACCGTTTGCGTCGTGAGGTCAGGCAGAACTGGCGTCAGGTAGATGATGATCTGTCGAAACAGATTCAATCCGATCGTACAGATGTCTTGAAGCTGCTGCGCCTTGTCGGGATCACCCTTAAGTGTCCACGGTGCCGCAGCTTCGATGTGGGGATTTGCTCGGTCGGCCAATTCCAAGATCAACCGCATCGCGCGATTGTAGTCGCACTGCTCGTACGCCGTAGCGATCTCGTCACCTGCGACTGCGGCTTGCTCGAACAAGCCGCCATCGTCGGGGTACTTTGCCGACAAGCCTGTCTTGCCAGCGAACTTGGCACAACGACTTGCGAGGTTGACGACCTTGCCAACAAGATCGGAATCAATCTTCGCGGCAAACTCTTCCAAGTTCATGTCGATGTCGTCCAATCGCGATCCCAACTTGGATGCGTAGTAATATCGCAAGTACGACGGATTGAGATGCTTCAGGTACGTCTCGCCTTTGACGAACGTGCCAGTGCTCTTCGACATTTTCTCGCCGTTGACGGTCAAGAAGCCGTGGATATGCACCTTCTTCGGTAAGTTAAAGCCAGCGGACTTCAACATCCCCGGCCAAAACAGCGTATGGAAGTACGTGATGTCCTTGCCGATAAAGTGGTGAATCTCGACCGCTTCATTCCGCCACCAATCGTCAAAACTCTCTTCGTTCTCCCCGCACCACTGAAGCGTCGACGCCATGTATCCGATCGGCGCGTCGAACCAAACGTACCAGTAGTTCCCGGGACTGTCGGGAATCTCGAAACCGAAGTAGGGAGCTGGTCGAGAAATATCCCAATCGCGCAGCGACTTGCGTCCTTCGGCTGAACTGGCGTCGCCTAAGAAGTGCCCTTTCAGATAGTTCAATACTTCTGGCTGCAAATGGTCGTCGCTCTGAGTCCACTCCTCAAGGAAGTCATGAAGCTGCTCGAGTTCGATGAACAAGTGTTTGGCGGATCGAATTTCGGGCGTCGTTTCAGACAGCGTGCTAATCGGGTCGATCAGCTCAGCGGGCGTGTAAGTACATCCACATTTGCTGCAGTTGTCACCTGGTTGATTCGTCGCGCCGCACGAAGTATTCGGGCAAGTGCCGCGAACGAAACGGTCTGCGAGAAACGTACCTTCTTGGACATCGAATAACTGCTCGACATCCTTTTCTTTCACTAAGCCAGCTCCGCGAATCGACTGCCAGATCTCGCCGCAAAGCTTTTCGTTCTCGGGGCTATTGGTGCTGCCAAAGTTATCGAACGCGACATCGAAGCCGGCAAAGTCGCGTTCGTGCGCCAACTTCGTCTCGGCAATCAATTCTTCTTCGCTACGACCTTCCTGCCGTGCACGAATCATAATCGCAGTGCCGTGGGTGTCGTCTGCACAAAGGAATATGCAATTGTGACCGCGAAGCTTCTGAAAACGCACCCAAATGTCAGTTTGGATGTACTCCACTAAATGCCCGAGGTGAATCGGACCATTCGCATAGGGGAGGGCAGCAGTAACTAGAATGCGGCGTTGTGTCATGACGTTGGATATCTGTCCAAAGGTGAGGCAAACCGAAGATTCTACTGGCTTTACAGAAAGTCGGACAGCCGGTTGTACCTTGAGGTTCTTGGTCAGCGGAGTCGTTTTTTCAGCGGCACGGGGCGCACAAGTTACCTCAACGTCACAGCAATTGAGGATCCACGCGACGGAGGCGACTTATGGCGTCTGTGAAGGGGCTAACACTATTGACCGGCGGAGGGTGGCCAAGGATACTTCATTGCAGTTCAGGAACTGGAACGAGAAGGTGCATCGCTAGTGACGGTCGAAGAGGTGATCAAGTTGCTGGAGTCGGGTGGCTGGCGTCAAACGAATGACGACGAGAGCTGCCGACAATTCAAACACGACACTAAGACTGGGGCCGTCACACTTTCCGGACAACTCGAAATGGTCCTGCCGATCGGAGTCTTACGAACTCTCCGCCGTCACGCCCAACTTGAGGAGGAGATCTGATGCGCTACGCCGTTGTGTTTGAGAAGTCGGAATCGAGCTTTGGAGCCTACGTTCCCGATTTGCCTGGTTGCGCTGCAGCCGGTGCCTCGTTGGCCGAAACCAAAACGCTGATCTCCGAAGCGATGAAGCAACACTTAGCGGATCTCAAGTCCGCCGGTGAGAATCCGCCCGAACCAGCTTCGGTTTGCGCGTATATCGATGCCTAGTCTTCAATTCGCACTGCCAACACCCACCAGGGCTGTTTGCCGATCTCATCGGTCGCGAGCCTCGACAACCCGCCCGATTTCTCGTCAATCCGGTACGTCGCCAACTTACCCGCCGACTCACCCGCCGCAATTAAGAATCGTCCACTCGGATCGATATTAAAGGAGCGAGGCGTTTGCTCGGTGGGTGTCTGCCCTAATGCAGTTACTCTGCCCGAATCAGAATCGATTTGAAACCTTGCGATACTGTCGTGTCCTCTATTGGCGACATAGACGAATCGCCCTGATGGATGGACTTCGATGTCGGCGGTTGAATTGCCTCGACTGAAGCCGTCAGGAAGCGTCGATACCGTTTGCATTGGAGTGAGCCGACCATTCTTTGGATCGAACCGATACACCGTGATGCTGCTTCCTTGTTCATCACTTACGTAAGCAAAGTCGCGAGTTGGGTGGAACCAGATGTGTCGCGGGCCGGTCTTGTCCGGTCGTCGTAGCTTCGCGACGTCGTTGGCAATTAGTTTGCCAGCGTCGAAGCGAAACTGGAAGATCGAGTTCGGGCCTGTGTGCGGTACAAAGACGAATTGGTTCGCGCGATCGGTGATGATTGCGTGAGCTTTGTCGTCTGTTGTAACTTCCTGTATGGGCCTGCTGCTTATTGTTCCTTGTCTGTCGATCGAGTGGACGGCGACTTTTCCTGCAAAATAATAAGCTGACAACAGAAATTTGCCGGTCGCGTCAGTCGCCACATATGCCGGATCGGCTCCAGCGACGACCTCGTTGACCAATGTAAGCGAACCCGACCTTGCATCAAGACGAAAGCTCGCGAGATTGCCGACCGATCGAATCGACGCAAACAAGAACTTCTGATCTGGAGATACGGTCAGAGCACCAGGACCGCCGCTGACTTTCATACTACCTTGGAGCTTCAATTCTCCATCCGTCTCGCGGAGCTCATAGATTGCGATCCGATTCTCGCCGGCGACCGAGACGTAAACGAAGGACTTTGCCTGTCCAGTGGAAGGATTGCTGCCGATCCATGCTACGACGAGCGCGAAATATCGAAGCGAACACATGTGAAACCTTCCGGGTCATAGAGCCTACGGCAGTCGCTTCACGCGAATGTTTTTGAAGTACGCCGTGCTTTTCGGATCGTGAGCTTGAAATGCGAATGTGCCGTTTCCAAGTCGTCGCTCGAAGTTCTTGGAAAACGCTTCCTTACCATCGGGTTCGGTATGGTCGACGACCGTCTTGCCGTTAATCTTGATCGTAATGTGCTTCCCCTTCACAATGATGTGTTGGGTCCAATACTCGTTGTCCTTACAAGGTGGATCGCTGACGTCCACAACCCCATACAAGCTGCCCGTCTTCTTCGGGTCCTTGTGCGTGACGTTGACTTGAGCTTCATAGCCATGCCTCGGCCAGCCTTCTTCTTGATACTTGGTGTGGAAGTAAATGCCCGCGTTGCTGCCGGGCGTCGTCATGACTTCCGCCTTGAACTCGAAATTGACAAACGGCTTGTCATCGCCAGCGTAGAACAGGTGGCTTCGTTCCCCATGACACACCAAAGCGCCGTCTTTGAATTGCCACGAGTCTTTGTTTTCGCTGGCCTTCCAGCCGCTCATCGACTTGCCATCGAACAGCGACACCCAGCCGTCGCTATCCTCCGCAACAACGGACGAGAAGCAAAGCGATAACAGGATGACGGAGATCGGTAACGTACGTAACATGCTGAATACTCCGTTAAGTCTGTGAGTTGAAAGTTAAAGTTAGCGGAATGTGTGATCGTTTAACGTCAACGAAAGAAACTCGAATCGTTAGCATAATCCGTTCGGCTCACGAATCCAATTGTGGCGGACGGACAGTGCGTGGCTAATCTGGCGCGATACCGAGGAACTTCCGAGCTTGGCCAACTACTTCGCGAAGGCTCCCCTCCTCGAACGGACTGACAAGTCCGGCCGATTCCGCGAGTTGCCGGAACGGAGCCGCGCCACCACGTTTACACAACGCTACGTACGACTCCATCGCTTCGGTCATGTCCGCGCGGCTGCGCACCCAGAACTGCAAAGCACAAGTCAATGCTAACGTGTAATCGATGTAGTAAAACGGGAGGAGGTAGATGTGTCTTTGGAACTGCCATTGGCCGCCCATCGGCACGTGCGGCAAATCACCGCAATCTCGCGTCGGCAAGTAGGTCGCCTCCATCTCTCGCCACATCTCGTGTCGTTGTGCGGACGTTGCGTTTGGCGTCGAATAAACCAAGTGCTGAAAGTGGTCGACAGCGACTCCGTAGGGCAAAAACAAAAGCGATTGTATCAAGTGGATCTGGCGAAATCGTTCCGCGTCGTCGCCGAAGAATTTATCCATGTTCGGCCATGTTAGGAACTCCAACCCCATCGAGTGAATCTCACACGACTCGTAGGTTGGGAACAGATAATCCGCCAACGGTTGCTCGCGACTGCAGTAGCCTTGAAAGGCATGACCGATTTCATGCGTAAAGACTTCGACATCGCCCTTGGTGCCGTTGAAGTTTGCGAAGATGTATGGCAACCCGAAGCTGGGAAAGTCGGTACAGAATCCCCCGCCCGCTTTGCTGTCGCGGTTCTTCAAGTCCATCAGATGACATTCGTCCATTAAGCGAAAGAACTCACCAAGGCCTCCGCCCATCTCGTCGAACATCTCCGTCGCGCGTTCGATCATCCAGTCATGATCACCTTGCGGTTTTGGATTGCCTTGCGGATCGAAGATGCCTTCGTCCCAGAACATCACGCGGTCGATACCGAGCGACTCGGCTTGCATCCTTCGTAATTCTCTTGTCAAAGGCACAACATCTTCACGTACCGCGGCGCGGAATCGCTCGACATCGGCTTGGTCGTAGTCGACTCGCTTCATTCGCTTGTAACCGAGTCCGACGAAATCGTCGTAGCCAAGTTTCTTCGCCATCTTGGTCCGCAGCTCGACTTGTTCGTCGTAGATTCGATCGAGCTGTTCCAAGTTGTCGGCAAACCATTGCCACTTCACTACGTTCGAGTCGTGGCGTACTTGCCGGTCGCTGGCAACATGGAATTTAGCGAGGCCGGCGAAGTTGTATGTCTCGCCCTGGTACGAAAGCTTCGCCGACGCGAGTAGATCGGTGAACTCGGCTTCGAGCTTCGACTCTTGCACCAAATCCGCTTCGATCTTCGGATCAAAGGCGAGTACATCAGCTTCCCATAGTGCAAAGGCCTGCGGGCCGAAAGCCGCTTCTAGATCGTTGCGGTGTGGTGTCTCGATCAACTTGCGTTTCATCTTGACCGAAAGATCCGTGAGCCGCGGCTTCAGCTCGTCGGAGAATTCACGAGCCTGTTTGTACTCGGCGTTGCTCGTATCTTGATTGAATCGCAGATCAACTAGATTCTCCCAAGTGGAGAGTCGACGTTCGAGTACGTCCCAATCATGGATGACTTGTCTGCACTCGTCCGTGTTCTCGGCAGCGCGCCAAGAGGTCTCAAGCTGTTCATACTCGATGACAATGGCTTCATAAGCCGGAGTCGACATCTGAATCTCGGAAAAGTCAGTCTTCGTCATCGCAATTAACTTTCTGTTAGTTACTTAGTAGCCATCACTCTCCGAGTGATGGCTACATTAACACAAAAAACCTCGTATGTGACGGTGGTCACACGCGAGGTTTTTGTTTTAGCTTTCCGCATGTCCGGGAAGACTAATGCGTTGACTACATGGCACCCAGCTTAGCGACAAGGTCAGCCGTACGGCAGCTGTAACCCCATTCGTTGTCGTACCAGCTGACTACCTTCACGAGCTTGCCGTTGCCGCCGAGGACCGCTGTCCAATCAGAAGCAAAAACCGAGCTGTGCGGATCGCCGATGATATCGGACGAAACGAGCGCGTCGGTCGAGTACTTCAGAATGCCTTTGAGCGGACCTTCTGCGGCTGCCTTGATGGCGGCGTTGATGTCATCGGCTGACGTCTCCTTGCCCAAATTGGCGACAAGGTCGACGACGCTGCCGGTGCCAACAGGAACCCGCATTGCCATACCAGTCAGCTTGCCATTCAACTCGGGAATGACAAGGCCCACTGCTTTCGCAGCACCCGTCGAAGTCGGGATGATATTCATCGCCGCGGCACGACAGCGATAGAGGTCAGAGTGTGGTTGATCCTGTACGTTTTGGTCATTGGTGTACGAGTGGACGGTAGTCATCAGACCCGACTCGATGCCAAACGTCTCATGCAGGACCTTCGCGACCGGTGCCAAACAGTTCGTTGTGCAGCTCGCATTCGAGACGCACTTCATGTCAGCGGTGAGCTTATCGTCGTTCACTCCGAGAACGCAGGTCAGATCGGCACCATCCTTGGCTGGAGCACTGAGAACAACTTTTTTGGCACCGGCTTGAAGGTGAGTGTCGTAGCCTGCCTTGCCATCGGTCGCACGAGCCGTGAATATACCCGTGCTTTCGATTACGATATCGACGCCCATGTCGCCCCAAGGCAACTCCGCGGGATTGCGAACGGCGAGAGCCCGAACATTGTTTCCGTTGACAATCAAATTGTCATCGTCGTAGCCGACTTCACCATCGAACCGACCATGGTTGCTGTCATACTTCAACAGCGTTGCCAGCGTGCGGTTATCGGTCAGGTCGTTGACCGCGACGACTTCGAACTCGCTCGAGCGAGCGAACAAATTACGATACGTGAGCCGTCCGATACGACCAAAACCATTGATTGCTACACGAATTGCCACTACTGTTTCTCCTTCGTCGACTGAATGTTCGATTGTGTTCCTGATGTGATTCGAACCACGAATTATAGTGCTGATATAGGCGACCATCAAGCGGCCCGAACCACCATGAACTCTCTGTGTTTTCAGTCGTCAAGCGCCTGCCGCGTGTGATTACGAATGAGCGCCCTATGCCGTCGACGCCTCCACCTCAATGGCAACTGCCACCAGGGATCACCCGCGGGTTGTGGGAGTACGTGAATTCCGATGCGGTGGCGTACCACTACGACGAATACTTTTCCCACAATCAGCTATTTGAGTTCGACGAGCGCATCGTCATTGAAGAACTATCGCGTCGCAAGATCCCGGCAGGGGCTGTGGTCGCCGATTTGGGATGCGGGACCGGACGAGCATTGGTTACATTGGCGGGTTGCGGCTATCGAGGGCTGGCGATTGATCTATCTCAGAAGATGTTAGAAGTCGTTCGCGAGAAAGCAGAAGACGCTTCCTTACCTATTCAATGCATTCAAGCGAATTGGGTCGAGCTGGATGGCATTGCAGACTCGACCGCCAACGGAGCGATCTCGCTGTTCAGTACACTCGGCATGATTCGCGGCAAAGAGAATCGTGCGGCGGCGTTAGCCCATACGCGTCGCATCCTGGAGCCCGGCGGGCCGTTCGTGCTTCATGTCCACAACTACTGGTACAACCTTTACGATCCAGGCGGACCGTGGTGGGTGTTACGAACTCTTTGTCGAGCGATTTTCAAACGTGACATCGAAGCTGGCGATAAATTCTTTCCCTACAGGGGTGTGCCTAACATGTTCTTGCATGTGTTTCGCCTCAGAGAATTGAAACGGGACCTTCGCAGAGCCGGCTTTCGCATCACACGCATCATCGCACTCGCTCCGCAGCGATATCGCAAGCTGCGGGCTTCTTGGTTCTTTGGGACGTTGCGAGCAAACGGTTGGATTGTCGTGTGCGAGTAATGTTTCAATCTGCGTACGACTCTACGCCAAAGGCGTTATATTCCAAAGCCCAGGGTCGCGGCGCAGACGCGCACACCGGGCAGGCGATCCAATTTCGTTCGTACGCTGAACGCGTTACACAATGGTGGAAGGATGCAAATTGTGTAACGCCGTTGGCGTAACTGTCGTCGTTGCTCGAGACCCAGGGTCATGGCGTTGCCGCGACCCTGGGCTTCGGAATGTAACCGCGTTGCGGTAAAGCAACGATTTAGTCGTACGAGAGGTCACCCTTGGGCTTTCTTCACCATCTGCTCAAACAACGCAACTTGCCTTGCCAATGCAGCGACCTTATCCGCCGGCTTGCTGCTTGATTCGAGTAAGATCCAGCCTGCGTAGTCGCTCTTGACGAGGAGATCAATCAGCTGTTGGTAAGGATACTCCGGGCTGTCGAGTTCACGGACGTGACAGGTCGCGCCAAATCGATCTCGAACCAGCGCGAGATTATGTTCTAGTCCCCCGCCCTCCAGATCTGCCGCGTTTGAATTCCAACATACAGCAACGTTGTGATTGTCCGCGATATCCATGATCGCTCTGATCGTTGGCAGTTCGCGGCACTGGCCATGAACTTCGAGGCGGATCTGTTGGCCAAATCCTTCGGCGTACTTGCCCAACTCGTTGAGCGATTTTCCGATCTGCTCGATGGTCTTCTCTCGCGGCACATCCGGATAGAAGCGATCAGGCTTTACTTTCACGCCGGTGCTGCCGACATCGTGGCTTAGACGGATAAAATCTTTGGTCGCGTCGATCGCTTTCTTAACAACGGCTGGATCGGGGTTGTCGTATCGCTCGTTGCTGCCGATGCCGACTAAAGTTACGTCGCTATCGGCGAAGCGATCGCGGACGGCGGCGCGTTGCTTGTCGTTAAGTGTCGATTCGACGCCGTGGGCGTGTGTCGTTCGCAATTCGACTCCCAGAGCACCTGATTTCTCGCAGTTGGCGATCAGCGTGGGTAAGTCCCAGTCCTGTCCCCACAAATAGGTCACCAAGCCGTATCCCATTTTATCGCCTGCTGCCGCCCGAACTGTTTGGCTGCTGAGAGCAAGAGCGGTAGCGGCGGCAGAGGTTTCGAGAAACGTTCGACGCGAGACTTGTTGCATGGCTGGTACCCTGATTCTGTGAAAAACGATGGTCTGCGTTACAAAAGCTTGGAACTCGACTGACGCACGAGTAGATTGTCAGATTCTGGCTCATCGGACGTTCGGATGCAAACATTGCATTTTTGTGGGAAGTCTCGTGATCGCTGGCGTTATCTATGTAGAAACGCGCATAGTTGCGAGGAATTCGGTAGCGAGAGTCTGTTCGGAATTTTGAATGACGCAAACCGTGACACCCGAACTTCTTAGCCGACTGCTCGACGAGTACGGAGCGGCGTTGGAGCTGTTCGCGTCGCAATGGACTGAAACGCCCGACGATTGTGTCCAGGAAGCGTTTTTGCAGCTTGTCCGGCAATCGAAGCCGCCTGAACAGATAGTGCCTTGGTTGTTTCGCGTCGTCAGGAACCGAGCGATCAGTTTGCGGCGATCGTCGCAACGACGACAACGGCACGAGTCGGCAGCGGCGATGGAACGTCCGTCGTGGTTTCAAACCGAGACAAATTCGTTGATCGACGACGCCAAGCTGACGGAAGCGTTGCGTTCGTTATCGGATGAGCATCGGGAAGTAATCGTGGCAAAGATTTGGGGCGGTCTGCCGTACGAGCAGATCGCCGAAGTGGTTGGTGTTTCCCGGAGTAGTGCACACCGGCGCTACGAAGCGGGGTTACGCATCTTGCGAGAAAGACTCGGACTAACATGTCAGAACGAAGCAGTTCAGAACAAGACCGCGACGAGTTCACTCAACTCGAACGTCAGTTAACACAGCTCATTCCGAACAAGAGCCAAGTTGACCGCGAGACGCTCTTGTTCCGCGCTGGACAAGAGTCGGTGCTGGCGAGTCGGCAACCGGCTTCTCGCAATTCCTGGCTCTGGCCGCTGACGACTGCCGCGATGGCGATCGTCTCAGCCGGTTTGAGTTGGCAGCTCTATGTTCGTGGCGAGCCGACGGTTATTGAGCGCGTGCGAATCGTCGAGCAATCCGAAACAGAGGTTGAAGCAGAGACGCCGAGCGATGTCAAACATATGGAAGAACCTCGCCCAGCGAATGTCGAGAGGACTTACGTGAATTCGTCGTCTAAGATCCCGCACGATAACTATCTGCTGCGACGAGAGTTGGCGTTAACGTTTGGCATGGACGCGCTGACAGTTCCAGTCGCCTTTCGTTCTCCACACACCGCCGACACATCGAGCTATCGCGAACTGAGATCAACTTACACCGAATCACCGACTATGGCCCCAATATCAGATGCCCCAATATCGAGTGGCAGTGAACAGGAAGATGCAGCAGACCCGACGAATAACGATCGCTCTCTCGGAGATAAGTCATGAATTGGAGTTCCATAAACGAACTGTTTGTTCCTCGAAGGCTGCGGCCGCGAGGCGCGCAACGCAATTGGGCGGTGGCTGCGACGCCTCTGTTATGCGGACTGGGTTTTCTGCAAACTTCGTCGCAAGAGGTCTTGGCTCAATCGAAGCAAATCGATCAGAGCGATGTGGCTGCTGCCGAGCAAGTCCAGCAAGTCTGGGACTTGCAATTAACGCCTGCGTCCGAGCCGCGGCCCGCCCTGAAGTATCAGCTACGCCCGCCTTATCGAATGCAGCAGCCAGGCGATGCCACGCCGCATTACTACCGCGCGCTGTTGATGGATGCTGAGTTGCCCAGCGATCTGAAGAAGCAATACGTCGATCGATCCGAGCATTGGAGCGGTGACGATGACGCGTCGCGAGAAGAGATGCGCAAGTGGCTCGCCAAATACCACCAGGTTTACAAGGAACTACTAATTGCAACTTATCGCGAGCGAGTCGATTGGGACTTGCGAATTCGTGACTTGAAAGGGATGGAGACCATCGCGTTCCTGTTGCCAGACGCTCAGAGGATGCGTGATCTGGGCCGCATGCTGCAGATCAAAGCGAGGTTGGAGATTTCCGAAGGGCATTTTGACGAAGCAATCGAAACGCTTCGTGTCGGTTATCGACTCTCGTATGCAGTGGCTCAAACACCCACATTGATAAACGACTTGGTCGGCGTCGCGATCACTTCCATGATGACGGTCGAACTGACTCGATTGGTGGCACAACCGGACGCACCGAACATGTACTGGGCGATCGCATCGCTGCCGCATCCGGTGATCGATATGCGCGAGGCGATGGATTGGGAGCGGAGTGTTCCGTGGAAGATCTTTCCCCTGTTGCGCGATCCAGAGAATGCGGTTCGAACATCGGATGAGTGGCGGCAGTTCGTCACAGAATCCTACACGAAGTTTCATGAGCTGAGCGGCGACTATGCCGGCAAGCCAGGTCCAATGAGCGAGTTGATGGCGACTGGTCTGGTGATGAAAAACTATCCACTCGCGAAGCAGGCACTGATCGAGGGTGGCATGGACCGCGAGCGAGTCGACGCGATGCCGGTCGGACAAGTCATCGCGATTCACACCTCACGAAGCCTCGAATACGCTTACGATGAAACGTTCAAATGGATGCTGCTAGCATCGGGCGATATCTACGAACGTGGTGCCGCGACGGAACGACGACTTCGCGAAGAAGGCCATTTCGGCGAAGGTGGCCGCCCACTAGGAATCCTGCCGATCGGGGGCCTCCTGATTCCTGCCGTCTCGCAAGCGTGGTTCGCTGCCGCTCGACTCGAAAGACAACTTGCCGCCGTCCAGACGATCGAGGCGATTCGATTGTACGCGGCATCACATGACGGCGAGTTACCCAAATCATTGGACGAAATCGAGTCAGTTGTTGTTCCGAGTAACTCCGTGTACCTGAAACAACTCGAGTATCGCGTCGACGGCAAGCAGGCCGTACTCGAGACGGTGCCTCGAAGCAAAGACCGTCGACGCAGCGACGTCTATCGCTATCAACTCCGTGTCAACTAATAACCGCTTAAGCATAACGAGGAATATTGAGATGTCGAAATACGTGATTCCGAGCTTGCTGCTCTTGAGTTTTAGTTCCGCCTCGCTCCTACAGGCCAACCCCCAGGAACGAGCCGCGAAAATCGCCCCTTATGTCGACGAGCAGACAATCGCCGTCCTGTACGTCGACTTCGACCGAATCGCCGTTCCGGACACGTTCAAACAAGTCGCTGAGCTAGTGCCAAGCCAAAGCATCCGAAACAAGATCAACGCGAACGCAACGAGTGCGCGTGGAATGATTACTTCGATGAAAGAAGCTGGGGCCGAGCTGTTCGTTGTTTTTAGCAGTTCCGATTTGCCAGCTCCGGGGCCATTCCTTATCGTCTCGACGAAACAAGGCGCGGACTCCGAGAAGTTGCTGGCGGCATTCAAGGAACAAAAGCCCGAAGCTTGCGAGCAAGTAAACAAAGTGATTTACTCGGGTTCGGCCGCAGCGTTCGAGCGAATCAAGAGCGGAACGTCGGCAGCTCGTCCTCACTTGGCACGAGCGTTTGCAGCGGCAGGCGATGCACCAGTTCAGCTTCTCGTCGCTCCGGCAGCAGACCACCGGCGCGTGATCAAAGAGATGCTACCCAAATTGCCGGAGGCTCTCGGCGGCGGAAGCAGCAGCGCGATCGCGGACCTCGAGTGGGTTGCCGCTAGTGTCAAGTTCTCACCCGAGTTGCAAGTTAGCATTTCGACGCAATCGCCAAACGACGATTCGGCGCTCGCTTTGAAAAGCACGGTTGGGTCCTTGTTCTTTTCACTAGCTCGCAACGAGAGCGTTCGTAAATCAGTTCCCAACATCGAAAAGCTGTTAAGTGCGATCGTACCACGTAGCGAAGGAAAGCAGTTGAAGCTGAGCGTGAGTGCGGCTGACGGAAACGTGAAGCAGTTACTGGCAGCACTCTCGACACCGGTCTGGCAGGCACAAGCATCGGGCGACCGACAGAATTGTGTTACCAACCTCAAGCACTTGGCTCTCGGTATGCACAACTATCATGGCGCGCACAAATCGTTCCCGAGTGCTGCCAGTCGCAACGCAGACGGAGAACCGCTGCTGAGTTGGCGAGTGCATTTGCTTCCATATCTCGAGCACCAGAAACTGTACGACCAATTCCGGCTTTCCGAGCCGTGGGACAGCGAACACAACAAGCAGTTGATCAGCCAGATGCCCGAAGTCTTTGCTTGTCCCAGTTCGGATTTACGTGCAGCGGGTAAGACAACTTATCTGGTGCCGACCGGACCGAACGCAGCCTTCAAAGTGTCCGAGGGAGCTCGCCTCCGTGACATCACCGACGGTACTTCGAATACGATCATGATCGTGGATGCATCTCCGGAACGGGCCGTTGTCTGGACGAATCCTGAAGACATCAAGATCGATCCGAAGAAACCGATCGATGGTCTCGGCGGTCAGCATGAGAAAACGTTCACCGCGGCATATTGCGATGGAAGCGTGAGGCAAATCCCATTAGATGTCGCGATGAAGACGCTACGTTTGCTGTTCGATCCAAAGGACGGCACGCCGATTCCGCAGTTTTGATAATTCGTCTTCTCGGCAGCCTGCAGCTATAGTCTACTTTTGCGCCCGCGCCTTCAGCACAGGATCTTTCGCCAACGGTAATTGCAAGGCCTTGCCGGTTTCGGCAGCCTTGTAGATGCCGAGAATGATTTCGACCGAGCGACGACCTTCATGGCCGTCGACCAGCGGAGTCGTTCCCTTCTTGATCGCGTTGACGACATCTTTAAAGAGATACGTGTGGCCGTGATGTCCGATGGCCGTCGGATCTGCAGCCCCGCCGCCCGTTTGCGTCTTGCCCTTCATCCGTTCCAGCAACGCGACGTCGGCTCTTGTCTGTTTAGCGAACTCCCACGTCTTGATGTCTTCTTCTTCCAAAACCGCCGAACCGTTCGAGCCGTGTATCTCGATCCGCTTCAACGCACCTGGAAAAGCCGCCGTCGTAGCTTCGATCACACCAAGAGCGCCGTTCTCGAATCGTAGTGTTGCCATGGCGACGTCTTCGACTTCGATGTCGGTGTGTGCCAAGGTCGCCGTGTGAGCCGTGATCTCTGCAACCGGTCCCATTAGCCAGGTCAACAAGTCAACGCTGTGAATGGCTTGATTCATCAACGCCCCGCCGCCGTCGAACTTCCACGTGCCACGCCACGCGCCACTGTCGTAGTAAGCCTGCGTGCGAAACCACTTTACATAAGCATCGCCGATGGTCAGCGTCCCAAAGCGATCCTTGTCGATCGCCTTCTTGATCAGCTGCGATGACTCGTGAAATCGCGACGGGAAAATCGTTGCCAATACAACGCCCGCCTTTTCGCAGGCATCAATGATCTTGTCGCAGCGCTTCAGCGTGATCTCCAGCGGCTTCTCGACGATGACGTGCTTTCCCGCTTTCGCCGCGGCAACCGCGGGTTCGAGATGAGCCCCGCTGGGCGTGCAGATGGTGACGATGTCAACATTCGAATCGGCAAGCATCACATCAAGGTCGTGGTAAGACGTACAACCAGTTGCGTCTGCGAAGCGATCTGCCGACGCCGGGAACATGTCAAAGCAAGCAGCTAGTTTTGCGCCTCGAATATCCGCAATCGCCTTGGCGTGAAAGTTCGCGATCATCCCACAACCAATTACGCCAAATCCAATCGCCATGATTCACTCCTATGAGGTTTCGGCCCACATGAAACGGGCATTATAAGGTTCGAACAAGTCAACGAAAGGTGGCGGCTACGCTCCCAATTCATCCAACGAGAGCCACAGCAAGAGCATCGTAGTACCATTCAAACAGGCATGGACGATGATGCAAGGGAGCAGACGATGTGTTCGCTGATAGACATAGCCAAGAGCCAGCGCCAAGAAGAACAGTGGTATTGGGTCAGGGCCATGCGACCAGTGCATCGCCGCAAAGATCGCCGATGTAATGACGATCGGCATCGGGGCGACGGGATGAGCCCCTCCTTGGCTTTCTTGAAGCAGAATGTCGTCTTCTTCGTTGGTTTGGCGTCGTCCAAGGATGAACGAATCGATTTCTGCTCGAAACAGCGGTATTCGTTCTAGCCAGCTTTGCAAGAAGCCGCGAAACAGAAGTTCTTCGGCGACTGGCGCTACCACTACGGCCAGAAACGCGCACATCTGAAACGCCGAAGTATCGTCCTTTAGAAGTTCAATGAGAGGATGTTTCGACTCGATCTCTAGCAGCACAACGAACGTCGCCTGAATCGCGAATACGACGGGCCCTACGAGCAAGAAGCAGCCGAGACCAATCGCAAGCTGCGAACCGAAGCTTCGCGAATCTAGCCCGACATCCTTGAGACTGGCTTGCGGGCGTAGTTGGAAGTAAGTGAGCATTCCGAAAATGGAGATAACTGATACGACTGAGTTCCAACGAAGTAGCTCTCGCATGACGTGTGGATCTGGTCGAGTGGGATTGAGCAACGGCTGAAAGTAGAATCCCACGGCCATCTGCGGACCGATCGCAAGGCCTAGAACCAGGAAAAGGTCCCAGAGCCCCCAAGGCGACTCCCGTCGGATCGTGTATTCCAGCGGTTGTTGACGTTGATAGAGCCGAATGGCGATCATCGTCCAGCCCGTGATGCACAGGGCAACCACACCAACCAGACCAGTCGCAATGTTGGCGTTGAGGTCGTCCACGGCCGCTTTAGCCTTCCTGTCGGAAGAACTTGGCGGCAGCGGAGATATAGTCGAGACCTGATTGGATCGTTGACAAGATGGCGACCCAAGCCAGTATCAGCACGGTGAGTGGCAGCCAACTGGGCGCGGCGTCACCCTTCCAAAGCAGCAACATGCTCGCAACCACTGCTGCACACTGAAACGTCATCTTCAACTTACCCGCAAAGCTGGCGGAGAAGTCGCCACCACTTTGTTCAATCGACGAACGAAGAGCGGTCACGAGTATCTCGCGTCCGACAACGACGACTGCCATCCAAGCATCAACTCCAGATCCTTGCTCAGATGCCAAGAAGATAAATGTGCCGCAAATGAGGATCTTGTCGACGAATGGGTCGAACATCCGCCCTAATTTGGTCACTTGGCCGTACTTGCGAGCATAGTAGCCATCGATCCAGTCCGTCGATGCCGCGACCACAAACACAATTAAAGCGGCCAGGTACATCTGCAGCGGAATCAGCACGAACACAACGATCGCCAGAACGAAGCGAGCCGCGGTCAGCTGATTCGGAACGTTGAAAACGGTGTTGGTCAGTTTTTGTTCTTCGATAGGTTCAGCCATGACCACTTCCTAGAACGGAACGCCGACTGCCGCCGCAGCAAGGTCGTAACCTTGGCTCGCAACGATCTCGCATGCGACGATGTTTCCCGCGGCGAGTGTTTCTTCTCCGCCGGTGACGTAAATGACGCTATCCACGTCGGGTGCATCCGCTTTCGAACGACCGACCCATACATTGTCTTCGCCAGCGACAGGTTGATCGAGAATGATATCGAATACTTTTCCAAATTGAGTCTGGCTACGCTCGAAGGCGATTGGCTGCTGAACGGCCATCAGACGCTCGCGACGATCTTCTTTGATCGCTTCCGATAAGTGATCGGACAGCCGCCCTGAAGGCGTGTCTGCCTCGAACGAATAAGTGAAGACACCCATGTGGTCGAACTTTTGCTGCTGCACGAATTCGACCAGTTCTTCGAACTCAGCTTCCGTCTCGCCAGGAAAGCCGGTGATCAAAGTTGTTCGTAACGTGAGGTTGGGAATGCGATCACGCAGCTTCTGAATCAACGCTTCGGTTTGCTCACGCGTCACGCGGCGAGACATCCGGCGGAGCATGTTGTCGTTAATGTGTTGCAGCGGCATGTCGATGTAGGGCAGGATCTTTTTCGCGTTGGCCAGCACGTCGACCAACTCGTCAGTAATATACATCGGATAAAAGTACATCAAGCGGATCCAGTCGATCCCTTCGACTTCGTCAAGTTGTTGGAGTAACTCGGCGAGTCGCGGCTCGCCATACAAATCCATCCCGTAATAAGTCGTGTCTTGTGCGACAACGATCAATTCTCGCACCCCGTCCGCCGCCAACTCCTTGGCTTCATGAATCACCTCATCCATCGGCTTCGTCGCGTGCTTGCCACGCATCTTCGGAATCGCACAAAACGTACAAAGCCGATCGCAACCTTCGGAGATCTTCAAGTAAGCGAAGTGCCGAGGCGTAATCCTCAAGCGATTCGTATCTGGAAGCGCACGAATCGGAGCAGGCCGAAAGACGCTTCGCTGTTCGTCAAGATCACCGAGCAATCGATCTGCGACCTTCGTGACTTCCTCGCGACCGAACACGCCAACCAGCGAATCGATATCCGGTCGATCGTTTAGCAAGTCGACGCGTTGCCGCTCGGCCAAACACCCAGAAACGATCACGCCACGCGTCTTGCCATCGCGTTTCAGAGCAAGCATCTCGTCGATCGCGGCGAACGATTCGTCACGAGCTTGTTCGATGAAGCCGCAAGTGTTTACGACGACAAAGTCAGCGCCGTCAGGATCAGCAACGAGTTCATAGCCATCCAACTTCAGCAACCCGAGCATTCTCTCGCTATCAACGAGATTCTTCGCGCAACCTAGGCTCACGAAGGCGTACGAGCCCTTTGCCTTTGTCTCGGCGAGCTTTGGTTCTAATTTGACGACGTTACTCAAGCGACGTGCCCTACAGACGGTTTGCGGCAACTTTGCAAACCGTCATCCTACTTAAACGACGAGAGTTCAGCGAGTGGGACGGCTCAGCGAAGCGACCGCAGGCCGCGCTCAAAGCGCTGCCGATTTAGCTCAGCGAAGGCGTGTGGTTCGAGTTGGACAAGCTTTATCAATTGGGATGGCGAGCAACCTAGTTGTAGGGCTGCTTCCTTTGGTTCCCATCCATTTACCGCCAGCAAGTCCAGTGCTTCAGCGAGAATTGCAGGAAAGTCTTCGTGTTGCGGATTGACCGAGATTCGCTGGCTGCGACATCGCTGCTGCCACAACTCGCTCGGTTGGTAGTCCTCGGCGGAGACTATCGTGCGATGCTTGACGGCTAAGTTGATTCGGAGTCGCAGGATTGCGACCTTTCGATTTTGTTCCTGGCTGCGCCGCTCTGTGGCCTCACCTTGGATGCCTGTTGGCACGTGTGTGATCACCACGGCTGTTTCGACTTTATTGCGATGCTGCCCGCCGGGGCCGCTGCGCCGTTGCCGGCGCGTTTCGCATTGAGCGAGCAAAGCGGCTTCCTCAAGCGTTGCCGGATGTCGTGAATTGGATTGCATGGGTGTCGATGATCGTTGCGGTCACTCTCCGAGTGACCAGCGCTCGTCACTCGGAGAGTGACGACTACATTAACTCGGAGCAGTAAGCGGATCGCCGTTGTCGGCTTGATCAAGTTCGAGCAGAAACGGAACGGCTTTCTTCGACCACTGTGCAGCTCGAGGATACGCCACCGCGTTTTCTCCGAAGCAACGATCGAGCATGTCCGTGTGGATGATGCCCGGATTAAGGGGAATTGCTGCCATTCCGTACGGCAGGTCATCCGCCAAGGCTCGCGTCATTCCTTCGATTGCCCACTTGGTCGCGCAATACGGACCAACCATGGGCGAGGTTGATCGCCCCCATCCCGAGCTGAAGTTGACGATGACACCTTTTTCTCGATCAATCATGGCTGGGACAAAATGTCGGATGATGTGATAGACGCCTTTGACGTTGACGTCGATCACTCGCGAAAATTCATCAGGAGGAACATTCCAAAGCGATGCGTTCTCGTTGATCAAGGCGGCACTATTGAGCAGCAAGTCAGGGGCTCCAACTTCACGCATCACGATATTCGCCCAACCACCGACCTGGTCGTCGTTGCTGACATCGATGCAATCAAATCGGTGAGGTCGCGGAAAGCGATCGGACAGCTCGGCGATCGGGCGCTCGGATCGGGCGCAACCGACAACCGTGTGACCAAGCCGAATGAACTCTTCGGTCATTGCGAGACCCAGTCCGCGACTGACACCCGTAATCAAAACTCTTCGCTGGTCCATCGGTGTCAACTCCCTTGGTGCGTCCGCCGCGATTCCGCCTACAATGAACACTTATCGTACATCAGGAGCAACGATGAGCAACATTCCCGTGCTGTTACCAGAGCGGCCCATGCCGGCGTATTCGTACGTGCCGGGAAAATTTCCACATCCCACTGGAGATCCTCAAGGTCATAGCTTTGGTGAAAGTCCCAAAGAACTTATGTATCTCGATCCAGATCAGTGGCGATCGTGCAAAGCGTATCTGCATGGAATCGATCTATTCAATCACGGTTACTATTGGGAATCACACGAATCGTGGGAGGTCGTGTGGATTGCCGCGGGACGCGAAGGCATGATCGCTGACTTCGCAAAAGGATTGATCAAGCTGGCAGCGGCCTCGGTCAAAGCTCGAGAAGGCAGCGCGATCGGCGTCGCACGGCACACCACTCGGGGTGCCAGGCTGTTTAGCAAGATCGAGCCGCAGACACCGATCTTGATGGGCTTATCGCTCGCAAAGCTGCGAGAGTTTTCGCAGCATCTTGCCGCGAACGCTGATAGCGTGGTTAATACGAGCGACGAGCCAGTGCTTCGCATTCACGACTTCATTCTCGTTCCCAGATAGTCGGAGATAATCGATGCCAGAACCTGGCTACGCCGGCGACGACCCGCCTGGATTTTGGGGCTTTGTGTTCGGCTTCGTCGTCTTGTTCGGGCTCTTCTTTCTGGTGAAGGGCTGCTTTTAGAGGGCGAAGGTCTTAGCGTGCCCGTGGATGAGCCTTCTCGTAAGCTTCACGCAGTCCAGCCGTGCTCACATGTGTGTAAATCTGAGTCGTCACCAGACTCTTGTGGCCGAGCAACTCTTGAACGCTGCGGATGTCAGCGCCGCGATCGAGCAAGTGCGTGGCGAAGCTGTGCCGCAACGTGTGTGGTGTGGTTCGCGTGTCGAGGCCCGTTTGTTTGAGATGCTTTTCTAGCATCCGACCAACACTGCGCGTGGTCAATCGCCGACCGAATTTGTTGACGAAGACCGGGGCGGTTCCGTTTTGAGGCTCCTTCGGCGAAAGTTCTCTTTTCCGCAGCCAATGCTTCATCGCTCGAACCGCGAACGATCCGAGAGGCGATAGTCGTTCCCGTTTTCCCTTACCGCGAACACGAACCAGACCTTGCTCGAAGTCGAGATCTTCTTCATTCACACCAACGGCTTCACTGACACGAAGCCCCGCCGAGTACATCGTCTCGAGGATCGCACGATCGCGCAGGCCGAGTGGTATGTCTGCTGGTGGCGCGTCCAACAGCTGGCCGATTTCATCGGTGGAAAGAAAGTGCGGCAGCTTGCGGTCGCGACGTGGATTGCGGAGCGGCTTCGCAGGGTTGCTGTCGACGAGTTCTTCGCGTTGGGCAAAGCGAAAGAAACTTCGCAACGAAGCCAACCGTCGCGAGACAGATGCTTTGGCGTAGCCGGCCTCGTGTAATGCCCCAACGTAGCCACGTAAATCAATCGGTGTAATCTCGCTGGGGCTGGGCTCGTGACCGAAGGCTTCGGTCAGATACTCGAGTAGCGCCTCGAAGTCCTCACGATACGACTTGATCGTCAACTCGGACGCGTTGCGTTCGACTTGCAGGTAGCGAAGAAAGCGGGGAATCGAGGTCTTCATCAAACCGATCGATAAATAGTAGGCCGGAACAAGTCCGCGCAGTTCCGGCATGAACACACACAGATGCCGGAACTGCGAAGAATTGTTCCGGCCTACGCCTACTCAAGTCCCGAGTTATCGGTTGGCAAGGGGAGCGTGAATCGCGGGTCAGGGTGTTCAACCTCTGCCGTGACCTGGCGAATCTTCTGACTCAGCACTGCCGCGTCGTACCAGCTGAAACTGAGTTCCGGATTCGAGGCGTAACGACCGAGCGTGCGCAATGCTTCGCTGCGGTTGTTGTCGTCGAACAGAAAGACGTAGCGCTCTTCGCCCTTCACGAGGGCCAATACATTGATATCTTGGGACACGTCTCGAGCTCCTGCGGGTCGACGTGGCGGGAATCAGTCGCAGGCCGCCATCCGTGCGACCTATCGGTCATATCGGCCAATCGGCCATCGCCACACCACTCGCGTTTCGCCTCCGCCACCTCGCGCTGCCAGCATCTCCGTCACATGTAAGTGACAGCAGAAGCGGATAAAGTCTTCGCTGCGCTGGAGGTACGCCTGCCAGTCGCCGAAGCGTGCGTCGTCGCGAAAGTAGAAATAATTGGCCAGTCGCTTTGTGAATTCCGCGTCGTTTCCGTGGTATAGACGCGTGTGAGAGAGAACGGGATCGTTCTGCGGACGCGCTGGCGGACGTTCAGCGGTCGGAGCTGGAGGCACGAATCCACGCGGATCGGGCCAGTCGACCGGTAGCTGTGGAGGTGGAACTAGTCCGAGTCCTACCGGTCCTTCGAATGGCACTGATTCTGCCGGTTGTTCGATTGGCTCGGGTTCTGCCGACGGATCTAGTATTGCTTCCGCCGCTGCCAGCGAGACGCTCGCGATTGACCGAGCTTCTTCGTCCGGTGCGGGAGGAGATTGAGTCTTGAGTTGCTCCTTCGCCAAGGCGAATTCCGCCTCGAAGACCAACGATTCTGGAATGAACTCTTCTTCCGACGTGCCCCACGGCAGACCGTAACCGGGCGGGATCGGGTGATAGCTTGGATTGGCGGCGTGCCAGCGAACTGATAGTCCCATCCGCGGCGGATAGTACGGATCAAACTCGGTCACGGACCCCTCCACGATCGCATCGACGTCCATGTATCGGGCCAAAGCTTGGAAGTCCTCCGGAGTCTCTAGAGCGATACCGCTAGCAACCAAGAGACGTTTCGTAGTGCCGACGGGCACAACTTCAAAGCCAGGAATTGCTTGCAATTCGTTGTAGTACGCCAGCGCGACCAGATCCTGATCGACCGTCGGATCATTGCTCTGGTTATAGAACGGTAGAACGGCGACGCGACTGAGCTGCGGGAAAGGGTTGTGAAACTGCGGCTGATGCACGACGTCCGGAAAGGCCGAACAGCCAGCAGTCAGAACAAGCAGTAAGCAGAACGGCAGATAACGCATCGCGTAAGGGAGCCAGTCAATCGAGCAGACCCCCCTGCAACGAAAAAACCGGACGAATCGATAGAATCGACCCGATCCGGTTTATCGGCATATCACTAATTGAAGATAAGTGAAATCCAAGCTTTTCCCAACATAACCGCAGGACGTCCGACTTCGCCACGATCCGCAACATTGTTACCTAAGACTCGCTTGCATTGACAGCAGTGCAGCGTCAGAGAGAATGCGACGTTGGCCTTATGGATATTTGACGGACCTCACCAAGCGGGTTGCAGCACGGATGGCTGAACATCTTATCTTAAAGACGAGCCACAAAGCAGTCGCTGAGTACTACGCGGCTCTTGAATCCTACCGTCGGCAGGACGTCGAACACGAAGGTGCCGTGAGTACTGCGTTTCAGAGTCTGCTCGATAAGTGCGGGCACAAGGTTGGTTGGACACTCATTCCCCAACAGCTGCTGGAAGTCAAAGGCCGCAAGATTCGTCCAGACGGAACACTTCAAGATGATTACTACATGAAGCGCGGGTTCTGGGAAGCGAAGGACTCGCGCGACAACTTGGAGACCGAAATCCGGAAGAAGATCAGTAACGGTTATCCACTCACAAACATCATCTTCGAAGACACGCGGCAGGCGTACCTTTACCAGAACAGCGATCAAGTCATGATCGCCGATCTGACCGACCGGCAGGCACTTTGCGATTTACTCAACGCTTTCTTCGCCTGGACGGAACCTGCTCACGAGGATTTCAACAAGGCAATCGACGAATTCAAAGAGCGTGTGCCCGATCTGGCTCGCGGGTTGGTCGAGAAAATCCGAGAGGCCCACAAGTCCAACTCAAAGTTTATCGAAGCGTTCGACAACTTTTTCGAACTGTGTCGCTCGTCATTGAACCCCAATCTGAGTGAAGCGGCGGTGGACGAGATGCTCGTCCAGCATCTGCTGACCGAACGACTGATCCGCACGATCTTCGACGCCGGCGATTTCCGCGAGCGCAACGTCGTGGCCCGCGAAGTCGAAAGGGTCATCGCGGCCTTGACGAGCGAGAGTTTCAGCCGCCACGATTTTTTGCAGACGCTGGACCGCTTCTACCTGGCCATCGAATCCGCCGCGAACACCATCACCGACTTCAGCGAAAAGCAGCACTTCTTGAACACAGTCTACGAGCGATTCTTTCAGGGCTACAGCGTGAAAGTGGCCGACACGCACGGCATCGTCTACACGCCGCAAGAGATCGTCGACTTCATGTGCGCCAGCGTCGAGCAGGTACTGCAGGCGGAGTTCGGCAAACGGCTGGGCTCGCCCGGCGTCAACATCCTGGACCCCTGCACCGGCACGGGCAACTTCGTTGTCAACCTGCTCCGCCGCGTCTCCAAACGCGACCTGCCTCGCGTGTACAGCCAGCAACTCTTCGCTAACGAAGTCATGTTGCTGCCGTACTACATCGCAGCGCTGAACATCGAGCACGCTTATTGGGAGCGATCAGGAAGCTACGAACCGTTCGAGGGACTTTGCTTTGTCGACACACTTGATTTGGCAGAAAAGCAGCAACAGACGTTTGCATTTATGAGCGAGGAAAACACAAAGCGCGTCGAGCGGCAGAAGAAAACTCCAATTACCGTTGTTATCGGCAACCCACCATACAATTTTCGCCAACTAAATGAAAACGACAACAACAAGAATCGCGATTACGAAGTTGTTGATCGGCGAATCAAGAACACTTATGCGAAGGCATCAGTAGCTACGAGTAAACAAGCTCTTTCCGATGCCTATGTCAAATTCTTTCGTTGGGCGGTCGATCGCCTTGAAGGAAACGACGGCATCATTTGCTTTGTCAGTAACAATAGCTTTGTTGATCAGATCCCGTTTGACGGAATGCGTAAACACTTGCACGAAGAGTTTACGAAGATATTTCACGTCGATTTGCACGGGAATGTACGGCGTAACCCCTCGTTAAGCGGCACAACTCACAATGTTTTTGGAATCCAGGTTGGTGTGGGAATCACCGTTGCAGTTCGCTGCAAATGCCAGAAAGAACACAAAATCCAGTACCACCGTGTGGACGAAAGCTGGCGGAAAGAGACCAAATTGAATTGGTTGGCCACAACCCAATCAATCGGCGACGTTAGTTGGGACGTTATCACACCTGATGCAAAGTTCAATTGGCTCATCGACCCGAATGACGTCGAGTTTCAACGGTTTATTCCAATTGCGTTGCGGAAGACGATTGAGTCGGGAATCTTTCACGACTCCTCACCAGGCGTTCAAACAAACAGAGATGAGTTTGTCTATGATTTTCAACCAAACCATCTTCGGTCGAAAATCACCGACTTGGTCGAAGCGTATAACGGGGAAGTCGACAGGTGGATTCGTGCGGGGCATCCCGACGACATCAACTCGTTCGTTGATTACGACGAAAAAAAGATCAAATGGTCTTCTCGTCTCAAGGAAACACTCTCAAGGGAGCAAAAGGCAGAATACCGTGAGTCATCGTTTCACGACGCACTATATCGGCCGTATACAGCGAAACAGGTTTACTTCGATTCAATCTTGAACCACCGACCTGGGATGTTAGCGGTTGTCTTTCCGACCAAACGCGCGATTGATGAAAATCGAGTTATTTGTACGACCAATAGTTCACAGGTTGACTTTTCTGCGATTCTTACAAAACGATTTCCTGATGTTGCAATTGGTGGTCGCCCGGGAGCAGTTTTCCCGTTCTACGTCTACGACGAGAACGGCGGGAACCGTCGGGAGAACATCACGGATTGGGCGTTGGCTCAGTTCCAAGATCGCTACGGTGACGCGTCGATCAGCAAGTGGGATATTTTCTATTACGTGTACGGCTTGCTGCACCACGCGGGCTATCGCGACAAGTTTGCCGACAACCTCAAGCGCGAACTGCCCCGCATCCCGCTGGCCCCCGACTTCCGCGCCTTCGCCGATGCTGGGAAGCAACTCGCCGAATTGCACCTGAATTACGAATCGCTTGAACCGTATCGTCTGGGATGGGGCGAATCGCTGGACATTCCGTTGTCGTACCGCGTAGAGAAGATGAAATTGTCGAAGGACAAGACCTCGCTCGTGGTTAATGAGTCGCTCTCGCTATCCGGCATTCCGCCCGAAGTTTTCGATTACCGCCTTGGCAACCGCAGTGCGCTCGATTGGGTGATCGACCAATATCGAGTCAAGACCTACAAACGCAGCGGCATCACGAGCGACCCCAATCGCGCCGACGATCCTGAATACATCGTTCGTCTTGTCGGGCAAGTTGTTGCGGTTTGTCTGGAAACAGTTGAGATCGCGAAAAACCTGCCGATCCAGTTCACTCAGATAAGCAACCCAGGCGGCAAAAAGAAGAAACACAAGTGACCGGTAGTCCAACGAGCGTCAACGTCGATGGCTACTCGCGCCCTTTAATACGGATGTCTTTGAATTCGACCCACATTGGCTTGCCAGCGTGGAGCTGTAGTGCCAGCACGCCGTCGAGCAACGCGTGGTCATCGCTGTCCTTAAAGTCGAGGATCAATCGACCGTTCATATAGTGTTGAATATGCTTCCCTCGGGCGATGATCACAACATCGTTCCAATCATCCAGCTTGAACAGCTTTTTGTAACCTTCGGCGTCGATCAGCTGACCAGTTACTTTCTTCCCATCCTCGCCCCATGTGGCTTTCTCGCCAACGAGGCAAGTGCGACCGCGCTTTCCTCCTTCGTCGTAGATGAATCCGGAGACGCTCGGCAAAGTGTTCTCGTTACGGATTTCATGTTGATAGCCGCGGACGACCCACTTGTTGCGAACATTGCCATCGGTGATGTGCTTCGAGCGATATTGAATGCCGGAGTTGTTTGTCGCGTTGCAACGGAAAGAGAGCCGCAATTCAAAATCTTTCGTTCTTCCCGCTTGCCAAATGATAAAAGTGTTTCCGTTCGCCTTGATCTCGTCCGTCGTTTCGCCTCGGATGGCTCCATCTTTGACCGACCACAATCGTGTGTCGCCGTCCCATCCAGTCAGATCTTTGCCATTGAAGATCGCCTTCATGTCGGAAGGTTCTGACGGCGCGGTCTGTACGTCGTCGGCGGCAACCGCACTCAATACGGCGAGAGTCAAAGCGGCGAACGTTAAAGAGCGAATCATTGTCTTCTCCAAAGTTGCAAGTGTTGATCTATGAAACATCTAGGGTGCGGTGCGCGTCTCCACCGTAATCGCCATGACTACCGGAGCACTGTTGTCCGGTCCTTTTACAAGACTCAACTCCGCGATCACAGCATTTCGTTTTGTGTGAAGCGCGAGGTAACGTATCTGTTTGCCGCGCAGATTATACGCGAACTTCGATTCTGGAACATCAACGCGGCGAATGTAGTCCGCGAAGTGGATGCCATTCTTCAATTCATGATCTTCGGTTTGTCCGTCCACGTAGCGAAGGCGGACGATCATTGAAACTGATCCATGCTGGCCGAAGGGACTTCCCCAACCACTCACCCCGCTCAGCAAGTGAATCGATTTGGCCGACGTGTTTACAGGCATCGACAATTGCTTTGGCATGTTGGGCGCGAACTTGCCGTTCGGTCCGTAAAGCAAGACAGCATTAGGCACTCGCGTTCCCTGCGGATCGATCAATTGAAAGGGCACGCCTTCAAAAGTCTTTGGCTTCCAATCCGAGAAGATCAATGCTTCGGCCATGACCTTTTCGTCGACAAACATTCCGCGTGTACTGACACTCGTCGCAACCCTTCTTAAGTCAAGTCCGACGAAACGTCCCTTCGCCGTGAGGAACTCAAGCAGATTTACGATGTCATCGTCCGAAGCTTGCTTCTCGAAACCTTCGGGCATCAGCGACTTGCGCGACGCAAGCAGTTCGTCGATCTCGGACCGTTGAATGGCGTGACGCTTCGCCTCGGCGTCAATCAACTCCAAAGACGTCCGCGTTTCGCTCGCGAGCATCCCATTGAGCACACGGCCCACGTCCGTCACGATCGTGTAGATACGGAAGTTGCCTTCGACACTGCGGCTGGGGTCGAGGATGTGGGTTAGCAATTCCGTCTTCGGGTGCACGGACATGCCGGTCAAGTCTGGGCCAATGTTCTCGCCTTCGCCGCCGTGCTTATGACACTTGGCGCACCGCTTCTTAAAAACAGCTTTGCCGAGAACCGGGTCGCCCGTCAGCTTTGCCAAACGAAGCTTTTCATGAAGCACTTTCTCTCGGTCAGGATTCGGCAGTCCACCCCCTGCCGCTAAGAGCTTCGTCGCTCGTTCCTTGAGTCGTTTGTCCGGGTGATTGCTCAACGCTTGCTTTTGATCGAGCTTCAGGTCAGCCAACGAAAGCTGCCCGGATTCAATGCCATCAAGCAACGCCTCGGTGGTCTCGGGACGCGCCATTAACACGCGAATCACCTGATCGCGAAGGCTCGGTGTTGTTGCCGCAGCGAGGCCCGTTAAGGCAGCTCCGGCTCCGGAAGCCGTACTGACGGTTAATGAATCGATTATCTTCGCGGCCAACTCAGGCGGCGTTTGGGGTTTGACGAGCGCGATCAGACTAGCAACGACTGCATCGTCATTCGATCGGAATCGAACTAACTGATTTGCGGCCGCGGCGCGATCGTTCAGTGTGACCTTAGCGTCGCTCGCCGTGCTGAGCAAAGCCCTAACAATCGAGTCAGCGTGTTTCTCTAGTTCCTTGCTTCCCCATAGCGAAGCGAGTTGGAGCAGTTGTCCCTTCGAATTCGAAGGGGCTCGTTCGAGCAACGATACCAGCGACCGGTCGGCTTTGCTCGACAGCTTTACTCGGTGAGCCCGGGGCCAGCCTTTGACAAGGCCGTCGAGTACTGCGCCGATTAGCCGCGGATCTGACTTTGAAAGCGCAGCGACCATTGTTTCGATTGCCTTTGCTTCGGCTTTGCTTCGCGCGACGTGTTCGGCAACAATTGTTGCGATCGGCAAAGACTTGCCGCCAAATGCGTCCGAGTTGTTTTTCAGTTGGACATTCGGATCGGCGAGAGACAAGAGGAACGGTGTGGCATGTGCGGCCGCGGCGGTCGTTAGCGAGTCGGTGATCCATCGGTCCGCCGAAGTTGCAGGCTCCCGCACAAGTTGCGCGATCGCGCGCCCAGCACTGCTGCTCTCCGGCATGTCTGCCAGCGCGAGAGCTGCGGCCAAACGAACTTGCGGATCACTGTCTCGCAGTAATCCAAGCGAAACGATGGCGGCGCTCGATGCTATGGTTCTTGGGAGCACTCCGACTGCGTTGCGTCTTACGCCGGCCGAAGGATGCGCGAGCACACTGACGGCAGCCTTGAACGGTTCGCCTGTCGTTTCTCTAAGGGCACCAAGGCTATGCAAAGTCCACAAGGCATGCATTGCACCGACGTTCAGCCCGATGCTATCAACCGATTCGTCATTGACCAGCGCGATCAACTCTACCACGACATCAAGCTTGCCTCGCTCGACGAGCAACCGCTGAGCCTGCTTTCGCCATAGCATTGTCGGATGACGCAGTGCGTCAACCAGCTCGCTCGGCGTTGCAACTTCTAGCGAAGGCGAGGTACTCGCTTCGGATTGTCCTTGGCTTCCTGTGTAGATGACGCGATAAATGCGTCCGTGCTTCTTGTCTCGCAGGTCTGACTTGTAGGCGTTCCCTTTGCCGGTCTCGAACCCATGCGGCGTGGGGTTGTGTTGGACGATGTAGTTGTACCAATCGAGTACCCAAACATTTCCATCCGGTCCAACCTCCGCCATAATCGGCGCAGACCACTCGTCGTCGCTGGCGACAAGGTTGCAAGGACTTGTCGAATGGACGTCGGCTCCATCACGACGCAGTTCAAAAGTTCCAACCAGATGTCCGGTCGGGCCGCAGACAAATGCCGTTCGATTCCACCACGTCGATGGATACGTACGCGCCGTGTAAAGAGAGTGTCCAGCGCCTGCTGTGTAGCCGCCAAATTGATCGACTTGTCGAACGCGATCAGTAATCGGTTTGAATAGGTACGTATCGGCGATACTTCCAAGTTGCTGAGGTGACCAGCCGCGAACTTGTTCGTAATAGCGATTCGCGATCGGCATGTAAACGCTCGGGTTGCGATTTGCTGTCGAGCCGAATACGAGTCCTTCTTCGCTGAATCCAAGTCCCCAGGTGTTGTTGTTTGTTGATCGAACGAATTCAAGTTCTTCGACTCGTGGAGGATCGGTGTTACTCAATCGGAAGCGGAAGAAACCCATGCGAAATGCTTGCTGTTCGACGCCGTTGATCACTGGCTTGGAGTTGTTATAACCCTGCATCGCCCAAATCCAGTTATCCATCCCGTAGCGGAAGTTGCTCACGCCGCCGTGCGTATCACCCAGCGTCCAGTTCGAGATAAGCACCTTGCGAACATCGGCCTTGTCGTCGCCGTTCGTATCCTTGAGGAATAAAGTCTCGACACCGTTCTGCACGATCGCTCCGCCTCGATAGATGACAATCGCGGTCGGAATACTGAGCTGTTCGGCAAAGACCGTGAACTTGTCGGCGCGGCCATCCCCGTCGGTATCTTCACAGATGCGAATTCGATCCCGTCCTCTACCTGCTGGTTGCAACTCGTTGGGGTAATCGTACGTCTCGCAAACCCAAAGTCGCCCGCGTTCATCCCAATTCATGGCGATCGGCTTGCCGCCAAGATCGGGCTCGCTGGCAAACAACTGCATCTCGAAGTCAACAGGCGTGACGTAATGCTTGATCGACTCTTCGGCAGACAGCGGCAGTTGCATGGCCGTCCGTGGATCACCTTGGACGCCCCACTTCGCCCCTGGAGTGTAGTTTGGGATTTTCGGACCGACGTCGACATACTTCGGCGTCTCCACATCCGCTCGCTTTGGGGTCATCCTTGGAACTTCGAAGTGCTTCGCATCGGCAAAGTCCGGCACATCCAAGACGTCGGCTCCACAGGCCCAGCGAATGCCGCGTTCAAGCAAGTTCTGAAAGCCAAGCTGTCCCCAAGTCCGTTGGTCGTGCCCCCAAGCGGTGTAGAAGACTCGGCCTTCGCCATGTGTTCGTATCCATGTCCAAGGTTCGCGCGAGCGGCCTTCCTCCTGAGGGCCTTCAACTCGATACTCAAGGACAATCCGATTTTCTTCGTTGTGCATGTGATGAATGTAGCTCTCATCCCAGCTCGTAAAACCGTGAAAGCCTTTCATGATCGGATGCTTGGTCGGAGCAATTTGTGTCGCGAACACACCAGCGCCGTGCCGCTTGAACTGGCCACCCATCAACGCCACGACTTCCGGCGAGTTGCGGAAGCAGTAGGTCGCACAGTGTAGCGGGATGAAACCCTTGCCTGATGCGACGTACTCCAACAGCGCCGCCGCTTGCGTCGGCCCGATTTCGTCGATGTTCGCGTAGACGATCAACCCGTGGAATTGGTTCAGCGTGTCGAGTTCCAGTGACGCCATATCTTCCGTGTATGTCATCGCGATGCCGCGTTGTTTCAAGACCGGCTCCAATTGCTGAAATCGCTCCGTCGGCACATGATGGCCGTTATCACCCAGGAACAGGAGTTTCAATTCGGATGCATCTGCCCGGGTGATCGCTGTGACGCAGCTGAGAGTAAGTATCAGGAGGTGGAAGATTCGAGCCACTTGTCGTTTCATGTTGATAGCTCCAGTCGTGCGCGGCGATTCGGGCAGCACAAACGATTCTCAGGTGCGAGCCAACTATTCTACTCGCGGTGCGGTCGATCGCTACCGCGCGCCGATCACGGAATGTCAGCGAGTCGAGTTCATTTGTTGGCCGTTGCCATTCGCATTGCCGTGCGGATCGGGTAGGGTGTATCACCACGCGAGGATTGGAGCGATATCATGGACGTCATTAATCTGGACCAAGTCGAAGCGTTTACGACGAAGGATGGTTCGGAGATCCGCGAGCTATTGGCGGAGCGGAACTCGTGTATTCGTAAACAGAGCTTGGCAGAAGCTCGCTTGCCAGTCGGGGGCGCAACAACGCCGCACTATCATCCGAAGACGGAAGAGATCTACTACATCCTCGAAGGAACTGGTTCGATGCGAATCGGGGAAGAGCTTCGTGATGTCGGTCCATGCGACGCAATCGCGATTCCGCCGGGAGCAACACACCAGATCGAGAACACCGGAAGCGTCTTACTGAAGTTCCTCTGCTGTTGTGCCCCTGGCTATCTGCACGAGGATACTGTGCTGCTAGACAAGTAGACTACCGTCTCACTTCGCACGAAGCGATTAGAACGGATAGTCCTTGAACAGGACCTTGCCAAGTCCGAGATAAGGGTCGTCGAGATCGGTGTTAAGTACTTCACGATAGAGCCATTTGGTCAATTCACTGGGAACCAAGTGATGATTTTGGGCCAAGTGACGATGGACCTTGAGGCGTCGCGGGCCTTCGTTGATCCGCGTATCTTCGTCAAGTACAAAGGGATCGTGATCGGCGCGATCGCTCGGATTGATGTCCGCCGGACGAGCGGCGACGGCACGCGCCAGCAGACGGCGAGCGGGCTGTAGCACGACGCGGACGCCTTCCTCGACAGCAACAATGGACAGGCGGTCATAAGGTATCTCAACCAAGCGGTCTGGTGCCGCACCCTGAGCCAGGGCCGCGGCTTGCCGTTCATGATACTCCGTTAAAGCCGCGTCGAGACCGTTTCGATCTGCACGTACAAAGCGATGGAGCCGCTCAAGCTCCATGACTTGGGCGAGGTAGGTTTCCGGATCGTAGATGCCGGGCAGAACATCGAGTACTCGACCGTCCACGTCACAGACGTAGGTCGCCACATTTCCGTTGAGCGTTCGCCGAATGACTTGGCCGTTGCCAAAATCGATTGTAACCCGCGGGACAGGACGGACCGATTGCCATACCGGCTCGAAGTGCTCATTCAATTCACGTGCCACGTCTTTGTCGGAGAACAACACGGCTCTCGCAAGGCGCGCGTTGGTTCACGTGAATTCACGATCGAGTTGCCCCAGCAGCTGAAACAGCAGAATCGGTTTTCCCGATTGGGCGCCTGCTAATTTGGCGTGCTCCCAATCTGGATGCCAACGGACCAAACCGGGCTGAACTCTGGAATTCTCTTTCCCTTCTCCGAGCTCCTCACTCGGCGGCTCATCGCCGGTCGTTTCCTTTCCGACGAGCGACTTAACAGACGATTCGATGACAAACTTGCGAGCATCGACGCTCTTGCGAACATCCGCCGCCTGTTCGGCGACGACCACCTTAAGCGGCGTTTCAATCCGGCCTTTGCGCACATCAACTCGTTTCTCGCCCCGGCCCGCCGCCAAGCCTGTGAAGACCAGACACGCCACCAATATCCGAATCCGATTTATTTGCATTGTATTTATTTGCATCGTAATGCTCCAGCATAAAGAACGTCGGTCCTGTCTACCGAACAATCATAAGGGCATCCGTCGGCCTAGTGGGTAACCGGTTTGTAACAGGCCGTCGCGAAGTTCAAAGCATGATGTCGTGTTCGGCGATGACAACGATCTCGTCGCCTTCTGAGAAAGTGTGATCGGCCGGATTCACAATCAACTCGCCCGACGCGGCATGAACGGCGACGAGGATCGCGTTGTGATCTTGCTTGATTCGTGCAAATAAATCGTTGAAGCTTTTCCCGAACCACGCCGCCGGTAGGGTCAATCGATAGAACTCGTTGCCCCGTTGATACGTCAACAGTTCCGAGAAGACACCCATTAATCCGCGATTCATGGCGGCCTGTGCCAGCATGTACGCGCCGTATTCTCCGCTGACGACAAAGTCATTGACGTGTCCCATCTTCAGGTGTGACGCGTACGAACGATTCAGTAATTCGGCGCACGTATAGACCGCTGGGTTTAGCTTCTCGACGGTCAGCGCGGCGAGGATGGTACGTGCGTCGGCATCCTGCTCACTGCGTCCACCGGAGGTGTCTGCCATGATGATGCATGTCTTGGCGCGATGAACTCCAACTTGTTCCAAGGCGGCAATGCGGGTGAAGTCATCGTTCAGAAACTGGACGGCTTTGCGGATTTCCGGACGGAGCGTCGGCGGTTCACCTTCGAACTGTGTGATGACGGCGATTGGCCGGCCGCTCCCCGCGGCCGACGCGCGGAATTCGGCGACGATAATCTCGGCTTTACGGTTCCAGCCACAAATGATGACGTGATCTTCCAGCGTGTCCCAATTCACAATTCCACTCTCCGTTCTCAATCGCTCTACCATAAATGCCGACACGGTCCCCGTGAACATGGCGAAAATCGTTAGCCCCATAAACATCACAAAGACAGCAACGATCTTACCGCCAACGGTTTGCGGCGGACCGGGGATCGGCTCGCCAGCGAACAGCGAATAGACGCTGAACCAAAATGAATTCTGCAAATTGAAAGGCTGTTCTGAGCTGGCAGCAGCACTCCCTTCAAAGACCATCATGGCCCCCGTCCCAAACAATATCGTCAGACCAAGCAATCCGCACACAAAGACATATTCAAGCGCGCCACGCCGCACGATGTCCGGAAAGTGTAATGCGAGCCGAGATGCAACACCAAACATGCGCAACAAGCGTATCAGGCGAAACAGTCGGATCAACTTCACCGATCGGAAGACGCGAAACAGCGGTAGCACGGCAACAATGTCGATCCAGTACTCGCCGAAGAATCGTCGCTTCGTCGGACTCGCGGCGAAGCGAAGTGCTAACTCAACGACAAAGATATAAGTGATCGCATCATTGATCAGTTCAAGTCGGGCGAGCAATTTGACAGAATCCGGATTTGCGCTGGATGACTGCAAGGTGAACTCGAACAGTGTCAGCATGACGGAAACGAGGACCAGCGCGCCGACCGTCAGTTCGACGGAAGCCTTCGCAAAAAATCGCCCTAACGTCCTCTGCCACGGAGCGAGCGGTCGGGCGTTGATCTTCGGTTGCTCAACTTGGACCATCGATCACCAACTTAGAAGGCAAAACTCGCGAGTGAATCCTCTTCGAGATAATTGGCTATTGACGCGAGTGTACATATTGCCGGACTGGCAGGCTACGGAGCGGCAAAGTCGTCGAAACGCAGAATATGGTGTGTTTTCAGACACTTCTCGGTGAACACCACCACGATCCGTGATATCCCGAAGGGATGCGAGCGATTAGCCGGTGGTCGAGCGCAGCGAAAACCACCGGAAATGAGAGCGAATCGTGTTCAATCCCGAAGGGATTGCAGACTGCTGGCATCCCGTTCGGGATGCTGTTCGTCGTTGGATATCCGTCCGGTGGTGGCGCTCCGCTTACCACCGGCTAATTGCCGTAACCGCTCCGCGGTTGATTGCAGCTCATGGTGGCGTTCACCGAGAAGTGTCCGTTTTTAAGATGTTTTGACTCATGAGGCCCAGCGAAACTCGTGATCGGGCGAGTCTGTCTTGTTGATTCTCTGGCATTGCGGATAGACTCCCGATCCAACTACACGTGTAGAATATCCAAACGCTGGTAGCTTGATACTGGGAGATCGATCGCATGTCGCTTCTGCTGGTGACCACACTATTGCTCGTCGGGGCTGATCCGCCCGTCGACACGGTCGTGGTCTGCCCGGAAGTCTTCATGCGTACTCTCCGACCGTGGGTTGAGCATCGTGCAGCGCAGGGACATCGCCTCGCGTTTGTCTCGAACGAGCAATCCGGCGACGCAATTCGCGATGACATCCGCAAGATCGCTCAATCCGAGCAACTGCGCGCGATCGTTCTCGTGGGTGACGCTGATCCGAGAGCCGACGTTGACAGCACTCTTCGTGCCGCAACGACACCAACATTTCACGCCGAAGCCAAGGTCAATGTTTTGTGGGGCTCCGAGCCCATGATCGCGACCGATAACTCGTATGCCGATCTCGACGGCGACTTGCTGCCTGATATCGCAGTCGGGCGATTGTCGGCGGACTCGCCCGAGCAGTTGGCGCAGATTGTGCGCAAAATCATCGCCTACGAAAAGCGAGGACCGCCAGGAGTTTGGCGCCGGCGAGTGAACTTTGTGGCGGGAGTCGGTGGATTTGGAGCGGTCGCGGATAACGTTATCGAGACGACAACCAAGAAAGTTCTTACGGAAGGAATTCCGGCGGCATACGAGACGTCGATGACCTATGGCAGCTGGCGCAGTCCATTCTGCCCTGACCCTCGGCACTTTCACCAAGCGACCGTCGACCGGTTGAACGAAGGGTCTTTGTTCTGGGTTTACATCGGTCATGGCCAGCGACGCGTTCTGGATCAAGTCCGAACGCCCAACGGTTTGCATCACATCTTCGACACGGATGATGTCAGCAAGATCCGATGTACGAACGGATCGCCAATCGCGATCTTTCTTTCCTGCTACGCAGGATCATTCGACGAGGTACGTGATTGTCTTGGAGAAGAGATGCTTCGTGCGGAAGACGGGCCAGTTGCTGCGTTGTGTGGATCGCGTGTCACGATGCCCTATGCGATGGGCGTCATGGGACACGAGCTAATGGACCAGTATTTTGTAAAGCAGCGAGATACGCTAGGCGATTTGGTCATGCACGCCAAACGCCAGATGGCGCGTGAACTGACGAACGAGGAACGAGTCGCAAAGGCCACGCGTCACCTATTGGACTCCATCGCAACTGTTATTAGCCCGGCTCCTAAGTTGTTGGAAGAAGAACGACGCGAACACGTTTTGATGTTTAACTTGCTCGGTGACCCATTGCTTCGACTCGATCATCCAGACCGAGTCACTATTACTATAGCCGACGAGGCGACTGCGGGAAGCACCATCCGAGTCGCGGGAACGACCAAGATCGTCGGTCCGTGTACGATCGAACTCATCTGCCGCCGCGACCGCCTTAGAACGCGATTCGTCGCACGACCGCGGTATGACTCGCGAGACGATGCACTCGCGGATTACACGACGGTCTACGCAGACGCAAACGATCGACGCTGGTCACACGCGTCCTTCGAATGTGAGGGAGGAGCATTTGAAACGACTCTCCAGATTCCCAACGATGCCTACGGGCCGAGTCACATTCGCATATTTATCGAGGGCGTTGAGGAATTTGGAATCGGATCGAGCGATTTGCACATCCGTCGCGCGCCGCCCGCATCCGGGCGTTAAACATCTTTGGTTGCGACAGGGTAACAAGGTTGTTTGGGTACAAAACTTGCTCTACCAGCAGAGCGAGATCTCGTTTGCTCACCCATCCATGAAAAGTTGCGGTCATGAACGAACTTGCTAGCCGTCTCGGCATTCAACCTAGTTTATTGTGGGCAGTGCTCGCGATTCTGGGCAGTCTGCTGTTCGGCACTGTCTTGCGTGCAGTGTGGTTGACGATTGCACCCACCGAGCGAAAGCATGATCGATTCGACAGCTTGAAGACGTGGTGGGTATTGGTGCTTCTCCTTTGTGCGTCGGTATTGATCGGGCCTGTCGCGGTGGCTGGACTCTTCGCAGTCGCGAGTTGTTTGGGGCTACGAGAGTTTTTGCGTCTGACAGGTCAGCCGAGTCAGCGTCGGGGCGCGAAGCAATTGGTGTACGCAATTGTCCCGCTGCAATTTCTGTGGGTCGTCCTGGGATCGTTCGAACTGTTTTGGGTCACCGTTCCCGTCGCCAGTCTTCTCATCATCGCTGGCTCGACGGCAGCTGCTGGAAAGACAGAAGGCTTCTTGCGTGAAGTGACCACCGTCACGTGGGGATTGATGCTGACGGTGTTTTGTTTGTCTCATGCCGCGATGCTCCTGGCGTTACCCGATTCGAGCAACCCGGTCGCTGGAAATGCTGGCTGGGTTCTCTACCTGGTGTTACTGACCGAAACCAATGACATCGCGCAGGCTCTTTGGGGTCGTCAGTTGGGGCGACACAATGTCACACCGCGAGTCTCGCCGCACAAAACCTGGGAAGGACTTCTACTTGGTATCGGCACAACGGTGACTCTCGCCGTCGTACTCGCTCCACTGCTGACACCATTACTAGATGGTCCAAGTCACGCGATCGGCGCCGTTGAAATCGCGTTCTCGTTTGTTTGGGCTGCTTTGACGGGCGCGTTGATCGCGGTGAGTGGTTTCTTGGGAGATATTACGATGTCTGCCGTAAAGCGAGACGTGAGGGTCAAAGACAGCAGCTCGCTGCTGCCGGGGCAAGGCGGCATGTTAGACCGAATTGATAGCTTGATGTTTACGGCACCCGTGATGTTCTACTTCGTCTATTGGCTGTACACCTAACCTGCGTAGCGTGACGGCGAAAGACGCACCAAGGCCCTAAACAAAGTGACTGCAATGTCGACGCCACCAACTGAAGAGACACAGGTCGAGCAACCAGACAGCGAATCAGCGGTAAGCTTGATCAACGTGCCGAACACGCTCTGTGCGATTCGGCTTGTTGGTTCGTTCGTATTGATTGGCCTCGCGATCGGCGGCGCAACCGATGTCTTCGTCGTACTGCTGGGCTTTCTACTGATGACCGATTGGGTCGACGGCAAGCTGGCGATTCTGCTGAAGCAACAAACGAAGTTCGGAGCTAGATTCGATACAGTTGCCGATGTGTCGCTTTACACTGCGCTGCTCTTCGGGCTGTTCTGGCTGAAAGGTGCTGAAATTGCAAGTCAGTGGGCATGGATGGGAACTGCGATATTCAGCTACGGACTGAGTGTTATTATTGCTCTCATCAAGTTCGGCGTCTTCCCCAGCTACCATACGCGAGCTGCAAAGATCTGCTGGTTCCTCGTCAGCGTTGCGTCGCTCGCTCTCTTCGCCGGTTGGTCAACGTGGCCAATTCGTTTTGCCGCGATTGCGGTATCCGTAACAAACGTCGAAGCAATCGCGATCACTTGCGTGCTCAACGCCGCGCAAGTCGATCTGCCTTCGATCTATCACGCTTGGAAAGTCAGAGACGAAGTTTAGAACGGATGTTATGCTGGGTCACGAAAGCTTCGTCGGCGAGTGGACGATGCCGAAGCGGCGCAGGAGAGCTCGGATCGCGATCGGGGAAATGCCTACTAGTGTGAACGCCAGTATCAATTGTGGCGAGAGAACTCCGAAGATGCCCTCGTCGACAAACGTCTTGAGTGTAGGCAACTGCGAGCCTGCATAGACGAACACAACATTACCGGGCAGCATTCCAAACGCCGTGGCGCAAACGAAACTACGCATGCGGATCGTCGTCGCACCCATCGCATAATTTGTTAGGGCATACGGAAAGTGGACGACGCGCAGTGCGAACAGATAGAACGCTCCGTCGTGATCCAAGGCGCGATCGATTCGAGCAACAAAGTACCCTAATCGCCGTTGGATCATGTCGCGGAGGAAGTATCGGCTGATACAGAAAGAGATCGTCGCCGCGATCGTTAACGCGACCGATACAATCGTGGCGCCTATTAGCAAACCAAAGATCCAACCGAAAACAACTGACTTGCCGCCGGTGCCGGGAATCAATGACGCCGCCAAGTAAATCACGAAGCCGAGTAGGCAGGATCGCCCTGGGTACTCCCCAACCTGTCGCCGCAGCCACAACTCGTGAATGATTAACTGCTCAAGTGATAGCCATCGTTCTAAAGACCAGAACAGTAGGCCATAAAGGAGGACGATGATCGAGAATACGACTACTTTTCGTTTCATGAGGGCTTTGTCTGTGCGGGACCAACGGCCACTCGCAGTGTTTCGGGAATAGCTTCGAAAGTGGCTTCGATCTCACGAGTTGGCTCGCCGTCGACGCTGAAGAGCATCTCGGGGTTTGACGTCAAGTGAACTCGCTTCGCTTCGATCACTTTAATCGGACCGCTCGCCTGACTGCGACCCAGCGTATAGTTCAATCCAGCGGAAAGAAGCTCGAGAGTTGGTAAGACGGGAATGATCACGACGGAAAGCTTGCCGTCGTTTAGCGTTGAATCGGGAGCAATCGGAAATCCTCCCCCTACAAAGCGAGCGTTCGCGATGACGACGCCATAGACCGAAAGATCAAGAGAGTCGTCATCGATATCGAGATGCAAGTCGAACGTTCGCAGATCGATCAGCTCCGACAACGCTGTCATCCAATACGCAAACGCTCCCCAACGAGCCTTATCAAGGTCCATGACGTCCGCCGCAACTTTACCCGCCATGCCGCCGGACGCAGCATTCACAGCATAGAACGACCTGCCGTCTGTCACACGAATCAAGTCGACCGCACGAATCTGTTCGCCCAAAGCTATCGCAACGGCCGATTCTAAGTCGTCCAATGGCAGTTCAAGCGACCGCGCGAAATCGTTGCCGGTCCCTAACGGAATAACTCCCAGCTCGACACGTCCAAAGTCCGTCGCGATTCCGTTCACGACCTGGCTGACTGTCCCATCGCCTCCGGCAACCACAATTCGCTCGAATCCTTCGCCAACAGCGTGTCGTGCCTGCTCTTCGGTCGATTCGCCATCGCGTTTGGTAAAAACTTCGACTTGATGTTCCCTGACGAGCGGCGACAAACGGTGCTTGATGCCGCCGGCGTGACCAGCTGTTTCGTTCAGGATGATGCAGGCGTGTTTCATACTTCGATAGCCCAGGTCCGCGTCGAGAATCGATTACTGACGCAAGAGAGTCACGTACATTAGAATGCAACTTTCATACCGCGATATCGACGTTGGGAATCCATCGTATCATGCTGAAGTTACTTCATATCTCGGATTTGCACTTTGGCCCGCCTTATCGTGAAAAAGTCGGGAAAGCCGTGCTACGACTTGCGCCGACGCTTGAACCGGATGTGGTTGTTGCCAGCGGTGACTTCACTCAACGGGCCAAGGATGCTCAGTTCGCCGAAGCGCGCGCGTTTTTGGATCAATTACCCGATCTGCCAACGGTTGTTGTTCCAGGCAACCACGACGTTCCGTTGTATCGCGTCAGCGAGCGGTTGGTCGATCCCCATGGATTGTACCGAAAACACATATCGAGCGAGCTAAATCGAGTCTGGCAAGTCGATGGCGCTGTCTTCGTCGGTCTAGATTCCACAGCACCGCGAACCGCGATTTCGAACGGTCGGATCAGCGAGGAACAGTTGGAGTTCTGCGCAGATGCCTTCTCGATGGCAGAGGATGGTTTGGCGAAGATCGTTGTCGCTCATCACCATTTCGCGCCAGCGCCCGACAAAGAGCGTGACCGCATCATGCCCAAGGCAAAGCGTGCGATGAAGCAATTCGTCGAGATGGGAGTCGACATGGTTCTCGGCGGCCACTTGCATCGAGCGTACATCGGCGATTCGCTGGATATTTACCCGGAACTGCGCAGCGGACATCAAGGCATCATTATCGTTCAATGTGGAACGACAACCTCGCGGCGCGGTCGCGCTCGCGAGAAACAACGCAACACCCTAAACGCCATTCAAATTTGTCCTGAATTCGTCGAAGTCACTCACTATATGTATTTCGACGATACCGATGCCTTCGAGCCAATCAGCCGACACTTGTTCCCGCGCCGAGGCAAACGATCTGTGGAACGCAACGGTGACGCAGAAGTGTAAGGGGCGCGTCACACGAAATTCCCAGTAATAGAGCGTTACTCAGGATAGAGCGCCGTCGACAAATAGCGTTCGCCGATGTCGGGCAGGACGACCACGATCAACTTCCCAGCGTTCTCTGGGCGTTTGGCGACTTCGATCGCGGCCCAAGCTGCGGCACCGCTGCTGATGCCGCACATTAACCCTTCGAGGCTGGCTAACTTTCGAGCTGTGTCGGCAGCGTCTTCGTCTTTGACTTGGACAACGCTGTCGATGATGTCGACATTTAGCACGCCTGGAATAAATCCGGCGCCGATTCCTTGAATCGTATGCTTGCCGGGTTGTAGGTCTTGGCCCGCTTTGCGTTGTGTAATCACGGGGCTATTGGCAGGTTCGACGGCGATCGATTGAAGTTCAGGCTTCTTCGACTTCAAAACTTCCGAAACTCCGGTAATCGTTCCGCCGGTCCCGACGCCTGCCATGAAGATATCGATCTTGCCATCTGTGTCGCGCCAGATCTCCTCTGCGGTCGTTTGCCGATGCACTTCCGGATTGGCCGGATTTTCGAATTGCTGAGGAACAAAGTAGTTGTCGTTCTCGGCCGCCAGCTCTTCGGCTCGACGAACTGCGCCAGGCATGCCTTCCGCAGCGGGAGTCAGCACGAGTTCTGCACCCAGAGCTTTTAACATCCGGCGACGTTCGAGCGACATACTTTCTGGCATCGTGACCATCAGCCGATATCCTCGTGCCGCACAAACACAGGCCAATCCGATACCCGTGTTGCCGCTCGTCGGTTCAATAACGACGGTATCCGCTTTGATCTTGCCGTCACGTTCGGCGGCATCGATCATCGCGCGACCAATCCGATCCTTGACGCTCCACAGCGGATTCATGTTCTCGATCTTGGCGACGACCGTCGCGACACAGCCTTCGGTGACGCGACGCAACTTGACAAGTGGCGTATTGCCAATGCACTGGGTGATGTCTTCGTGAATTCCGCTCGCGGTTGCGGTGGACATTGCGTTTCCTCTCGGCAAATGAAAAGTCTTAGGTTGAAGCGGGCACGCGGACCGTGCCGACGGTTTTCATCAAAGTTAAGCCGGAATATAGCAGCGCGCGGGAAAGGGGGTCAACGCGCTCTAGATTACAGGCTCTTCAAGTAGTCGACCAAGTCACTTGTTTGACGGGACGAGAGCGGCTCTTCTCCCGCGACTTTCTCCGGTGCGTGCTCATCGGTCAGGACTGCTTCCAAAGACTTCGTGCGCCCGTCGTGCAGAAAGCGGACCTTTCGATAGACTCCTCGAAGCGATGGCGTATTGAAGCCCTCGTAGCGATCCTCGTCGGCTCCAAGCCCGACATCATGGATCTTGCCGTCGGTAAAGAACGCGCCGCTGTGGCAGTTCGCGCATCCAGCTTGGCGACTTTCGAAGACTTCTTTGCCGCGCGTCGCAGATTCGGAGAGTGATCCATCGGGGTTACGGAACGGATTCGGAGGAGCCTCGAGCGACTCGAGGAATGCCAAAACGGCTTGCATTTCAATTGGACTGATATCCTGGCCCAGCATCGTCGTCGTGAACGACTTGTGCATCGCATCTCGCAGATTCGTCTGCCATCCATGCCACGTCCATGGACTCGTTTTGTGGACATGATAGAGCGGAAGAACAGTCTTCATCGTAAGTATGCTGCCGTCGTTCATCGTGTCCATTGCTTTCGAATTGACGCCACCGTTGTAATGGCAACTGTGGCAGCTGTACCACTGATCAAGACTTCGTCGCCCGTCGTAGAAAATCTCCATGCCGCGGCGAGCCAATGAAAGCTCTGACGCCGAGCCAAGCGCAATTTCGCGAACCAGCCTCCGTGACTCGATATCGATCTCTTGAACCGAATCGCGCGAGTAGTTCGCTACGTAGACAGTTCGATCATCATTTGCCATGACCATACCCATCGGTCGGCCACCGGTGTCAATCCGATAAAACAGATCGTTGTCGGCCAACAGACGTCGGTCGATCAAATCGCCGGGGCCTCCAACCCCGATAAAAGGCAAGTCGGGCTGCCGATAGACAAGCAATTCGTGAGTTCCCGATGCGGCTACCACGAGGCGTTTTTCATCGCTGCTCATGACAAGTCCATGCGGATCCGCAACGGCCAGACGAGGGACATCCAGCGAGATCGCTTCTCGGTACGACGGTCCATCGAGACGCACTCGACCAATACGACTCGCCAGTACCCACCCCAATCGAATATTGCCACGTGTGATCGGATTGCTGCGATACACCATCCACGGAAAATACACGTACTTTCCATCGTTAGAGCATCGCAGGTGACCGATGTTGATTCCACCAATCAGCCCCTCGTCGTACAAGGCTTCGCCGCTCTCGCAGTCGACGATCACGATCTTGTTCTCGCCACTACAGCCAACGGCCAGCCGACTTCCGTCTGGCGAGACGGCGAGGTAGCGAGGCCATTTACCAACAGCGAAGCGACGTGACAGCTTGGCCGTAACGAGATCAATCACAGCGACTTCGCCTGATGCGGCGAGACCGACATAAGCAGTTTGACCATTCGGTGCGATGGCGATTCCGACCGGCTCGAAGCCAACACGAACAACCGCTTTTCTCGTCAGTCGGTTGTCGCGCACCTCGATTAGCACCACTTCTCCGCTATACGAGCACGAGACTAGCACGTGCTCTCCGTCGAGACATCGAACGATGCTCGCGGGATGGCTCCCGCACACGGTTTCGTCCAGAATCGTTCCGCTCTTGGTATCTATCAAGGACACTGAATTTGAAGTTTCATTGGCCGTCGCAAGCCAATCTCCGCCTTGGGCAAGTACTAGCTCGGTGGGCGAACGATGAACGAGCCCGATCTTTCGGCTTGAATTCTCGTCGCTGGCTCGGGTCAGCGGCGGAAACGTGCTGAATCCCAACCCGACGAGTAGGAAAATCAGTCCGAATCGATTTGCCAATTCAAGTGACATTCGCTCTGAATCCTCGGAGTCCTGGAGAATCAACGGTACCATTTGCCTCAATTCGACAACAGATTCTAATGGTAGCACACGCATATTGAAAACGGTGAAATAGCATACTGACGTCTTGAACGGCTGTCGGTATCATCGGATAATGCTTTGCCGCCTGCGACGGGCCGGTATTCCGGTTCAACACGGGCGACGCCCCAAACTACGACCGCCCGACAAAGTTTGACGACGGTGCGGTTCCTTCCAACTATCCCCCCCCAATTCTGACTCAAGGAGTGTTCGATGAAGAAACTGACAGTTGTTGCAATCTTAATGGCATTGTTCGCCAGCGTTTCGCTTGTTTCCGCCGAAGATGTTAAGAGTGGTCTGCAAGCTGGCGCATTGGTCGGTCCATTCTACGTAACGAAGTTGGCTGGTGCCGAAGAAGACGGTATCAAAACCGGGGCGAACCTTTGCTATCGCTGCAAGAACGGTGGCCGTCCTCAAGTGATGGTGTTCACTAGCTCGTCCGACGCGCAAGTCGTGAAACTTGTTCAGAAACTGGATGAAGCCTTGGATAAGAACAGCAGCAAGTAGCTTCGTGCGTTTGTCAACGTTTTGGGCGAAGACAAGTCATCCGCCACGAAGGCCGCGAAGAAGCTGGCGTCTGCTTCCAAAGCCAAAGACGTTCCTTTCGTAGTCCCGAACGAAGTCGAGAATGGTCCTGGCGACTACGGTTTGAATTCGAAGGCTCAAGTCACCGTCATCTTGGCCGAAGGTGGCAAGGTGAAGGCGAATCACGCATTTGCATCGGCATCTGACGTTGCCGTTGACGCCGTGATCGCTGACCTGGCGAAGATCCTTAACTAGCATCTCGTGGATACACCAAAGTAAATTAGCCGCGATGTTGAACCTATCAACATCGCGGCTTTCTATTTGCGCGGGTGATGCCAACGTGCAGGGACTACTGGGCCAAACCTAGAAGCTGCTTCACTAATGGCGTGATGTCTTCCTCGTAGTTGAATCCTTCGGGACCATACTTCTCTTCGTCGTTATTAAAGATCGTGTGCAGCTTGCCCTCGCGATCGTAAACGATCGCCGCCGGAATCGATGCGGTATTGATCTGCTTGAGAACTTCCTCATCCGCGCTACTCGAAATAAAATTCTGCATCGACGCTCGTCGAGATGTCAGGAATTTCAGGACGGGTGGCTTTACATCTTCCGGCTTGTTGCCGTCGCCTCCGTAGAAATCGATATTGAGAGAAGCGCAAGCCACGTCGCGTCCAAGATCGTCGTGCAACTGCACGAAGTGAGGAAACTCCCTCATACACGACGTTCACGAAGTCGACCAGACGTCGATAACAACGATTTTTCCCTGCTGGCTGGCAACCCACGGCTGGATCTCTTCCCAACTTTTGATATCGACCTGCACTTCCTGGGGCGTCGCCGCCGAGACCCGCGCCTCGGTGTGTTCAACGACAGGGTCAGCGGGCGAATTGTTGCAACCGATGGCCCATGAGACCAGCAACATCATCCCCGTCCAACGCGTGAGACGCATTAAATCTCCTTGGCTACGCAGGCTATGCGATCAACTCGCTGATCGGAGACGCAGCCGGGTCGGCGATGGGCATCTCGCGGCCATCGACGTCAAACGATCCGCTCGAATCAACGCCGACGGCTTGCATATAGGTGTGAAACAGATGCGCATGATCGACTTCGCGATCGGCGACCGCTGTGCCGTTGTCATTGGTCTTGCCGATCACGGCACCCGGTTGAATCTTCGCACCACCGAGACAAACTGACCACGCCGTTCCCCAATGATCGCGCCCGTAGTTTTGGTTGATGTTCGGCGTACGACCGAACTCGGACATGACGACGATCAGCGTGCTCTCCAACATGCCTCGATCCGCCAAATCAGCGACCAACATTGCGAATGGCGAATCAAACTCGCCGAGCTGTTCGATGTGAAAGTTGAAGTTTTCGTTGTGCGTGTCATAGTTCGAGTGCGTGACTTGCACGAATGTGATCCCGCTATCGAGAAGTCGTCGCGCGAGCAAGCAGTGACGACCGAAATCATGCGTGCCGTATCGGTCGTGATCTTGTTGCGGCTCTTTCGTGATGTCGAAAATCTCGCGTCGTTTCATTAACTCCAAGGCTTGCTCGTAGTTCGCTGTGTAGGCATCGGTCATCGCCGTCCGTCGTCGCAGCGCGAAGCGATCGTTGACCTTTCGGCGGAACGCTTGTCGCGCTAGTTCCGATTGTTCGCTGATCGCCTCAGGCCGCTCGGTGTTTTTAGGTGGCTTGCCATCGCCTAGCGAAATACTTGAATACTTGGGACCGAGATAGGCCGAATCGCTGCCGCGCCCACCGCTACCGCCGGGAGTGATGACGATGTGTCCCGGTAGCGAACTAGCTTGCGGTGACAGGGCTTTGGCGGCGACTGCGCCGATCCGGGGATAGTCGGCTGCTGGCGTCTGTCGCCGCCCGGTGAACATCGCGTATCCACCTTTGCCGTGATCGTTCTCTTTCGTGTTGATACTGCGAACCAACGACAAATGCTGCATCTGTTTCGCTGTTTCTGGTAGCAGCTCGCAGATGTGTATCCCTGGCACGGCCGTCGGAATGGCCCGGAACGGCCCGCCGGTGTCTGTCCCCGGCTTGGGATCCCAGCTTTCCAATTGGCTCAAACCACCCGCCATATTCACGACGACGACACGCTTCTGGTCCTTGGCGAGTTGCATCGCCGAAGCAGGCTGAGCCAAAGCGCCTAGTCCACCGACTATGGGGCCCGCAACAACAGCTCCGGCACTCGCAGCGACTCCACCGAGAAACTGGCGACGTGCCACGACATGTTCGTTCGTCCCACATGCGTATGAGCACTTCATATTGGATCCCTCTGCTATTGGTCGTAAACAACTAGTAGCTAAATCGGAACTCGGCAGATGTGAGCAACGCCCACACCATCTCTTTGATCGCATTAAGTTTGTCTTCGGGTCGCGATGCCAGGTAGGCGGCAACGTCAGCCACTTCTTCTTCCGTGGGTCGACGCGGCAACAAACTGATATACATTTCATCGGCGATTTGCGCCGGCTCTTCCAACTTGTTCAACCGCGCCGTTAGGTTATTCCCGCTCGGGTTCAGCCAGGATTGTACTGTACCGCCGTTGGCAAAGAACAAGGCTTGGTCCACGGTGGCAAAGAAATCTCGCTGCGGCTGCCCACCGCCATGGCCGAACAACTTCACAAACGCACTAACATTTCCCTTCGTCTTTTCGTAGACAAACGCCTCGATCTGCTTCTCGCGCTCCGCAAGTCGAGTGGGATCATCCGGCTTTTCGGGATCGATGGGAAGCGTCTTGTTTACCTCCGCTTCGCCGGCAGCTCGTTGATTCTCGATGACGCCGGTTGCCTCCATAACAGACCACGCCATCTGCTCGGGCGATAGGTGTTCAAGCCGATTTGTCGAGAACCGTTCGCCCCACTGATCTCGCATCAAATCGTACAGCCGCGTCACCGTGGCCTCATCAGCCGAGATGCGATCCGCATAGGTGTAGGCCAAGACCGATTCGGCGGCTCGTAACTCGTCGTCGCCAAGTAGCTTCGACCGTTCGACGGCTCGCATATTACTGCGAGCCGATGCCAGCTGCGGTTCGGCTTCGCGAACTTTGGCGCGCGCTGCGTCGAATCGTTGCTTGATGGCATCGGCATTTTGCTTTGCAGCCGCCAATGCATCGGCGGTTTGCTGCGCCGGAGGCGTCTTGTCGGTAACGACTTTGTTGGCGGCTGCAACTTCAGCGGTGAGCTTGTCAGCTCTTGCTTGAAGTTTCGTGGCGATCTCCGTCAACTCAGCTTCTTTCAGCTTGTCGGCGGCTTCTTTCGTACTCTTTGCAAGTGGCCCGATGGCGTTGAGCGCCGCTTGCTTCGTCGCTTGTAGAACTTGAGCGTCGGCCAACGCCTTTGCCGCGGCATCCGAAGCCTTTCGCGCCTCGCCAGTCGCGGTGTTCGCCGCCGTCAGTTCATCGTAAATTGGATTCACCGCGTCGCGGGCTGAATCAAACGCGGCCTGGGCGACGTTAACTGCCTTCGCAGACTCAATCGTTTGATTGGCGAGTCCGTCTACTTTCGTTCGGAGCGAGCCAACTTGCGTTTCAATCGTCGTCGCCTGCTCGGCAACAGAGTCGGAAGCGTCGAGCGACCGCTGATACGTTGCGCTCAAAGCGATCTCTCTCAAGAAGGCTTTCATGTCATATTTCATTGCGACGAACTGGTCGCCGAGCAACTCCAGTAGCTCAGGATGTGAGGGAGGATTGTCCGCGTGATGCAAATCGACGGGCTCGACCAACCCGCGACCCATCATGTGCGTCCACAGTCGATTCGCGATGTTCTTGTTGAATTGTCGGTTCAATCCATTTGTTGCCAACTCCGCCAACTTCGCGCGACGACTGTACTTTGGCACGGGGCGAACTTTATCAGCCGGCGCTACGTCGTACTCCTCGCCCTTGGCGAAGAATGGTTCGTCGATCTCGAACGCAGTTGGCAGTCGCGGAAACGTCTTATCCTGTTCGTCTGTAAACACGGACTTAAACGAGACGTGCCCCTCTGCCTTTTCGGCGTAGAAGACCTTTTTGTCTTTGTCCGTGAACAAGACGCCTCGATTCAGAAACGCATAAATGCCGTAGTAATCGGATTGGTAATAAGTGTCGATCAATGGGTGGTCATGGCACTGGGCACATTGGAGATCCATCCCGAAAAAGATCCGACCGACGTCTCGCGTTAGGAGGTTCGTTTCCCCTTCACGGGCCAGATAGAAGGCAGCGGCGGATCGATTTTTCTCATCAGTGCCATCCGCGGCGAGAATCTCGCGAGCCAACTGATCCCAAGGCTTGTTTTGTGAGATGGAGTCATATAGATATTTTTGCCATTCGACGTTTTTGACATGCTTTTCGGCGCGGCGTTCCATCAGCATCACGTCAACGACGTTCGTCATGTGACGACTGAATTGCGGGCTGTTCAGCAGTCGCTCGATCACACGCCCTCGCTTGCCCCCCGACTCGTCATCGAGGAACGCACGAGTCACTCCACTGGGCGGAATCGCGCCCGTTAAATCCAGGTACAAGCGGCGTAAGAACTCGCCGTCGGTGGCAATCGGCGCGACGATGCCAAGATTCGCCTCGGAGATCATCTGATCGATCGACGTGTGGAGCGGCGGATCGGCATCTCGGGCGAACCCCGGTGTCAGTATGCAGCATGCAAAGGCAAACGCTGCGAGTGGGAGAGGTCTTGTCATTGGCCAGCATTCGCCGCACGAGACGGCAGGACCCATTCAATGGGGAGGAAGGTGAGCGTCCGGTGGGGGGTGCACCGAGCTGCGGCTTACGCACGGCAAAATCGCAACTCATCAACACCGGCCAATATGTTAATCCGCCGAGCACGAGCAGGTCAAGTTTGATACTGAAACGTCCAAGTGCAGCGATCACTAGTCTCTAGCCGCACGACTTAGCATTAAGAGCCTTTGGACCAAACGGTCGTCTCAGGATGAAAATCAATCCACGCTGGCTTCAGTGAAACGATGCCCGGTAGCTTCCGTAGCTGTCGTCCTTCGTGTGCTTCATCGGCAGCCTCACCGGTGATCGGGTCCCATTCCGATTGTTGCCGGTCGTCAACGAGCTTTCCTCCCTTAAAAGTAAAACTCATCTCTTGACCGGCAAAGATTCGACTGAAGACTGTCGCGGTTCCACTTTTGGGTTCAAAGACTGCGACAACCGGTTGTCCGGCAAAACGATCATTGATTACCAAGTCGATGCGTAGCGAGTCGAATCTCCAACAACGAGCTTTTCCATCGCCAACCAATCCGATCACGAGCGCATCTGGCAAGGGATACGACGGGAGCATGATTTCGTTTAAATGCATACCGCGCCGGTACTCGTTGGTCGTTCTGGACATTTGCATTACTGTCGTGCTTGGATAGCGTTCGCGCCAGGAACCCCAGTCAGTCATTGTCGATGGGATCGCTTCTAACTTGCTGCCTTCGAGCGGACCTTGCATGGCCGTCCCAAGCAGATGACTCCACAGACTCTCCGTCTCCTGGTCGATCATGACCAGACTGGATCGCCAGAGCAGGCCGGATACCGCTAGTGTCAGTGTCTGGCCATTCACTTGCCGGACATACACGATGCCGTTATGGCAGAGATGTCACCACGTCGCGGCGATCGACCGTCCTCCTAACGTGTCATTGAAGATCTCACGTTCAGGCCCCGACATCACATTGATCGAGTACGCCCGGGCCTCGCCACCTATCTCAACTCCCAAAACCAATTCGTCATCGTCCAGCACAGTCGCGACCTCATCGACCGACATGACTTGATAGCCGGTCACGACGGGTTGCCGTGGCACTGCCCGTTGGGGAAAGAAGCTCCCGTCCGCAGGTGGATTCTCTTCGATTAATCGAGGTGGCTCCTCGTCTGCAATCTGGGCTGCCTCTTGATAATCGGACCACCGTTCGACGAGCGCGGATAACACCACGAATCCGACAGCCGCTCCCACAACTGTCAGAATTACTTGGCCAACCTTCGATGTGCTGGTTAATTGGGTCATTCTGGCCACCACTCTCTAGAATCGGCGCGAACTCGGAAGTGCGATCAACGTGGGTCACAGTCTAATGTTGCGAACGAACTCAGTTTGTGAGTTAATTAACAAGCGGTAACGGCAAACTACAGGCCGACGAAGATAATTAAAAAATAACTTGCTTCCCCGATAATTCGAGGGGTACACTGTGGCTTGCAGATTGTTGGCGTTGACCACTTCACGATGCGAATCACTTTTAGGAGTTGAAATGATCGTCAGTCGAATGGGCATCGTGGGATTTGGCTCGTTATCCTTGTTGGTTCTGTTGGTTAGTTCGGGTTGTGGAGGTCCTGGTTACGGCTCGTCTGTGAAGGTCACCGGAACGGTGACGGTGGACGACAAACCGCTGGCAGACGCTTCGGTAACGTTCCATAGCACGGAAGGACGCGAGGCAGAGTTCAGCAACTTCACCGCAACGACAGGTGGTGATGGCAAGTATGAACTCGCAGATGTCTACCCGGGTGCCTACGAAGTCATCGTTGCCGAGGGAGGCGGCGAGAGTGGTGAAGGAATGGAAGACCCAGGCATGGCCTCTGCCACGGCTGGACAAGATCTGCAACCGGTTGCCGGGGAACTCAAGACAGAGGTCGGGTCAGAAGATCACACTTTTGATGTCAAGCTCAAACGTGGTCGTGTGCCACGACAGTAGCAGAATTTTCAGTTTACTTCATTATCCGTCTTAGTCAGGAGCATCGTCATGAAACGATCACGAGGTTTTACGTTGGTCGAGCTATTGGTGGTCATCGCCATCATTGGCATCTTGGTTGCCTTATTGCTTCCGGCTGTTCAGGCGGCGCGCGAAGCGGCCAGGCGCATGTCTTGCGGCAACAACCTGCACCAGCTCGGAATCGCGCTGCACAACTACGCAGACTCGCGGAGAGAAGCGATGCCGCGAGGCGTTGAGGCTACGACGGGGTTAAACTGTTGTTGTTCCAACCAAGACTGGAAGCTGGGACATACAATCCACGCAATGCTTCTACCCTATGTCGAGCAGCAAGCACTGGCAGATCTGTACGACATGAGCGTGCCTCCGTGGGGCCAACAGCTCGGAGTTGTAAGCACCCGAATCGATTCCTACCTGTGCCCCAGCGCTACGGAACATCGAATCAACAAGATTACCAACTTCGGTAACCCAGCGCCTGCTCTCAACTTTACATACTCAAACGATGACAACTATCCGCACAACTATCCCGCAGCGGGATCGCACCACGGTTGGGGTGTCTGTGGTCGTCACGACAATACTACGATCAACGGCACTTTCGCGGTCCGCCGTGGAATTCGAGAACAAAGCGGCGCTCCCGCCGATCCCCGAATCAAGCTGTCCGGTATTACAGATGGCACCAGTAACACGATGGCCTTTTCCGAAACGGCGCAGGGCAAGAATGATATACTCCCCGGCGGATGGAACAACTTAAGTGGGAAAGGCTGGGCAGATCCATGGTACAACAGTACGCTATTTTCGATTGGGGAACGATCCACACCCAACAGTCTTGTGTCGCAGTACGGCGGGTACAATGCCAGCAACGCGACGAGCTATCATCCTGGTGGTGTCCAGGTGTGCTTCATGGATGGCAATGTGCGATTCGTTTCGGAGACGATTGACGGCCAGGTTTGGTTCGGTCTGGGAACTCCGGGTCGTGGAGAAGCGGTCTCCCCTCCTTAACCCTCGCTGTTTTTTTGAACGTGACAATTATCGCACGCGTCCGCGCGTGCGGTTTTTTATTCTTTCCAACCGCCGTCACGAGCGAGCGTTTTATGGGGATGTACCGGTATCTTGCAACAACGTCATCAAAGGTGTCCGGGGCATATCCCGCCAAGTCTCAGCCGTTTGCCCCGGCCAATGAACGGTTACATCGTCGATTATGCCGACTTGTCCGGAAACGATACTTAGCTGCGTATCGCTGGCCGACTGAAAGCTTCCCCCGGACGGTATCCAGTAAGTCCTCCGCTGCTCTCCGATCACGACGTCCACCCGACATCCCAGCGGCTGGCGTGATGAACTCGTGCCGACAAGCCTCAAACGGCACGAACCGTTGAATTCTTCCGAGTCGTTTCGCAGCAGTTCGACCGGCGTCTCGAGATGGGTGACGACAAGATCTTCATCTCCATCGCCATCCAAGTCTCCGACGGCGACCCCGCGGCCTAGCCGGTCTTCCTGAAAGTAGGAGCCAGCCGATGCGGACACGTCCGTCAACCGCTGGGCGTTGAGATTACGAACCAATTGCGGAGGCATTGCGTACGCATAGCTCATTTTCAACGCGGTTAAATCCCAAACGTGGCCGTTCGCAACAAACATGTCCAGATAGCCGTCACGATCAAAGTCGGAAAACACTGCGCCGAATCCCAACATGGGCCGCGAAATTGGGTTCAAGCCGAAAGATTGGTTGACGCTCAAGAATCCGGTTGGTCCCAAGTTCTGATACAGGTCGTTGACTTGATTGTCAAAGTTTGTCACGAGCAAATCAAAACGACCATCGTTATTCATATCGCCACACGCCACTCCCATTCCGGAATGGGCGAGCCCTTCACTGCCGACCGCCACACCATTTGAGATTCCTACTTCCTCGAATCGCATCTCGCCTTGATTGCGAAACAAGTAATTCTCGGTCGTGTCATTTGCCACATAGATATCGAGCAAGCCATCGGCGTCGAAGTCAGCGACCGCCAGCCCAAGGCCCTTCGACTCCGCGCGCACGATGCCCGACATTTCGCTGACGTCACGAAACGTGCCGTCACCCAAGTTGTGGTGGAGTACATCGGGTTGACCCGGACGCCCGATTGGCCCGCAGGAAATCTGAATCGGCGTTTGATGTTGCGTATGGCAAGGTGGATCGTCAGGTGACCACTCGACGTAGTTGACAATATACAAATCGAGGTTGCCATCGCCATCCAAATCCGCCCACGCCGCGCTTGTCCCCCAGCGATCGTCCATCAATCCGCTCGAAGCGGACACTTCTGTGAAAGTTCCGTCGCCGTTGTTGTGCCACAAGCGGTTCGTTCCGTATCGTGCCAAAAAGAGATCGACAAAACCATCGTTGTCGTAGTCGCCGGCGGCACAGCCCATACCGAAACCAAACTCGTCCAAGCCCGCCGTCGCGGACACCTCGGCATAGGTGAGTTGGCCCATTGCGCGGTACAGTTGGTGCGTGGCACTTTGCTGTTCGGCTGGCCTCGCGAAGTGTGATCCGTTGGAAAAGAAGATGTCGAGTTGTCCGTCGGCGTCAAAATCCAACAAGGCAACTCCGCCGCCGTTTTGCTCCGTCATATAGTGTTCGGGAGATGGGCCGCCGTAGTACGTAAATTCAACGCCTGCTTCCTTCGTCACCGTAGTAAAGCGAATCGAATCAGTTGTGTCTGCAGAGTCTCCAGAACGCTGAAATCGCGGTATTGGCGGAGTTGTGATGACGTCTTGCTTCACGACACCGTCAGGAGGCTGCTGTGAAGTGCAACCCCAACCAAAAAACAGTATGATCGGTGCAAATAACAGAAGCACGCCGTGATGCGTACTCCAGCGAAGCGATCTGACAAAAGTCACATTAACTCCCGACGTGTGCCGCCGCACGTTTCCAAGTCTCCGCCTGAATCTTCTTCCCACGCTGCTGACAAATCTCGGCGATCTCGCCGCACAACTCCTGCGTCGGATTCTCCAGGTCCCCACTTAACACGATCTCCGTGAGCCGACCGACATACGACTCCAGCTGATTCGCACGCGAGAAGCAATCCGCCGCCTCGTCACCTCGACCGAGCAATTGTAACAGCGCACCACGACGCTGGACGTATCGCAGTTCACTGGGATGCCGCTCGAGCGCCCGTTCGATGCGTTCCAAGGCTGCGTCGACTTCACCTTGCGATTCCTTGACGAGGCTCTGGTTCCACAATACTTGGTCCGAATAAGTCGCGTCGTGGGAATCGATCGATTCTGCTGCATTCGGCCAATTCAGAAGCAGATCCGCCGACGACCATTCACCTCGATCGATCAAAAACTCCGCCGCGCGAATACGGACCAGTACGTCGCTGGGACAGAGATCAACGGCTGACTGCAGCGTCTGTTCTGCCTGTTCGGATTCTCCGACTCGAGCATAACAATAGCCGAGCGTCGCCAGGACTCGCGGCTGTTCGCCCTGTCGGCCTGCCGCACGTTCCCAATAGCCGAGGACTTCACGCGGATTCTGTGGCCTGAACTCACTCATCAGCAAGTCGACTGCCAGCGAGAAGTCACGCGGACGAACCCGCAATCCATCCTCCAGCAGTGATTCCAATTCGCGACTACGGAATTGATTGAAATACATCCAGCGTAGCTCGTCGCGTACACGAACCGATTCTGGATGCAGAGTAAGGACTTGCGTCAAGAGTTGCTCTGCTTCATCGACGCGATACTCTTTGAGGAACCGCATTGCCATGTCGTAAGTGACTAGCGGCGCCGTCTGGGAATCTGACTTCTGGCTCTCGCGATTAAAGAGCGGAATCGATGCTAGTAGCAAAACCGGGGCGAGGAGCCAACGCCATGACCAACGATGAGCGCTTGGGCGATTGTTTGTTTTTTTAGTCCTTGGCATGGAAGCAGGTAGTTTGTGTCGAAAGTATAGAGCTCGAAATGTGCGAATTAATGTCTGCCCCAATTCAACAGTCAACAACTTAACACAGAGCGTTGTGGGATGCGCAGAAATCGGCACGCTATCAATCAGAGCCTGACGTCAAGGCGAGCGAGTAGATGTGTTGTCGAGGGAGTGCGATCGACGTTGATCACTGCTCGAACTGGCGCGACGGTAGACGTCAAGGCGAGGAGCCAAATAAGTCGACGAATTGAGCGTTTGACGCGCTCGTTGAGTATCTACGGGAAGGTTCCCTCAGATTTCAACTTGAAGTTCGGCTCCAACGACACGCACAGCGAAAGTGCGGGCGTTGAACCGAGGTTTGTCTTCGTCGAGATAAGTTCCTTCGCGAACACAAAACCGCCAATGGTGGATTCTGCAGCGAATCGTGTCGTTCTCGATAATTCCGCCAGCGAGTGAAGCGCCCGCGTGTGGGCAACGATTGTCCAAAGCGAAGTACTCGCCGTTTACGTGAAACACACCGACCATCACGTTGTCGATGACAAACATTCGAGCTTCGTCTTCGGGGATCTCGTCTGTTTGGCAGATCGTATGAAAGGTTGACATGTGGATGGTTGCGGTTGGGGTCCGTCAACGGAAGCTTCGCTGCAACGAAGTGCTACCAACTTGATTAGAGATTTTCATGGCGTTGCGGGTTGGACGTAAGTATCCGAAGTGCCTGTTGAAGGTCAAGGGTTGGCCTGCGTCCGGTCCACCGCACGCAATACGACGGCTCGCGCGTCGACGTTCAAGACCTGCACGCCGCTGGCGAGTTCGACGAGCGGATCGGGCCAATGACTATGACCGCGGACCACAAGCGGTGGTTGATAGCGCTCGATCACTTCACGAACGGCCGACGAACCTTTGAAGCCACAAGACGGGGCGTCGGGGCCGTCGTGCATCACGAGAACATCGAGTGGTTCCAGGAGAAGCGACTCTAACACTTCGAGATACTCTTGCTCCGTGCGGCGTTGCAATCGCGTTGGGTTTCCGATGATGCCACCAATTCCTGCAACACGAATCCCCTCAATCGAAGTCCGATCACCATCTAAAAATCGCAGTTGTTTGGGAAATCTAGGGCGTGTCTCTTGGTTGGGTCCGAAGGTATCGTGATTCCCTGCAACTCCCGCGACGGCACCAAACGATCGTCCAAACGACTGCCACACCGAGGACACGTCGCCGCTGCCTCCGCGTTTGTCGAGGGCCGGAACGGTGTAGAAATCTCCCGCCAGAAGGACGGCGATTCGGTCGGGATTCGAAAGGCCGATGGTGGCGACAACCTCTGTGAGAATCTTCGGCAAGACTTCTCCCAATAGACGCGGTGGTCCGCTCTGAGACTTCTGAAATCTCGCCCGACCTTGGAGATCGGCCGTCGCAATGACCGCATCCAATCCGCTTGGCAATTCCTGGAGTTCTGCGCTCAGGATCGGCAAGCGGTCTTCATAGTATCCTCCTGCGCCTCTCCCAGCATTGAGAAAGCAGACCTCCGCGATTGGTTTGTAATCGATTGATACGACGCGCACGGCAACACCTTTAAACGTATTGATATGGACCAAGACACGGCGCGGATTTGAAGGTTCTCGAATATTCTGGCTGTTAGAAGCGCAGACGTTGTGTGCGCGCTTAATTGCGTGCAGAATGTGCAAGTGACCATTCTGCGTCGAGGAAGCAAGATTTAGGCATGTTCCATGATTTCACAACGAACTGCTCGATTCTCTTTCGGCTTCGTAGCGATCCTCGCGGCGACTTCCATCCCCGCGGCAGATACTGAGAACATACGGTTCACACGCGAGGCCAATACGGTTTTTCTAAACGGCCCTGACGTCGCTGGCGAACTGGGCTACAAGTTCAAGATCGTCTCACCGCGTCTAGCGACGTTCTGTCGAGAAGGCTCGAGTGGCATCTGTATTCCCGTGCGATTGACGAAAGAGAATCATCGAGGCGCTGGCAAGGACTTGGTGGTCGCCGCCGATGTGTTGGCAAGTGCGTTGCGATTTCGCGTAACTGATATCGGTGAAAAGGCTAGAATCGCGAGATCGGAATTGCCGACTGTCGGAGGTGACATCGCGACACCAGCGTACAACGCTGCCTGGGGCAAAGGTCGCGGTTTCCGCCAGGGCGAGACGCTGCCTGACATACCACTGGTTAATTTAACGGGCGACGAAGTCCGGTTCTCTCAGTTTCTCGGCAAGCGATACATTTTGTATTGCTGGGCGAGTTGGTGAACGTGCCGCGCGAAGTTGCCCGTGTGGCAGCAATTGTTTGAGAAGTACGGCGACGAAGAGTTTACGGTGGTTGGCTTAGCGATCGACGCGGAAGGAATCGTGCCGGCGAAGCGGTACTACGACAAATACGGAGTGACGTTCCCATCGCTTGTCGACCCTGACTATGCGACTCAGTTTGGTGCCGTGCCAAAGACGTTCTTTGTCGACGAGCAAGGCGTCGTTCAAGATTTGAAGAACTGGGAGCAGGAGCTCTCCTCACTCCGTACGGCAAAACCTGTGACGAGAGAGATTCGCTCGAAATGGTCGAAGCCAGAGTCGCGACTTGAGTCCAGTGCCGTGGCAGAACTCGCTGAATTAAACGCTAAGAAGCCGAATGACTTGGCGATCGCGACGCAACTTTGCTCGCGATACCTGGCCCTCGGACTGCACACGGAATCACGAACTGTTCTTAATCGTGCCGTCGAGCAATACGACGTCAAGGCAATTGCGAAACAAGGCGGATCCGATGCGAGGCTGCTTGGGCAGGCGTATTTTCAATTGATGCGATCTCACGAAGGAGATCGCGCGATCCAAGAACATTACGCAACGACATCCTACTACTTGAACCCATCCATCGGCTTCGCCAAGCAAATCGCGCGCATCATCGATCCTGAAAAGTTCGACCAACGTTCCGACGGTAGCCTCGACGATACTTTCCGCCAAGCAACCTACGTGCGACTGAAACGGGAGCGAGCCGAATGGCTCGCCGAGTGATCTGTCGCGCGTTTACAGTTCTACAAATACAATGGCGAACGAAAGACCTATTCGAAGTAGGTTCAGCCCCATGTCAAATTGCAGATTAACAGTGATTTGCTTGACGATTGCTCTATTGGCGGACTTGGCGCCCGCTGACGGACAAACGGTACCAGGAACGCCAATCGAGCCTTTCCTCGTCGAAAACTGCTTCGATTGCCACACGGGCGAGAATCCCGAAGCTGGCCTCAATCTTCAACACGTTTCCGTGGATCTCGCCGATGGGGAAGTCCGTCGTCGTTGGGTCGATCTTTATGATCGTGTTGCTAAGGGCGAGATGCCGCCGAAGTCTGAGTCCGGACCTGACCCAGAGGCAAAATCGAAGTTTCTGAGAACGCTTGGCGGTTCACTGACCCTCGCTGATCTTGCGAATCGCGAGACAATCCTGCGTCGCCTGAATCGGAACGAATACGAAAACACCGTTCGCGACTTGTTTGGAATTTACGTTGATGTCAAACGTCTCCTTCCAGATGATTCCGCCGAACAAGGGTTCGACAACACAGGCTCGGCTTTGTCCCTGTCGGCGGAGCAAATGGTACGGTACATCGAAGCGGCCGATATTGTGCTTGATCGAGTGTTCGGATCGGCGAAAAAGCCGAACACGATCAGCCGGACAGGGAACTTCGCCACCGCCCGTCGAGGAACCGACAGCTCAGAACGGAAGTTGTCAGACGGAGTCGTGTTATTCAGCGGCGCCAAGTTTCTGCCGCTGTACGACATGAGCTTGCCGGGGACGGGCCTTTACCGAGTTCGCATGAAGATCCGCGCGGAACAGAGCGAAAGTCCCGTCGTGATGCATGTGCTAGGCGGGAACACGGGGGCGATCGCACCACACACGGTCGGTTTTTTTGAAGCGCTGCCAGGAAAAGTGACGACCGTGGAATTCACCGATCGTAACCCGGAACGTTCTGACTGCTTCGCATTCGGAATCGTCGGCGGGTTCCCTTGGTGGAAGGTTAATGAACAGGAATACAAAGGGGCCGGGTTGTTCATCGGGGATATCGAAATCGAAGGGCCGATCGAGCCATGGCCGCCGCCGAGTCGCATCAAGCTACTCGGCGATGTCGATCCAGAGAAGGGAACGCTCGGCGACATCCGCTCGATTTTGTCGCGGCAACTTCCTCATGCGTTCCGACGTGCCACAGACGTGGCGGAAGTGGAGCCGTACGTTGCGCTCGCCAAGCAGGCACTCGACGAAGGTCTGTCTTTTGAGAAGGCTTTGCGCCGCGGTCTCAAGGGCATCATCTGCGCACCCGAATTCCTGTTCTTGGAAGAGCGCTACGTAGGCAACGCTCTCGGAGAGTCGCTGCCGGACCCAGAGAGACCGGCCCACGTCACTATTGACGACTTCGCGCTGGCATCACGCTTGTCCTACTTTCTTTGGAGCTCCGTGCCGGATCAAGAACTTCATGCGATGGCTCAGCGCGGCGAGTTGCGGAAGCCCGACCTGTTGCGAGCCCAGGTCGAACGCATGCTTGCCGATTCGAAGTCAAAGCGGTTTGTCGAGAGCTTCACGGGGCAATGGTTACGGCTGTACGACATCGACTTCACAGTGCCTGACCACAATCTCTATCCAGAATACGACCAGTTGTTACGTCGGTCGATGCTCGACGAAACGCACGCGTTCTTCCGCGAACTTCTCGACCGCGACCACAGTGTGCAAAACTTCATCGATTCTGAGTTCGTGATGGTCAACCAGCCACTAGCCGATTTCTACGGCATCAATGGAGTCGAAGGACTGAAGATCCGCCGAATCAAACTACCGCCCGACAGCCTGCGCGGCGGCATATTGACTCAAGCCAGCGTTCTCAAAGTCTCCGCCGATGGCACAAGAACCTCCCCAGTTCTGCGCGGCGCCTGGATCCTGAAGCACTTGTACGGCACACCGTCTCCGCCGCCTCCACCGACAATCGAGGCCATCGAACCAGACATTCGAGGAGCGACGACGATTCGCGAACAGCTCGCCAAACACCGCGAGCACGAAAGCTGTAATCGCTGTCACCGCAAGATCGACCCGCCAGGATTCGCGCTGGAAAGTTTTGACGTGATCGGTGCCGAGCGCGATTGGTATCGAACGCGAGGAAGCGGAAAGTACGTGAAAGTGCCGCGACATCCACAAGCTCCGAGACACTTTGTGCAGTATCGGCAAGGGCCGGATGTCGATGCATCGGGTACAATGCCCGATGGTCGAACCTTCGCCGATATCCGCGAGTACAAACAGCTGTTGCTGGAAGATGAAAAGGCATTGCCAATTTCATTGGCTCGGCTGTTGCTATCGTATTCCCTTGGACGTCATGTGGGATTTTCCGACCGATCGGAAGTTGACAGAATCGTAGGCCAGGCTCAGAAAGCGAACTACGGCCTGCGGTCGCTGGTCCACGAAATTGTGCAGAGTGATGTGTTTAAGCAACCGTAGTGCAGAATGAAGAGTGGAAAAATGACGCAGCACCTACATAGACGAACGTTTCTCCGCAGTGCCGGCGTCGCCATCGCGTTGCCTGCGCTGGACTGTATGGTTCCCGCGATCGCTGCCTTCCAACAAACCGATCGAAGCGAGCCGCGCCGGATGGTGGCCATCAATATGGAATTGTCTTTCCATCCACCCAACCTAATGCCCGAAAAGTCAGGTCGCGATTACGAAACAACCCGCTATCTTGAACCGCTCACCGATTTACGTAACGACTTTACCGTGATTTCTGGCACCTCGCATCCGGATGTCGACGGCGGTCACGCAGCGTCGAAATCATGGCTCACTGGCGCCGCACATCCCGGTGCTGCAAACTTCAAGAACTCGATTTCCATGGACCAACTTGCGGCCAAGGAAATCGGTTTGCAAACACGGCTTGCCTACATGTCACTGGGTGGCGGCGGAATCTCTGTGTCGGCAAACGGCGTGAAGATCCGCGGAGTTCCATGGCCGTCGCACTATTTCAACAAAATGTTCTTGGATGGCCGTCCTCGCGAAAAGGCAGATCAGATCGAACGATTGCGCGAAGGCCGGAGTGTACTCGATACCGTGATGGAAGCGTCGCGGAGAATGCGCAACCGAGTCAGCCAGCAGGACCAACAAAAGCTGGACGAGTATTTCACATCGGTTCGCGAAGCGGAACAGCAACTCCATAAGTCAGAACAGTGGCAACAAAAGCCGAAGCCAGAGGTTGATGCGACAGCGCCCAACGACATCCGGGACCAGACCCGGATGATCGAACGAGCGCGGCAACTGTACGACATCATGTATCTCGCCATTCAATCCGACTCATCACGGCTCATCACTTACACGATCGGAGATTCCAGCCACGTGCCGCAACTGCCGGGCATTTCGATGAACTACCACGACCTCTCGCATCACGGTCAGGACCCGGAAAAGCTCAAGCAACTGTCCACCGTCGAGTCCGAACACGTAAAAGCGTTCGGCGACTTCATCCGTCGCCTGAAGGAAACCAAGGAAGGCGATTCCCACTTGCTCGAGCGAACGATGGTAATGCTTGGCTCACACATGCACAGCGGCGGCCACAACAACCGCAACCTGCCGACCGTCCTCGCTGGCGGCGGTTTCCGCCACGGCCAGCACCTTGCGTTCGATCAAGACAACAACGAGCCGCTGGCAAATCTCTACGTGAGCATGCTGCAACGACTGGGGCTTGAAGTTGACCAGTTCGCATCGAGTACAGGAACAATGACCGGACTAGACATTCATAGCTGACATCGTGCATTCCTCCCCAAGGCCACGGCTATCGACAAATCCTCGTCGCCACTCGTGATTGCTTGAGTAGCGGAGCAACAAGCATCTTGCGAATCTGCGGCTCGATCACGACCCCGCATTACATCGTTCCCAACGAAAGCACGGAAAGGTCTGATTCAATCAGATCGAACTCAAGAGCGGGGCAAGACAGTCACGTGGTACTCTGAATTGGGGCTACCGATGGGCGCGACCACGGTAGAGAGCAACGATGCGAAGTGGCCCTATCGAGTTTTGAGAGCACGTCGGGCGGCAAAGGCGCGGCGGACAGCTCGGAGGCGGGCACGACGTTTAACATCGCTGGGCTTTTCGTAAAACTGCCGACTTCGCATTTCCCGCTTGAGGCCACTTCGCTCGACGAGCTTGCGGAAACGGCGGACAGCCTCCTGGATCGATTCGCGGTCGCGAACACGCATGACAACCATTTGTTCTCCTAAGTTCAAATTTGGGGCGAGTCACCTAACCTAGTTGAACATGGCCCAAACGGATAGGTCGCTTAACTCAAAGAAAGTTCTGTTAAAGCATAGAATATGGGGCAGATGTGTCCTAAAACGAAAAAAGCCGACGAGATCGCCGGCTTCCTTCATCATGTTTGAAACGAGCTGGCTCAAACCAGCTTTACGTTTTCGGCACATGGACCTTTCGGTCCTCGGCCTTCAGTGAACGACACTCGTTCGCCTTCTTGGAGGTCGTCATAGCTGACCCCTTCGAGGCTGGAATTGTGGAAGAACAAGTCTTTGCCCGTTCCCGTGTCGATGAATCCGAAACCCTTGTCCGTCAGTTTTTTGATCGTGCCTTCAGCCATTTCGTCTACTTCCTCAAAAAAAGAATCTTTGCGGTGTCACATAAACCAACATGGTTAGATTGCTCAACCGCCACATTTCCAGTGTAGCTCATAGATTGTATGCCAGCGATGGGTGGTGTTTAGGCCTCTGTTCGTTGGGTGATACGTCGGGCCAACCATTTGGTCATCGGTAAGCGACTGCGCTGCACCCGCTTGTTCAAGATGCCGCGTCTGCGAGCACGAACATCGTTCCTGCAATTCTATTGCGTATAGTTCAACGATTGTCGCCAAATAACGCCGCTAGGAATCTGTCCCGGAATCGTTGTTGGAACTCCGATATTCATCCTCCAAGCGTCAATCACTCTCCAGCTGTGAATGAATCTGCTATAACCAAAGGCGTAGCGTTTTCGGTCACCCGACTGATAATCGCCACCAGCCGTTCTCACCCTGGTTGGATCGTCACTCCCTACCGCAGTGATACTCCCGACAATCTCACACGTCGCGACCACAGCAGGAAATAGACCGATGCAGATTACCAAACACAAAGTCGTCAAGATTCACTACACCCTGACGGACGACGATGGGGAAGTCATCGACAGTTCGGAAGGCGGCGAACCGCTGGCGTACTTGCACGGAGTTGGCGGTATCATTCCCGGGCTTGAAGAAGTTCTCGAAGGCAAATCCGCTGGAGATCAATTCAAAGTGAGCGTCCAGCCGGAAGATGCGTATGGCGATCATAGTGAGGAATTGCTGCACGAAGTCGAACGGAGTCACTTTGAAGACATCGACGAACTGGAACTCGGTATGCAGTTCCAAGTCGATGCGGACGATGGGCCGATGATGGTTACGGTCGTTGAGATTACGGATGATACAGTTACTGTCGATGGTAATCATGAACTAGCTGGCATACCTTTGAACTTCGATGTTACTGTCGGCGATATCCGTGATGCCACGCAAGAGGAAATCGATCACGGTCACGCACATGGTGAAAGCGGTCACGAGCACTAAATGCGAGGGGCGAGCCCGCATGGTTCCGCAAAGAACTGCGTTAAATCGAGTTTGGCTTGTCGCAGCCTTGTTCTCTGCCTTCGTCGGTGCGCAATGTGTTCATGCGGAAGAAGCCGAACAGGCTCGTAGCTTTAACAAAGCCGTGTTGATTCGTTTTGAAGGTCCAATCACCCCGCTTCTCGAACAGTTTATTTATCGCAAGCTGGACGTCGCTAAAAGCCAAGGCGCCGACCTGCTGATCATCGAGATCGACAGCCCCGGCGGATACCGCGTTACCAGTCAGAATCTGGCTTCCCGCTTTCTCGCTCTTGATTGGGCCCACACGGTCGCCTTCGTGCCGCGTGAGGCGTTCAGCGGTGCCGCGATCGTGGCGCTGGGCTGCAACGAAATCGTGATGGCACCCAAGGCACACCTTGGTGACGTGGGGCTTATCATCGAGGGTGAAGACGCTTTGTTTCGTTACGCCCCTGAAAAGGAACGAAGTGTGCTGGCGTTGGAACTGCGAGATCTTGCCGAAGCCACTGGTCGACCGCCCGCCTTAGCCGAAGCCATGGTTGATATGGATCTTGTGGTCTATCGCGTTCGAAATAAGAACAGTGGAGTGGAAACGTTCCTTGCTGATCACGACATCGAGTCGTCTGAGGCTCCGGATGACTGGGTGAAACTGCAACCGGTCGACGAATCGCGAGCGAAGCACTTCTTGACCGTAACGGGACTTCGCGCCGTCGAACTGCAACTGGCCGAAGGTATTGCGAAGGACAGAGAAGAGATCAAGCAGCGATATGGGATCGAAGACGAACTGGTCGTCTTAGAGCCGTCGGGTGTTGATACCGCCGTTACGATTCTCAATGTGCCTTTCGTTACGGGATTACTGCTGTTGGTTGGTTTGATCGCTTTGTATGTCGAGTTTAGCGCACCCGGTCTCGGTGCGGGCGGCCTCATCGCAGCGATGTGCTTCACCTTGTTCTTCTGGAGCAAGTTCCTGGGCGGCACGGCCGTGTGGCTCGAGGTCGTTCTGTTCTTGCTCGGTATTGCGTTCTTATTGATCGAACTCTTCGTTACGCCCGGATTCGGATTCGCGGGAATCACAGGCATGTTGTTGCTCGTGAGTTCGTTGATCATGGCAGGACAGGATTTTACGATTCCAACGACGACCCGCGAGTTAAACACAAGTCTGCAAGGATTGGTTGTAATCGTGGGGGCGGGATTCGCATTCTTGATCGGGGCGTTCGGAGTGAGTCACTACTTCGGGACCGTCCCGGTTATCGGTTGGTTGCAACTTGAGTTGCCTGTTTCCGGTCGCCCCGACGCGGATGACGAGGGCAAACCGAATGCGACGAATGATCCATACCAATTCCCAGTCGAAGTTGGTGATTGGGGCATCGCCGAGTCGCCGCTTCGACCAGCGGGCAAAGCCATTTTTGAAGCCGCATACGTTGACGTCGTTACAGACGGTTCATTCGTCGACAAGGGAATGCAAGTTCGCGTTGTTGAAATCAGCGGCAATCGAATCGTCGTTCGTGAAGTTGAAGGTACTCAGGTCTCCTGACATCGCGCAAGCCGTACGAAGTCGTTTAGACACCGTCTGGGGGTTTATCGTTTAACGGCAAGCCGAAGGCGACTGCGTAGTTCAATACACCGACGCCTTCGGCTTGCCGTTAAACGAAGATGTGCGGCGGCGTGACGCACTCGTTTTCTACGCAACAAATAACTTCTGTTTTAGCACTTGACGCGAGGCGGCCAATTGTATTAATGTATTAATACACTCCAAGTAGCCCGCGACAAAGAGCCTTGTTTCAGGACAACTGACATGCAACTTCATGTCTCGACAAACGACGGCGTTCCGATTTATCAACAAGTCGCCGCGCAGGTCAAATACCTGGTTGCGTCCGGCCGCTTGAAGCAGGGCGATCAACTGCTGCCTGTTCGTAAGCTGGCGGAGCAATTGATTGTGAATCCGAACACCGTCGCACGTGCCTATCGCGAGTTGGAAAGCGAGGGTGTCGTTGAGTCGCGGCGTGGTTCAGGTGTGTTCGTGGCCGAAGGCGTATCGCCGCTGGCAAAGCGTGAGCAGAACAAGATCCTGAACGAACGCATCGACACGCTACTAGCAGAAGCCGCACATATGAATGTCGAGTTGGAGACTGTAATTAAACTGGTCCGTCAGCGCAGTCAGCAGATGAGGTAAATCCCGATGAGCGAAAACAATGTAGTCGAGATCCGTGGACTGACGCGGCGTTTCTGGCGCAAGACCGCACTCGCAGACGTCACACTGAATATCCCGCGTGGCGTTGTGTTCGGGCTGGTTGGCGAAAACGGTGCTGGCAAGACGACACTGATCAAGCACTTGCTGGGATTACTGAAGGCTCAACGAGGGACTGTTTCGGTATTTGGGCTGAATCCAGTTGACGACCCAATCCGAGTTCTTGCACAAATCGGCTACTTGTCCGAGAGTCGCGAGATGCCTGATTGGATGCGGATCGGGCAATTCATGAGCTACTCGCAGGCGTTCTTTCCCAAATGGGACGCCACGTATGCGGATCAGCTGCGCGAGATGTTCGAATTGGCAAAGGGCCAGCGAATTAAGTCACTATCCCGCGGTCAGCGCGCACGTGTTGGACTGCTCGCGGCTCTTGCCCATCGGCCTGATTTTCTAGTTCTCGATGAACCGTCGTCCGGCCTAGATCCGATCGTCCGCCGAGATATACTTTCCGCGATCATCCGAACGGTTGCCGACGAAGGGCGTACGATTCTGTTCTCGTCGCACTTGTTGGACGAAGTCGAACGCGTTGCCGATCAGGTCGCCATGCTGCATCTCGGTCGGCTCGTCATGAGTGCGCCGCTCGATCAGATTCTCGATGAACATCACTTGCTAACGGTACGCTTCCCCAACCCGCCCGCGACAACTCCAACTTTGCCGGGTGGATTGGGATGGAGCGGCGAGGGCCGCGAGTGGACCTGTGTTTGCAACGGCGAGTTGGAACGGCTGCGAACCGAGGCTGCGTCAGCGGGCGCTTCGATCGTCGAAGAACGTCGTCCGTCGCTTGAGGATGTATTTCTCGCCCGCGCCCGCGCAGCGACCACTCAGCAACAGGGGAGTGAATCATGAAATCGAGTTCACTTGCACTGACCTGGGAATTCTGGCGACAGGCTTCGAGTCCTTTTATCACCGTCGTCGCCATCCTCTTCGGGTTGGGGGCGCTAGTTTACGGAGGTATTTCGTCCAACGACCTCTACCTGCGCGACTCCCACATCTTCACGGCCCTGCACGTCTTCTGTTTTCTTTTTGCAGTCGTTGGCTTGTCCGCTGTAATCTGCCAAGCAACGAGTTCGCCTCAGTATCGATTTACTCTTCCTGTCTCGATCCACAAATCCATTTTGATTCCCATGATTAACGGGGCCGTCGCAATGGGGATCGGTTATCTCACGATCGGGCTGCTACTGAATTCGGTTTTCAACGCTCAGTGGTCTCTTCTTAAACCGATGATTACCGCCGTATGTATTCTGTCCGTCTGCCAAGCGGTAGCTTCGATGATCTATGCGGTACCGAACACTCGTGGTGCAATTGTTGCCGGCGTAGCGACCGCGTTCGGTCTGGGCGTTATCTATCTCAATATGCACGTCGATTCGGAGGGGAGCCATTTGCGCTGGCGGAGCATTTCACCACTCGACATCGCGCTGGCGATAATTGTCCCGACTGCCGCTTATTGGTTCTCGTTCTTTTTCCTCACCCTCGCGCGGCGCGGACAAGTGTTTTCGATGACCACGCTCGGACGTTGGTTGCTCACCAAGTTCGATGTTAGTTTCGGCGCCGGAAAACATGCGGCGACGCCGATGGGTGCCGAGTTATGGTCCGAATGGACGGTGCGAGGTCGAGTGATGCTCGCCGGGCCTGCGTTGATCACAATCACGATGTGCTGCTTTTTCTTAACGGGTCGATTTGAATGGTCGTCGGCCCGCGATGCAATGGTCGGTTTTACGTGGATGCAGGTCATGAGCTGCGCAGTTCTCGGACTCTACCTTGGTCACGTTGGTCGTCGATTTGACTTTGACGAACACTTAGCAACACGTCCTCTGTCCGACGTACAACTGGCGGACATCAAGCTGCGAACTGCCTTAAAGAGTATCTGCTTATCGTGGGTTGTGTGGGTGATCGGGCTGGCCGTTATGCTCCTATGTCTCACGCTGGTTGGTCACGGACCGGCGAGTTGGAACGAGGTGGTCCCACCTAGCGTTAATCCACGTGAGGCACTCGTCGCTGTTGTGATGATTCCGCTCGGAAGTTGGATACTTACAAGTCTTGGAGTTTCCGTCGTCATCCTGCGTCCGTGGATGCTTCATGCGCTATTATCTGCCGCTGCTCTGTGCCCAATCATCCCGATTGCGTTTTATTACTTCCTGCCAGGTTCGAGTGACCAAATCACCGCCACACTACAATGGGCGTGGATCGCCTTCACTGTCGGCGGGACAATCGCCTTGTATGTGGCTGCCCTTCGGCTCCGATTACTGACCACAAGGCGAGCAATTCTCGTCAGTGTCGTATACGCATTGACCTGTGCGATATGGCTGTCATTGGCCGGCTTTTCACCACCGCCAGGAACGACCCAAATGCTGGCATTCGGTTTCGTTTTGTCTAGCTGCTCCCTTCCGTTCGTGTGCATCGCCGCAGTGCCGTTGGCGATTTGGTGGAATCGGCATCGATAGTAGTTGCGTCGTCGATTAGCCGGGTCGCTGGAGTCCAGCCGCGACCTTTCGACCACTTGCGCTTTGCATCAGATCCGCTATCCGTTAAGAATGCGGCATCGATAGGTCCGCGAGCGCCCCGATGCCATTCAATCCAGCTAACGTAATCGCCAGAAAACGCGATGGATTTGCGCTCTCTCGCGCTGAGATCGCTGATTTCGTAAACGGCTACACTGTGGGAACTGTTCCCGATTACCAGATGAGTGCGCTGGCCATGGCGGTCTATCTGCAGGGGATGACTGCGGACGAAACGACCACTCTCACCGAACAGATGCTGGCCTCTGGCATCCAATTGCAGTGGACCGACGGGGCGAGTTGTGTCGACAAACATTCGACCGGTGGAGTTGGCGATAAGGTTTCGCTGGTGCTCGCGCCGCTGTTGGCTTGCTGCGGACTCCGTGTGCCGATGATCTCGGGCAGGGGACTCGGGCCAACCGGCGGAACGCTCGACAAGCTGGAATCCATCTCTGGCTTTCGGACGGATCTGAATCTCGACGAAATTCGCGACATTACCGACGGAGTCGGTTGTGTGATCACGGGCGCGAGCGCCGAGATCGCGCCGGCGGATCGAAAGCTTTACGCCCTTCGGGATGTAACCGCGACGATCGCGTCGATCCCACTGATCACTGCGAGCATTATGAGCAAGAAACTTGCGGAGGGTCTCGATGCGTTGGTCCTCGATGTCAAAGTTGGATCGGGTGCGTTCATGAAGTCACTCGACCAAGCTCGCAAGTTGGCTCAGTCGTTGGTTGAAACCGGTTACCGGATGGGTGTGCCGACGACTGCATTGATTACCAACATGTCACAACCACTCGGTCGGATGGCTGGCAACGCGGTCGAAGTTGACGAAACCGTTGCCGCTCTTTCGGGCGAAGGCCCGAGTGACGTTATCGCATTGACAACTTCACTTGGTGCCGAGTTACTCGTTGCGACAAAAGTCGCAAGCACACCGGAGCAAGGCACGGCGCTACTACAACAGCACATCGATTCCGGAGATGGCCTCAAGAAGCTTCGCGCGATGGTATCGGCGCAAGGAGGCGATATCGACGCACCTCGTCCAATCGCTCCGGCAACGAGCATCGAAGCGACTCGATCGGGCTTCGTTTCTGCGATCAATGCGGAGGCAATCGGCGACGAAATCATTCGGCTGGGCGGCGGACGGCGAGTCATGTCCGATTCAATCGATCATTCGGTTGGTATCGAAACCCTTGTGAGAGTCGGCGATCGGATCGAACGCGGCCAGCCACTGGCCCACGTGTTTGCTCGCGACAAAGATGGTAAGTTAGCTGACGAAGTCCTCAAGTCCTGCATCCAGATCCAAGATGAGCCCGTATCAAAGCCGCCGCTCGTTATTGATCGATATCCCGACTCGCTGTGAATAATTTGACCGACGATCAAAGACAGAAGCTGAGCGACGCCGCGTTAGTAGCTCGACAGCAAGCCTACGCTCCGTACTCGAAATTCCCAGTTGGCGCGGCTCTCCTGACCGACGACGGGCAGATCTTTGCGGGCTGCAACATCGAGAACACTTCGTTCGGTTTAACGAACTGTGCTGAGAGAACAGCGATTTTCGCGGCTGTCGCAGCCGGAATACGGCAGTTTGTCGGTCTCGCGGTCGCAACCGAGGGTGGGTTATCGCCGTGTGGTGCCTGCCGCCAAGTCCTCGCCGAGTTTAGCGACGACCTCCCGATATTGATCGTAGACGCGAGTTCTGACGCTGTTGTCGAAGTCACCACTCTCGCCAATTTGCTTCCCAATCGCTTCCGCCGCGAGCATACTTAATATATCTAACACTCGTGCTATAAGACAGTTAGGGCGATCAGGATGATGGAGTACGTGGCCTTTCGTTCTACGAACGAGCGCCGCATTTTGGCGGAGAGAAAAGGCGCACACCAATGCTCCTCGTCGCGGTTGTACGCAACCGATCTCGCACGTATATTGTGAGATTCGTTGAAATTAACGAGAAGGAACCGGATAGATGACAATCGATAAAAGCCTCAAAGTGAAGGCTGGAGTAATGCGGTCGCGGAACGTGCTGACACGTGCGGAGCGACTGGAGAAGTTAAAGGCATCGGATCGCTGGTCAGAGGGTGACAGTGTCCTCGGAATGCCAAAAGTGCGTGTCCAGAAGATGGCCCTGAAGAAGAAGAAGAAGGTCAAGGAAGAAGAAGAGACGACGGAAGAGCAGGCGGAAGAGTAAAGCCGGTCTGTCGCTAATTCTCGCAGTCTAGGTGGTTCATGCGCGTGCGTTTGGAATACGGGCGAACTGGTTTGGAAGTCGACCTTCCGGATCGACCAGGTATGCGGACCCTGGCATACAAAGATGCGACACCGTTGCCTGATCCTGATGCTTCATTACGGGCCGTCTTGGAAAACCCAACCGGCACGGCTCCGCTAGCCGAACTTGCGAAGGGTCGCACCAGTGCGTGTATCGTCATCTGCGACATCACGCGACCCGTCCCCAACGAAATGATGCTGCGGCCGATGCTGGCAACGCTTGAAGCGTCTGGCATCCCTCGCGGCAAGATCATGATTCTAATCGCGACGGGCTTGCATCGCCCAAACGAAGGCGAAGAACTGATCGAAGTCGTTGGCGAGTACATTGCCAGCACCTATCGAATCGAGAATCATCACGGGCAGGTTCTTGACGAACATACTTACCTTGGCGACAGCCCACGCGGTGTTCCGATCTGGATCGACTCGCATTACGTTAACGCAGACCTGAAAATCACGACCGGATTGATCGAGCCTCACTTGATGGCGGGGTTCTCGGGTGGCCGCAAGTTGATCTGTCCAGGTATCGCGGCGCTCGAAACGGTAAAAGTTTGGCACGGTCCCGATTTCCTAGAAAGCCCCAAAGCCGATTGCGGTATCTTGGAAGGCAATCCGGTCCACGAAGAAAACACTTGGATTGCGCGCAAGACCGGCTGCGACTTTATTGCGAACGTCGTCATCGACGCCGGTCGGCGACCGCTGAAGTTTGTCGCGGGCGATATGGTCGAAGCGTTTCACGAAGGCGTTGATTTTGTTCGTGAAGTCGTTCGCGATACCGTTCCAGAACCAGTCGATATCGTCGTCACGAGCTGCGCCGGATATCCGCTCGATACGACGTTTTATCAAGCTGTCAAAGGTTTGACCGGCGCGCTGCCGATCGTCAAGCAAGGCGGCACGATTATCATGGCAGCAGGTTTGAGCGAAGGCATTGGCAGCCCACAGTTTCAGCAGCTGTTCGACGAGAACGACAGCCTGGAGATCTTTATGGAGAGAATCCTTGGCAAGGATTATTTCGTGATGGACCAGTGGCAACTGGAAGAGCTGGCCAAAGTGTGCCGCAAGGCAAAGGTCAAGATCGTCAGCGACGGACTTCCGGCAGAAACGATCAACAAGTTGTTCGTCGAAAGCGCCCCAAGCATCGAACAAGCCGTCGCCGACTCGCTAAGCGAGTACGGAGAGGATGCTTCGATGGCCGTTATTCCCAAAGGCCCATACGTATTGGCACAAGTCGCGTAGGCGCGATTTCGCTAGAGAATCTCTAGCACTTGTTCCGGCGGTCGGCCCAGCCGAGCCATGTCGCCGTTCACCACAATCGGGCGTTCGATGATCTCGGGGTGTGTCGCCAGGCGTGTGATCAGTTCTTGTGGATCATCCGATTCGGAAAGCCCCAACGCCTTGTATTCCTTGCGCCGGATGAGCTGTGCAGCTTCGATGCCAAGCTTTTTTAGCAGCGATTGAATCATTGCCTCGTCGGGCGGCGTCTTCAGATACTCGATGACGTTCGGTTCAATTCCCCGCTCGTTCAACAGAGCGAGCGTCTGTCGACTTTTAGTACAGCGAGGATTGTGGAAGATCGTGACGTTGCTCATGACGTTCCCTGTTCTATCACGCCTCTCCCATCACTTGGATGTGGAAGAGAGAGCCGTTTCGGCGATTGTGACACCTTGAGACAATAATCGCTGCGATTCTTTCAGCAGAAAGTCCGCGTCCATAAACGGCTCGTAGCTGATGTCTTGCCAGCGAACCATGCCCTCGGCGTCGATCAGGAACGTTCCATGCAATGGCTGCTTCTCGAAGTCGTCGTAAGCTCGATAGGCTTGGAAGATGTCTAGCTCGGGGTTGGCTACTAAGGGGATCGGAAGCTCGCCCTTGTCGTAGTTCGCAATCGAGATCTTTAAGCCCGGTAGATCATCGGTGCTAATCCCAATTAGCTCGATGCCTGCTTTCTTAAACTCTTCTACTTTTGGCGCGAATGCGTGAAGTTGTTCGGCACAATGCAGACAACCGTAGCCAAGATAGAAGATCGCAATGACTGGCTTGCCTTTGTAATCTAGTAAAGCGTGCAATTCGTCTTTGGCATCTTTCAGAACCCACTCTGCGGCTGGCGACGGTTGCCAGCGGAACGTGCCGAGCGAATCGAGCGAAGGGCGAACGCCGATGTCTTCGGCGGGTGCCTTTGACACACGCCAATCGTTGGAGAAGCCAAGTTCGAGCGAGATTGGTTCTAGTCTCGCAAAGACGGGCGAATTCAAGTCGATGGGGCTCGAAATCTCTCGCAGCCTTCCAAAGACTTCCTTAGCATCGTCTTTTTTGTCCGCTTTCCATAACAGCTCGGTCAACATCGCCAGGGGCTGTACTTCGTTCTTGTGAGAATCGACGTGTTTGCGAGCGTCCTTGATTGCTTCGTCAGTTTCTTCGGCGAGCAACTTAATGTGTTGGACATACATCGTGTCGGTACCGCGTGCCTTCTTCAGAAGAGGTACTGCCTTCTTGGCGTCACCCGCAGCCACCGCCTGCAAACCTTCGAGCTCTGCGATCGCGGGCTCGAGTTCTTTGATCTTAGCATCGAAGGGCTTCTTCGCTTCAGAACCGGCCTTGTCGATGTCCTTCTGCTTGGCTTTGACTTGAGCTTCACGAGTTGATGCTTCCGCTTCGGCCTTTGCCTTGCCGATCGCATCTTCGTCACCGCCATCGTCAGTTGCTGTTTTCTCGGCCGCGGCGACAGCTTCGTCGATCTTTGCTTGATCGTATGCCTTCTCCTTCGCTTTCGATTTAGCATCGGCGATTGCTGTGTCGCGTTTCTGTGTCGCCTCTCCGTGACGTCGCTGAAGCTCGGCGAGCTGAACCGTTCCATCCTCTGCATTACCGTTGCGGAAATATGCCTGACCGAGATATCGTAAACGCTTGACTTGCTCCTTCTCGATCTCAGTCGCTTCAAGGTAAGGCGTTTGGCATAACGCGATCATTTCGTCCCACCGCTCATAGCGGCTGAGCGTTTCAAACAATCGCTGTCGCCCGTAGTTTGTGCTGCCACGTTTTGCGAGCGTGTTGTACTTCGGATGTCGCGGCAACTCGATCATGTTCTTTGCCAGATCGACGGCATCTTGCACGCGGCCCACATAATTCAGATTACGAATCAGCCACTCGTTGTTGTGCGCAAAGTTGTGGATCTGGTCGGGTAAAACACGGTCTCGCATCATGTGCGCGTGATCGACGCGAGCCGATGCTTCTTGCTGCCAACAGGCATCGTCGTAGCGCTTGAGCCGAGAAAAAATATGCCCAGGCATGTGCCACATGTGAGCGATGGCCGGCAATGACTGGCCGCACTGTGCCGCAGACGAAACCGCTGTCGCCGGTCGTTCGAGATCCCAAAGATGAATCCGATAGTGATGAGCCGGATGCATTGGTTCGACTGCGAGGACCTGTTGGATCAATGCATCGACGGCTAGGTGACTTGCGAGCGGGTTACTTTTGGATCGATTGCTCCAAATCTGGAGAGCGAGAAACGCTTTTGCCTCGACGTCATCGGGAAACTCGTACAGCAACTTCTCTAGCGCTCTCGTGTACTTCTCGCCACGCTCCTTCGGCTTTTTTGCATCTGCTTTGCTGTACGCGTCGATGGCCTCAATGTAGAGCTGCTCGCGACGAGTCGCTTTGTCTTTAAGTTTGACAGCTTCTTCGAGGAAGCCCTTTCTCCGTTTTTCGTTGCCGCCGTTGGCCATCGCCATGCCCCAGTAAGCCATCGCGCAATCGGGATCAATCGCTGCCGCTTGTCGGAAGGACCGTTCGGCCTCGAAATACCAAAAGCCATGCAGTTGAGCGACACCTTGGGTAACGAACCGCTGAGCCATTTCGTCTTTGGTCGTGACGGGGAAGCGAACGCGGCCTAAACCATTCATCAGGTAGGCACTTTGCCTCGGCCCCTCATTGAACGCTTCGCCATGGGCCGAATGACCGGCCAGGACGTCCGTCGAGTCTTCGGGTTTCGCTTCGTCTGATTTCGCGGAGTCTTCGCCAAACGCAACTAGAGACACGAGCAAAAGACAACTCAGCAACGAAAGGCGGAAGTAGGCGGCAGGTCGCATGCGGCACCTCATGCGTGGATGGAGGAGGGAGAGCCAATGAACGTCACATCGACGGCGATGGGGCTACTGACTCCTAACGTAGATGCGGTTAACTGCGTTTGCAAGTCAACTTGCCGGCCAGATAATCGCCCACACGGCAATTCTGATCGAGCGTCTGCCCCGCATCGCGTTCGCTGATCGGCGGGTGACCACGTTCGGGAGTTCAATTGCGCGCGACGGTCAGCTATTCCTTGGATGCCTCCAGGATCTGCGTAATGTAGCCGATTGAATCATTAGAGCTAATTGCTTCGTTGGGCGATTGAGGATTGCCGCCACGATCCTGGCTCCAGGACATGCCAAAGCCGCCGCCAAACGCACCTTGTTCAGTACTCCGAGCTTCGACCGCCGCTTTGAGCGGATACAACGGTTCCGATTCCACGCGAGGAATCCGTTGCTCAACTTCCGCGACAGCATTCCACAACTGCTTCAAGTCGCGAATATCGACGCTAATGCCGTAGCTGCTTGCTAGTGGCGCGAGTCGGTAAATGTTCAACGCTGCTTCGTCGACGAGTTCGATAGGAACGGTCGTCTCTTGGCGGAGCTCCAAGATCTTTGTCCAAGCATTCAAATAGTCGGGATCGAACTCGACCGCTTTGCGAAAATCCTTCAATGCCTCGTCTTCGTTGCTCTGCGATTTGCGCAGATATCCGAGCAAGTAATGAACTTTCGGATCGTTGGGACGCTCGGCGGCCAAGCGATTGAACACTCGTTCGGCAATCGAAGACGCCAATTCGCCGTCGAACGCACCTTCGCAACCAAAGCAATGGCTCTCCACGCGCCCGAAACTATCGGGCATCAACTCGAAAGCCCGTTGATAATGCCGAGCCGCCCCCTCCAAGTCGCCGTGTCCAGCAAGCTGGATTGCGAGTCGAGATTGGATGCAGTAGGCGTCAGCAAACTGCTCCAAGCTGGTATTATATAGCTCGATAGCAAGCGAATACATTCCAGCCTGAAGAAAGTCGTCCGCGTCTTCCGCCATCCGAATGGCACGTACGGCTCCGCGAAACACTTCAGCCTGATCATCACCCTTCAAAGCCAAGATGTCGGCCAACACGGCATACACTCGCATGCGGTCGCCCTTTCCCTGCTCGCCATCCGAAGGGTCGATCGATATCGCTTGACGAATTGTCGTTTCGGCGGCCTCTACGTCGCCCTTCTTCAACTGATAAGTACCTAGCCAGATCAAGGGACGTTCCTCGAATTGATTGCGCTGGAACACGCGATTTGCGATCTTGGGAAAGTCATCTCCGGTTATGTCGACCAACCGAGTCCATATCGCGTCTTGGCCCGGGTTTTCAAAAACGAGACGCTCGAAGAGCTTCCGTGCCAATGCCACACGACCAGTTTCTGCAAAGGCTTGCGCCGCGATGAAGGCGAGCGATTTGGTGTACTCCATCGACAGCGATTCGACCAAATCGTCCTCGCTCCACCATGTTGCTTCGTCAAGCAGGGTGACGACATCGGCGTGACGACCCGCATTGAGATACAGTTCCGCCAAGAGGACGCCCGGCGTGTTGCCGCCATAGGACATGTATTCGGACTGGCGTTTCTCGGCCACAATCATGTCGATCAGGAAAGCCTCGGCCTGGTCCAGCCGACCTCGGCGCACTAGTTCCTGAACGTAACCGTCCGAGAGACTCATTCCCCTGCCGTAGTGATCGGCGAAGAGGGTCCCGCTTGGATGCTCCTCAATAGGAGCTGCGTACATCTTATCAATCGTCGCAAATCCCTCTTCGTTCCACTCGACTCGCTTCATCAGACGCCCGATAGCGACCATCTTCATGGCAACGATTGCCATTTCATTGCGCGATTCCGGGTCCTTCTTTCCTGCCAGCGCTGTTGAGTTTTGCCGCAGCTGTTCAATGGCTGCCTCGATATCACCAGACGCGAGTAAGACATCCGCTCGCAACGCTCGAAGCCGTCCACGAGTTGGCTCCGGAAGCTGGGCAAGTTCGTCGATCAATCGCCGGACTTCGTCACCGCGACCGAGTTGCGTGCTGGTCGCAATCAGTTGGTCCCACACGGAGAACTCTGGGTGATCCTTGGCGAGCGCTAACAGGAATCGATATATCTTCAATCGGTCATCATTGGACGTGCGAATCTTCTCCCAAGCTCCGAAAAGATTGATTGCGTTGTCCGGATTTGTCGTGGCCTGTTCGACGAACAGTTGAGTCGCCGTATCGTCGTTGCCTCGCAAGATGAGGCCTAGGAAGTAGAACGAAGCGGCGTTCCCATAGTCGTTGTTAGATCGAAACCGCATCGATTGCCGATCCTCGGGCTGCTTGTTTGTGAACTGTTTCAATAGGGCTTCGAACAGCTCCTTGGTGTCTGTTGACCGACAAAGGCCCCAAGGCGGCAGTTGCAAAGACTCGACGTTGGCCAAGGCGACTTCTCGTGCAAGAGCTAGTGTGGCGGCGCGTTTGACGTTAAAAGACAGCTGCACTCCCTTGGTTTCGAAAGCTTTCAATAGAAGCTCCGAAGCTCGCTCTCGTCCCACGAGGCCAACTAGATCCGGAACGCGAATTTCCGAGCCCCAGGTTGCATCAACGGATGTCAGCGACTCCTCGAACGTCGCAATCGGGTCGCCACCACCTAAGCTTGCCCGCAATCCTTTGATCGCATCGAGAACATTCGAGTACTTATGAGAACCTTGCCGAGAAGCGTTGTTGGAGAACTGCTGAAAGAGTTTCTCGAGCGCGGGATTGTCGGCGCCCGGCGCGGTGGGCTTGGCCGCAGCTGGCTTGGCAACGGAGGCCTCAATCGTTTTAAGTTCCAGCTTGAACTCGTCCAATTGCCCATTCAGACGGCGGCCCAAAAGTCGCATCGCGTTTGCGGCCAGCCGCTCGGGAAGTGCCTCGGGCAACTCACGAGCTTCGATTTGCTGGCCGAGCGTCGCCCACGAGTCGGGACCCGGCAACACGTTTAAAACATTAGACCAGGGTGATTCGCTATCAGACATCCGATAAGCATCTTGATCGGGGACCGACTCTCGGGACAAATCGAACAGCGCGAGCCAGCGTGTTGTGGCTTGATCGGGCGTCAGGTTGGGCAGCTCGTCTTTGTACAACGCGATGGCTTTCGCCAACTCGGATGTCCCTTCCTCCGCTTCCGTTGCAGCTTCCTCTTGTTGGTTCGCCTTCTCGCGAACTAATCGCAGAGCCTCCTTCGCCCCAATCGGTTCTTGTGCAACAGCTGATGAGCTTGCCACAGAGAGCAAAGTAACGATTAAGACGGCGCGCCTCATGTCCTATCCTCCTACGCTAGACTTCAACGCCTCAACGGGGCCTCATTGTAGCGGTCTGTTCAGCCCAGATGCTACTATCTTTTGGGAGAACACAGGCAGCGTCTTCAGCGCGAGGTCATGGGTCAGAATGAACCAGTTCGACCTGTGTCGTCAGGATTAAGCCAGACGATCCGCGCGTCGGATTCTGGCCCACTGCCCGCGGGTCGTTGTTGCCAGATAACTGCATCGATGACCGAGGGTTCCGGGGAAGATTCTTGGCGGCGAGCCATCGCGAGTTCAGCCTGTGCGGCAAGAAAAACGAACAGAGCGACGAATAACAGCGTGCCTCCCGTAAACAGTGAAACGAGAGCAAGGATTATCGCGACACCTTGTCCAACTCGGACGGCGAGCTCGGTTGCTCGCAAGTAAGGTTTCCGCATCGCGAGGACGGCGCGGAGTACGCGACCACCGTCCATTGGAAACGCCGGTAGCATGTTAAAGACGACAAGACCGATGTTCACCACGAGTAAGTTCAGCAGGAACGATTCGCCGACAAGACTGAGTGTTGCCCCTTGTGCGCCGATGCCGGTAGCGAGAAGTACAGCGAAGAGAACGCCGGCGATCGCAACATTGACGGCAGGACCTGCAACCGCGATCGCCAGTTCCTGCGACGGACGCCGCGGCATACGTTCAAGACTTGCAACGCCACCGATCGGATACAACGTGATGTCTCGCGTGCCGATCCCATAGTGACGAGCCATCAACGCGTGACCCATCTCATGCAAGACAACGCATCCAAAGATCGCAAAGACAAACAGAACAGAGCCGATCGCTCCAGTCAGACCGCCACCCGCAGACAGCAAGATCCAAGCCGGCAACAGCCAAAACGACCAGTGAAGATAAACACCGATTCCGGAGAGAGTTCCTAATTTCCATCTCATTGGTCCACCTCGAAATTCATGTATCGCGCGACATTGGAATTCTAGTAGTTCGCTCAATTCGACAAGATCTGGTAGTCGCCTCAAGACAATCTTGCATTTTTCGCGCCAATCGAGTCAACGAGACGGAAAACCTTTCGGTGGTCGACCGTTAGCGCTGCGGAGCAGCGCGGGCGTCATGCCGCTGGATGTCACTTTGGCAGGTAGAGAGATCGCTAGACCGCTCTAAGTAACGCTAACTAGACCTTCGTCCACGAATTGGAACGGGCTTTCGTTTCTGCCCATCGGTTTGGACGGACACATAGGTGACATCGGCTTCGGTTACTTTCGTAACATCACCTTCGCGTTCGGTCTCGACGACGATGTGCATCGTAATCGACGTCTTGCCGATGTTTCGAAGGTCCGTCCAAAAGCTGACACAGTCACCGACGAAGACGGGCTGGTGGAATTCTACACTTTCCATGGCGACCGTCACGAGATCTTGCTTCGGCAGACGGTTGCGAGCAACCTCGAATCGGGCTCCAATCGCACCAGCTTGATCGATATAGCTGAGCAAGACACCACCAAAAATCGTCCCGTACGGATTCGTATCGCGGGGCATCATCATGACTTTGAGAGCGAGATGTCGTTCGGTAGCAGACTCAGACATTGATATCGCTCCAAGGTAATTGTGGCACGAAGTCTTGCTCCTGATTCTACTGCTGGGCGGTCCGGAGTGATAGAATCCGAGTTCCGTAAAACGCATAACGCCCTGAGGAGACATCAGTGATGTTGCGACAACGTTCGATCTACTTGATTCTAGGTGTCGTGTTTTGGATGGGGCCGAACACCGGAGGGAGCGCCGCCGAGATGGCGATGGGGTTTCGTGTCGGCGAAGTGACCCACGATTCGGCCATTGTTTGGACTCGCGTGACGCGCGAGTCGGAGCGCAAGTGGGATGGATACCGCGAACCGAGTAAGCGGCAACCAAAGCAAAGCACCTACGCACCATCCGAGATCAAGGTCGAAGATCGCGATGGGGCAACGCCCGGGGCGAAAGGCGAGGTTCGTGTTGTGGTCTCGTCGGATGATCGCTTCAACGACGCTCGCCGGACTGATTGGGTGGCCGTCGCGGCGGAGCACGACTTTGTTCATCAGTTTCGTCTGAAGGATTTGAAATCGGCTACGCGATATCATCTCAAAGTCGAAGCTCGCGATTCGAAGGGCAGCGAAGTAAGTGCAACAGTAAAGGGTTCGTTTGGTACGCCTGCCGCGGCGACTGCGTGGCAAGACGTCGACTTCGGAGTCGTGACGGGGCAGTCCTATTGGGACCTCGACCACCGTGAAGGGTATCACATCTATCCAGCGATGCAGAAGTTGAATCTCGACTTCCTCGTTCCGACTGGCGATACCGTGTACCTGGACAGCGAAGCGCCTCGTGCAAGGACCGTCGAACTGGCTCGCCTTCATTGGCAACGCATGTACTCGCTGCCTCGTCACGTCGAGTTTCATCGCAACGTTCCAGGCTACTGGGAGGTCGACGATCATGATGCATGGGCCAACGATTGCTGGCCGACCATGAAAGCAGCGTGGATGAATCCGTTGACTTTCGTGGAAGGATTCGGCATTTATCGCGAACAAGTGCCGATGGGAGACATGACGTACCGGACAGTCCGGTGGGGCAAAGGGCTTCAGATTTGGATGGTCGAAGGACGGCTCTATCGTTCACCGAACACAATGAATGACAGTCCCGGGAAGACGATTTGGGGCGACGAGCAACTTGCCTGGTTGCAACGTACCATCGAGCAAAGTGACGCAGATTTTCGGGTCTTAGTCAGCCCGACACCAATCGTCGGGCCCGATCGAGACAAAGGCAAGAACGACAACCACGCCAACGACTCGTTCTCCTATGAAGGCCACAAGTTTCGCTCCTGGACCAAGTCAAGTAAGCTGAAGAACTTCTATACATGTTGCGGAGATCGACACTGGCAGTACATGTCCATTGATCCAAGTTCTGGATTGCGAGAATTCTCGTGTGGCCCGGCAAGCGATTCGCATGCGGGTGGCAATCCGCGACAGCCAGAGTGGCAACCGTTCTTGCGGGTCAAAGGAGGATTTCTGACGGTTTCTGTAACGAAGCCTGACGGTACTCCAACGATCGCATTTCGGCATCGAGATGTTCGCGGGAAGGTCGTTCACGAGTTCACCGCCTCATCCGCGAACGAATCAGAATAGCATCGGAAAATCTGTTGTTTCGGCGTCCTTTGGAGAGAAGACATGCGTATCGCAGTCGCTGAGATCGCTCAAGAAACAGATTCTTTCAGCCCGATGGTCACCGACCTGAGTGACTTTGAGACTTATGGGCTCTTCTACGGTGAAGCGATGCTCGAACGGATGCGTCGAGTCGGACCGATCGGAGGCATGCTAGAGGTCGTCGCCGAGCAAAGCGAAACGGTCGAGCTTGTCCCGATCGTACGAGGCTGGGCGTCGGCTGGCGGCACAATCTCGGCGGAGACGATTGATCGATTGACTGGTCGACTCGTTGACGGGTTGCGCGCAGCCTTGCCGCTGGACGCGGTTTATCTTTCGTTGCACGGAGCTGCCTCGTCGGAGAACGACGATGACGTCGAAGGCTGTGTCTTGGAAGCCGTTCGCCGAGTGATCGGAGATAACATTCCGATCGCATGTCCCCTGGATCATCATGCCAATGTGACGCAACGAATGATGCGGCATGCGAACGTTTTGGTTGGCCACGAAACGCAACCGCACGACCCGCCCGCGACTGGTCGCAAGGCAGCACGCATCATGTTCGAGATGCTTCGTGGCGAGATTCGGCCAACGATGCGATGGTGCAAGATTCCGATGATTACGCCGCAGGATCAGTTTCTCACGTCGCACGGACCGATGAAGCAGTGGTTCGATTTGGCTCGCGAGTTGGAGCGTCGCGACGGTGTGCTCGACGTGTCGCCTTATCCGATGCAACCTTGGCTGGACGTGGCCGAGGGAGGCTGGTCGGTCATTGTGCATACGAACGACGACGAAGCCTTGGCACAGGCGCTGGCGAACCAGATGGCCGAGAAGGCATGGGAGTTGCGCGAACAGTTTTGGGTAAGCGAGCGCGTTGCCCCAGCTGAAGCAGTCCAACAAGCAAGTGAAGCGGGCAGCGGCTTGATCGTTCTATCAGACACCGGAGATTCCGTTTACGGTGGTGCTCCCGGTGACAACACAGTCGTCTTGCGGGAGCTGTTGAACCAGCAGCCTCCTGATCTCGCACTGGTACCGGTCATCGATCCAGAAACCCTCGGTATCGCGATGGACGCAGGAGTGGGCAGCACCATTGAGATCGATCTGGGCGGCAAAGTTGACAACCTCTTCAGCCAGCCGATTCACATGACAGCTCGAGTCGCTGCGATTTCAAAGGGCGTGACAGTGAATCTCGCAGACCGTGGGATCTGCGATCTGCGACGGACCGCGTTACTAGAAGTCGGAAGCGTACGCATCGTCGTACTCGATCACCGCAGCTTCGCGATTAACCATCCGATTCTCTACACGCACCTTGGCCTAGATGTCGGTGAAGCCAAAATGGTCGTCGTAAAAACGGCCAGCAATTTTCAATTCTTCCGCCCCTGGTGCAAAGGCATCATCCGAGTCGACTCGCCAGGCATGACACAATCCGACCTGACCGCCTTTGACTGGAAGCGACTACCGCGCCCCATCTATCCACTCGATACGGTGGAGAACTGGCATTAGCTGTCACGACTGATCTCATGCTTTCTTCTCGGTAGCCAGTCAATTAGAATGCCGCCTCCCAATGTCCATTAATTTGCCCTCAAAGTTCGCTTTCCGAAGAGATAAGTTCTTATGAATAAGCCCGCGACGAGTAGCCCTTCCGGCATGGTGACGCTTCTGTCGACGATGATGTTTCTTCAATTCTTCACGTGGGGTGCTTGGTTCGCGACGCTTGGGGCAGCGTTGGATAACAACAAGCTGAACGCGATTATTGGGCCCGCGTACGAGTGTGCTCCACTCGCCGCGATCTTCGCGCCGTTATTCCTGGGGCTGATCGCCGACCGCTTCTTCGCCTCCGAACGAGTAATGGGACTGCTTATGCTCGTAGGCGGCGGCATCATGTTTGCGATTCCAGGAGTAGCTGCGGGTGGCGAAGCCAGCGGCAAACTCCTTGTTTGGCTAATTCTCGGACACATGCTTTGCTATATGCCGACACTTGGCCTTTCGAACACGATCGCATTCACACACATTCCAGATCAGAATCTGTTCCCTAAGATTCGTGTGTGGGGAACGATCGGCTGGATCGTAGCGGGGCTGGTTGTGGGAGGACTGGGGTGGTCTTCGACGTTTAACATCTTCTGGCTGGGGGCAGGGAGTTCGGTATTGCTCGGAGTGTTCTGTCTTGTGCTTCCGCACACGCCGCCACCGCTGAAGGGCAAGCCGATGGACTTGCGTTCGCTGTTCATGGTCGACGCATTTAAGTTATTGGGGAACTGGAACTTTCTGGTGTTTGCAATTTGCTCGACAATGATCTGTGTTCCGTTGGCCTACTACTACGGCATGACTTCGAGCTTCTTGAGCCAGACGGGCTTTGCCGAGCCAGCCGCGACGATGACGATCGGACAGATGTCCGAGATCTTCTTCATGCTGCTGATTCCGTTCTTCTTCCGAAAGCTCGGGATCAAGGTAATGATATTGATCGGCATGGCCTGTTGGTTCATCCGCTACGTTTTGTTTGCGTTTGGTGCCCCGGATCAAGTGACGTGGATGTTGCTGCTCGCCGTCGCCTTGCACGGCATCTGTTACGACTTCTTCTTCGTCACCGGGTTCATGTACACCGACCAAAAGGCTCCCGAGTCGATTCGAGGTCAGGCCCAAGGGCTACTCGTGTTTCTGACCCAAGGCATCGGGATGTTCTTTGGCTTCCGGATAATGGCTGGCGGCAGCCTATTTGGAATCCCGTTGAACTGGACGATCGGGGAATATGGGCAGCAGGTTGCCAGTTCGCCGGATTATGTCGCGGCTTTGACCGATGCTCGCGGCGAGGTTGCGTCACCTGGATTTATCGGAACATTTAGCCAAATGTTTTCGCGTGACCTTCCTGCAGCACTCGACCCTGGTATTCTCGCCACCACGATGGCCGAGTGGAAGAATTTCTGGTTGTTCCCTGCGATCTTGGCGGCCATCATTATGGTGGTGTTCGCGGTCGCCTTTTGGGACAAGCGAAAGAGTGACGAGGATGAAACCGCCGAGAGCGCATAAGCGGCTCACCGTTGGGTCAGGGAAGAGGAACGAAGAGCGCTCCTACGCCAGCAGTCGCTGAACGCTTTCCACCAACCGGTCCATCGGGAACGGTTTGCGTATGTAATCGTCAACGCCTAGCATTTCGGCGTAGGCCTTGTGGCGACTTCCTTCGTTCGCGGTGATCATGATCACGCGAATTGGTGCGGCGTGTGTGCGTCGGAGCTTTTCGAGAACCAGAAACCCGCTTCGCTTTGGCATCATCATGTCGAGGATCACCAAGTCCGGCACATCGCGTTCGGCCATCGCCAAGCCTTGATTGCCATCGCGTGCAATCATGACCTCCAAGCCCTTCGCTTCCAGTGCGTAGCGGACCGCGTCGATAATCTCGTGATCGTCGTCGACGACTAAGACACGCTTTTTCAGCGTATCTTGCGATTCCTGCGTCTCTGACTTTTCTTGTTTCGCCATGAAGATCAGACCTTAAGATGCCGAACAGGTGTGTTACGCGTCAAGTAGATAGAAAATGGTACTCCGAAGCGAGCGTACCATTCAAGAACCCGAGAGGCATTTTGCCGCGAATTGCGTTCCGCGGACTGGCGTATCTCGCGTCTGACGCTCCTACCGCGAAGGGCCACTGACTGCTATCGTGTGCGGATGCTGACACCGGCGGAAATCCTTGGTCCCGGCGGCCGAATCGCTGCACGACTGGCGAATTATGAGCACCGCGCGGAGCAAATGGAGATGGCGGATGCGGTCGCGGCAGCGCTCGCGGATGGCCGACATCTAGTCGTTGAAGCGGGAACGGGCGTCGGAAAAAGTTTCGGCTATCTTGTTCCCGCAATTCTGGCAATGACCGCGGATGAAGAGGCCCAGTCTGAAGGGAACCAGCCAGACAAGGCTAAAGGCGGCAAGAAGCGTCGCATCATCATCTCGACGCATACGATCAGCTTGCAAGAGCAACTGATGACCAAGGACTTGCCACTGTTGCAAAGCGTCATTCCGCGTGAATGTACGGCCGTCCTTGTCAAAGGCAGACGCAACTACTTGAGCCGTCGTCGACTCGACACCGCACTTGGCCGAGCCGGTAGCATCTTTCAACAACCAGAAGAATTCGAGCAGCTCCGCACGATCCAAGAGTGGTCGAAGGAGAGCGGTGACGGATCGTTAAGCGATCTGTCCTTCAAGCCGCTTGGGGCCGTCTGGGACGAGGTCGCAAGTGATAGCGGCAATTGCATGGGGCGCAAGTGCCCAACGCACAAGCAATGCTTTTACTACGCAGCCCGCCGCCGCGTTCAGAATGCTCAGATCTTGGTGGTGAACCACGCTTTGTTCTTCAGCGACCTGGCACTTCGTCGCGTCGGCGTTAACATCCTGCCTGATTACGATGCCGTCGTTCTCGACGAAGCCCATACCGTGGAATCCGTCGCCGGAGATCATCTGGGGTTGAGTGTCACTTCAGGACAAGTCGAATACACGCTGAACAAGCTCTACAACGATCGCACAAACAAAGGATTGCTCGTCCATCACGAGTTGGCCGACACACAGCGTCGCGTGCTGGAATGCCATCATGCTTCGGACGAGTTCTTCGGGGATATTTTTCAGTGGTCGCAGGAACAGAAAAACTCCAATCATCGTGTTCACAGTCCCGAGATCGTCGAGAACAACCTTTCGCCAACTCTCGTCCGCTTGGCACAACAAGTTCGTAGCAATGCCGACGATCTGGACAGTGAAACGCAGCGGCACGACCTGATGTCGGCGCACGAGCGATTGATTGGCTTGGCGGGGGAGATAGAAAAATGGCGAACACAGGACGTGCCAGACGCCGTCTATTGGATTGAGCGAGGATGGACTCGCAGAAGTATCCCGAGGCTCAAGTTATCCGCCGCCCCAGTCGACGTTGGTCCGGCGCTGCGCGAGTCGCTATTCAACACGGTTCGCACCGTCGTATTAACTAGCGCAACGCTGTCGGTCGGCAAGCAGCCTTCGTTCGACTTCTTCAAGTCACGTGTTGGGTTGACGCAAACCGATTCGCTACGACTCGGCAGTCCCTTCAATTATCGCGAGCAAGCAAAGCTAATCTTCGTTCGCGGCTTACCGGATCCGAATCAAGAGCGCGACGATTTCGAACGGCTTTGTTCGGCAATGATCCAGCGCTACGTTGCTCAAACCGACGGTCATGCATTCGTGCTATTCACAAGTTACGAAATGATCCGCCGGGTCGCGCGAGACATCACGCCGTGGCTCGCAAGCAACGACCTTGCGCTCTACAGCCAAGCCGACGGGATGCCTCGTGGGCAGATGATCGAGGCATTCAAAGCAAATCCGCGCGGCGTGCTATTGGGAACCGACAGTTTCTGGCAAGGTGTTGATGTGCCGGGCGATGCCCTGCGAAACGTGATCATCACCAAGCTTCCGTTCGCTGTTCCGGATCATCCGCTGCGCCAAGCAAAACTCGAAGCGATACGTGCTAGCGGCGGTAATCCATTCTTTGATTACCAGCTTCCTGAAGCGATTATCAAGCTCCGCCAGGGGTTTGGTCGTTTGATCCGCACCAAAAGCGATCGCGGCATCGTTGTTCTACTCGACCCTCGCATTCGATCAAAACCCTACGGGCGTAAGTTCATTGAGTCGCTTCCGGAGTGCGAGTTCGTGGAGGAGTCGGCGTTCACCGAAAGTGAATTGCCGTAGTCGACGCAGCTAGCATCACTTCGGAGAATGCTGTTGCAACAGATCTGCATTTGGTGGTACTGTCCCTCCGCATGTTGGGTACTTATAGGCGGAGCGTTTGGCTTTGCCGACTTCGATACGACCCACGCTCACCGCAACACGATTGGCCGAGGTCAAGGATGACACGCCGCAAATCACTCCACCAACTTCTCTGCATTGCCACGTTCGCATTCGCGTGCGCTGCCGCTTCCACAAAAGTCTCCGCACAAGAGGCACAGTGGATCTGGTCACCGACACACGACAAAGATGACGTGCCGCAAGTCACTTGCCACTTCCGCAAGACAATTCCCTTACGCGCATCCGAGCAAGGAACCATCACTATCGTCGCCGACGACGAGTACGAGTTGTTCTTGAACGGTCGCCGCATGGGATCTGGTGGTGGGACTGACGACTTGGTTGAGTACGATGTCTCGCGATACCTCTCTCGCGGACGCAACATTATTGGAGTCAAAGTTTCGAACACGCGTGGCGCGACGGCGGGAGTGGCAGTTCGCGTCGCAATCAAGCAACGCGGTGGTGACTGGGAGGTCTACTCGTCGGACGAAACATGGAAGACGAATCTGTCCGTTCTGCCTCTTTGGAACACGGCGCTTTACAACGATAGTCGTTGGGCCCAGGCACAAGTGTTCGGCAAACTCGGCGAGACGGCACCGTGGGACATCCGCGAACAGATCGCCGAGAACGAAGGCGATGTCAGCACCGAACGCTTCAAGGTCGATAAAGAGTTTGACGTTCAAGAGTTGCTCGACGACGAACAAACAGGATCGTTAATCTCGGTCGCGTTCAACGAGTTCGGACACATCCTCGCCGGTCGCGCTGATGGTCCCTTGTTGCTGATCTACGACAGTAACGATGATGGCACTCCGGACAAGGTCAAAACTTACTGCGACAAAGTGAAGAATTGCCAAGGTGTACTCGCCTTGAACGGCGATGTCTTTGTAACCGCAATTGGACCCGACGGCGAAGCGCTCTATCGACTATCCGACAAGGATCGCGACGGGACGCTGGAAGATGTGAAAACGCTGTTTACGTTCAGCGGGGTCGGCGGCGAACACGGAGCGCATGCCGTCACACTCGGCCCGGACGGAATGATCTATGTCAGCGTTGGGAATCACGCGAGTACTGATGTCGAGTTCGCGGAGGCGAGTCCATACCGCAACTTCTACGAAGGTGATTTGCTGCCGCGATACGAAGATCCAGGTGGTCACGCGAACGATGTGAAAGCTCCCGGTGGCGTGGTCATCCGTACAGACCTGGACGGTGAAGAAGTCGAGGTTGTTGCTGGTGGTTTTCGGAATGCTTACGACTTGGCATTCAATCGATTGGGAGAAATGTTCGTTCACGACAGCGACATGGAATCCGACGCGGGCACGACATGGTATCGGCCGACGCGGCTGTACCATGTAACTCCCGGTGCGGAGTTTGGCTGGCGCAGCGGTTGGGCGAAGTGGCCAAAATACTATGTCGACGGCTTGTCGGAGATTCTGGATACCGGTCGTGGATCGCCAACGGGTGCGACGTTCTACAATCACTTTGCCTTCCCAACGCGATACCAGGATCGACTTTTCTTGGCGGATTGGTCTCGTGGCAGGATTCTTTCTGTCGAGCTGAAACCGGATGGAGCGAGCTACGCTGCAACCAGTGAAGTCTTCCTCGAAGGCCAACCGCTGAACGTTACCGATATCGAAGTCGGTCCCGACGGGGCGTTGTATTTCGTGACCGGCGGTCGGGGCAGCGGCGGCGGTGTGTATCGAGTCGCTTGGAAGGGAACCATTCCCGAAGCAGTTAGCGATCTTGGTGAAGGAATTAGCGCAGCGATTCGACAGCCACAACTGCACAGCGCTTGGGCACGACAGAAAATCGCAGGCGTCAAGAATTCGCTGGGAGAAACCTGGGACAAACAAATCTTGGGAGTTGCCCGTAGCAAATCGAACCCATGGTACTACCGAACGCGAGCCCTCGACTTGATGCATCTGTTTGGTCCGCCGCCGTCGAACGAGCTGTTGCTGCGGCTTTCAGCAGACGGTAACGAAGTCGTTCGAGCAAAAGCGGCTGAGATGATGGGATTGCATGGCAACGCGGAAACCGGAACACAATTGCTTGAATTGCTTGCCGACAGCGATCGTACTGTTCGACGAAAAGTGTGTCAGGCATTGGTACGAATCGGGCAGCCGGTACTTTTTGAAGACATCGAGAAAATGCTTACTTCCGACGATCGCGCGGAAGCTTGGTCTGCACGTCGCTTGCTGGAACGAATCCCGGTCGAAGAGTGGCGTGACACGATCCTTACAACCGACGACAATCGGCTGTTCATCCAAGGCGCGATCGCGTTGTTGATTGTCGACTCGAATGAGAAGAACGCGACTGACGTCGTGAAGCGATTCCAAACGCTCAGCAAGGGTTTCGTTTCTGATGGTGAATTCACGGACATGTTGCGAGTCGTCCAAATTGCTTTGCATCGTGGCGAACTAGCGCCGGACTCGATGCCTGAACTCGCGAGTACGCTCGAAAACGAGTTCCCGTCTGGCGACAGTACGATCAATCGCGAACTCGTTCGATTGCTCGTTTACCTTCAGGCCTCCGCACCGATGGATCGATATTTGGCGTTTCTGAAGTCTGAAGCAGCAGCTGTGGATCGGCTGCATTTGGCGATGCACTTACGTTTTCTTGAAGAAGGATGGGAACCTGGCCAGCGCCTTGAGTTGCTTGAGTTCCTGCAAAAGGCCGCGAAAGAAGAGGGTGGCGGTCGAAGTTACAAGGAATACATCGCTAACATCCAGACAGATATCGCGAAATCGATGTCGCCAGAAGATGGTCGCGCAGTTTTGGCTCGCGGCGCTGAGTGGCCGGGAGCAGCGCTCGGTGCGTTGTACGGCTTGCCTCCGGAACTCGACGAACGAACCATCAAAGAACTCACCCAAATCGATCAGCGTGTTAGCAAGGAAAAGGGCGAAGCGGTGAAGTCGCTCCGAGTTGGTATCGTCGCAGTTCTCGCTCGAAGCGGCACGGAACAGGCGATGCAGTACCTGCGATCGGTTTGGGACACCGATCCCGAACACCGTCAAACGGTGGCGATGGGATTGGCACAGTCGCCTGACGGTGACAACTGGGACTATCTGATTAACAGTCTACCGATCGTCGAAGGCCAAGCGGCTCGCGAAGTGATCGTCAAATTACAACAAGTTGGCTTCCGCCCGGAAGATCCCGAGTACGTCCGCCAAGTTGTACTGCGAGGATTGGAATTGCAAGACAATGGGGCTGAGGATGTCGCAGCATTGCTGCAACATTGGACCGGCGTCCAAGTCGCGACCTCTGATTCTTCGTGGCAGGAGAGTATGAAAGCGTGGCAGGACTGGTTCGCCGAACAGTATCCCGATCGACCGCGAGCCGAGTTGCCAACGCCAGACGAGAACAGCAAGTGGAAGTTCGAAGAATTGGTTGAACATCTGACGAGCGACTTGGGGTCACAAGGCTCAGTCGCAAAAGGAGAGTTGGTCTTCACCAAGGCTCAGTGCGCAAAGTGCCATAAGTTTGGCGACCATGGCGAGGCGCTTGGACCCGATCTCACAACGATCAGCAAACGCTTCATGAAGAAGGAAGTCTTGCAATCGATTCTCTTCCCATCGCACGTGATTCCCAGCCAGTATGCCGCCAAGACGGTCATCACGACGAAGGGGCGCTCGTACACAGGAATCGTCGGCGCGGGAGCATCCGGTGCGAAGATCATTCTTCAAGCGAACGGCGAGAAGGCAACGGTCCAAGCAGACGAAGTCGACGAGATCGTGTCCAGCCCCAAATCGGCGATGCCCGATGCGTTGTTGAATCAGTTGACACTCGAACAGATCTCTGACTTATTCGCCTACCTTGGAGTGATTCCCTCACAGAGCATTGCCCGTGGGCGCGCCGAGGACACGCAAAACTAACCTGCGTGGGGAGATCTCGTTTCGCTTCTTCTGCGAACTTGAACGGACACTTTGCGGAACTCGGGAACACGACAGTATGAGTTCATGATCGATTCGTGGCTGGTCCTTATGCGAGCACCACTTTTGTCCAAGTTCTCCTTCTCCGAGAGCTTGAACCACCGCGTAAGCTAAGGACTTCTTGCGTGCAGCGGGCATCGCATAGATGGAATTCAGTACGTCCGCCATCGCACTTCGATCATACCCACCAAGAACATCAACGAGCTTTCGGTCTTGCGTTACCACCGAACTTGGTTGGTCGATTCCGACCAGTTTTTTCCAGATAGACATTTCGTACCGTGTTTCAGAAAAGAGGCATCCCGTTTACTAGTCGAGAACGACCTCAATCGTTCCATGAATCGCATGGCGCGAGAGCGCGGCGATGAATGCTTCAGCTCCCGCACGCAGAACGGGAATCTCGTACGTGTTCACGAGATTGGCGATGCGTTCGGTTCCGAGTTCCGATTTGACTGACACATATCCGACCTTGCTGCTGGATGAAAGCGGAGTCTTCACCATCGCTTCGATGGCTGCGGTGCGTCCTTCAACGATAATTGAGTTGGCGTCAGAGAGCGCGGCATCTTTGTTGTATGGCTCCGGATAGTCTGGCATTGTGAGGCCCTTTTGAGCGGAGAGCGTGTTAATGTCGCTCGGAAGCGTGATGATCGAAGTGATACGCACTTGTTGTTTCCTGCGTAAGTGACTCGACATTCGTTAGGGCTAACCAAGAAACCACCACGACTCGTCTGTGAGTTGCTGATTGACGTCGCAAATGTGGATACGCTCTGACGGATGGCAATCCCACGCCTTGACGATAGCCTTGAGGCCACCTGAACTATCGTTGTAGATTTCGTCGCCCTTACTTACCGCGCTTGGTATCTCGGTAAGTTGCAAACCCTTCGTTGCACAAAAGGACTCAACTCGCTGGATTGCTTGCGCCAATGAATCAACATGATCGAAAAACTCGGGGACTTGGATGATGGTCTTGTCCCGTGGTCCGTTGTTTCGACACACGATCGCGTATCTTCCCATTGTTGATGCTCCAATTCGTGAGAGAATTGCCCACCTAAAAAACGTAGAGCTGTGCCGCCAAGGCTAGGTCATGGTTCTTATCACTGATTCGACCGTTGTTCCCATCTTTCAGTCTCTTCACCTTCATCTCTTTCCGATTCGCTCACTCGTTTCGTTCCAACGTTAGAATAGGTTACGTACACTACGATCGATGCACCCAGCACGTGTTCCTTCACGCGAGAAAAGTCGCTATTAGTAAAACGCAAGACTGTGACGGGCCTGCCACAAATCGTCGTAGTGCGATTGCCTCACCCAGCGGCCCCAACATCGCCCCTCCCAGCACTGCTCCTCCGACCAGACGGAATATTCCGGGACTTCTTGAGCTTGAAACGATGTCCATTCGGGCAGGATACGGCGGTCATTCGCGCCCGCGATGTGGTTGCTACCGCCTAATACTCGCCGCAAACTTCGCGCGGACTGAGAGTGTCGTGGCGCGGCGGCTACTTCCGTCATCGATCGCATGAGTGATATCAATCTCGCCGCTCATGGCATGATCCGACATGCGAAAGTCATCGATCTTCGCCCCGCCTCCGAAGTGATCAATCCGCTCGCCGAAGAGCCAAAACGTCCAATCTTGCACCCCTCCCGCAGCATCGACGTTGACGAGAAATCCAGAAATGTCCCCACGTAGAAACGGTCCTTCATCGGAAGAGCTACGTGGTCGCGGTACCTTGACGCTACCCAGCTTGGCCCAGTCCTCATTCAGCCATTCCTGGTCTATCCGATTTGTCGCGAAGACAATAGACACCCCTTGCTCTCCGTTACGTTTGGCATAAACACTAAACAGATCTCGGCTGCTTCCCTCCATCGCAATCTTCCCAACCACTTGCAAGTCTGGACTAGGAGGCGCGCCTTTGATATTTCGAAGCGACGTCTTCGAGCCAGTGGCCGACGATTCTTTCGGCTTGGACGGCCTCTTGTCTCGGAAGTCATTTGAGTCCAAACAACCGACAAACATTGCAGCAAGGCAGGCGATAAATAAGTTCCGTGATTTCATTGCTTGACCGTTGACGAACGGATTGAAGCGCGTCGAATGACTCTCTTGTCATTCCGGTGTGGGAGCATCGAGAGCAAGAAACGCCAGCCCTCCTGATTTCGGAGCCACGACGAGCGTTGCGCCGTCACGCGTGACTTGCAGGTCGTTGATCTCCGGATACGTCGTGATCTCGCGTTGGACCTCCCATGTGCCGACTTTGCGGAAAGTGATTCCCGGCTTGCGAGAAATGTCCCCGGACGTGATCAACTGCGAGCCATCGACAGTGAACGTGCCGGATGTCTCCTCGTCCATTGCCAGAACGATTGCGCCGGTCTCGAGATTCAAGACCGTCAGGCCACCGATGCCGCTCAACACACTCAGCGGGTGCCCGGGGCACCAGGACGCCTTGCTGACTCCTAACGGGTGATCCAGTTGCACACGACGGTGCTCCGCAAGCGTTTCCGGGTCGAGCACTCGAAGCAAACGACGATCGTCGATCGCGAGCACTGCCACTCGATCTAAACTCGCCAGAATGAACTGGATCGAGTGCTCACCTTCCTTGTTCGAGACCTGGAATCTGCCGGTCCGGGCGTGGTGTCGATCAACACGGCCGTTGTCTCGTCCAACGAACACGTAATCGCCATCGAATGCGGCACCTGCCAGCCGCCCGTTCGAGATGTTCTCGTCTTCGTTCTCAAGGCGGCCAATGATCTTGATCTTGTTCGCTCTCAGATCAATCAGATTCGTGTCAAACAGGCCAGTCCTGAAGTCGTCGGACCATGCCGTCGGCAGGCTGATATCATCGGACTTCACCTTTCTGGTGTGGATGTCAATCAGAAATGCTGAAATGCCCTGTCTCGGTCTGGCGATGACTTCGTTGTCTTCCTTGCCCTGAAGGAGTTGTACGATTTCGCCAACGCCGCCGTCGGTCATCGTTTCGAACCTGGCAACTTGATCGGTGTCACTGGCGTTGCGGACGTCCCAGCGCTGCACAGCGCCAGAGGCATCAACGGAAACGAGTTGGGTGGTCGATAGAGCTCTCACGTGCAGAACCGGCGAGTCGGCCTTGAACGCCGCCTCAACGTCATACGTCGCGCGGTTCCAGTAGTGAATTGCACCAGACAGGTCGCCGCTCACGAAGTGATCTGCATCGACCACGTCAAGGCTCGTGATCGTCGCCCCGTGCCCGACGAATTCGATCAGTGCTGGCAGCTCGTCCGCCGCCGGCTGAGCAGCGCCCCGATCGGCCAGTTCGATCTGGAAGATTCGCTGGCCAACAGCCAGCAGGACCGATCGCGTGCCGGGAATCAGGACTGTCGGTGCCGTGGCGAGCCTGGGTGCCAGGGCATGGAGAGTGGCGAGGTCGAGGTTGGCGACACTCGCCGCTGAAGGTCTGCCGTACCGGGCCGCCTGGGTGGCGAGAGCCGGCGTGACTCCGGTCGAATTCCACTCGGGAGCCGTCCGGTGGATGCCATCGACAACGTATTCGTCGTCGGAAATGAAGAACGGCGTGTGGCGGACCGCCCCGTCTTCCGGCTCGCGCCAATCGGTAGCCTCGCTGACCTTTTCCCCGGTCGATGCGTTGAAGACGGTCGTACCGAGATCAGCCATCGTGACGGCGACCCACTCGCCGGACGGAGAGACGGCAAGGCTCCGCGGATGATGCGCAGCGTTCGCGCTCGAGACCATCTCGGCAACGGCAGCAGGGTCGGTGCCAGCCTGCACGAAAACGCGACTGGGCGGCGGTATCTCGTAGCGGACTGCGTTCGCCCGCGGGATTCCCGCCTTGTCCGGATGCCAACGGCGCACCACGACACCACCCTTGCCAATACCTCCGACCGAGAACAGGATCTCACCCGTTGAAGACATCGCGAGGTGACCATACGAACGCATTTCCGTAGCGGGCAATCGGTCGATCATGAGCCCGGATTCGAGATCCCAGGTCCGCACCGTACGATCCGCACCGATGGTCATCAGCTTCGTACCGTTGTCGATGGGCAGTACGGAATGCACGACTCCGAGATGCCCGATGTAGTCCATGACCTGGCCGTCCGGTATCACCTGTTCGGCGACCGGCGCGTCGCCGACCTCCGCCCCAGGTTTTTGGCCCTCAGCGGCAGGCGGAGCGTCTGCAACGCGTTCGAGATCAAACCGAATCGTCTTGAAACCTGAGTGGCCCGGGATTCTGACCACGGCCTCGCTAAGGGACGTAACCACCTGACCATTGTCGTACCTGGTCCTCGTTCGGTAGGTGAGTCTCCCTTTCAGTAGGACGTCTAACGGGATGTCTGCCGGCTTGTCTCCATTCTTCGGATACACGTTTTCTGTCAACGGCAGGAATTCGGGGTGACCGGATGCTTCAATGACAAACGCTCCGTGCTGCGGGTCAACACGCAGAACAAGACGGACATTTTCGGCAAAGCCGGCCAGCTCCGGTGGGCTGCTGATTTGAATCTCCGGCGGCAGTAATGTGAACGGGACCGCAAGCGCCAGACGGGACACGTCTTCAGTGCTTCCTGTCCAAGTCTTGCCCGCAAAGTCGATCGTCCACAAGTCCTGATCGTATGCCACTTGCAAAACCGGGGCGCGAGAAGCGACTCGCACTTCCGGCAACGTCTGCTCGGCTTGTTCTTTATCGACGGACGCCGGAACTGCGAAAACGGCTAACCAGTTCAGATAGTAGCGTCCCAGGAGCATGTCCTTCAGCTTCTGAAGCCGTTTCGCTTTCCGTTCCGCCTCGGCTATCACGAGTTCGGCCTCGACTCTTGCTTCGGCTTTTTCTCGATCCGCCTCGGCGGTGGCCGCGATGGCTTCTTCTGCGGCTTCCGCTTCCTTCCGCGATTGCTCCAGATGATCCCACAACTTCCACACACCGCCGCCGATGATCGAAGCGGCAGTCAGCGTCCCGAACAGCACACACACCGGGATCACCCAGGCAGGTTTTCCGGTCGGATGGCGAGTCGGCTTTTGGGGCAACGGTCTCGCGGGAAGTGGAGCCGGCGAAAGGTCACCCAGTCCAAGCGGATCGTCATTCGCGTCCAAGGTTGCCAAGGGATCAGCCTCCTCCTCCAAAGTCGCGACGCCTTGGGTCGGAATGAGGATTGGTTGAGCACAGGACGGGCATTTCACCTTCTTGCCGGCAAGTTTCGGTGGTGCCTTGAGCTTTGCCCCGCAGGTACAGGTTGCGATAATCGGCATCGTTGGAGTTTCCTCTTGTCAAGAAACACGCCTCAATAGTCAAAACGCAAGCCCGTGACGCGATCCTTCACGTTCGCGCAAACAATGATGGCATTTTGGGTTGTGGAAGAGACAAGCAAGGAGGGTAGTGAGTCAATCGCGGCTCTGCGCCAGATCGATGGATGCTTGGACACGCGATGGATCGTTCTGCCAACCGTAGCGGGAAGAGAATTCTTCGGCAGTCAGGATCTCCTGCCCGTCATTTGTCTCGACGACGTAAAGCAAGTCGTCTCAAGCATGTTCCGAGCACTTGACGTGCCCGTCCGGGCTGACACCCAATCCCTGGCCAGCGGCAAGGGCGACGAAAGTGGCCACGATTTCGGGCCGGTCTGTGCGGCCAACGCGCACAGCACCGTCTTCACCGCCCCAGGCAAGCAGCGTTGCATCAGGTGACCAAGTCAAATCCCGAACACCGGAGGACGCAAAATAGGCGAGCATCGGGTCTTTCTTCCCCAACTTCACGACCTCGACCGTCCCTTCCAGATCTCCAGTTGCCAGCAGATCTCTGGTGGGTGACCACGCTACTGTGGGTTCGTATCTTCAGCCGGGAATGGCGTGCATCCGCCTGCCTGTTGTCGAGTCCCAGACGTCGACTCCGGATTCATTCGCCTGACCGCTCGCAATTGCCCGCCCATCAGGACACCAAGCGACCGTGGTAATTCCTTTTTCTGAAGCCATTTCGAGAAGACGGTCCCCGGTCTCCGCGTCCCAAACTTTGACACCGTCAGCGTCCCCTGTAACCAGCCTGTCATCGTCTGGCGACCAATCGACCGACATAACCGTGCCTCGGTGTCCCCTCAAGTCGGCATCGAGTTGTCCCACTTCGGCATTCCAGATCTTCGCCGTACCGTCGCGGCTGCCGGTAGCCAGCCGAGTTCCGTCACGAGTCCATGCGAACGCCTCGATCGCAGCCGTGTGTCCGTTCAATTGCGTACCGACCGGAGTCAACGGGTTGCTGATCGACAACATCTGCCGCGTCGCCCACCAGGCGGCAATCTTGCCATCGGGCCTCCAGGCGCCAAATCGGCTTCCCACGAGCGGCGTGTCGTATGTCACAATGTCGAACCAGCAACGGACTTGCCCGGTTTCGTGAAATGACCTGGGAGCAGAGTCGTTGTCGAGCCACTGCAGCGCCCCGACGCGGACGTTGACCCCAGGGAGTTCGACCGATTCACCGGTCTCCTCGGCATTCCAAAGGAAAACTGTTCCTTGCCCAGTGCTTGCCGCTACGAGAGCATCGTCGTGATTCCACGTCACCTGCATCACGTTGGTGTATGGATTGGTGGCGGCCATGGTCGCGATCAGTTTGCCGTCGCTGGGGCTCCAGACTCGAATGAACCGATCGTATCCAACGGACGCCAAACGGTCTCCTCGATGAGACCACGCAACTGACTCAATTCTCGTTGCATGTGCCTCCCAACTGGCCCGCACGTCACCGGTCTCGACGTCTCGTACTTTGATCGTGTTGTCCTTGCCGCCCGAAGCGATCTGCGTTCCATCGGGTGACCAAGCAAGAGTCATCACGCGCCCCGTGTGGCCGGCAAGCCGCCGAAGGACCGTGCGCGATTCCAGCTCCCAGATCCACACCGTGCCGCGTTGATCTCCGACCGCCAACTGATTCCCATCACGATGCCAAGCAGCTTGTCCGAGCGGCCCTTGAGCTTCAGGGAAGGTCGCGACTGTCTGCCGCATCTCTACGTTCCAAATGATCACCGAGTTCCACCCGCAGACCGCCAAGAGCTTTCCGTCGGGAGACCAGTCGAGCGAGAATATCGCTTCTCCGGCGGCGAACGAAGTTGTCCGTCGTCCTCGATCCACATCCCACAACACAACACGCCCGTTCTTCGTTCCTGCCGCAAGGGTCGAACCACTGGGAGAGAAATCGAGCGCAGTCAGCCACCAACCGTCGCGATCCACAAGGATTCGCGTAAGATCCTGCGCGTGCGGGTTCCACAGCCGAATGGCTCCATCGACGCCGCCGGTTGCAACGATGTTGCCATCGGGACTGATGGCGACCGCGTAGACTTTTCCTCGATGGCCTCGCGTTTCGACAGTCCAGGAATTGACTCCGTCAATGCGCGTAGGATTTGTGACTAGAGCGACCACAGCTGAAGTGCTGTTCCAGGATCGTCGCGATTGGCGCGCGGTCGCCGGCGGTTTCGTCCCATCTGTCGTTGGCCGGGATGCTTTCAGCTCAACATCTCCCCGTATTGGGACCTCACGATCAACGGGCGTGGCGTCGGCTGCGGAGCCAAGTGAGACTGAGCCGAAACGAACTTGGCTGGGATCGTTCTGCCAGCCGTAACGTGCAGCAAACTGCTCTGCTGTGAAGAACTCCTGACCGGTATCCGTTTCGGTGACGTAGATGAGTTGTTCTTCCACCCCGGCAGAGCAACAGTACTGGCCGTTGGGACTGATTGCCAGCTTCCGACCTCCAGCGACCGCCACGAACGTCATTAGGATGTCCGGGCTGTCCGGTCGGGCAATGCGAATTACCCCATCTCGGCAACCCCAGGAAACGAGCTCTCCCTCCGGCGACCATGCGACAGATAGGACCTCGGCGGAGTTCGAGTACCCTTGGACTGTTCCTGGTAGCCTAATGCGCGATAACCGAAGAACACCGTTCGTATCGCCCGATGCCACGATCTTGCCGTCTGGAGACCAGGCGACCGCTCGCACCAGAGTGTCATGCCGCAGCAATCCGATGTCGTCGCCCGTTGTGGAATCCCAGATTCGAACTCCTTCTCCCCCAAAACTCTCGCCACCGGCGATAGATCGACCGTCCGGCGACCAATCGACATCAAGCACCACGTCATCGGCAGTTCCCTCCGCGATGATTTGGCCCGTCTCGGTATCCCAAATCTTGATGCCGCTCGCTCCGCCTGCCACGAGTCGCAAACCGTCGGGCGAAAACGCAACGGTCCATACTCTTCCGTCTTGGGATCTGAAGTCGTGCAAGAGTTGCCAACTCTTCGTATCCCAAACTTTCACCGTGCCGTCAAAACTGCCTGCTGCCAGCCGATGTGCTGTAGGCGACCAAGCAAGTCCCCACGTCTCGTCGGCAACAGGAAGCTTTCTCGATACCGTTCCCGAAAGTGGGTTGCCAACGTGAACTTCCTCACCCCATTGCCACCAAGCAGCTTGCTCTCCGTCCGGTCTCCAGACGCTCGTCTTCCACGACTTCGCGGGGTCAGGTTGCTCGGTCATCTGTTCCCACGTCCGTGCGATCGAATCCCCGTGGAACGACCGAGGCAATGCATCGCCGGATAACCACTGAAGCGAATTCGCAGATGCCTCATGTCCATCAATGCGGTGCTTCGCATCAGTCGCTTTGCCTGCCCAAAAGATGACTTCACCTCCGTACGCTCCGGCAGTTACAAACTCCCCGTCTGGTGACCACCGCAGTCTGGCTCGGTATCCGCACTCGCTCGATGCCATTTCCGCCCCCGATCCAACATCCCAGATTCGCATCGTTTTAGAGATCTCGGCCGAAGCGATTCGAGTTCCATCATCGGACCACACCACACTGCAAACGCCACTGCCGTGGTTGTCCCACGTCTCCAGCACCTCGCCACGCTCGACATCCCAAATCTTGATCATGCGATCGTCACTTCCGGAAGCAAGCCGTGTTGCATCTGGAGACCAAGCGAGCGACCAGACGCGCTGCTGATGCGCGGACAGGGTTTGCAAGACATCACCGGATGCTGCATCCCAGATCCGAATCTTCCCGTCCAAGTTGCCGGTTGCGAATTGCGAATCAGACCGCCAAGCAACATCGTGTACGTTCTCACCAACAGCCGCAAAAGTGCGCGGCGATTCGCGGTGTTCGCCATCAAGGAGCGCGAGAAGGCCTTCGCCTCCACCGACCGCAAGGAACCGACCATGAGGAGACCAAGCAAGGGAAAAAATGCGATGATCAGTCTTCCATTCATGCTGAATTCGACCAGAATTGATATTCCAGAAGAGGACGTTACCCGATTGGTCTCCAGACGCCAACAAACTTCCATCTGGCGAGAATTCAAGGGCACCGATCTCGGCTGGCTGACCAATCATCACCCGGACCAAACGGCGCGTCCGCCAATTCCAACAGCGAATCGTCCCATCAGCACCTGCTGTCGCAAGCAGTTCACCGTCCGGGCTATAAGCAAGATCATTGATCGGCCCGCGGTGTCCGATCGTTTCAATCGACCAAGAGCGGAGGCCCGCAATCGCCAGGGGGTGCTTAACCAGGGCGACCGGACTTAATGGGGCAACGGTTCTTTGTTTCTCATTCCCGCTTCGCGGCTTGATGCGAAAGATGGTGCCAGCAGCAACGCACAACACAAGCAACGCCATCACAAGCAAGATCCGCCACGGCGTCACCCTTCGCGTGAGCAAGCGACGGCCCGATTCCGTTGCTGCTCCCGTATCCAGATCCGCACGCCGAAGCAACTCCAACAGATCGCTGCCACTGACGAACGGTTTTATCGCCTGGACAACATCCGCAGGTGTCTCTTGCCGATCTTCGGGACACTTGCTTAACATCCGCTCGATGATCTCCGATAGTCCATTCGGCACATCTGGCCTGCGCTCAGCGATCGGAGGCGGAGGCGCTTCCGCGTGGGCCTTCATTTTCTTCAAACGAGAATCGAACTGCTCCGCGGCGAACGGTGGGGCACCGGTCAGTAAGAAATACAACGTGCAGCCGAGGCTGTAGAGGTCCGCGCGAATGTCGACGGTCCCGCTGGCATCCCACTGCTCGGGTGCCATGTAGTCGAGCGTGCCAAGGATGTGGCGGCTCTCGGTTAGCTCAGACTGCTCGTTAACGCCTTCCGTCAACTTTGCCAATCCGAAATCAACGATCTTCACATTCGCCTCGCGCTGTTCTTCCTGACCGCTGACTGCTGATCGCTGACCGCTTCCCGCCAACATCAGATTCGATGGCTTCACGTCGCGATGAACCAAGCCGCGTTCATGCGCATGTTGTAGCCCCTTTGCTGCCTGCCTCACGATTTCACAGGCATCGGCGACCGCTAGGGGGCCGAGTTGCCGGATCAGAGCGGCTATATCGATGCCATCGACATATTCCATCACCAGGAACGGCGTGTCGTTCTCTTCTCTCGCGTCGAGTGCTCGCACAATGTTCGCATGATCGAGCTTTCCGACCGCCTGCATCTCCCGATGGAAACGTGTTGCTGCCGCCGTGTCGAGTCGGTGGTCCGCCAGGAACTTTACCGCGACGCTTTGGTCCAGTCGCCGGTGCCGTGCCTTATAAACCTGTCCCATGCCGCCGTGCCCAAGACGGTGCAGGATTTCATAGTCGTCCAATTCAGGTCTGGGCGCATCGGCCAGCGCGGGATCGGATGTCGCAACCTGGGATGCTACGTGCGATGGCGTCATCTGGCGGGCAAGCTCGAGAGCTTCGACAAGGGCCGCTTCCTGGCTGACGTCGCTGGCCGAGTCTACGTTCCGCAGTCCGCTCAGCAATGTGTCGCCACGTCGTTCCAGAGTCTCCAACGCAGCGCAACATTGCACACAAGTTTCCAGATGCAACTCAAACACACTCATCAACTCATCCGAAACGTCGCCGCCAACATAGTCCTTCAAGTGGGCTTCGTTTGGACAGTCTGAGGACGCCATGAGGTATGTTCTTTTCGTGGTTACCAACTGAGTCGGCAGCCGGCTCTTCGCTCGGTCCGGGCTCCATAACAGTAAACGGTCTCCTGTGACGCGTTCCTAGTCGAACAGTTCGCCGAGTTCATGTTTCAAGCGACGCAAGATGCGAACCTTGGCCTGTCGTACGGCTGCAGCCTTCAGACCGAGTTCAGTGGCTACCTCTTCTGAGGTTTGACCGTCAACTGCCATTCGCCAAAACGCTTGCCAATTGTGATCCTTGAACTCGCCCTTGATTCGCGCGAGAGCTTGACGGATCAGGAGCGTTTTCTCATCGTCGTCCGAGAAGCCGGACGTGTCGCCGGTCGTTGGTCGAGACATCTCCACGAGAAGTGTTTGTGCGACCGTGCCTCCCGTTCCTTGTGGTTCGCTCACGCGTCTGCGAATAACATCTCGGATCTTGTTGTCCGTAATGGTCCGGAGCCAGGCTCGAAAGGAGCCTTTTTGCGATTGCCTCTCAAAACCGCCGATCGATCGAGCAACCGCCGTAAAGACCTCCTGAACGACATCCTTCGCCGTTTGATCATCAAAGTGCGCAAGTAGCCCGCGGCGATAGACGACCGGCCCATACAGATCGACGAGCCGGCTCCACGCTTCCCCATCCCAAGCGCGAACAGCTTCCAACAGGCTGGAAGACGTAGATCCGGGTGACGGGAATTGGGCGGTAGGCTTGCTCATCATGAAACCATGTCTGTGGACGATCGCTGAAGGGCTTAGCAGCATTGTGCCAGTCCATGGGTACGGTTCGCAAGAACCGCCGACCGATGGCTGAGCCAGTCGAGCCCCTCTTCGCCGAGCCGCTCCATAACGTTGATGCGAACCTCAAAGAGTTCCGGTGCAAACCGAAATACATCCATCGTTCGGATTCCCGAGCGGTCACTGTTGTTTGTCGTCATATCCATTCGGCCAAAACACATCGGCCCGCCGCAGCCGACATCAGCGATCACAGCGGCGGTTATCGAAGGATGCGACCCTTCGCATAGATATCGCCATCTAGCTCCGTTACCGTCCAGTCCGCAAGCGGCTTTGTATTGGAAATGATCTCCAAGCCGCTCCCTCCAATTGGACTCAAAGCGTTTGCTCCACCAACGATCTTTGGTGCGATGAAGACATGAGCTTCGTCGATGGCATCCGCATCGCGGAGAGTTCCCAGCAATGTCGCTCCGCCTTCGACCAGCACATTCGTCATGCGACGCTGTCCCAAATCCGCAAGTAGATTTCTAAGACGCTCCGCCGGTGTTGTGCCATCGCACACCAATACCTCGCAGCCGGAGTTCATCAAACGCGTGACGTTTTCAGCGGGCGCATCGCTCGTCGCGACAACTAACACCGGAGCCGTGTCCGTTGTTTGCACAAGCTGCGAATCGACAGACAGTGAAGCCGCAGAATCGAGTACGATTCGTGTGGCGACTCGTGGGCCTGGGGGGCGAGCTGTCAGCATCGGATCGTCGACGCGAGCGGTGCCGCTGCCAACGATAATCGCATCAACGCGTCCTCGAATCTTATGAACCACCGCGCGAGACGCCTCATTCGAGATCCACTGGCTGTTCCCGGTTCGTGTCGCAATCTTCCCATCGAGCGACATTGCCCATTTCGCGATCACCCAAGGCTTTCCCGTTTCGACAAGCTTTAGGTAGGGAGCATTTAGTCGGCGCGCCGGGCCCTCGCAGACGCCGACGTCAACCGTGATACCAGCCTCCCGCAAGACGCGTAACCCGCCGCCAGATACTTTCGGAAACGGGTCTCGTTGAGCGACTACGACATGCTTAATGCCAGATCGTACCATCGCATCCGCGCAAGGCGGCGTCTTCCCTTGATGGCAACACGGCTCAAGCGTTACGGACATCGTCGCTCCGCGAGCGTCGTCACCAGCGTCGTTTAGCGCCAGAACTTCCGCATGAGGCCCGCCAAACTGTTGGTGCCATCCTTCGCCAACAACTTCATCATCGCGCACGATAACGCAGCCCACCATCGGGTTCGGTTCGACCGCCCCTTCACCACGTCTTGCGAGTTTAATCGCGTGCATCATGTGGTCGTTGAAAGAATCGGCTGACAAAGTTGCCTCGCATGGGAGGGTGTGAGTTAAGCCAAGGTTTTCGTATCAAACTAACGGATCTTCACCACTTGCATCAGTCCATTCACTCCGCCAACAAAGAGATCGTCACCGTTTGGCGAGATCGCAATCGTGTACAGCCAGCCATTTCCGACTTCCACATCGCGTACGATTTGTACGGTGTCGGGGTCGATGATGCGAACGTGACCATCCGCACAAGCTGCGACCAGCATCGCACCATCGGAAGTCCATTCGATGTCGAGCGCCGCACTTGGCAATTTCGCGAATCGCATCAATCGACCTCGGACAGGCAACCAGAACCGGACCGTTCGGTCCGCGCTGGATGAGGCGATTACGTGCGGCGGCTTCGTCGGACCAGGGCGAGCTGCGACGTCGTGGATCTCATTCGTGTGGTTATTCAGCGTGCGGATCAAGTCCTTGGAGGATTGCTGCCAAACTCGGAGCGTGCTGTCCCGGCTCCCCGAAACGAAGTACCCATCTGGCAAGAAGGCGACTGCCACCACGTCTTGCGAGTGACCTTCGAGTTGATGGACGATGTGTGCGGATCCATCGAGCAGAGAGATGCTATGGTCGGAGCCGGCGACACCAATCATCTCGCAATCATTCCGCCAAGCAACCCGATACAACAAGTCCTCGCCGACGGTCTGTCGACGAACGAGGCTCAGCTCGGGCCATGCGAGTAACTCGATGTCGCCCGACTCCGCCGCTTGCCCGCCAACGGCGGCTATCGTCTTGCCATCGGGTGAGAAAGCGAGGTCGTTTATATGCGTTAAGCTAGTATCTAGCGTTCGTTGTTTCGCAAGATCGGGCAACGCGTAAACCTTCAGCCCACTTTGTGAACCGACGACGATGGACTTGCCATCAAGCGTAAATGTGGCGGAGGTAATCGGCGGTTCGGCAGCGTCAAGCGGTGACGCGGCGAACACGCTGGCAATCAGAAAGATGCGGGCGAGCATGGTGGCTCAGGGGAAAGTCGGTAGGGGATCAATGATTCCAGGAAAACTCAGTGCCGTTCACCAAGACCCAGTATAGATCCTCAAGACGCTCCGAGCGATCGTCGCCATTCGTTCCGCTGATCAGTTTTAGGAAGTGTGCTTGTTCGGCGGCCGACGGAAGTCGAGATAGGACCGTTAGGTAACATGTCTCGACAGCTTTCTCGTCCGACGGAGCCAGCGTCGAGATCCTTGTCGTGGCATTCATGAACGGATTTGGCTTCGTCCGATCCTTCACTAACTGACCGTTCATCATGAGCAAACGCTGTGCAATTGTTCCAGCTCGACCTTCGAATTCGTCTTCACCCGTATCGCCATACCGTTGGATGAACTGATTTTGTTCATTGAAGCGAATCAGTTGCGAGATGATGTGCGAGTCGGCATCGATCGTCGTGAGCGAGGCGGCTTGAATCATACCCCCTGCCACTTGCTCTGGTCGCAGTCGCGTGAGTGGGAACACCGCCCAGGCATCTTCATGCTCTTGAGTCACTTCAAAGTCCGCACGGCTCGCCAGGCGAAATACCTTTGTGCCGGCGATCATCCGAACGAGATGGCGCAAATCGTAGTCGTGCTTCACAAAATCATCCGCCAGCGTTTCGAGAGCCGGTGGATACTCGCCATACAGGGGAATAGCATCGATCGGCTCGACCAATGGCTTTCCGGTCAACAGCGCCCAGATTCGGTTGACCATCGCTCGTGCGAACGGTTTGTTCTGGTCGTGCGTCACCCAAGCCGCGAGCTGCTCGCGCTGCGTTCCCTCGTTGGAAAGCAGATCCAAAGAGTAAGGAGGCGTCGGGGCAACGATTTCCGTTTCGTCGGCGTCCAAGTACTGATATTCGTATTCGTCCTTGCTGTCGGTTACCCCGAACAGCGAGAACCGCACACCCCCATAGAACGCGGCGAGGTGATGAAAGTCGCTTTGCAATCCGTCACGCGGGTCGTCTTTCACCCCAAGATTCATCGTGCCGAGATTGTCGTCGTGGCACTGGAGGCAGTCGATTCGCATTCCGAGAAACGCTCGCGTCGTGCGTCCGGCGAGACGGATGGCGTCTGGCTTGCCATTGTTGTCTTCGTCCAACGTCACCGTCAAAAAGTTAGTCGACGGCGAATTCGTCCAGATTCCTTTGTCGCTAATCAACTCACGAACAAGTTGGTCATACGGTTTGTTCACATGCAGCTGATCGCTCAGCCAGGTCACGAACCGGCGACGACGAAAGACGATAAAAGGACCATTGTCTGTCCCCACGTATGCTCGGGCTAACCGTTCGCCGACGTAGTCCGCATATCGACGATCTTCAAGCAGCCGCGACACCCACCAATCGAGTCTTTGTTCATCGGCGAGAGATTGCAGCACACGGATCTCTTCCAACGACGGAATCGTTCCCGTCAGTCCTAACGATAGCCGTCTGGCGACCGTTAAGTCGTCGGTCGTACCTGCGCTCGTGATTCCTTGTTCCCGCCACGAAGCTTCAAACTCGCTATCAACTTGGTCGAGGACGGTCCGAATCTCTGGTTGCTGATACCGTGTTGCGTCGAAGTCTTTGGGGCTCTCAATCGGGTCGTTGCTCAACAGGCGAGAGGCGAGAACAATCAGTCCCAAGACGCTCAAACCGACGAACAGAAGATTGCGTTGCCACACGAGACAGGCTCCTTGGCGAGAAAGCTCAGAGTTTTTGAAACGACATGGGGCTATGAGCGGGTACTATTCGTTGCGGGTTCAGAGAAGCATACCCGACACATTCGAGCTTAGTTTCGTCGCGTGCTTCGTCAAATCCACACCGGACATCTCCATTCGACTTGTTCCGCAACTCAATCGGAAGACCGAATTTGCAACATAAACACGAATTGCCTACGATCACCGGCGAGCAATTCGTCGGTTACCCGAGCAACAATGGTGGCCCGCAGGACACTGGTAGCCAAGGTAAAAGAATGTCGACCAGCGAGCCTCCCGAAGACCCACCGATTGCACAGTCGCCTCATGCACGGTCGCCGATCGCACAGTCGCCGATTTCTGGCGGCGAATCCGAGTCGGCTCCGCCGGTGCGAGTCTTCCTCGCCGAAGGAATCGAAGAGGCGGTCGATATCGTCGACGAACGGAGTTTGCCAGTCAAGTTCTGGCGGTGGGTGTGTTCCGGCATCGAGTGGTTGTTTGGCTTAGCCAGCGTCATCGCTGGTTTGGCGCTGCTTGCATCGATCCCAATTGCGCAGTTTCTCTCGCTCGGTTACCTGTTGGAAGTTAGCGGAAGAATTACGCGAACAGGAAAATTGCGAGAAGGATTCATCGGCGTCCGTCCAGCGGCACGCCTCGGCAGCATCCTCCTCGGGACTTGGTTGATGCTGTGGCCGATTCGCTTCGTCTCAAGCTATTGGCGTTCGGCACACTTGATCGATCCGAACAGCGGCGTAACGACTGCCTGGCGCATCGGCTTGTTGATTTTCACCGCCGTGATGATCGGACACATTCTGTTAGCGTGGTCGTGTGGCGGCAAGATTCGTTATTTCTTCTGGCCGCTTCTCGCTCCGCTTTTCTTCGGCATGTGGGTGTTAAGGAGAGTAGTTTCGAGTGACCGCTTGCGACCGATCGTCGGGCCTGTAGTTGGCACCTTCTCGAAGCGGCTGTTAAAGGATCTCACGACAGTTCCGCCGTTGACCTCCTGGTTCCCGCCCGCGATTTTCTGGGCAAACCTCCGACGTGGAGGGCTCTATGCGAACTCTCGTGATGTTGTTTGGGAGTACGCGGCCAATCTCAAATTGCACTATTTCTTCTGGCTTGGGCTACGTGGTTTTGCCGGTGCGATCGCTTGGTTGTTCGTTCCAGTCATGATGATCATGGCGATGACCAATCTGCAATTGGAGAATCAACAAGCAGCCCAAGGACTAGGCGGATTGACTGCATTCCTTGGCTCAGCCCTGTTGGCAATTGTGGTCCTTTACTTACCTTTCTTGCAGGCTCACTTCGCCGCTGAGAATCGATTTGTCGCGATGTTTGAAATTGGCGCTGTGCGCCGCAAGTTCCAGCGAGCTCCCGTTGCATTTTGGTTTTCGTTGCTGATCACCCTTGGGTTTTCGTTGCCGCTTTACTTGTTGAAGATCGAAACGATCCCGCGCGAGACCGTCTGGCTGCCGAGCGTAGTCTTTGTGATCTTCATCTTTCCCTCCAGGATGATCGCGGGCTGGGCTTTGGCGAGATCAGAGAAACGAGAAGAGCCGCGATTCTTTTTGTTTCGTTGGGGAGCGAGGCTCGGAACATTACCACTTGTCGCGATCTACGCATTCATCGCCTTCTTCACGCAGTTTCTGTCGTGGAATGGATCCTACAGCCTGTTCGAGCAACACGCGTTCCTCACACCGGTTCCGTTTCTGGGGCTGTAGGTGTCTCGGATGGCGTTCGACAACGCGCGTCGCGTTAAAACAGTGCTGTAGGAACTGTTAATCACAGAAGCAGACAGAGTTACCATAAACGGCTCATGACACGTTATCCTCCTGCGTTCATTGCTTCATGGTTGGCTCGCGGGAGACGAAACCTACTACGAGGAGAAAGTCGATGCAGAACATCGTATCGTTGAACGTTTGGAGCCAGATAAAGCCGATCTCTAACGAGTCGCAAAGCAAGACGGCGGCGATTGCGTACGTGACCAGCGAGACATTCGTGCAGTTCGGCGATGGTGACGTGCTGGTAACCGATGCTTCCGACAACGCGATCGCATGTGGGCAGACATCGGCACGATTACTGAGTGCTGCAATTGATCGAGGGGCGAAGATCTACAGCTGCGAAGGGCTTCACGCGAAAGTAATCGCGTTCGACTCCGTCGCAGTGATCGGCTCCGCGAACCTCTCCGAGCATTCTGAACGAGACCTTGTCGAAGCCGCTTGGGTGACCGACGACCCGACCGTACTCGCTTCCATTAGAAGATTCGTCGAGTGTCTAGCTGCTCAATCGCAGCCCATCGACGCGACACGCTTAGAGCAAATCCTCTCGATCAGAGTAAAACGCCGCCTTACACCAGTCAGTAAACGCAACATGACGCTAGAACCGGATTACTCCAGTCACAATGCGGACCACACGGCGTCTTCAGTTCCGGACGATGACGCCGTTGAAAGAGTGCTGTCTCGTTCCGAGAAATCAACCAACGACTCGTGGGTTCTCGATCCGCAACTCGTACTCATGGACCGTGAGGAAGTGTACCGTATCACGGGAAAGTGGCCGACAAAGTCGATAGGGCCGAAGGTATGGGCGAGACAGGTGGAGCTTGGCACAAATCTGGAGACCGATAGATCCGTTCCGCGTCCGTATCATCAGAATTTCATCAACGCCACGGTGGATCTTGCGAAGGCGAAAGGCAATGCTCCGACTCGCGACGAAATCCTATCGCTCGTGGTTGACCGTCACAGCTCAGGAGAGCTTCCAAACACCCTCGACAAAAGGAGCCAGCAGTTGCGCAATAGCCCGTACAGTTTCTTTCAGAAACACTTTGACCCGGCGAGAGAAACTTCCATCTATAAGGAAAAGACGCTGAGATATTTCCTGCACGCGACTCCCGATCGCGAGAAGGAGTTCTTGAGTCGACTTGGCGTGAAACGCAAGAACGTCTAGTAATACACGAACCGTAAGCGATGTACACAAAACCGATACAATGCTGTTGGAATCCGCGAAGAGGCTATAACGTACGGCTGACTCGGTGCCATTCATGCACACTAAGTTACTCCCGCATGCAAACCAAGTTGCAAGTGTTCACTCGTTGAGCATGCTCGTAACCCGCTACTATCTTTACGGCAGTTGGGTCGATGCCAATTGCTCTCTGTGGAACAGGCGAGTCAAGCTGGTCTCATGGCCAACATTGGCGCGGATGCGGTAAAGAGGAACACCACCTTTCGTTTGCCTATTCCGTGTTTTCTGGAGTAGAAGACAACGATGGAAGCACAACAGGGCCAGCCCGTGAGCGACCAGTACATCGAACATCGCGTGACGAAAGCGTCACCGTTGCCGTCGCTGCTCCATTACGTGCGCGAGGCATCAGCGTTACGACTCCCGCGGAAGCTGATTGGATTGGGGCATCCGACGTGCAGTAACTCGGATTCGCAACTTCTGAAGGGCGCGTTCTGATCACTCACGACGATGACTTTCTTCGACTGCATCATCCGGGAGCAGACCACGCAGGCGTTGGTTACCGCCACCCGACCAAGTATTCGCTGAGTGACTTGCTGCAGGTTCTTATCCTCCTGCATGGTTGTTTCGATGCGGAAGAAATAATCGATCGGGTCGAATACCTCTAGCAACTGCGATTCAACCGCGCCGCGGCGAGATCCATAGGAACGGCTTCCCGGCTTCGTCGAGCCGCAGTTCGCTTTTCAACTTTGCTTGAAACAATACTTGATTGAGTACACGAAGATACTGCACTCGCTTCTTCGGAAACGACACGTTTACTTTGGTCACATCAATCTGCTCGCGAGCCAACCCGTTGTGATCAAACAGAAAAGGTGTTTTGACTAGATTCTGGATGGCTTCGATCGCTTCCGACAGCGCGGTTTCCTGAATGCCGACCGTGAGGTACTCGTACAGCTTGGGGGCAGCTCGCCTTGGTTCTGCTTGCGGCGGCCAACCAACCGGCCAAGACTCCTCGACTTCGCGGACGTCGGAGATCACCAATCGGACCTTCCCGCCGCGTGGTTTCTCCGGCGACAAAACAAGACCGAGTGGCCGAAGTGTGGCGGCGAGCGCGGTTCCGGCGCTCAGGCCGTTGAGTTCGTCGAGAACCGTTTCGTTTTGTGCAAACGCTCGTCGCGCAGTGGCGGTGACCGATGTCTCCATCGGCAAGCTCTTCACAATCTTTCGAGCAATGTCGCCAGCGCGAATTCCCTTCGTATTAAAGTCGATCGGCGTCGAGAGTTGCTTGTCGAACTCGACGATTTCGTCGCTCGTCAAACCAAACGCTGCCTTGGTCTTGTTGAGTCCGTCGATTCCATCGTCTTGAAGCTTCTCGATCCACTTGGCGATACCAGCCCGATCATTCAGGCTAAACTTGCCGTAGGGCAGTGCGAGCTGGTTGTTTGCCATGAGAATGCCAACGACGTGATACGATGGCGATGCTTCCGTACCGCGGTTGACGACCTTGGTCTCGTCCCCCGGACGACCACTCCGAATCCGCAATCCCGACTGATCAAGATCCTTCATCGCGTCGATCCACCGCTGGGATCCAGTCACGGAAAAGCCGGAATCGGTGACGAGTTCGAACGAGACAGGAGGTGCGGCGGCCCCCGGCACCGTTACGCATAAGGCAAGCAAGAAGAGTATCGCTGTAGCAACACTTCGCATGTGCGGTCGACCTTACTCCGGGGATTCGTTCTCTACAGTTTGAGTATAGCATTCGATGCGATCGCGACATTGATAACGACTGAATTCAATTGCATCGGCGACCGAAATCCCAAGAACCGACAGGGTTTCCAGCCGTGACGGCCTTCGCCGCAACTGCTTCGACGCGGCACTCATGGCCCTGCCGCCATTATTATTTTCCGGGAAATCTGAAATTTTGCCGGATTTCCGACCCGGTTTTGACTCCGTTTTTCAATAGATATCTAATAGGGGGCGGGTGTTTTTTCGAGAGAATCAATCCGGGAGCTGCCACATGCGTCGCAACAAGACTTGGGATCGGATCGTGAAACGAATCACTGCTTCTTGCCGGGGGGGGGGGCGAAGAAGTATGATCGGCGGCGATTGTTCTTCGAGTCGTTAGAGGGGCGGCAGT
>JACKQG010000026.1_pt1 | contig 178773 bp, 98 predicted proteins | sample 8237621 | NCBI WGS metagenome assembly JACKQG01 (sample SAMN15677084, study PRJNA649215) | marine metagenome | biome: marine; feature: Black Sea; material: saline water; isolation source: suspended particulate matter (SPM) from the Black Sea western gyre | collected 2013-06-09/2013-06-10...
TTCAGTGAATGGCAGAGACCTTCGATGTGATTGCTGGCGGCGGGGGTGGCAGCGGATTAGCCGCCGCGTACTCGGCCGCTGAACGTGGTGGAAGTGTGCTCGTCCTGGAGAAATTGCCGCAACCAGGCGGTACGACAGGGATCGCTGTCGGTTCGTTTACCGCAGCTGCAACGAGCCTCCAACGCAAAGCTGGTATCGACGATAGCCCCGAGCAGCACATCGAAGACGCTAGCAACTTCCCTCCCGATGAGATCGAGGCTCGCAACGCCGAAGCGATGCGAGCCTTTTTCATGCGCGAAGCCGCAACAACATTCGAGTGGCTGCGAGGGCTCGGCCTTTCATTCGTTGGGCCGAGCCCCGAGCCGCCGAACCGCCAGCCGCGCATGCACAACGTTGTGCCAGGAGCCAAGGCATATATCGCCGCGTTGCAAATTGGCTTGCGGCGCAAGGGCGCGGTTTTGCTCTCGAATGCATCGGTTGAACAGCTCCTGCGCGATGGCGAGCGCGTCGTTGGAGTCGAGGCAGTTGTTGACGGAACGACTCGCGAGTTTCGCGCATCTCGCGGTGTCATCCTGGCGGCGGGCGACTACGCCAACAACACGCAGATGATCGCTGAGCACAAAGGCGAGCGATATCGAGACATTGAAGGCATTAATCCATTCGCGACGGGAGATGGGCACGAACTCGCCAAACGTGCTGGGGCAAAACTCGTCAACATGGATGTGACCTACGGCCCGGAACTGCGGTTCGTTCCGTCAAGTAAGCGGCCGTTCCAGCAGTGGTTGCCAACCAGTGGAATCGCGGGTCGTGTGCTGGGCGAAGTTGCGACTCGCCTGCCGAACTGGGTAATGCGTTCGATGATCAAGCGATTGCTGGTTACCTGGCAACATCCCGAGAACGCATTGTTTGACGACGGAGCGATCCTTCTGAATCGCAATGGTCAACGATTTGTCGAAGAGACAGAGTATCCTGATCGCGAGATCGCACTCGCCGCCCAACCAGGAAAGATTGCCTACATACTGCTCAACAGTCGGCTCATCGAACGGTATTCCAAGTGGCCGCACTTTATCTCCACGGCACCGGACATTGCCTACGCATACGTCGCGGACTATGCGAGGTTACGACCTGACGTCACCCATCACGGCAAGAGCCTCGCCGAAGTTGCGAGCCGGGTTGGTCTTGATCCCGAATCTGTGCAGCGCTCGATGCACGAATACAACTCGGCTTTGCCTGAATGTGACAAGGACGTGATGGCTCTGGAGTCCGGACCGTGGGCCTTGCTGGGTCCAGTCAAAGCCTACTTCACGACAACAGAAGGAGGTGCCGTTGTCAATGAACAGATGCAAGTCATCGAGGAGAACGGAAACACGATTCCAGGTCTATACGCCGTCGGGCAGAACGGACTCTCTGGAATGATTCTCTGGAGCCATGGCCTTCACATCGCCTGGGCGATGACAAGCGGGCGCTTAGCTGGCGTGGCGGTGATGGAAGAGCACTCGTAGGTCGATCTACGTCACTTGTTCGCCGGTCGCGACGTCGATGATGTTCTCGAACGCGTGTACCGGCAGCACCATGATCTTGCCGTCGCCCATTCGGCCGGTGCGTGCGACTTCGACCATCATTCGCAAGATCTCGTCGACGCGAGCGTCGTCCACCCAAACTGCGATCTCAACCTTCGGAAGGAACGCCATCGAGTACTCGCTGTCGCCGTACTCGTCGAGATAGCTCTTCTGCCGTCCGTAGCCTTTGACCTCGCGAACCGTGAGAGCTTCCAGCGGGGCTCGTTTCAGGCGATCGAGTACCTTCTCGGCGAGAAATGGTTTGACGACGGCTACGATTTCTTTCACGAAGCACTTAGCTAAAGAAGTTATCGCCAAACAGGTTCACGTCGGGACCGCTTTCAACCTCGATGTCGCCGTTGATCTGCGTCATACAGGCCAATCGCATATTGTCTTCATGGCCGATAAACGCAAGGCATGGAATCGGATCGGGCGGAAGCCCGGGCGTCTTGAAGCGAAGCAACTCTCGCTTCGTAAGCTGGTTGGTATTATTAATGCCGCTGGTGATCAGAACGCGGCACGTACCACACATGCCAAAGCCCTTACAGTTGGCGAATTTATTAACGTTCGCTCCGATGCCATTGACGCCGCAATTCAGGTTGATTCCAGCCTTGACGGCTTCTTCGCGGAGATAGGACCCGGCTGGAACCTCGATTTCTTTGTTCTCTTTCGTGAACTTGACGATTGGCATGGTTCAATTCTGCTGTCAAAAGGGGCCTAAATCAATGCAAACGTCCGGCTTGGGGAAGGGCATCCGTTGCCGAAAAACCCGGGGCCGAGCAACACAGAAATCTACCGCGCGGATCGCCCTGCGCGAAGTGACTTAAAAGCAATGTTTTTTCGGTTCCCGCAGGCGATCGGCAGCGTTTTCAAGTTCGTATTGGCACATTTGGGGGCTTCTGATACCGTACCCAGCCTTCGGCAAGGAAGTCGAAGTTGGCCCACGCAGTTGGTTCACGGGTGGCAGTGCCGCCGGGCACTGCGAGCTAAGTCTCGCTGCCTAGAACTCGCTTCGTTTGGTCGTAGGAATTGCGACGAAAAGACAGCATGTGACGCAACTAACGAAATTTCGCGCGGAGAAATCGTGGCTACATCACGGAGGAGTCGGGAGATGAGCACCGAGGGGAAACAGGACGTTTGTGTCCACATCCGCTGGATGATTCGACGCGATATGCCTGAAGTGCTCGACATCGAAGGCCAAGGCTTCGAGTTCCCTTGGTCCGAGGAAGACTTCATCCGCTGCCTACGGCAAAGAAACTGCATCGGCATGGTCGCCGAGTTCGAAGAGCAAGTCGTCGGCTTCATGATCTACGAATTGCACAAGACGCGGCTTCACGTCCTGAACTTCGCAGTTAATCCAAACTTCCGTCGTCGGGCTGTCGGACAAGCGATGATGGGCAAGTTGGTCAGTAAGTTGTCGCATCAGCGAAGAAACCGCATCCTGCTCGAAGTTCGCGAGACAAACCTCGCCGCTCAGCTATTCTTCCGAAACATCGGCTTCCGAGCCGTCTCGGTGCTACGAGATTTTTACGACGACACGACGGAAGACGCCTACTTGATGCAATACACGTATCAGCCAGTGGAAGCGGAAGACACCATGCCGGTGAATCGAATTACGCGGTTGGCGGGTTAGTGCATTGTCACAGCTTAGATTTAGGGTAGCTGAAGTCGTGAGACTTCAGATGGAGCGAGGAAAACCGAAGTCTCACGACTCCGGCTACTCTTTACAATCAGGCAACGCTATAAACAAGATCCCCGAGCGTAGAATCTTCGATGCCGCACGAGACGCTTGCGATTCTGTTCTTCGTGGCATGTCTCGCTGCACCATTCATTTGGGCAAGCATTGCGCTCTCGCGTAGCCAGCTCACGCTTCCTCAGGGAATCCTCTGGTTCGCTGCTCTTCTGTTCGTTCGCCTTCTCTGGCGAGCGCAACTCCCACGGAAGATGCCTGCCGGTTCCGAAAAGGGCGCTGTTGTCATCTGCAATCATCGAAGCAGCATCGACCCGTTCTTCCTGCAAGTCTGTTTCGATCGGCCAATGCATTGGATGGTTGCACGCGAATACTGCGAGCATCCGGCGTTCCGTTGGTTCCTGCGAACTTGCGAGGTCATTCCGGTCAGTCGTAGCGGCAGCGATATGGCGGCAACACGAGCTGCCATTCGCTACGCAGAGCGTGGCGACTTGATTAGCATGTTCCCGGAAGGTCGGATCAACATGACGGAGCAGTTGATGCTGCCGGTTCGCCCCGGCGCGATCATGGTGGCGATGCGCGCTCGCGCGCCGTTGCTCCCGTGTTATATCGCGGGAGCACCGTTTGGTGGAACTCCATCAAGTCCGTTCTTCATGCCAGCACGGGTTCGGATGCAATTCGGTGAAGTGATCGACCTATCGCCTTATTACGACCGCGAGCAGAACGATGCGTTAGTCAAAGAGCTAATGACGCGCGTCGTGAAGGAGATCGCTCGACTTGCCGGACAGGACAACTTCGAGCCTGCTTTTGCAGGTCGAAGATGGAAGCCAACCGACGCTGAAGTGCAAGCGGACCTCGATGCTCGCGATCGCCGCGGGCGAGGTGCCGTTTAAGGCGAGCCAGCGGCAAGCAAGTTGTAGCCAACGCTCCTCTCATGCTCGCCGCTGGCTCGCGTTAAACAGCTGCTTCATACGCACCATCGTAGCGCGCAGTTCTCTTCGCGCAACGGCGTTTGTCTTCCCCTTCGCAAAGACCGTGACGATCGGTTCGCCTTCGTTAATGCTCGTCCCGGCTACTGGAATATCCGCAATCGTTGGATCGCAGTCTTCGCATCCGCTCGACGTGAGCGAGTGCTCTAGTCGCTCATCAATGACTATCGAGTGATTCGCATAAACGACTCCTTTCGCGTGTCGTTCGGCACTAACTTCTGCATTGTCGTAGCGCACCAGTGGCGGAAGTTCTCCGCTTTGACACGCCGCGACATGCCACGGGATCGTCGCAATCTCTAACGCTCGCTCAAGAATCTCCACGGATGCCGTATACCGAGGATTCACTTCAACCGGCCATACTCCCGCCTCGTTGATAATCGCATCGACACCGAACAGCCCCTTCAATCGAAAATGCTGAGCCAGAAAATCACCGAGGTGTATGAGCTGTTCTCTGTGTTCTGTTGAAACTTCGATCGGGCCAATCGAGCCAACGTACTGATATGGTCGTGCACCTCCCCAGTCACGACCAAGAAGTTGCTCGGCTGCGCCAACGAGAACGGCACCGTCGCTTCCTCCGATGAAGGTCGCTCCGATCGATTGGCCAGAAATGAACTGTTGCACATAGGTCAAGTTCTCTCGATCGAGATCGTGCATCCTCGCGAGATCAAGTCGTTCGACTTCATACCCGCCCGCAGAACGAAGTGGCTTGCGAAGCCAACGGCCCGAAGATGGTAGATCGTTTGTGTGGCGAACGTCCGGCCGCAGCAGTCCGACCTCAGACAAAGCATTCGCGAGCCGCAACGGATTACGTACTTCTTGAAGAACTTCAGTTCCGTTACCAAGCAATCGGCAGTTAGCCGAGATTTGCTCGACGAGGTCAGGGTAATTCTCCAGAGGCCCAACAAACATCCAACTCGTCGCCTCCGAACTGGCGATCAACGCAGGCAACTGATGCAGCTCGTCAAAACGCTGGAAACTACGGCAAATCTTACATAGATCCAGGTCGGCAAAACGATCGATGGCGCTCGGTTCGAAACCGGCTCGCTGGACGGACATTGCGGCCGCGCGAACGCTACCACCAACGATCAGCAGTCGCTCGGTCATGGCCAGATTGCCCTCGTCGAGCGGGGAGTTGCAATCAACAGGCGGTCTGGTAAGTTCATTGGTTCTCGACGTTTGTAAACAGTAACTATCAGAGATTCTATCAGCTACACGGAGATTAATTCATGTCGATGTACATTGGCGAAGCACTGGCCGGGGACGGAAATGAGATTGCTCATATTGACTTGCTGATCGGCAGCAAAGATGGCCCTGTCGGCGTTGCGTTTGCGAACGCATTAGCGCGTCAGAGTGAAGGTCACTCGAATTTATTGGCCGTGCTCGCACCGAACCTCGCCGTAAAGCCCTCGACCGTGATGATTACGAAAGTCACGATCAAAGGCGCGACGCAAGCCGTTCAGATGTTCGGTCCAGCACAAGCTGCCGTCGCCAAGGCAGTTGCCGACGCGGTTGGCGAAGGTATCCTGCCAAAGGATCAATGCGAAGACCTCGTTATCGTCTGCGGTGTGTTCATTCATTGGCAAGCCGAGGACAACAAGAAAATCTACGATTACAACTACGAAGCGACCAAGCAAGCTATCGCAAGCGCGATGGCTGGCCAGCCAACGGCCGACGAGATGCTCGCTGGCAAAGATTCGGATCATCCGTTTAAGGGATTCTAGGAGTTTCGTAGCAGAAGTCGTGCGACTTCTGGTGCCCCGGAAGTCTCACGACTTTCGCTACGATCAAATATTCGAGCCGCCAATCGCCCATCGCCTGTGCATGCCACGGCGATGGGCGTTTCTTTGTAGGTGAGACATGACTAAGCCAAAGATTCTCGTCCAGCTAGACGGAGACGAGCACGCGAGTGTCTTCGATGCCGTTGTCGCCGTCGACTCGGCAATCGACCATCTGTTTCAGTACCATTCGGTGAAGGTGGAGCAGATCCGTGATCTTGTTCACGGAGCGATGTTCACTCGCGGACCGCAGGACTTGCACAACACCGCAATTTTCATCGGCGGGGCGAATGTCGCGCACGGCGAAAGTTTGTTACTAGCGGCGACGAAGTGTTTCTTTGGGCCGATGCGAGTGTCCGTGATGCTCGACGCCAACGGAGCGAACACGACAGCTGCAGCCGCTGTCCTAGCAGCGGCTCGTCACGTCGACCTTTCACGCTCCGAAGCCCTCGTCCTCGCCGCAACTGGTCCTGTTGGCCAACGAGCCGTGCGACTGCTGGCTCGTGCCGGATGCAGGGTTCGAGTTGCTTCTCGGAGCGGCGAACGTGCAGCGGCAACTTGTGAGCAGGTGCAAGGAGGTGTTGACGGTGCCTCTCTCACTCCCCTGGCGACAAGCAACCCGGACGAGACGGCAGCGGCAATTGAAGGCGCCAATATCGTTATTGCAGCGGGCGCGGCGGGCATCGAACTCCTGTCGACGGAAACGCGATCTGCATGTGCATCGTTACAGGTCGCGGTCGACCTGAATGCGGTCCCGCCGCTTGGCATCGGCGGCGTTGAAGTCATGGACAAAGCGGTCGAACGCAATGGCGTGGTTTGCTACGGAGCAATCGGCGTGGGCGGGACCAAGATGAAGATCCATAAAGCGGCCATTAAGAAGCTGTTCTCAGCGAACGACTTGGTCCTTGATGCGGACGAGATCTACGAAATCGGGCGCGAGCTGGAACTTGCGTCATAGTTACGAACCGCCTCGCATTACAAAGAACGCCAAGATTGATGTGAGTACGATCGCACAACAGACCCACACGATCATATTCTTGACGAACTTGCGAGATGCTCGCTCCCCGGCCATCAATTGACGTGATCGATAGTCCTCGGTGACAGGATCGCTGCTTTCAGATTGCGCCGACAGCGGCTCTTCTGGCTGGTTGGCGAAACTTGGCGGTAGCAAGTCTGCGGGCGAATAGCCGTGTGATCCGCTCACCGGTGCAGCAGCTGGCGGTGGCTCGACAATCGGCGGCTCGGTGGCAGCCGGTTGAGCGGAAACGGGGTCGACGGCGGGCGGTTCGCTCGTCAAGGCGACAGGCTGTCGACAATGCGGACAAGCGACTTGAAGCGAGGGAAGCGAAGTATCGACCTGAAACGGACTGCTACAGTGCGGACAACTGAACTGTGACAGTGACATCGTTTGAAGGTACTCCCTGAAAGACAACAGCTTCTATGTTAGCGCGCCACCTGGGTATCCTTCAAGCTGACAGCGCCGGGGCATGACAGCCGTGGGACTTCGCGTCACGGACAACCATCACAATCCGCACGGTTGGCAAGACGAAGCTCGACGTCCTAGTAATTGTTTGTAGCTCGCCAGCGTGCCGGGCAACGATCACCCATACTTGGTCAGCGAACTTCAAGGTGCGAGCTTGTGCCATCCTTGCAAACGGGCGCAACGTTTTAAGGCAGACAAGGAACGAGTAATGCAAGTGTATCGAACGATCGTCGTGCTAATCGGGCTATTGGCCTCTACGATGGTAACAAACGCGGAAGCAAGCCATCCGTCCTACTTGATCCTTCGCGGCCCCGTCGCCCCGAACGCACACCACACAAGCCAAGGCTACTATCCCGGCTACGGATACGCCGTTGAGCCGCGAGCCTACTCGTACGGCTGGTTTGGTGCAAAGCCGGCAAAGCAATGGACGCGACACTTCGGCTACTATCGGAACTATACCGAGTGGTCGGCACGATAGTCGAGGCAACGGACGACTCGCGATGCCTGCGTCTACCTGCCAAAGCCGAAGAAGAAGCTGAAGTTCTGAATGTCATCACCGGGCGCGTGATGGACTGGCACAGCGAGATCCAACGCCAGCGGTGCCGGTCCCATGGCGGGAATCGAGATTCTCAATCCAACACCCGGAGCAACACGATAGTTGTTGGAATTGATCTCGATGTTCTCTTCCGTCGTTCCGTAATCACAGAACACAACGCCCTTCAACATGTCGTCAGCTGTTAACGGGAACATGTATTCGACGCTGCCTAGGAATCGGAATTCACCACCGGTCACAATGCCAGTCGCGGCGTTTCTGGGTGAAGCACCTCGGAAATCAAAGCCTCGCATGGTCGAGAAGCCGCCTGAAAAGTAGTTCTCGAAGATAGGAGTTTGCGAACCCGAGAAACCGGCCTTAAAGCTGTACGCCAAAGTGTGTCGGCCAGACCCGTCAGGTCGCTCACGTGCAAGGAAGTACTGACGGTAATCGATCTCTCCTCGCGGATAATCGTAGCTTCCAAAAATCTGCTCGTAACTCATCTCTATCAGATGACCTTCGGTTGCGGCAAACGGAGTGTCTCGCGTATCGTGCGTCAAAGTCATCTTGCCGCTGTACAAGCCGTTATCTCCCACGACTTCATCAAGTTCGGGGACGATGCCCGCGACGCGAATGCCGCTGATGCCGACGTTCTCGGCTCGCACAGCGCCACTCAACGACAAGTCATGTGTCAACCGATAACCCAACGCGATTCGTCCGCCGAGTCGCTCTTCATCCCAATCGAAATACTGGCGATTGTAGAAGAAACCACTAAGGTTTAGGCTAAATGGCGTCGGCACCGAGCCGAGGTAAAGATACGGCTGGGTAAAGCTAACCAGATAGCGTTGAACTTGTGTGCCGGGTTGTGCTTCGAGACGAAACCCTTGACCGCCGCCACGCCACGCGGTGCCGTTGACCACGTCTTGGAAGCTCGTTGGTGGACGACGCCAATCGAAATTGCGCTCGTCGATCGTGATCTGACCGGTAACACCTAGGTCCGAGTTTACTCCCATACCGAACATGAACCGACCGGTTCGCGTCTCGTCAACGAAGACATCGAAGTCAACCGCCGGCGGCAAAGGAACTTGTGGTTGGATCAGCGGTGCCCCATTTCCAGGAGGCACGACACCCGGAAACTCTGGCGGTGGCTCTGGTAGAGGAGTTTGCACAAACTGAGCGACCGGAGAGCTGTTGTAGCCGGCTTGCGGCTGGTAGTTCGTCGGGGATTGATAGCCGTACGCCGGACTTTGACCACGCGTGATCGGTTGACCGGAAGCTCGCATCGGTCCTCGTAAGTGATCGGAGTTTCCTGCCGTCGGTTGATTCACCGGAGCAAACCAATCGCGAGGGCTCTGGCCGCGTATGATACGTTTGGGGCGTTGATCCTCGGCAGCCGGTGACGTTGAATCTTCTGGTGGTAACCCTACATAAAACGGCATGCCAACCGAACCGTCATCGCTTTCAGGAATGCTGATCTCTGGCTCGGACGCCAGAGCCGCATTCGACGTGAGCGCAGCGCTATGCAGCGTGTTGTGTCGCGTCGGAGTCAACGTTGCACAACCTGCTGTGCAAAGCACAATGGCGATCCAACTTGCGACGGTTGCTTTCATGAATCTCAACGAATTGCTCCTGCCAACCTACCGTAAACGCCCATATCGAGAAGGTGCGATTTGAGACGGTGCTGGATCTACGTAGACGTCAATGTCAAGCTCGCGGCGATCTGGACTTTGGCCTCGAACCGTTCCAGGCCCTTGCTGCTGCGCGATGCCGCGAGTGTCGTTCAGTTCTGGAGGTCGAATGACAACACGCGGCTCCTTGCCGCTTTGCGGGTCCGTCTCGAACAGCTGAGAGGCTTTCAACCGCCGCTCGCTCGAACGAACTTCACGAATGTCGACGATATCTCCCGGTCGGATCGACAGCCGATCGAGGATGACGCTTTCTCGGGTGTGTGGAAACTCGCCCGAGATATGAACATTGATTCGTCCGACGCGGAACTGCTCGCCTTGCGTGACGTTGTAGACCAAATCCAACTCGCCAGGATCGTCGAACGAGAATCGCGGCTCCGCCTTGACGTCGGCAAAGATGTAACCTTGTCCGCCATACACGTCTCGCAACGTGTTGACGTCTCGATTCATCTCCCCGCGATTGAAGTATTCACCCGATTGAAGGTTTAACGAAGCCTGGAGTGCTGTCGTGTCGAAAGTCGAGTTCCCAATCACCGATACGTTTCGAACGATAAACTGAGGCCCTTCGTCGATGACAAACTTAAGCGTTAGCCACTTGTTGTTGTCGTCAAACTCCATTTCGCGGCTAATTCTGGCTTTGAAGAAACCAAAGGTTCGGTAATAGTCGGTGAGCTTCTCAACGTCCGCTTCGATCTTTGACCGCTCGACTTTGCCGCGAAGAAAGTAGTAGAAGTAACCGGGCTTCGATTGGATCTGAGTTTCCAATCGCTTGGCCGAGACAAACGTGTTTCCCACGAATTTGACTTTCGCGATGCGCTGGAGCGGTCCTTCGGCAACCGCAAATACAGCCGATCGATGTTCAGGTTTGTCGCCTTCGAGAATCCCGATTTCCACTTTCGGGAAACCCTTCGATCGATAGTAGTCTTCGACCTTGCGCCGAGCCTCTTCAATTGCATAGAAATTCAATGAGTCGCCGACTGTGAGCCCGCACTGCTTGCCTAACGTCCGGTCGGTGATCCCGCGATTCCCGCGAAACTCGATCGTTCGGATCGTCGGTCTCTCGAACACTTCGAATGTAACGACCATACCCGCGGCCGCTTGTTGCGTGTAAATCCGAACCTCTCGAAACAATCCCGACGATGTTAACCGGCGTTTGTCCGCTTGAAGCGTCTCGGCATCGAACTGTCGGTCTTTTCGCGTATGCAGGTACGAGAGAATCGTATCTGGCTTGACGGTTTCATTTCCCGTGATTCGCACTGCCGCGATGAGCGGTGTTTGAGGAGCCGGTAGTTGTTCTGGAGCAGCTGATAATGGTGGAGCGTATGGTTGCTGTGCTACCAGAGTGGAAATGCCGAAGATGAACGTGCAGAACGCCGCAACGACCAACGACAGCACAACGCGCTCGACGAGCCACGAAGTCCGAGTACGACTAAGCATTCGCTTAGATCCGATCGTTCTAGATGAGATGAAAGACAAGTTGCGCCCGATGCAGTTTCGATCGTCCCCGCACGAGCTTGGAAAAGGGCTGGCGCGGCGCGTAACCTGACCAGCGGGCGGTAGAAATACAAGAAGTCGCGAGCGGCGACAAGGCGAATTCGACGTACCGACGACGTTTGCATGCACTGTAGATCTCCCTATCTAAGCGTGAGCAATGGCGGTCTTTGTTGCCCATATCTTGAAGAGAACATGGACGCCCCAACCCCGATTCGATCTGTACGGGTGGTGCCTTAAAAGGTTCATTTTGTCGAGACGCTTTCCTCATGGCACCTAGGCGGCTGATGCCTCTCGACTAGACTCTTACATACCCTCCGCTTCTCGACTCTGCACCGCTAGCACTCAACTTATGGCCCGTCCGACAAGCCGACAGCGATTCTCAGAATATCGCGAGCGAGTCAATTCAAAAGGGGATCGTCTGAGTCACGGACGTGAACGAGACACAGCGAAACAACGATCTCGATCGTTCGTCGAGTTGTTCCGCGAGTTGCTCAGCCTGCTCCGCGGTCATCGGCGTTCGATGGTAGTTGCCCTGACGACGCTTACGATCGCAACACTCATCAAGTTGATTCCGCCAGTCTCCATCAAACTGGCGATCGACTATGTCCTCCCAGATAAACCGCTGCCCGTTGAGTGGTCTGAGCAATACAACTTGCCAACCGATCGCGTCCAACTGCTCTTTCTGATCGGCGGACTGGTAATCGCAACCTCGCTCGTTGCTTCGATCATTCACCTCTGGGGACGCTGGAACGCCACGAAGACGGTGAATCATGTTCAAGTCAAATTGCGAAAGCAAGCGTTTGAGCATGGCATGCACTTGCCGCTTCATCGCGTGTACGAGTTGAAATCAGGTGGTGCGGCGAGCGTGCTGCGAGAAGACGCCGGTGGAGCTGGCGAGTTGATCTTCAGCTTGATCTACAACCCTTGGCGGGCGGTTGTTCAATTCATCGGCAGTCTCACTATTCTAACGTACGTCGATTGGCGAATGATGACGGGCGGCTTGCTCGCATTGCCGATCGTCTACTTCACGCATCGCACCTGGATTCGCCGCATTCGACCACTGTGGCGCGATGTTCGGTCGCAACGCCAGGAGATTGACGGCTATACAACAGAGGCCTTTGGCGGCATGCGAATCGTGCGCGCATTCTCACGAGAGCGAACGGAAGCCGGGCGATTCGTGCATGGCAACGACTTGCTGGTTCGCAAACAATTATTTGCTTGGTGGTGGACTCGCACAGTTGACTTTGTCTGGGACACAATCATTCCGCTCTCTTCGACGCTGCTGTTGATGTACGGCGGTTATCGAATCCTGGAACGCACGATGACGTTGGGCGATCTCACGATGTTCCTGATCTTTCTCGCCATGCTTTTAGAGCCACTCGCCGCGTTGGTCAGTAGCGCCGCGTCGTTTCAGAATAACTTGGCTGGCTTCGAGCGGATTTTAGATATGCTTGATGAACCGACCGAAATGCAAGCGTCCGCGGATGCGATCAGTCTTGTTCCTGACAATGTCGCCGGCGGGCTGAGCTTCCGAGATGTTAGCTTTCATTACCCAAACACAGAACGGCTCGTGCTGTCTGGCATGAACCTCGACGTTCGCGGCGGAGAAACGATCGCCCTCGTGGGCCGAAGCGGTACGGGTAAGACAACTTTCTGTAACTTGGTGGCTAGATTCTACGACCCAACGTCCGGACAGATCCAACTTGATGGCCGAGACCTCCGTGATATTCGAGTCGATAGCTACCGGCGCTTATTCGGAATTGTCGAGCAGGACATCTTTCTCTTCGATGGAACGATCGCGGACAACATCGCCTATGGACGGCGAGGTGCCTCTCACGCAGATGTCGGCGCTGCAGCTCAAGCGGCAAATGCACACGAGTTCATTGCTCAACTTGAAGATGGCTACGAAACGATCATCGGTGAGCGTGGTGTCAAGTTAAGCGGAGGTCAGCGCCAACGCCTTGCGATCGCTCGAGCGTTGTTAGCTGACCCGAAAGTCTTGATCCTCGACGAGGCAACCTCGCACTTGGACAGTGAAAGCGAGCGATTGATTCAAAATAGCCTTGAGCACTTGATGAAGGGCCGCACTTGCTTCATGATCGCACATCGAATGAGTACCGTCGCGTTAGCGGATCGCATCGTCGTACTTGCCGAGGGCCATATCACCGAGGTCGGGACTCGTAACGAATTAATGGCCGCGGATGGCGAGTTTCGTCGCATGGTAGAAATGCAACTGGATGTTGGACTAACAAACGAGAATATTAGAGAGGCACGGCCATGAACGAATCAAAGAGCAAATTGGCTTTAGTCACCGGTGGCGGGACCGGCGTTGGCCGAGCGACGACGTTGCAGCTTGCCAAACGAGGCTTCGACGTCGCAATCAATTACTCTCGATCTAAAGACGACGCCGAGCAGACGGTGCAAAAAGTACAAGAGCTCGGACAAAAGGCCGTTGCCATTCAATGCGATGTGGCCAACGACGAGCAAGCTGTTTCGATGATTGGCGCACTGAAAGGTGAATTCGGTCGGCTAGACGTCGTGGTAAACAATGCCGGCATGACTTACTTTGTCCAACACGACGATCTCGATGCCATGAGTGAAGGCAAATGGGATCGCATTTTGGCTGTCAACTTGAAGGGGGCCTTCTTCGTCAGTCGCGCCGCGATTCCGTTGATTAATGAGAGTGGAGGAGGCGCGATTGTAAACGTCGCGTCGGTCGCCGGTGTCGCGGGTGCAGGCAGCTCGATCGCCTACGCGGCGTCAAAGGGCGGCATGATCACCATGACGAAATCGCTCGCCAAAGCTTTCGCGCCGAAGATTCGCGTAAACGCCGTCTGCCCGGGCGTGATCATCTCACGCTGGCTCGGAGATCATCAAGACATGGTCGACAAAGCGATCGAAATCACTCCGCTAGAACGAGCATCGACACCAGACGATATCGCAGATGTCATCACCTTTCTAGCCTGTGACACCAGCATGATGACTGGTCAAGCGCTTGTGGTCGATGGCGGGCGGACGATGTAGAGAGTAGCCATCACGCTCCGAGTGATAAGCCCTCTTCGAGCGAATTGTCAATCGCATATGATGCCCGTCAACTCCAACGCATGGCAACGACAACGCATGGCCAGGGGCTCATCACTCGGAGCGTGATGGCTACTCTTGGCAGGTCACGCGCCGATCCACAACTTTCAATCGGCCTTCCGCATACAGCCGAATCGCATCCGGATATGCTTCGCATTCCTGCTCGAAGACGCGTTGCTGTAGCGACTCCGCCGTGTCGTTATCGCGCACTTCGACAACACGTTGCAGGATGATCGGACCGTGGTCGTACTCGTTGTCGACAAAGTGAACAGTACACCCGCTGATCTTCGCGCCGTAACTCAGCACAGATTGATGAACGTGCAAACCATAGAACCCTTTGCCGCAAAAGGCTGGTATCAATCCCGGATGGATGTTTACAACACGATTCTCGAAATCCGTCGGAATCGGCACGAACTTTAGAAATCCGCCCATCACAACCAGCTCAATGCCGCTCTCTCGCATTGCGGCAAAGATCGCGTCGCCGAATGCCTCGGTCGACTCGTAGTCACGTTCTCGCACAACGGTTGTCCGAATCCCGGCATCTTGCGCGTAGGTCAACCCTTTGGATTTCGCGCTGCTGGCTACCACCAACTTAATGTCGACCGGTAAATCACCAGCATCGATCTTAGTCAACAAGTTCTTCAGTGTTGTTCCACCGCCGGAGATGAGGACGGCAACGGGGAGAGGCAAATTCATCTAAACGGCTTCTCCTGGCATCGTCTCGTCAGGGAACGCTTCTTTCCACACTTGTTTTAGCTCAGCGCCAACGTTCACTTTCGTAGACTCAGACTTAAGTGCCGAGAAGTCTAGCGTGTTACGATTGGCACGCAACAAAGCCGCAGCGTCCGCGAGATCAATAATTCGACCAGCAACTAGTTTGAACACGATCAAGTCTTCGCAGGCCAAGACAAAGGCGTTGGTCTCCCAATCGGGAAACGCCGTAGTTACCCGGCGCGCCAACGCCTCTTGTTGGAAGGGCTGCTCAGCAAAAAGAAAGTCAACTTGAATGTCAAAGTCGGTTTCGCCAGGCTGATAGAGGAATTGCGCAAATCGTTGGTTACCGACGGTGATTGTCGGTGGGTATCGCTTCGGTCGCAGGCCGGCGTCTTGAAACGCTACCAACATCGCATCGATGTTGCGGTCCCATAAAATTCCTTCTCTATTAAGCAGTTCCGAGACATGCCGCAGCGTGCTTAACAACAATCTAGCAACCATGAGCCTCCCCAAACCGCCTTGCCATCCTTAGCAGTTTCTGGTCTTGTTCTTCCATAAATCGAGCGTAGGACTCGCGTGCGGCGGACAACGGATCTTGCTCGGCCTCGGGGCGAAGCTTCAGACCGGCCAGAAACAATTCGTCACCGAACTCCATGAGATCGATCCACGCCTCAATGCGCTGCTCCGACGTTAGATTTGGGTGCAACGGCGGACCAATGTCGGGATGTGGCAAAAGCTGACCCATGACTTAGCTCGCAGTGGACGGATGTTTCAGAATCGGGGAGGTGCAATCTCTGGTCGATTCTAGGTTACGCCATTCGGAATGCACACCTACTTAACGCGAACGTAGATCTTTACTGTTACGCCAGCCACCTCACACTCTACCGGCTCGACGCCTTTCAATGCTTCGAACAAGATGCTGTCAGCCAAAGTTTCGCCTTTGATGTAGTCGGCATTCTCTTCGATCGCTTTGCGGAGTTCATCGGAGTCCGTGACGATGCCGACTTCGATACGATCCGTGAATTCGCAGTCAAGCTGCTTGCGGCGGTCTTGGATTTGGCGGTTGATGTCGCGGGCGTAACCTTCACGGATCAGTTCGTCGGTTAGCTCCGTCGAGAGAACGACCACGGTCGTTGGGCCTTGGGCCGCCGCCCATCCTTCCTTTGCCTGCAGCCGAACTTGCAGGTCTTCGTTGTCGAACTCGATGCTTTGGCCATCGATCTCCAAGACGACTTTGCCGTTCGTATTGAGCTGCTTGAGCAACTCGCCGCCATCGGCAGCAGTGAGCGCCTTCTTGACGGCTGGCATCAGCTTACCGACGCGCGGGCCGACTCGTTTGAAGTTCGGCTGCACGAGGTAATCGATGTAAGTCTCAGCGTCCTTCGTGTATTCGATCTTCTTGACGTTCAGTTCGTCGCACAGCAGCTCTTCATGTTCTTCGAGCCACTTTTGATGAGTTGTCTCGGCCAGGATGACCTCGACTTTGGCGAGCGGCTGTCGGACCTTGAGCTTCGCGTTCATCCGAGCGCTGCGTCCCAGCGATGCAATCTCGCGCAACAACCGCATGCGCTCCGAGAGTGTTTCGTCAATCGCCTTTGGGTCAGCTTCCGGGTAGTCGCACAGATGGACGCTTTCTAGCGTGCTATCTCCGAAGACGCCGGCCAAATTTTGCCACAGCGTTTCGGAAATAAACGGTACGAACGGAGCGACCAACTTGCTTGTGGTGAGCAGGCACTCGTACAGCGTCCAGTAGGCGTCGAGCTTCTCTGGTGACGCTTTGTCGTTTGCCCAGAAGCGATCTCGCGAGCGGCGTACGTACCAGTTGCTCAAGCCGTCGACGAACTCGTTAACCTTTTGGCAGGCACCATAGTTGTCATACGCGTCCATTCGTTCAATGACCGCAGCGATCGTGCGATTCAGTTCGCTGAGCACCCAACGGTCGAGTTCGCCGCGTTCGCGCGGAGGTCTATGGCCATTCGAGCCGTCGAAATCAGCGGGCCCAAGCTGAGCGTTCGCTTCGCGGAATGAAGCGGCAACATTGGGTTCGAAGCCATCGATGTTGCCATAGATGACGAAGAAGCTGTAGACATTCCAGAGCCGGAGCAGGAACTCGGGGATGCTGTCCTTGATTGCCGGTTCGCTGTAGCGGATCGATGTCCACGGGGATTGGTTCGCGAAGAAGTACCAACGAAGCGCGTCGCAGCCGTACTTGTCGAAGATCTCGTTGGGCTCGCGGTAATTCCGCTTGCTCTTCGACATCTTCTGACCATCTTCGCCGAGCATAAGCCCTAGGACGATGCAATTGCGATAAGGATGCGGAAACGCGACGCCGTCTTCTTTCTCTGACTCCTGACTTCTGACCTCTGACTTCTCGTCTCCAAACAGCAACGTACTAATCGCCAGCTGACTATAAAACCACCCTCGCGTCTGATCCAGCGCTTCGCTGATAAAGTCTGCCGGGAACTGCGACTCGAATTCTTCACGTCCTTGGTGCGGATAGCCCCATTGCGCGAACGGCATCGCGCCGGAGTCGTACCAACAATCGATCACTTCGGTAACGCGAATCATCCGACCGCCGGTCTCGAAAGGCGAATCGTAGGTGATGGCGTCGATGTAGGGTTTGTGAACGCGTAAATCATCGGGCAATTCGGGATTCAGCTTCTTGGCTTCAGCCCAGACTTCGGTCCCCTGCACACCTGGCTTCTCAAGCAACTCCTCGTACTGCGCAACGGCCTCCTTCTGGCCGGTCTTGTCGCAGACCCAGATCGGTAGCGGCGTTCCCCAATACCGCTCGCGCGACAAGGCCCAGTCGACGTTGGCTTCGAGAAAATTGCCGAAGCGGCCGTCTTTGATGTGCTCGGGCAGCCAGTTGATCTTGCTGTTGTTCTCCAGCATCCGGTCTTTGAACTGCGTCGTGCGGATGAACCAGCTACGACGCGGGTACTGGATCAGCGGATCTTCGTCCGCTCGCCAACAGAACGGGTAATCGTGCAGATACTGCTCTTGGTGATATAGCGCGCCACGAGATTTTAGGTCTCGAATGATGTCGCGATCGCAGTCCTTAACCCACCGACCAACGCAATAGTCGGGTGCTTCTCTTGTGAAGCAACCGTTCGGCGCAACGCAATGCATGAGTTCAGGCTGCTTGTCAATGTGAAACAAAACACGCTCATCGGATAACACTTCGTAGTCAACTTCTCCGAACGCGGGAGCCTGATGTACGACACCTGTTCCGGTTTCAACGGTCACAAAGTCTGCTCCGACAACCCTCCATGCCAGATAATCACTTGTCTTTTCAACTAGCTTCTCAGCAACTTCAGCACTGAGATTTAGTTTCTTATAGTGGCGACGCCGCGCGTCTTTTCCAGCCACAGTGATACCTGGCCCCGCATGGCCCGGCACTTGAATTGTGTAAGTATCCTCTTCTGGAAGCGCGCCTTGCTCGTCAGCATGCGCAGAATAAAAGCAATCGAACGGCGGTAAGTATCTCATTCCGATGAGTTCTTCACCACTTATTACTTCCTCCACATGAAGATCTCGCTTGACCTTTGCCGAGACTTGCTCAACTAACGACTCCGCCAGAATTAGCTTTTGGTCCTCTTCGGTGTCGCGAACTACCGCATACTTAACGTGTGGATGTACTGCGGCGAATTGATTACTCGGCAAGGTCCAAGGTGTTGTCGTCCACACCAGGAGGCTGGCACCCTCTAATCCCAACGACTTCACACGATCATCGGATACCAGCGGGAACTTGACGTAAACACTCGGATCGGCAACTTCGCGATAACCTTGTCCAACTTCGCCGGCGCTGAGCGCCGTTCCACCTTGAGCCCACCACCAGACGATCTTGTGTCCTTGATAGAGCAAATCGCGGTCGAACAGATTCTTCAGCGACCACCAGACGCTTTCGACATAGCTTTGGTGATACGTGACATAAGCTTCGTCGAGATGAATCCAAAAGCCTAGCCGTTCGGTCAGCCGCTCCCACTCTTGCATGTATCGCCAGACGCTTTGCTGGCACTTCTGGATGAAAGGCTCGATGCCGTACGCTTCGATCTCATCCTTGGAGTGAATGCCGAGTTCCTTGCAGACTTCGACTTCGACGGGCAAGCCGTGTGTGTCCCAGCCACCTTTGCGCTCGCATAGATAACCGCGCATTGTTTTGTAACGAGGGAAGAGGTCTTTCATTGCGCGCGTCAGGCAGTGCCCCGGATGCGGCATTCCGTTCGCCGTGGGAGGCCCTTCGTAGAAGACGAACTTGTCGCTGCCAGCGCGGCGTACGAGCGATTGCTCGTAGATCTTGTGTTCCTTCCAGAACGCTAAGATCTCTTCTTCAAGTTGCGGAAAATTGGCGTTTGCGGGAACTGACCGAAACATGCATCCATCCAGCTTGCCCGAGCTGCCGGCGGCAGGCTGCGCGGAGTGTTATTGAGAAGTCGACCGATCCTACGTGGCCTTTCGCTCCGCGAAAGTGCGCATGTTCGCCGTGCGAACAGCCACGCGACCACCATTACCGATCAGCGGTTCTATTTCTCTTTCTCTTTCGGCTCCTCTTCGGCTTCTTCGTCGACTTCGCCGCTGAAGTCGGTCGTACCGTCATCAAAGTCGGACGCAGGAAACTCTTCGTTGTCGACTTCGTACTCGTCGTCGGCTTCTTCCTCGAAGTCGTCGTCGAAATCGTCGTCGAAATCGTCCTCGTCGAAGTCGTCTCCCTCGTCCTCGTCGTCAGCCAAATCGAAGTCCGAGATCTCGGCAACGACAACAACTGGAACTGGGACGACTTGATTCGGCTCGGCAACACCGATACCGAGTTCCGGCAAGCTGAACAAATCAGAATCTTCGTTTCCCAACGCTATCGACATCGACATACCTCTCAATTACGGCGAAATGGGTCGTTCGACTGGCGAATCTCTTGCTAAAGACGGCTCGCGACGAGCAAAGTTCGCGGGCCAATTGCTCTTAGTTATATAAGCATCGCGACTTTGTCAACTGACGGGAAGGAGGGGTATCCGGGAAGAGTGCGTGGTCGCGAATCAGCCCAGCCACTGAGTTCCGTAGGGCTCCCGGTATTTCTTGCTCAACATCTCATTCGCTTCGTCGCAGTCCACGAATTGCTCGGTCTTGGCGTCAAAGTCCAATCGTCCGCGTGTGCGGTAGGCGATCTCACCCAGATGTACCAATGCACAGGAACGATGAGCCGTCAGCGGGTTCGCTCTTGTCGCGGTATCGCGCGACCGCACAGCGTCCAGAAAATTCGCCATGTGCTCGGCGTAGCCTCGCTGGCCCCGAAGATCCTTGCCTTCGGTTGGGCCAGGAGTCGACTTGGGTCCGAGAAACACACTGAACGCTCCACGACGCGAGAAGATCATGTACCCGTCCGTACCGTAAAAGACGTTCCCGTTGTCAAAGCCATGCAGTCCATAAGCCGTGAACGGATAGTTCTCGTAGATCAGCAGCCGACCGTCAGGATACTCGTAGTTGACGACCATATTATCGGGATACTCGCTGGCGTGGCCGTGCAGCATCATGCGGCTGCCGCGAGCCGTTATCTGAGCCGGAACCGTGTCGATACCAAGTCCCCAGCAAGCCATATCGAGGTCGTGGATGCCGTCGTCACCGATCTCGCCATTAGCATAGTCACGATACATTCGCCAAGTGCCATGGAAGCGATGAGCGTTGAACGCTCGCTTGGGTGCCGGCCCCAACCAGCGATCGTAATCGACGCCGCTGGGAATGGCACTGTCCGGAACAGGCTTCACGGTTTGTCGCATCTCGGCGGTCCATGCCTTTGCGATCTTGACTTCACCGAGGATTCCGTCGGCCAGCAGCTTCTCGGCCTTTTGAGTAACAGGACTACTCCGCATCTGGCTGCCTTGTTGGACAACGCGTTTGTGCTTCTTGGCCGCCTGGATGATCGCGTGCCCTTCGTTGTAGACGTGCGAGATCGGTTTCTCGATATAGACATCTTTCCCTTCGGCCATCGCGTGCAGTGCGATCGGCGCGTGCCAATGATGTGGCGTAGCGATGATGACCGCATCGACACTTTTGTCTTCGACCACATCTTCAAACTTCGACGTTCGTTTGGTGGGAGCCGATTGGAAACCCTTGATGTGCGCCGACATCTTGTCCATTTGCCGCGGGTCGACATCACACAGCCACGCCAACGAAACGTTCTCGCGGCGAGCGACCAAGCCTTTGACATGGTGCCCCATAATCCCGCCGCAACCGATGATGCCGATCGCCAGCTTTGCGGAATTGTCCGCTCCGATCGCATGGACACCGCCAAGCGTTGAAACAGCAGCGGTGATGGCGGTCGCTTTCGCTGAGTGTTGCAGGAACCCGCGTCGTGTCGTTGCATCGGTCATCATCAGCTCCTTATTGTCGTATTAAATACTCTTGGCGTCGCAGTGCTCTCGTACTTTACTAACAACTTCGCAGGCAGCCCGTCGCATTAGCGTAACGTCAACTCCTATCGACAACCACTGAATTCCCATGTCGGCTAACAGAGACAAATGCACCGGATCGGCTCCGACCGACACACCGACCGGAATCTTGGCAGCGCGAGCCTTGTCGATGATGTTTTGCATCACACTCAGCACTTCTGGATGAGCGGGCTCGCCGCGGTATCCGAGGGCTGTCGATAAATCGTTTGGTCCGAAGGCAATGCTCGTCAGCCCGGGAACGGCAAGGATCTCGTCGATGTTCTCTACGGCTGCAGCCTGCTCGATCTGGACGACGATGATAATGTCCGCGTTCGCTTGCTCGTAGTATTTTTTAAGATCACGACGTCCGTAGTCCAATGGCCGTAGTGGCCCAAAGCCGCGAGTTCCCAGAGGCGGATAAAGGCACGCAGCGACAGCGCGCGCAACGTCATCCGCGGTCTCGATCATGGGAACAATGACGCCATCCGCGCCAATATCGATCACTGGCTTGATTAACGCCTGATCGTTCCAAGGCACTCGAACGAGCGCCGCCGTGCCACTTCCTTTGATAGCGATCAAGTGATTCTTGACGGCTCCCAGCGACAGCGCCGTGTGTTCCATGTCGACCCAGAAGAAATCCAGGTCGCCGCACAGTGCCTCCGTGACCATGGAATCTGAAAGTGCGATTCCCGTTCCAAAACAGAGATCGCCTCGATCGAGCTTGTCTCGGAACGTTCGAGCGTTGTGCATGCCTTAGTTTCCAATGTGATTGAGAAGAAGAACGCACTAGGGTAACTCGCTCGCTAGGGCCGAACAATACTCCCATCTCTGCGGCGGATGGCAGGCCAAGCTCCGTTGTAGGGGTGATCCGGGAAAGGGAACTTGGCGGCGAGCTCTTCGTTGATGTCGATCCCCAGTCCCGGTTGGTCATTGGGCCAAAGGCTGCCATCGCGGACCTGTGGACAGCCAGGAAAGACATCGAGCGTCGCTTGATTAAATGGTGTAAATTCCTGAAGGCCAAAGTTTTGACAACATAGATCGAGCGCGAGGTTCGCAGCATGGCCCACGGGAGACGTATCGCCAGGTCCGTGCCACGCGGTACGAACGCCAAAGAACTCGCACAGTGAGGCGATCTTCTTCGCGGGAGACAATCCTCCGACTTGGGATAAGTGTAAGCGAATGAAGTCGATCAGGCGATCTTTCACCAACGGAAGGAACTCGTTCGGATTGTTGAACAACTCGCCCATCGCAATCGGAATCGACGAGTGCTGGCGAAGCAAATGGAAGTAATCGATCTCCTCCGGCGGCAACGGATCTTCGTAAAAGAATAAACGGAACGGCTCAAGTGCCTTCGCCAACTCAATCGCCATCGGAGGTGGCACTCGCTCATGAACATCATGCAGCAATTCAATTTCATCCCCCAGCTCGCGACGTGCACATTCGAACAACCGCGGCGCAAGCCGCACATAGTCAGCGGGTTCGAAGACGTTGTGAGGCGACGTCGGACCGTCGACAGCTCGATCGACTTGGAGGTCACTGCTCGTGCCATAAGTCGCTTGGCCAGGCACTTCGACTTGCATACGAATGTGGCGGTAGCCTTGCTCGAGAAACGCGCGAGCTTTGTCGACGACTTCCGCAGGCTCGGCTCCCGATGCATGCACATAGGTCGCCGCTGACATGCGACACTTGCCGCCGAGCAACTCGTAAACCGGCATCCCCGCTCGCTTCCCCTTGATGTCCCAAAGCGCCATGTCGACGCCAGAAAGAGCGTTGTTCAGCACCGGACCGTTCCGCCAGTACGAACTCATCTGCGACGACCAATAGATATCTTCGATCTCGTCGGCGTTTCGGCCTCGCAGAAAGGGATCAAGGTAATGATGGACCGCTTCGACAACGGTCTTCGGACGCTGGGTGAACGTTGCACACCCGAGACCATACAGTCCTGGCTGATTCGTTTCGACTTTGACAATAACCAGCCGGATCCCTGCGGGCGCGGTCTCGATACAGCGGACTCGATCGATCGTTATTTTGCTCATCATTGGCTCGCCGTTGGCATTCGGTATCAATTCAGGACATGAGTGACAGCTGTAGTTGTAGCCGATCTTGCTCCGTGTCGCCGATCACCGGACACGCCAAGATTCGCGAACAATAAACCGCCGTTGATGCGACTGGGTATATGGACGATGATTCGATTGCTCATACGACAATCCTGCCCACGGAGGAGAAACGATGCGTCCTTGGATGCAACGGCTGACGCTGCTAGCACTAATGATCATCGCAGGCGGTTCATTCGTCTCGCGAACGACGGCTCAGACCGGTCAACCGCCAAGTGACGGAACGCCTGAAAAATCGGCCGACGACCGCAGCACTTCGAAGCCGGAAGAGCCGCTCGAGACGACGCCTCCCCAACCAGACGTCGATCCTAAACTGGCGAAGGCACTTGGGTCGCCGCATGCGACGATGAAGACCTTTCTAGAGGCGATGGACGAGGGCCGACTCGAAGACGCGGCGACTTGTCTGGATCTGTCGGAACTCACAGCGACGGAAGAGGCTCGTAAGACGAAGGAGCAGGAGCTGGCACACAAGTTGAAGGAGGTTCTCGACAAGCTCGTTCGGGTCGAAACCAGCCAGTATCCGGAAGACGCAGAATTGGACGTGAAGTTCTCGTTGGCGGATGCCCAATACATCGAGCCTGCGGATCGTGAGATCGCAGAGAAGATCGTCATTTCGCAAAGCGACGACGGACTCTGGCGTTTCGACACCGCAACGATTGTCGTTATCGAAGAGCTATACGAGCTTCTGCTGGAACGCGGCAAGGTCCAAGAACTGAACGTCAATCCAACAACGACGGAACCGGCAGACGTTCCCGTTTCGATCTGGCTAGCGGAACTCTTTCCCGTCGGACTGCGCAAGACGCGATTCTTCCTTCCTACTTACCAATGGATCGGTTTGGCCGCAGTGGTTCTGCTCGGTCTCCTCGCGGATCGAATGACGCGAATGACGCTCGCCCTCTTGATGAAAATATGGTTTCGTGTGCGTCATCGCTCGCGAGCACCGGTCGTCCCCGGGATGTGGCGGCCCGTCGGACTGTTTATGCAATGTCTGACATGGTATCTGCTAGCGAAGCCAATTGGGCTGCCACTGTTAGTTCTCACGATACTTCTCGTGGGATTGAAGTATTTCGCGGTAATTGCCGGCGTCTGGACGAGCTTTCATTTGATCGACCTCGCCGCCCGCATGGCGGGTCGCCGCGCGGCGAATACCCCTTCTCGCTTCGACGATCTGCTCGTCCCGCTGCTGTCCAAGTCACTTAAGTTGGTCGCAGCGTGCGTCGGTATCGTCATTTGTGTCAATGCGTTCGGCTGGGAAGTCGCAGGGTTACTAGGCGGGCTCGGCATCGGGGGCATGGCGTTGGCTTTCGCATCACAGGACGCCATCGGCAACGTCTTCGGGTCGCTGACGGTATTGCTCGATCGACCTTTTGAAGTTGGCGATTGGATCGTCTCGGATGGTGTGGAAGGAAACGTCGAAACAGTCGGCTTCAGGAGTACTCGAATTCGCACGTTCTATAACTCGGTGATCACCATTCCGAACAACCGTTTTACGACTTCGGCCGTCGACAACATGGGGCAGCGCCAGTTTCGACGCTTCAAAACATCAATCGGGGTCCAATACGATACAACGCCCGAACAGATCGATGCTTTCTGCGAAGGAATCCGCGAGTTGCTTCGACGTCATCCGTACACGCGCAAGGACTACTATCACGTTTACTTCAACGACTTCGATTCCAGCTCGCTCAATATTCTCTTGTACTGCTTTTTCGAATGTCCGGAGTGGTCGGTCGAGCTTCGCGAGCGGCATCGCTTGCTCGTGGACATCATGAAGCTGGCAAGCCAGCTGCGCGTCCAATTCGCGTTTCCAACTCGAACGATTCAAATGTTCCAAGGCGATCCGAGCCCCACGACCCAGGACAAAGACTGGTCAGATCCGCACAGCATCGGACTCCGCGAGGCTGCCCAAGTAGCTGGCCCCGTACTCTCCCACAAAGATCGGCCCGGCGATGTCTTGTTTCCTGGTCCTGCTAATGTCTAACGCGTGATCATTTGAAGATCTGGGCTCCCCAGAGTTGCCAAACTCGTAATGGCGCGGTGACCGGAATGTAATAGATTACCGGTAGCGAAATGCCCGCGGTGTGTCAACGGTCCTCGATCCCGAAGAGTCGGAGTTCGCCATGAACATCTTAATCGCCAGTAGCGAAGTCGCACCGTTCTCCAAAACAGGCGGATTGGCGGACGTGTGCGGAGCCTTGCCCGGAGCGTTGCAAAACCTCGGTCACCAGCCGATCGTGTTCACGCCCTTCTATCGGCAAGTTCGCGAGAGTGGCGCAACGCTTGAACCAACGGATGTGACGTTCGAGATTCCGATTGGCAGCAAGGTGATGATCGGGCGTTTGCTAAAGGGAACGATTCCTGGATCGGGCGCGACGGTTTACTTCGTCGATCAACCCGAGTACTTCGACCGCGAACAGCTCTATCAAGAGGAAGGACAAGACTACAAAGACAACTGTGAACGATTCGTCTTCTTTTCCCGAGCAGTGATGGAAGCGATTCGTTTGCTCGATTTGCCCGTTGACGCGATCCACTGTAACGATTGGCAAACCAGTTTAATTCCGGCGTTGCTTCGCATCGAGTATCAACACGCTCGCGGCTACGAGGACATCGTTGCGTTGATGACGATTCACAACATGGCCTACCAAGGTCACTTCTGGCACTGGGATATGTTGTTGACGGGCTTGGATTGGAAATACTTCAACTGGAACCAAATGGAATTCTGGGGCAACTTGAATTTGATGAAGACTGGATTGGTCTTCGCGGATGCAATCAGCACGGTCAGTCCTCGCTACGCCCAAGAGATCCAAAATGATCTTGGTTGCGGATTGGAGGGCGTTCTTCGGCAGCGCTCTGCGTCGCTGTTCGGAATCATTAACGGAGTTGATTACAACCTATGGGATCCAGCAGTGGATCCGCATCTTGCGGCAAACTATACCGTCGACAACTGGACGGATGGCAAAGCTGCTTGCAAGGCAGCAATTCAGAGCGAGTTTGGTCTACCGAATGAACCGGACACGCCACTGATCGGATTGGTCGGCCGCTTGGCAGATCAAAAGGGTTGGGATCTCGTCGGCGATGTTATGCAGCGTTGGGTGAATCGCGAAAACGTTCAATGGGTGATTCTCGGAACGGGAGATCCTCACTATCACGAAATGCTCGACGGCCTGGCCCAACAGCGGCCAGACCGTATCGGAGTACGACTTGGGTTTTCCGATCCGTTGGCTCGTCAGATCGAGGCCGGATCCGACATGTTCCTCATGCCCAGCCGTTACGAACCTTGCGGCTTGAACCAGCTTTACAGTCTGAAGTACGGGACCGTTCCGATTGTTCGTGAGACCGGCGGACTAGCCGATTCGATTCGCGATGCTTCGCCGGAGAATCTCTCCAACGGAACGGCGAACGGATTCAGTTTCCAGGTGTACGACACGGATCAACTCGAAGTCACGCTGCAACGAGCCTGCGACACTTACAAGACGCGGCGCGATACGTGGAACAATCTGGTGGTAACGGGCATGAAGCAAGATTGGTCGTGGGAAGCTAGCGCCCGGCAATACGTGGATATCTTTCAACAATTACAGAAGCGACGCGAGGCCGCGCGGGAAGCCGCCGAAACGGCGCACTGAACGCACGTTTAACCGTTAGTGATTTGATGCTTGCGATTTGGAATTTCCTCGCCGATGCCTGAACTTCGACAAGATCCTCTCTCAGGTCGTTGCGTCATCGTTGCGGAAAAGCGCGCGGCGAGACCGGACCAATTTGCCGCGCCCAGCGATTCCCAGCACGGTCCGTGCCCCTTCTGCCCCGGACACGAGGATCTAACGCCTGAAGCGACGGTGGTTTATCCTGCTGGCTCATCCGACACAGCTTGGCAGGTTCGTGTTGTTCCCAATAAGTACCCGGCGGTCGAGCTGAATGCATCCGGTGATCGAGGCGAAGCGGCTGTCGGTGTTCACGAGGTGATCGTCGAGTCGCCAGCTCACGTCGCGAGCCTGTCCGAAGTCAGTGACGAACAGGCTCGTCTGACGTTTCTGGCTTATCGCGATCGATTGCGAGCGATGCGACAGGACGCGCGGTTGGCCTACGGACTTGTCTTTAAGAACGCGCGCGCCGGTGGTGGAGCTTCGCTCGAACACACTCACAGCCAACTGATCGCGACTTCAACGGTACCGGCTGATATTCAGTTCGAGATCGCCAAAGCAGGCGAGCATCGCGTGCTTCACAACAGCTGTGCGTTCTGCGACCTGATTGATGGCGAGTTCGATGGAGCGAGACACGTCATCGACACCGCAAGCTTTGTCGTATTTTGTCCATTCGGTTCACGCTTTCCGTACGAGATGTGGGTACTGCCCAAGGAACATCGCGAATCGTTCGAGGGAACTTCGGATTCAGAACTTGCCGAGTTGGCCGCTTTGATGCAACAGCTAATCCGATGTCTTGAAGCCACACTTGACTCGCCGGCATACAATTACTGGGTTCGCAACACACCATTTCGGTTGTCTAAGCACGACGATTACCACTGGCGGATCGAATTGACTCCGCGGATGACTCGCTTGGCGGGCTTTGAGTTAGGGACCGGATGTTTTATAAATCCCGTAAGTCCCGAACAAGCAGCAGCGCAGCTGCGTGCAGTTACGGCTTGAGTCGTTTGATTAGGGGATATGTTCGGACGAGAAAGACTAGATAAACAGCGTTGCCTTTGCCGATAAAAGGCTGATGTGCTGAGTTCTATTCACGTCGTGCTTGGCGCTTCGAAATAGCTTCTGAAACACTCGCCCAAACTCCTACACCCTTCACACAGAGCTTTGCTGCTGCCATGACCCAGCCTATTCGCTTTTGTTTGGTTCTGCACAATCACCAACCCATTGGCAACTTTGATGGTGTCTTTGAACAGGCTTACCAAGACAGTTATCTGCCGTTTCTGGATGTATTCGAGCCGTACAGCGATCTGAAGATTTCGCTGCACACTAGCGGTCCGCTGATGGAGTGGCTCGACGAGCATCATAGCGAGTACATTGATCGATTAGCAGCGTTGGTCGAAGCCGGTCGAGTCGAGATTATTGGTGGTTCGTTCTATGAAGCGATTCTCGCGATGATCCCATCGCGTGACCGAGTAGGACAGATCAGCGACTATTCCAAATGGTTGGAACAGCGACTCGGCGGTTCCGTGCGAGGAATGTGGGTTCCCGAACGAGTTTGGGAACAACCGATGGCTTCGGACATCGCGGATGCTGGTATCCAGTACACCGTGCTGGACGATTTCCACTTCAAGAACGCTGGGCTGAACGAAGATGAATTAAACGGCTACTTCGTGACCGAAGACGATGGCCGAACTTTGAACGTGTTTCCTGGCAGCGAGCGACTGAGATATTTGATTCCGTTCGGTGCGCCGCACGAAACGATCGACTATTTGCGAGGCATCGCAGAGCGTAATCCAGGTGCTGTCGTCACGTTCGGTGACGATGGCGAGAAATTTGGAACTTGGCCCGACACCAAGCAACATGTCTACGATAACGGCTGGCTTCGACAGTTCTTTGATGGATTGGTCGAGAATCGGGATTGGATCAATACAACCACGTTGGCCGATGCCGCCGAGTCGACTCCTCCCGTTGGCAAGATCTATTTGCCCGATGGCAGCTATCGCGAAATGACAGAGTGGGTTCTTGCTGCCGACCAGCAAGTCGAATACGAAAACATCACTCACGAAATGCAATCCGACCCTCGCTGGCAGCGACTCGTTCGATTTGTGCGCGGCGGCTATTGGCGCAACTTTAAGGTGAAGTATCCCGAAGCCAACGAAATGTATTCGCGGATGCTGCAAATCAGCCGTCGGTTGGAACAAGCCGAAGCGGCAGAATCTTCGAGTGACGATCTTGAATCGGCGCGGCGCGAACTCTATCGAGGCCAGTGCAATTGCAGCTACTGGCATGGAGCATTTGGAGGCATCTATCTGCCTCATCTTCGCAATGCCGTCTACAACCATCTCATCGCCGCCGACAACCTCCTCGACAAGGTCGCTGATAAGCCAGCAGCTTGGGTCGAAGCAACCGCAGACGATTACAACTTTGATGGCCGACAAGAGATCCGACTCGCCAATGATCGTGTTGTCGCATTCTTGTCACCGCTGACGGGCGGTCATCTGTACGAGCTTGATGTTCGTTCCATCTGCCACAATTTACTGGCGACACTCACTCGGCGACCAGAGGCATATCATCGCAAGGTCTTGGCCGGGGCAAATCAAGATAATAGCGATGTCGCAAGCATCCACGATCGCGTTGTCTTCAAGCAAGAGGGGCTCGATCAGCGATTGCAGTACGACAGCTATCCGCGCAAGAGCCTTGTCGATCATTTTTATGATGACGACGCATCGCTCCAAGCGATCATATCGGGCGATGCGGAAGAGCGAAGCGACTTCCGCGATGGCGGCTTCGAGACAAAACTTCGCAAGGGCGTCGATCGAGTTCAGGTTCTCATGAGCCGCGATGGCAACGCATTTGGTATTCCGATTAAGTTGACCAAAGGCGTCACGCTCAACTCTGGAAGCAACGAACTAGAGATTGCCTACTTGCTCGAGAACTTGCCGCAAGATCGCTCGTTGCATTTCTCTGTCGAACTCAATCTCGCAGGCTTACCGGCTGGCGCAGATGATCGTTTCTTCTATCGAGGCGATCACAACAACCGTCATGGACAGCTTGGTACTCAGCTCGATCTGAGCGATATCGACGATCTTGGTCTCGTTGACGAGTGGCTCGGAATCGACGTTCATTGGTCGGCCAATCGGTCGACAAATGTTTGGACGTTCCCAATCGAAACCGTCAGCCAATCCGAAGGTGGATTTGAGTTAGTGCATCAGTCCGTCGTTGTGCAACCGCACTGGCACGTTCGAGGCGACGCAGAGGGTCGCTGGGCCGTCACCATGCGACTGGCGCTAGACACCAGTCTTGCTGACAGCAGGATGCAGCAAGTCGAAGAAGGCGCTCTGGCTCACTAGATCAAGCAGCTTGCAGCATCAAGCGTTGCAAGATCTTGACGAAGTGTAGTAGCACGAGCGCGCTCGGCAGGACAACGCCAAGGCAGGCTGCCACATAAGCTCGCGGCGCGATCCAAAACTGTACGGATCCTTTTCTCGCAAGAACCAATGCGATCGATGATTGCACCAACCCGACGACGCAAAGCAGCACAAACATCCGGGTTAAGAGTGCTGCTACCGCAAACGTCATCGTACTCACGCTGACAACGAACAAGCCGCCGACACCAACGATTGATGTGACTCCACCGATTAGCGACATCCAACGAAACTGACCAACGGTTTTGTCGCTCATGGCGCAACGCTATGCAATGATCTGATGAATCGGCTCGGCCCCTTCGACTCCGACGAGCTTCTGATCGAGGCCGTTGTAGAAGTAGCTTAAGCGATTTGGATCGAGCCCAAGCTGGTTTAGGATCGTGGCGTGAAGATGTCGGACGTGCAATCGGTCTTCGACAGCCGCGCTGCCAAGTTCGTCGGTCTTGCCAACGCTGACGCCGCCCTTGATGCCACCACCAGCCATCCACATCGTAAAACCATACGCATTGTGATCGCGGCCCGTTCCTTTCGCATACTCGGCGGTCGGCTGACGACCAAACTCACCGCCCCAAACGATCAAGGTCTCGTCCAGCATTCCTCGTTGCTTGAGATCCTTCAGCAGACCGGCGATGGGTTTGTCCGTTTCGCCAGCGTGCAGGTCGTGGTTGTACTTCAAATCTCCGTGCGCGTCCCAGTTGGCATCGTTGTGGTTACCGCCAGAATAAAGTTGAACAAACCGCACGCCTCGCTCGACAAGTCGTCTCGCCAACAAGCATTGTCGCCCAAAGACCTCCGTCTTCTTGTCATCAAGGCCGTAAAGACCGATCGTCTTTTCATCTTCTTGGCTAAGATCGACCGCTTCGGGCGCGGCCGCTTGCATTTTGTAGGCCAGTTCATAGCTCGCGATCCTGGCCGCAAGATCCGAGTTGTCAATTCGCGGCTCTTGATGTTCTTCGTTGTAGCCACGCAAAGTATCAAGCATCTCGCGTTGCATCTCACGCGAGACGCCAGCGGGTGTCTTCAGGTCCAAAATTGGTGTGCCTTGCGAGCGCATGACGGTGGCTTGATACGTCGCCGGCATGTAACCGCTGCTCCAGTTCTTGGCTCCGCTGATTGGGCCGCCTCGGGGGTCGAGCATGACGACAAAGCCGGGCAAGTTTTCATTGACGGTCCCAAGCCCATAGTTCGACCACGAACCAATACATGGACTCCCGCTGAGAATCTTTCCTGAGTTCATCATCAGCATTGCCGAACCGTGAATCGGCGAATCGGCGGTCATCGAATGAATGAACGAAATGTCGTCAACACAGGTTGCTAGATGCGGAAACAGCGTCGATACCCATTGGCCGCATTCACCGTACTGAGCGAAGTCCCATCGTGTCTCGACAATCCGTCCTTGGTTTTTGTGCCCTCCCCTGCCAAAGGTCTTTACATCAACGGTCTTGTTATCCATACCTTCCATCGCCGGCTTGTAATCAAACGTATCGATATGGCTCGGCCCACCATACATGTAAAGGAAGATGACATTCTTCGCTTTGCTTGGAAAATGAGGTGTCTTTGCGGCGAGCGGGTTCTTCCATTTCGAGACGCCGTCCGCGGCAACCGCTTGGTTAGTAAGAAAGCCTTCGTCGCCGAGCAAGCCCGCGAGCGCAGTTCCCGTGAAGCCAGCACCCGTTTGCCAAAGAAACTCTCGCCGAGTGCGACCACAGAAGTTTGGAGTTGGCTGTCTGTTCGTCATGTTTTCACCACATTCTCTGAGATGTGTGCAACTGGCTCTGCCAGTGCTACCTTGGTTGCTTCATTGTCAGTTCGGCACTGGCAGAGCCAGCGGCACACAGCGCGAATTGCTGGAGTCCAGGCTTTAGCCTGTTTTGACAACCTAAAGGCTGTACTCCAGCAACCGGCGACAGCATATTCAATCAATCGAGATACATAAACTCGTTCAAGTTCAAAGCGGTCACGCAAAACTGGCGCAACGCAACTTCATTGTTTAACTTGTATTTCTGTTTCAATAATTTGATCAACTCGACGCCTCGCTCAACATCTTTTGTAGTTGGCTCGCGCTGTGTTACACGTCGCAAGCAAAGTTTGACCTGATTCTCGGTACTGTCGCTGGCCTGCTCGATTAAGAACTTCGCAAACACTTCGGCTTGTTCATTAATGAACTTGCTGTTCAGCATCCCGAGTGCCTGTGTCGGTTGTGTTGTGACGAAACGAACTGGGCAACTCGCGTCGGTGTCGGCTCCATCAAAGTTTGCCATCATGGGGACAATGAGCGATCGTTTGATCCGGATGTAGATGCTACGACGGGCTCGGTCCTCGGGAGACGACTCGCCCCAACCGGCCCCAGGGCGAGACTGGCCCGCGAGCACTTCCTGTGGGATCGGCACGAAGATACTCGGCCCGAACATCTTCTCGCGATTCAAGCTTCCGTTGACCGCAAGGATCGAGTCGCGTACCTCTTCCGCCGATAAGCGACGCATGTCGAACCGCCACATTAGATTGTTGATCGGATCTTTGGCGAGAGCTTGTTCGTTTGGTTGCGACGACATTTGATATGTGTTGGAAAGCATGATCAGTTTGTGTAGTCGCTTCACTCGCCATTCGCCTGCCATAAACTCGGCGGCGAGCCAATCGAGCAATTCGGGGTGCGTTGGCGCGATACCTTGAAATCCAAAGTCGCTGGTCGATCGCACGATGCCGCGTCCAAAGTGGTAATGCCAAATGCGATTGACCATGACGCGAGCCGTCAGCGGATTGTCTTGGCTTGCCAGCCAATTGGCGAGCGCCAGTCGACGGCCCGTCGAATTGATTTTCTCCGTCGGTAGATCGATCTTCGGTTCTGGCGGGGAAAGAACGGAGAGGAAACCCGGCTGCACCACATCGCCAGGAGCGTGAGCGCTCCCTCGAATCAGGATGTGCGTGGGTGGAGCGGTTCGTCCATGTTCCTTGACGCATAAAGCCTCTTCATTGCCGGGCGGGCGGAACGCTCGCAACTTGTCGCGCGCGGCGGTCAATGCAACGTAGCGATCAAAGTCTTCCTGTGTGAGCAGTTTGCCGATGCGTGTCTTGGCGATGGCGATTCTCGCCTGCTCGGCCTTCCACTCGTCGTTCTCGACGCCGACGAGATCAGCCTTGATGCTTCGATCGAGCTTGTTGAGTTCTCTCCGGTTCGTATCGGTCGCTTCTTTATGCTCTCGAATCAGTCGGTCGTGGAGCTCAACCGCATCGTCAGTTCCAAGCGTACGAACCGAAGCAGCAAGAACACTCTCGTGCGACCTGGCCCCGAACCGTTGAACATTTCGGAAAAAGGCGAGCATTCGATAATAATCGGCTTGCGGAATCGGATCGAGCTTGTGGTCGTGGCATCTCGCGCAACCAACACTCAGTCCCAAGTACACTTCGCCGGTGGTCCGCACGAAGTCGTCGAGATCCTCGAACAGTTCCTGCTTGGGATCGACCGGTTCGTCTTGCCAGATCCCAAGTCGATAGTACCCAGTCGCAATAATCGATTCGGAAGTCACCTTGTCCAACTCGTCGCCAGCGATTTGCTCTTTCACAAATTGATCGTAAGGCTTGTCTGCGTTGAACGACCGAATGACATAGTCGCGATAACGCCAGACGTGCGGTTTGTCGCCATCGCGTTCGTAGCTGTTCGTCTCCGCGTAGCGAACAAGATCAAGCCAATGCCGACCCCATCGCTCGCCATAGTGTGGCGATTCCAAAAGTCGATCCACGACGCGCTCGAACGCATCAGGAGCATCGTCGCTCAGGAAGGACTGCACTTCTTCGGGTGATGGAGGCAAGCCGGTCAAGTCGTAGTAAGCTCGTCGCAACAATGCCGTCTTCGTCGCTGGGGGCACGGGTCGCAGTCCTGCTTCATCCAAACCGTTCAGCACAAATGCATCGATCGGTGTCCGCACCCACGACTGATCGTTAACCTTTGGAATTGCGGGACGCGAGACTTCCTGAAACGACCAGAATTTCTTCGTCTCGTCGTTGACCGGCGGCGATCCATGATCATCCGAACCTGAGTACTCAATCTCACCGTCATCGTCCCACGGCAGCCCCATCTCCACCCACTTCGTCAGTGTGTCGATCTTCGCTTGCGGAATTTTACCAGTGGGCGGCATCTCGTAGTCCGCATAGTTCACTGCCGCCAGCAGCAGACTCTCGCGCGGAGCCTTCAGCGTTACGGCTGGCCCCGTTTCGCCACCCTTGAGCAATCCTTTGCGACTGGTCAGAAAGAGTTCTCCCTTCGGCGAACCTTTGCCGCCGTGACACCTCACGCAATGCTCGATCAGGATCGGTTTGACTTCACTCTGAAAGAACTTGATCTGTTCGGGCGAGTGTTCAACATTTGCCCAACCGAACGCTGTCGAAGTGGTCGTCAGTGCGAGCAAATAGAATGTGGCGGCTAACAAAGGGAGGAGGCGTGGCATCTCGGCGCTCCGAGGCAGGTAGTACGTTGGTATTGAACCCTGAAGCGTTCGTGAGGCAATCGTGATCGCTCCTCGCCAAGGCTTAGGTTTACTGGGTAATTCATTCTAACGTCGAGCTTTATAGTTTTCTCGTAATGAGGCACTGTCTTGAAACACGCCCGCTGCCGCAACAGGCAGATCAGGAACCAAGGAGTCGGTTAGGTATTCGATGATCCCGGCGACGGCCCCCTGTCGTTTACTTCCGCGAGCGCGAATGAGTTTGCAGTCCGCGTATGAAGGACCGAGCGAGCGACGCCGAGTTTCGTCACAAACTCGCTCGAATAGGCCATCTTCTAACTCGAACAATCGTCCGTAGACAAATAGTGTCGCTGGATTAAACAAGTTGATCGCCGTGGCGAGCGCGAAGGCCAGTCTATTGCAAACGGCCTGCAACTCATTTTGCACGTCCAACTCGCGGCGCTGAACCGCGTCGACAATCTCATTGATCTCAATACGCCGCCCGATTCGTTCCGAGACGAACCAGGCGAGTGCCGAGTCGCTTGCCACAGTTTCCAAGCACCCGCGCGCGCCGCAACCGCACACGCGCCCGCCTTCTTCGATCGGAATGTGTCCAATTTCTCCCGCTAGTCCGCTGTGACCGGTTAGCAGACGCCCGCCACTGATAATCCCCAGCCCAAGGCCCGTGCTGATATCGAGCATACCGAAATCATCGCGACCCTGGGCTGCGCCGTATCGACGCTCGGCCAAGCAGAGCGCGTGTGTTTCCTGGAGCAAAATGCAGTTGATCCCCAACCGTTCACTCAAGTCTCGACTCGGCGAATGTCCGTTGGTCATTGGCACATTGGGCGACAGCAGGCCTAGTTCATGGCGATAATCGAGAAGGCCCGGAAGACTGATGCCCATCCCAAGTGTCGAGCCATCGAGGCCGCTGACCAACCGTTGGGCATGATAGACAGCGTCACGAAGGAAACGCTCGTAGGTCATCGGAGTTTCAAACGCGACTTCGCCTTCGGAATGCAAGATGCCATCCATTCCAGCTGTCACGAAGCGGCACTCGCCAGCGTCAATTACCAATCCGAGAACTTGCGCCGTTTGGTTCGCGAGCCGCAATTGCTTTGCCGGTCGGCCCCGCCCGTTCTCCTTAACGTCATATTCTTCTAACAATCCGGCTCGCAACAGCGACGCAACAGCCTTCGAAACGGTCGGGGCGCTGGTGTTCATGCGGCGTGAAACATCCGCACGCGAGCAAGGTCCGTGGTTCTGTAAGACTCGCATCACGCTGCGTTCATTCAAACGGCTAAGCAGCTGAGGCTGTGCTGGGGCATCCGTTGACATGGGCCTACGACGTAGCGCGTGAAGGTATTGGTAAAGAGGCAGGTTAAACTTGCCGCGAATAGATGTCAATGTTATTTACGAAATATCATTAACTTAATGTCGACGAAATTGAAACGCGAGTGGGCGAAGCGTTCATGCGTCCCAGTTGGAGGCGGAGTATGTAGCTTGCTTTACAAGGATGATCTCGACAGAATGCATGAAGAGCGGGGGCAATCGCTCGCGGAACAGAGATTATGCAACTTTCGTGCGTCCATTGTGGAAAGCAGTTTTCGATCTCGGTCGATCAACTCGGCGGAGCAGGTCGATGTCCGCATTGTCGCGGCGAAATCCGCCTTCCTAAAGCGGAAGATCCCAACGAACAGCCTGAGGATCTCCCCGCAGAACACAGCCCGTGGTGGGAGAACTCCGTCTCGGGACTCACTTCACTCGTCTTCCATCTGATACTGATCTTGATCTTTGCATTAATCAAGTTCGGTGGACAGAGCGGCGAAGGACTGGCAGAAGATGTTCTGATCGGCGAACTCCCCTCAGTTCAACTCGGCGACGCACAAGACGAAGAGTTGTCTCAAGAGGAACAGCCGACCAGCGAAGAGTCGGCAGAGGAACTCGACGAAATGCTCGAAGTCGAACCGCCTATCGAACCAACGACCGACGATTTTTCCGATGAACAGCTTGCCGTTGTCTCGCCATCAACCAGCGGTAGTGATTCTGGCTCTTTCGATCTCGGCACGGTGACCGTCGGAGGCGGTTCGATGGCAGGCGGCGGCTGGGACGGATTCCTTCAGAACCTTCGACGCAACGGGCTAGATATCGTGATCACGTTCGACAGCACAGGCAGCATGGGTGGCGAAATCCGCGAAGTCAAAGAGCAGGTTAAACGGATCGGCGGCACACTCTTGAAGATGGTTCCGAAAGCTCGCATCAGCATCTGCACTTATCGCGACAACGGCGACGCTTTCGTCGTTCGTGGGTTGCCACTGACGAGCGACATTACCGAGATTGATGAATTTTTGGCCGGTATTGACGCGGATGGCGGAGGCGACGAGCCAGAAGCAGTCCAAGAAGGTTTGCGATGGGCAGTCGATAACAATCAGTTCCGGACCAATGCACGCAAGATGCTGTTGCTGTTCGGCGATGCTCCACCCCATCGGCAGGATCACGGTACGTGCTTAAGCATTGCCTCGGACTTTCAACGCGAACACAGTGGTATCGTTAGTACGGTCACGTGCCGACGCGGTACTCGACTCGATGAATTCATCGAAATCGCTGAAATGGGCGGCGGCGAGGCGTTTTTGACGAGCGACGAACGCCAAATCATGGAGCAGCTGATCGTGCTAGTCTTTGGAAGTCGCTTCCGAAGTAAGGTACTCGAAGCATTCGAGATTATGGGCCGATGATTCTTCGCCCGACCGGAAGGTCGTTCAAAACGCGAGAATCGCATCATCTAAAGTATCGTGAATCTGGAAGACCGTTCCGTCCAGGTTCAACATTTTATAGGCGTCGCGAATTCCAGCTGTCATCCCACACAGCTTTAACTGACCGTCATTCGCCAAAACGCGTTTCTTGGCACGCAACAGCCCATTAATCACGGCGGTCGAGCAATGTACGACGCGGCCAAAGTCCACGATTGCTTTGTTGGGCTGTTCCGTTCCAACCAACAGCAGCAATTCGTCTTGCAGCTGGGTCACAGTGGTCGTATCGAATAACTTGGGATCGATCAATTCAATGACCAGAACGTCGCCTGCAAGCCGTACGATTAAGTGCTGATACTCGCTCCACATCGAAGAGTCGGGCCGATGCCTCTGCTCCAGGGTGCCACATCTCACGGTTCCAGCCAGCGAACGCCAGTTTAAAGAGAAGGCTGATTCGAGGGAAGCCAGTAAGTCGCAAAATTACTCAGCATCCGGCTCGACATCTTGCCACGGGTTCACCCAGTCGCCCCAGTGTTCAAGATACAGTTCATACGCCGCAACGTCTTCCGCTCGTTCAACCAGCCATGCATGTGCGTCAGCGATCAGCTCCTGCTCGCGATCAAGCGTTAGCTGGCCGATCATGACAGCGGCTCGAAGAAAGACAAAGTATGTATCGAGAACGTCGCAGCGGCAATAATCATTGATTTCGGCGATCTTCCCTTCGGCAAACAGATCCTGCACCATGTGACCCTGGACTGACATTTTTCCTGGTTTTCCAAGCATCGTTGCGGCAAGGTTCAAACCGCCGTTGAGCCGAGAAGCACCGAAGTTCGTCATCAACTCGTAAAGATCGAAGTGCGCCGATGCATTAAAACGATTGCGAGGTTGCGAGTAGCTCTTGCCGTGAATGTCGAACCACGCCGGCAGACTCAATCCAAAGCGAAAGGCCGCAAGTTCCATCAATGGAATGTCGAACGTCCGGCCATTGAAAGTGACAAACGTCGGGTGGCGATACGCTTCCCAACCACGCCAAAAATGCTCCGTAATGATGTGCGGACGAAACTCAGGATCGTCCAACGCCACGATGTCTAGTAACTGGAAATCGGCAGCGACTTTAGCAACAACAACCGACACGGGATATTGAAACGAATAGGGAATGAAGTCGCTTTCGTACTTCGCCATTAACTCCTCGCGATAACGGGCGATCGCATCTTCCGGCGACAGTCCTTCCCCAGGATAGCGGATCTTCGAAACTAGCTGCCCGTCCGCAACACTTTCAATATCGAAGACGAGATAACGTACCTGTGAGCTGTTTGCCGCCACTCTATCAGCCCTTTTGTTTGGAACTGTCAACAGCGATCATTACAACTCCCGCGAGTGCAACACCAATGCCCAGCCACTTCAAGACGCTTGCCGTACCCTGCCCTCGGTTCAACGCGGCCTCGACACGCTGTTGAAGATCGTCTTCGGCGGAGTGCGCATCCGCAGATTCAGAATCGTCGTGCGAGTGAGTGGCTGCCATGTGCAGTTCGCCCGACGTTTCGAGTTCGTGTTCCAGCTCGCCACGTAAAGCAGCTCGACCGCCAAATAGTTTAGGAACGGCAAAGGCCGCCGCCATCAGGACAACGCCAGTCAGCAAGACAACATGAGGGAGTTTCATCGCAGATCTCAATAAGTGTGCTCAGAGATGCTCACGGCGTTCCCATCATCAATCGAAACGATGTAGGCCAAGGCGATCGCATCAACATTATTAGGCACAAGGGCAACGTGTCCGTCTGCAAAAACAGAGTTCACGCCACCAGGGTGTCGGCTTCGCGGCGAAGCCGATAAAAAGTTCGTATAGGCTCCCACCGAGCAAGGCATCTTCGAGATCAAGGCACCGACGGGATCGGAACAACTATAGAGTCGATCACCCCAACTGACTTGAGAATTCGGAGTCTGGGCACCACCTAGACTAACGGGCGAGTAACCCGCACCGCCGAATTGCACGGGATTCACGGTATCGTGCATATCCAAGGCGATCTGACTCGAGCCGGTCCAAGGCAGCGCCCAAGCTCCACGTTGATCGTCGTCAACCGCTCGCGTTAATACTTCACTGACAACAATTGTATTGCTCGTGCCATCGAGAATGGAGGCCAAGCGATGTCGCTTGTTGCCCACCAAGACTCCTGGAAATCGATTTTGCAGCTCGACATGATAGGGACTGACGTAGGCGGCGTAGTTTCCTTTTGCGAATCGTTTTCCATTGGTCAGCGTCGGGTGGACGAACACGCGGTTCTTTGCCGAATCGCTGGGGCAACTCAATGTCGGAACGAACTGTTCCTGCGGTTCGGCCGTTTGCAGAAAGATCGATCGCGAAAAATCGAACTGGTCGTGGAGCGTCCCTTGTTCAATCTGATTTAGCAACAACACAATCCAGCTGAATTGCTGGCCTGTTCGTGGCTGGTAGTGAGTGTTCGACGGCTGCACGATTCCAGACGCGGGCAACTGGCGAAAGACATTATGATAGTTCTGAATCGCGAGGCCGAGCTGCTTCACGTTGTTCTGACACTGCATGCGGCGAGCCGCCTCGCGTGCCGCTTGAACAGCCGGCAACAATAACGAAACGAGAATTCCGATGATTGCGATGACAACCAAAAGTTCGACGAGCGTAAATCCTGAACGTTGTGACTTCACTGGCATTCCCCTTATCGCAACACGAACGTGTCCTTCCCGCGTGAATACGCGACTGGCTTACGAAAAACCATTGAAGCTGTTACCTAACGCAAATGCAAGAGAAAGAAATACATTTCAAGCACCAATGCGAAAGAAAGTCTACGGATCGCATTACGACCAGTTCGGTGGTCGCTTCTCGAAAAACGCGGCGAGCCCTTCTTGGGCCGCTTCGGTCGTACGCGCCGTTGCGCTGGCGGCAGCGCCTGCGGAAAGAAGGACGCCCAAATGTTCGCCGATGTTTTCGTTGATCATTCGCTTCGTAAGCAAGAGCGATTCGCGTGCCGAGGCGGCACACTCCTCCGCCAACGCGTGAGCCCGAGCCCAAACTAATTCATCTTTGACAAGTTCGTGAAACAAATGAACGCGTCTGGCCTCTTCCGCATCGATCATTCGTGCGGACAACAGCAAGTTCGCGGCGTAGCCAGCGCCGATCCGGAACGTCAACAATGGCGAGACGAGCCCGGCGACAAGACCGCGACGTGGTTCAGGGAAGCCGAAGCTTGCTCCTTCGCCAGCAACCACAATATCACAAGCCAACACGAGCCCCGCGCCACCCGCGACCGCAGGGCCGTTCACCGCAGCGATGATCGGTTTCGGAAAGCGGAGCATCGCTTCGATTAAGTCTTTGTATTGAACGGCGTCGTTGTACCATTGCGATTGCGCGTCGGGCTGCCCGCTCGTGGCGAGCATTTCCCCCAGATCCATCCCTGAGCAAAACGCCTCGCCGGCACCCGTCAAGATCACGGCGCGGACGCTTCGTTCCTGTCGAAAGTCCTCGAACGCCTGCCATAGTTCCGACATCGTCTCGCGCGACAGAGCATTTCGTTTATCGCGACGATTCAGGATGATCGTTCCGCTCGGAACGTGCTTCTTCAATTCGACGAGTGGCATCGGCTCAACTCACGCGGTTTCAAATCAACCAATCCCTCATCGTACAAACATGCACACGCTGCGCGCACTACCGAGGGACAAGATACGTTCCCGCAAGCCGATCGCTGATGCTTCGCCTCGGGTGCAAGACGGAAACGACGAGGAGGACACCGACCAGCAGCACTGCTCCCCAGGACGCCACAGGTGTCAGAGTCGGAAACGCATGTCCGCCATCCATCTGAGCCATTCCTACGCTCGCCAGCGCCAGCGCGATCGGCGCGGGGACCATCGCCCGCCAAAACATTCTTAATCCCGAGGCTCGTTTGCCGTCACGGCGCACAGCAACGACATTGAACATCCGCAACAGCAAGCCGCCTTTGAAAAACAGGGCGGCGAACAACGATGGAAACCACACGAACTCGAACCAAACCAATGCCATCATTCCTGGGATGGCTCCCAAGCTATAAACCCCCGTCGTGGTTCCTCGAGCGAAAACAGCTATCGGAGATTGGTTGGCTGCCGCCATTTGTTCAATGATGGGCTGCACCACCGCATCCGCTTCAAGCAACGCCTCTTCCGTCGGCGCCGGTCGCTTCGCGAGTCTTTCAAGTCGCTGGCGGCTTCTAGGCGGCAGCGACAGCGTGAAGGCGTTGCTCCAAGTATTCGGGTCTTGAATGGTTGTGCGATGATGTCCAGCAATCCAAGTTCGGATCTGTTCCGTGGTCTTCGTTGAGTTTGGTATAACTTTGTGAGCTTCGAGTAACGTCACTGCTGACTTCAGCTCGTACACTTCAGGGCTTAGAACCTGCTCAGTCGTTTGGCGATTTATGACGAATCCCGTCATTGCCAGAGTGGCGGCTGTGCTTAGCGAAGCCGCAATACAGCAGAACATCAACGCAAATCGCTTTTTTCGCGAGACGGATGGAACTCCCTCAAGCAATTCCCTCAGTCGATGACCAGTCGTCTCTAAGGAAGTCAGGTTCGCAAGCTTGTCGATAGTGTCGCGTGCTGAAAGCGGAATCAACAAAGGCGATCGTCGCCCGCGCCGCTTCTTCGGAACCGTCATCGCGTGAGCGACTTCGGCGATGAACTTGATACAGGGCTGGTCGTATTCGCTGGACGTTAACCGCGGAGACACTTCACTCACGGGTTTGCTTGTTACCGGAGCAGCGATATCGAGCAGCTTTAATCTTCCATCGCTTCCTATCCACAGCCGATCGAGAGCCAATCGCTTGGGCAACGTGCTGTCCGCCCCTGACATCTTCAATTCCTCGGCCAGATCGCTCAACCAATATCGTATCGACGACCAGTCAGGATCGCCCTGCATGGCGTCCGCAATCGCTTCGCCGCGCGGAGCTTCGTAAGCATCCCAGACATCATCGCCTTCCACCCCGTTCGCCAGCCAGCGCAATCGCCCCGGTCGACTGATGTTGCGGATCGATTCGGAAACTGGTTGCAAGTTATTCTGAGTTCGCCGATGAATCCATACGCGTCGCAGCAGTCGCGTGTCGTATGCCAAGACCAACTTGCTGTCATCGTTCTGGACAAGCGTATCAAGTACTGCGAACGGACCGATTGTAGGCAGAGCTTCTAGTTGAGGTAGCGGAACATCGTCTACGCTCCACGCTTGGCGACCCTCGTCGCGCTGGCGCGATACCACCGTCACTCCGCCGATGCGATCATGAAGTCCAGCGTATCCGTTTGTTCTCCGAGCTGTCGAAAACATGGTGAAGAACATTATGACGTAGGCGGGTCCCAACAGCATCGTAAAGATCATCGATGGTGCCACGGAAAGGTCGTTGAACGACGCTCCTGCAAAGACCAACGCGTGGGTGATTGAAAACATGGAAGGCCAGACAACGAAAAACGCCGCTCTGGCCAGCGCGCGACCAAAACTCGGATTACTTCCGCCAGCGTCGACCACCCGTAGACGCAGCAAGGACTTCCCGATACTCGTTCCCCAATGCGACTCGGAGGTGCCGTAGTAGAGAATCGTTAACGACACGGTGACGAAGGAGCTGATGATAAACGGATTGGTCTCCAACGCTTGTATCTCTTCGGGACCAATGATTCCAGGATGGACGAACACTGTGAACGGTGTCATACACATGCTCAGCAGCGTCATGTCGATGATGCTCGCCAGCGTGCGCAGTCCTAGCAAGGCAGGAGTCGGCGCGGTGGTGCTGAACGGTAGCAGCTCCTGCCGCAGGCTCTCGTAATCGCGATACCGTTGCTCTGGCAGCTTGTGTAAGCAGCGCGCCAGGACGTTGGCCAAGCCCTTTGGGATGTCGGGCCGAAGTTGATCGGCGCGCGGTGCCGGCTGCTCCAAAACGGTCGCGAGAAGCTGAACAAAGTTTTTCCCGCGGAACGGTGTATCGCCCGTGAGCAGATAGAACAGTGTTACGGCCACCGAGTAAATATCGCTGCGAATATCCAGTTCGTCGCCGCGTAGCTGCTCCGGCGAAGCGAATGCCGGCGTGCCAAGCACTTGACCGGCGAAAGTCAGCTCTGTTCGTGAGATATCATCACGCGGGCCTGTCGAGATCGAAAGACCGAAGTCACCGATCTTGACAGTGCCATCAGGTTCGATGAAGCAATTGGCTGGCTTCACGTCGCGATGAAGCACGCCCTTTTCGCGCGCGGCTTCAAGGCCATCGATAACTTGCAGAATCGCGTCAACGGCTCGCGAGACTGGTAACGGACCGTTCTTTGCGACTTGTTCTGCCAGCGTCCCACCGCGCACTAGCTCCATGCTGATGATCGGTACGTCTTCTACTTCGTCCGTGCCGAACACGTAAACACTGTTAGGATGATTGATTGATGCAGCAAGTCGCCCTTCGCGTAGGAACCGCTTGCGGGCTTCGGTGTTGTCCAGCGAACGAGCCAAGATCTTCAATGCGACACGACGACCCGTTTCAGTTTGATCCGCCTCATAAACGACACCCATGCCGCCGCGGCCAAGCCGCCGGACGATCTTGTATCCGCCAAACTCCTCTCCAGCAGCGAGTTGCTTCATCGAAGTCGATGGAACGGGCTGATTTGCCACATCACCGGTTTGCTCAGGCTGGGAACCTTCGGGATGAAACGAAGTCGTCACGTCACGCAAACCAGCTCGCATCAAACAAGCAGGACAAAGCTCGCCCGGTGAATTGGCCGGGAATTCCTTTCCACAGTCGGCGCATGTGCGTGAGTTCGACATATTTCAAATCCTCGGCAAATAGATTGGCTTCCGAGGATTAATGACAAGATTTCGAGCGAGGGTTACAGAAAAAATTCGGAAACTTCTACAACCCGCCTAACTGCTGAGTGCATTCAGGAGTTGATTGATCTCGTCTTCGACCTCTTCCTGGCACGTAACTGTTTGTGATATCTCGTCTTTCAACAACTCGCGATACCGCTTCCGCAGACGGTGAGCCGCCGTTTTTACGGCTCCCGGCGACATCGAGACTTCAGCTGCCAACTTGTCGTACGAGATATCTCGCGAGTCACCCGTCAAGCAATCCTTCAATGCTCGGAACAACTGAGCTTTGCCCTTCGCTTCATACTCTTTCTCTAGCCGCTTAATGACAGAATCGAGCACGCTCAGAGCCCAACGACGCCGAAACATCGATTCCGGCGTTTCAGCTTCAGCCGGCTCACCTTGGTACCAGACTTCCGCGGCGGCGTAGTTCAGCGACAAATGCGGGATGCTGCCTCCGCGTTTTTGAGCCTTCTGACGCGTTCGTTGATTTGCGACGAAATGCTTCAGCGCGCCAAGCAAGTAAGACCTGAATCTCCCTCGTTCCTGATCGGCACCGTCAATCGCGCCGTCTCGTTCTAGCAGCTTCACGAAAAATGACTGCGTCAAGTCTTGAGCATCGTGTGACGAGTGACCAGCCCGGCGAAGAAACGCATACAGCGGCAACCAATATCGCTCGCAAAGAACTGTCATCGAGCGTTGACGTGTTTCAACCTGCCCCGCACCGATGACGAGACTCCAGTGCGTTGTCTCGAACGTCGGCTCGATTCGCCCAGATGATTCGTCGTTGCTGAATTGTGTCATTCGCGATCAACTATTCTGGCAACTGCGACAGGTTTTGTCGCAGGCGTCGAAGCACGCGGGACTTTGCTTGATAAACGCTCGCAGCGGAGATGCCAACGGTCGCGGCGACTTCGGCGGTTGACTTGTTGTCGATCACTGCCAGCCAGAATGCTTGCCAAGTTGACTCTTCAAACTCGGCACGCACTTGCTCGAGAACGCGTCGAACGACAGGCGACTCCGCGGCATCAGCACAGATCGTTGAATCAAGTGACTCGGCGTGTTCTTGCAGCCGCAGGAGTGCTTCGGTTCCACCTTCGGCTTGCCCCGATTTGGCGCGGCGACGGAAGTGATCACGGACCTTGTTGCGGGTGATCGCGGCGAGCCATGAACGAAAACTGCCCTCACGTTTCTCGCGCTCGAATCCTGCGATACCACGAGCGACCGATGCGAAGACTTCCTGCACGATGTCCGGCGCGTCCGATTCGGACACACCCGAAGTGCGACACCAACGATAGACGATCGGGCCAAACGTGCTAACCAGTCGACTCCAACCCTCCGAATCCATACGCCGAACATCAGCGAGGAGCATCGACGATAGCGTCGGGTGTTCAGGAGGACCTAGATTGGCTTCGGATCGTTCCATGAGATCCAAGATAACTGCAAAAGCTCGATGAGAAAAATGAACTATTTGAAAAATGGTGTCAGACGCCGTCGTTCATCCTTGTAACGACGAGCATTGCCGCACCGATTCGGCACGTCGCCCGAGCATTAGATTCCACGATCGACAGCATATCAAATATGCTAGTGCAAAGGAGAATACGATGATGACCGCCACGATTTGCCCATCTGAAGACCGCCTGCGAGCGTTCACTTTGGGGCAACTGCCTAACGAGCAAAGCGACGAACTGTTCGAGCACCTTCGCACCTGTGAGGGCTGTCGTGCTGGCCTAGATACCATCGAAGATAGCGAAGACTCGCTCATTGCCAGCCTGCGAAAACCAGACGAGTTGGCTGAGTTCTCAGCGGAACCGGATTGCCAAGTTGCTATGGCAAAGGCGCTGGGCGCTTTGGCGTTAGCATCCGAAACCGGTGCAAGCTCGGAAGTGGATGAGTTGCCGAAGTCGATTGGAGAGTACGAGATTATCCGAATGCTCGGACAAGGTGGCATGGGAAATGTGTTCTTGGCCCGGCATACGAAGCTTGGCCGCGAAGTCGCGTTGAAGGTCTTAGCCGGCGACCGTCTCGCCAATCGTCGAACGCGTGAACGATTCGAGGCTGAGATGCGAGCCGTCGGCAGACTGAGCCATCCGAACATTGTTACAGCTCACGATGCTCGCGAAGTGGATGGGACGGCCGTACTCGTGACGGAGTTTATCGACGGCTTCGATCTCAGTCAGCTTGTCCGCCGCACCGGCCCGCTGTCGATTGCCGACGCCTGCGAAATCGTGCGTCAAACAGCAGTCGCATTAGAGTACACCAGTGGGCAAGGATTCGTTCATCGAGATGTCAAACCGTCGAACATCATGCTCAGCAACGTAGGCGAGGTGAAGCTGCTCGATTTGGGGCTGGCGAGATTACAATGCGACGAAAACGATCGACCAGAAATCACCGGCACAGGCCAGGCAATGGGGACCGCCGACTTCGTGGCTCCGGAACAGGTTGCCGACAGCCGAGGTGTCGATGTCCGCGCGGATATCTATTCACTCGGTTGCACGTTGTTCAAGCTGTTAACGGGTAACGCTCCGTTCGCCGACGAACAGCATGACACGGCGTTTTCCAAGATGACCGCGCACGTTTCCCAGGAACCTCCAAGTCTCGGAAAGCTCTTGCCTGATGCACCGAGTTCATTGACGAAGCTTGTCGATTCAATGCTGGCCAAGCATCCGGAAGATCGTCCGCAATCTCCGATGTCGGTCGCCGAACAACTCGCTGCATTCACCAGCAATAGCAACCTCGCGCAACTCGCGGAAAGGGCGAACCAGCTGGAGCCGCAAACGGAAGCTCCGCGCAGTTCCACAGTCGCCTCTCCAATCCAACCCTTCCTCCATCGCCAAGTTTCAATCACGACGATGATCGCCGCATCACTCGGTGCGTTGCTGCTCGGGATCTGTATGGGAGTCGTAATCACGATCACGTATCCAGATGGCACACAAGCAGTGATTGATGTTCCACCAGGTAGCAAAATAGGAATGGAGAAATCGCCGAACGGTGAATCTCATCAAGCGCAGCACGAAACTCCGGCGACGGCGGAGATCGTGCTGGATGGAACATGGCAGGTGACGTCGTCGAAGGACGGACGTCTTGGTCCCGAACAACTCAGTCGTCTGTGGGCATTTCACGGCGGTCGTTATTACGTGATGGAAGGAGAGCGTCTGATTAGCGTAGGCTATTATTCGCATCGCCAGACGACTGTTCCTCAGCAACTCGACTTTATGGCGGGTGGATCTAGATCCGTGAAATTGGGGATTCTTCGAGCGTTCGGCGAAAATCAGATTGAGTTCTGTCTAAACGGAGTACCGCAAGGTGGCCGCCCGACTCAATTCGAGTCCACGGTTGGAAGCAGTTATGTTCTCATGACACTGAAGCGCGTCGAGGAGTTGCCGCAGGTCCTGCAAGACGCCATGCGCGAACAGCAAGATCTGGGCGACGGACTTTTAGAGGCGCTCTCGCCTCCTCCACTTGTCGCCGATCCATCTGCGGACAAGCCGGAGACGAATCAAACAAGAACCGAAAAGAAGCTCAAGCGGATTGGCCTCGCATTTCACAACTTTCACGACGTCTTCAGCAAGTTCCCAGGTAGCATGAATACGCGTGAGGGCGGAAATCCTTCTCTCGACAAAAAGACGTATCCGTTCAGTTGGCGTGTCGCCCTTCTGCCGTTCATCGAAGGGCAGGAACTCTTCGAGCAGTATCGCTTCGACGAGCCGTGGGACGGTCCCCATAACATCAAACTCTTGGACAAGATGCCGGACGTTTATCGGAGCCCGCTGGCGAAGCAAGATCAATCGGTTGGCCACACCAACTATCAAGGATTCAGCGGCCTCCACACGGCGCTTGGCGATGCCGACGGCGTCGCGATTAAGACCTTTCGTGACGGCACGAGCAACACGATTCTGATTGCCGAATCGCAGACGAGCGTTGCGTGGACAGAGCCCAAAGACATCCCTTTCGAGATGTCAGGCACGGTCCAAGTCGAAGGTAAACCGCTGACTTATCTGATGGCGGATGGTTCCGTTCATACGACGGAACTAGACGCTAAAGAGCTGATAAAACTTATCACAAGAGATCTCGGAGAACCGATTTTGAAGTGACGTCGTGCCAAGACTTCCTCATGAATCAACCTGATCGTTGACATGCGTGCGTTCCTCGCGAGGTTTCGGTATCATGCAGGCCGACCACAAATCATCGGCTCGCCAGTCGAGAAGCACTAACCGCAACGAGGTTCTAGTATGCAGTTCCAGCAAGTCTTACTTCAATCGAGCGCCATATTAATCACTCTGTTCGCATCATCAGCATTTGCGCAACCACAGGGATATAACTACGACGAATCGAAGGTCCCAACGTTCGAACTTCCAGACCCGCTGGTGTTAGCAGACGGCCAGAAAGTCGTTGATGCGAAGACATGGCAAGAAAAGCGCCGCCCTGAGATATTGAAGCTATTCGAAGAGCAAGTCTACGGTCGCAGCCCGCAACCACGTGACGACATGAGCTTCGAAGTCGCATCGGTCGACAAACGAGCACTGGGCGGCAAGGCGATACGCAAGGAAGTGACCGTCTACTTTTCTGCGGATAAATCGGGACCGCAGATGAGCGTGCTGATTTATCTGCCCGCAAAAGCAACGGGCCCAACCCCAGCCTTCGTTGGGTACAACTTCGGCGGGAATCATACGGTCGCCGACGATCCTGGAATTACGCTGTCCAAGTCGTGGATGCGACCTAAAACAGGAGTCGTCGATAACACCGCGACGGAAGCCACACGAGGCGCGAGCGCGTCGCGGTGGGCAATCGACATGATTTTGGATCGTGGCTACGGGTTGGCGACGATCTATTACGGCGATGTCGATCCCGACTTTGATGATGATTTTCAAAACGGCGTCCATCCACTGTTCAACAAGCCGGGCCAGAAGAAACCAGCGGCGGATGAGTGGGGATCCATTGCCGCTTGGGGTTGGGGCCTGAGTCGCGCGCTGGATTACTTCGAGACCGATGATGATATCGATCACAAGCATGTAGCTGTGATGGGACACTCACGACTCGGCAAGACTTCGCTGTGGGCGGGTGCGACCGACGAACGGTTTGCGATGGTGATCTCGAACGATTCAGGTTGCGGTGGCGCCGCGTTAAGCCGCCGTCATTTCGGCGAGACCGTCGCGAGGATTAACACTTCCTTCCCGCATTGGTTCTGCGACAACTTCGTCCAGTACAACGAGAACGAGAACGCTTTACCTGTCGACCAGCACATGCTGATCGCGCTGATCGCTCCTCGGCCGGTGTACATCGCGAGCGCAGAGGACGACCAATGGGCAGACCCTCGTGGCGAGTTCCTCTCTGGCTACTACGCCGATCCGGTCTATCGGCTACTCGGGACGAATGGGATCGGCACGGACGAGATGCCAAAGGTCAACGAGCCGGTCGCAAATACAATCGGCTACCACATTCGATCCGGCAAACACGACGTCACCGACTTCGACTGGAATGCCTACCTAGGCTTTGCGGACAAGCATTTTAAGGACAATTGAAGCTTGCGAAGGAAACACGAGTTTGCCATCCTTTCGTGATTGGTCCTTCAAATTGTCGAAGCACTGAGCGTCCGATCTCTTCGATCCATCGCATATCGAATGTTTATCGATCGGCGATAAGTTCGGACTTCGATCGTGGACAACGATGATCATCGGCAGCATCGAGTAATTTAATGCCTCGACGACTTACGCTAGTAATTCACTCGCTAAACGGTGGCGGCGCAGAGAGAACGCTGGCGGCGATGGCTAGTCGGTGGGCACAGATGGGGTACGCCGTTACCTTGATTACTCTGGATACGGCCAAAAACGATCGATACCCTGTGGCTGCCGACGTTCACCGTGTGGGGTTGGATCTCTTGTCCGAGTCTCGGAATAAGTTGGAGGGACTCTGGAGCAACGTATCACGTGTCCGCCAACTACGTCGCGCCATTCTGGAATCGCGAGGCGACCAAGTGATCAGCTTCACAGAGAAGATGAATATACTAACGCTACTTGCCTGCCCCAGAAATCGCGTCGTCGTTTGCGAACGAGTCGATCCAAGACATCATCCGATCGGTCGACTTTGGGAATTGCTCCGACGGTGCGTCTATCCTCGTTGCGCTGCATTAGTCGTTCAAACGGAAGCAGTGCGCGATTATATGCATCGTGTCGTAAAGCGCCGACCGATTCATGTGATTCCTAATTCGATCGTCCCGACCGATTCATCCAGTCATGCAGAACGCTCTATTGTCGCGATCGGCCGTCTCGTTCCACAAAAGGGATTCGACCTTTTGGTGAAGGCGTTTTCCAGCGTTACCAAAAGACATCCTGCCTGGCGGTTGAATATCTATGGCGAAGGACCTGATCGGCCATCCCTCGAAGCACTGATTCTCGATCTCACGTTGAACGATGTAGTCAATCTTTCCGGGTGGACGACGGAGCCGCTTCAAGCCATAAGCAGTTCCAAGATATTTGTGCTGTCGTCACGCTACGAAGGCTTTCCGAATGCCCTCCTTGAAGCGATGGCCGCTGGATTGGCGGTCGTCAGCTTCGATTGCGAAAGCGGGCCGCGTGAAATAATTCGTGATGAAGTTGATGGATTGCTCGTACCAGCTCAAGACGTCGCGAAGTTGTCGGCGGCACTTGATCGGTTAATGTCGAACGACGAAGACAGATGCCGAATAGCATCACGAGCGCCGGAGGTATGCGAAAGATTTAGCGAAACGAAGTTCTTCGACGCATGGGAACGAGTTTTTGATGCACAGACAAATCCGGAGCAAGGTTGATAACTCATGTGTGGAATCACGGGAGTACTTGATCTTGCGCGAACGCGCGATAACGCTGCGCTCGAGACAATCGTGCATGGAATGGCAGCAACGCTGCATCACCGCGGTCCCGATGATACCGGAACATGGGTCGATCAGGAGAATGGAATTGCTTTAGGGCACAAGCGGCTTTCTATCCTCGATCTCTCGCCGTTCGGCCATCAGCCGATGCACTCGGCCAGTGGACGCTACTGCGTTTCCTACAACGGCGAAGTGTATAACCATGGGGAACTGCGGCAAGAGTTAGAACGTTTCGGTCGTTCGTTTCGCGGTCGTTCCGACACCGAAGTACTCGTGGAAGCGATCGACTGCTGGGGCATTCCCGAAACCCTAAGTCGGTCGAACGGAATGTTCGCGCTCGCCGTGTGGGATGCACGTCAGCACCGGCTAACGCTTGCTCGAGATCGGATCGGAATCAAACCTCTCTACTACGGATGGTTTGGCGACACTTTTATCTTCGGATCGGAACTGAAAGCGCTACGCGCCCACCCGCATTTCCGCGGCGAAGTCGATCGCAACGCCATCGCCATGCTACTCCGGCACTGCTACATTCCCGCGCCATACTCAATCTATCGTGGAGTCAAAAAGCTTCCGCCCGGAACAACACTCGAAATCAATGTCGAGACAGCACGCCACGCCAGCACGCCGGTCCCCTTCTGGGAGATGACAGAAGTTGCCAGGCGAGGGTGCGTGCAGCCGTTTGAAGGATCGTCCGAGATCGCGGTCGATGAGTTGGAGCGACTTCTTCAAGATTCTGTTCGATTGCGGATGGAAGCTGACGTCCCGCTTGGAGCATTTCTGTCCGGAGGCATCGACTCTTCGCTCGTCGTCGCGTTGATGCAATCTCAGAATACACGGCCAGTGCGTACTTTCTCGATCGGTTTTCACGAGGCAGCGTACAACGAGGCAAATTACGCCAAGGCCGTTGCCAAACATCTCGGTACGGAGCACACCGAATACTACGTAACACCGGAAGAAGCAATTGATGTGATTCCGAGTTTGCCGGAAATGTACGACGAACCGTTCGCCGACTCGTCACAGATCCCTACTTATCTCGTTTCCAAGATTACCAAGCAACACGTCACCGTGAGTCTGTCGGGCGACGGAGGCGACGAACTGTTTGGTGGCTACAATCGATATGCTCACACGGAGCATATCTGGAACAAGGTCGCGAGACTGCCACGCGGTCTACGGTCGTTGGCTGCATCGCTGCTACAACTTTGCGTTCCCTGGCGAGGTGAAGAAGTACGTCGCCTCCTGCGAACGCCGCACGCGCAAGCTCTCTACGCTTGGCTGAACACGCACTGGAAGGAGCCGGATCAAATTGTTGTCGGCGCGCAATCGCGATCGACGATTTTCGACCGGTTTGATCAATGGAACACCCGACCTAACTTTGTCGAGCAAATGATGCATCTCGATGCCGTGACATATCTGCCCGACGACATCCTCACGAAAGTTGACCGAGCAAGTATGGCGGTCAGTTTAGAGGCGCGCGTCCCATTGCTGGATTACCGGGTTGTCGAGTTCGCCTGGTCCTTGCCATTCGGCCTGAAGGTTCATCATGGGCAGGCCAAGTATCCTCTCCGCCAAGTGCTTCGTCGGCGCGTGCCTGACGAACTGTTCGAGCGACCTAAAGTTGGGTTCGGCGTTCCCATCAACGAGTGGCTTCGCGGGCCACTACGGGATTGGGCGGAAGCATTGCTGTCCGAGGATCGACTGAAACAAGAAGGCTTCTTCGACGCGGAACGCATTCGCCTTCGTTGGCAAGATCACTTACAGGGTACCGCCGAATGGCACTATTGGTTGTGGGATGTCTTGATGTTTCAAGCGTGGCTGGAGAATAATCGCTGAGATACAATTTCCCTTCGACATTGGTAGGAAGGGGCAAGCTGGTTGTGAGTTGGACGCGACCAACGTACGAGCAACCGGCGTTCACAACCGAAGCTGAACCAGGTCCTCGCGCTGCAGCATTTCAAGGACAATGTTTGCCATCTTCTGATTACCTTGCTCGTTGAAATGACAATTATCAAACAGATCTTGCTTCGCGAACGCACCTTCCTGGAGTAGTTCACTCAAGAAGGCTATGTCGAAAGATTCTGCCACTTCTGCGTTGACGCGATTGTTCTGTTCGACCCCCTCGGCAAACACGAGATCACTTTCGCCTTGAGCGATGAAGTACTGCGGGATGATCACGATCGACTTACACTGTCCTTGCAGGAATTGGACAAAATCTTCGAGGTGATCGCGGTAGTGAGTCGGCGGATTCGCCACAAGTCGCTCGGACCACACATCTAAATCGGGATATGGCAGCGAGACGGCATCGTGAATTCCGGTCGAAGCAATCGGAGCCAGTTGCGTCATGGTGAAAAAGTAATCATAAGTCGATGAGCGGCGCAGCCAGCGGTGAGACGTCGGCAACTGGCTATCGAGGCGCCATGGATATCGGTACTTGGAATAGTCAAATTCGACCGTCGGATACAGCCGCGGGTGAACATCGTTTATTCCTTCGTAAAGGAGCACGACATCTGGATCGAGGTCGGAAAGCAAGGTCACGTAGTGCAGCATGTTCTCAAGCAAGTTATACCCGCCAACACCCCCATTGATAACTTCACACTGCTCGCCGTAATGCGAACGAAGAAGTGATTCGAGCCTTGCGGGCCAAGTATCTTCCTCGTTGGCGATCTGGTCACAAAACGTCGTGCTGCCACCTAGTGCTAGGATTCGCAGTGCTGATTGTCCGCGAGGGAGGATGGGTCGCTCTCTACGAATAAAATATTTGGCGTTGTACTGAAGCGTGCCCATATAGGGCACGTCAGGATTAAGTACATAGTTCAGGTAGTGATGCGGCTGATAATTCGGAGCGGAACCCGCAGGCACGTTGCCGGGAGTCGGTCGAACCGCGAGTTCGCTTAGCCTTGCCAAGTTGGGGTTCTCTGCCAGCTTGCGACAATTCAGCACGAAGAACATGCCTTCACAGAATGCGAGCGCGATCACGATGTTAGCCACAGCAAGAATCGCCAGCCGCGGTCGCGATCGTCGGTGCCCAAGCCATTTCCCGCATAGAAATACAACGAACAAACAGGTCAGATAGATCAGCGTGACTAAGGCCAAGTAGACAGCCGTTGGCAAGCGACCTCCTCCTGCGACCTTCGCGCTGGGTGGAGCGATTAACAGCATTCCCCAAAGCGTTAGGATCAACAAACTGCAAAGGAGTATTGGAGAAAACTTAAAGCGATGCGCGTTCTTGGTGTCGTTCATGTTTCCCATCTCGCCGATATACCGCCGGATAAGCGAATCCTTCGCCGTGGCGCGTCACGGAATCTGACCGAGTGCCTTGCGATGCAGAAGGGTTAGCTGCTCGATACTTTCTATTGACTCAAACGGTGTGTACATCACTCGCATGACCATTTGATATATCGCGCCGGGCCGATAGTCCGAAATCAGCAACTGATAATCCCATGCAGGATTACCCCCACCGCCACCTGAAGGTGATTGGGTAAAGCGGATCATGTCCTCAGGGCGATACATCGTGACCAAGGCCATTCCGCGACATTTACCAAAATACCACGGCTGACTGAAGCGATAGTTCGAGCGACTGAAGAGTAAAGTAAACGGAAAATCCTTATCGTGAGGAAACACACGTTGATCGTTGGTCGCGAGATGCGTCGATAGTCGGCCGTGACCTGGTGTCGTCGCGAGGATCCACCGCGTGTTCCGACTATCGTCGTTAACAGGATGTCCCTTGAAATAGATGCCAAGCGATTTAGGCTGGTTGATATAACTTGCCCACTGCAAACCAATGTATTTATTGGCGAAAGTCGCGTCGACTGGCTTACATTCAAACGTGATCTCAATCGTCCCGTCACGAAGCATATGATACCGATGGCAACTCTCCAATCGCCAATTGGGTGTGGCGTGTTGATAGAGTTCGCACGTGAATTCGTCGATCACTCGTAACTGCATTGGCGCTCTGCGAGGCTCGAACAGCACCGCCTCTTCTTGAACGGTTCCGTCATGAATTGCTTCAAAGTTGAGGCCGCTGTAGGAAGGCACGAACAGGTTCTTGGATTGTTTCGCATGCGACAGGGCTGCAACGCCGTTATATCCAGCTTGATGACCGGACAACACTTCGTCGTCAACGCTTTGGTTGTCGACGATCACGGCGCGCACGCCCGCGCGTTCGAGGATGACGTAGGGCTCGGTCGCCACTTTGTATTGGATTGTAGATTTTCTCAGAGTTGTTGATCCAACCGGTTCCGCGCTGAACGCAATTCCGGCCGAGTACAAGCAGCTGGCAAAGAGAATCGCCGATTCAAACTTCATTTCCAGTGTTCCTCTTGCGTTTCGGATCTACGTCCAACCTCGAAGTGGAGTCGTTCCAAGGTGTGTGGCGCACCGTGTCGACGACGTTTCGGAGATTTTCCGCGACTGCTTCGAGCGAGTGAAACTGACGAACGCTTCGTTGGCCATTTTCGGCATACCGTGCCCGCGAAACTACATCGTTCCACAAATCACACACGCTAGATACGGCCTGATCCGAGTCGCCTTTCGTCCAGACTCCACACTCTGATTTGGACACGAAATTGCCGAAGTCCTCCAGAGTTACAATAGGTGTTCCGCTGGCGGACGCTTCTAAAAACACATTGGGAAACCCTTCGGATTGGCTCGTACTCAGAAAGAGCCTAGCGCGTCGGAACACATCAGGCATCTCGTCAGCCGGGACGTAGTCGACAATCCTAACGTTAGGTGTGGCATTCTTGCGGATATCTCGTTCGGTGCGAGCGTCCCCACGATTCAGCACCATAACGAACGGAATGTCTGGACACTGGCGAGCGATTTTAAGGCAGAGCTGGGGCCGCTTGTAGACTTCGTCGTAACGGCCAACCCACAAGACATATTTGCCGGGCTCCGTGGTTTCGGTGGTAGACCACCGCTCAGCTCGAATCGGCGTCGGAATTACGAACGACTCGCGATTCGCCAGTTCGGTCAAGCGATCTTGCTGCCATTGCGTTTGGCACAAGACAGCGGAAGCGCGTTCGATAACGAAACGGCAGTCGTCAGACGAGTCGCCATAATGATTGACGTATCGAGAATCCGAAAACAATTCAGCGTCAAGATCTGCGTTTGACGCTAGTCCCACGATGGAGGGCCGCTGAATGCGTTCGGACGCTCGCACAATGGCTGCCGCGTGTTCGCCAAGGCCGAATCCCATACAGACATCTGGCTTGAGTTGCTCAAGCTGCTCCGATATACGTTCATGCATCGACCGCCGATTGCGGAACGGGCGCGTGGCTAGAAGTAGGGGCAATTGCCAAAGGAGTTTCGCGTGCCATGCCCGCGTGCGAAACCAAGGGAAGTGTGGCAATGCATCAATACTGCGAGAAACATTGAATCGAAGGTCACGAAAACGATCGATCAACGGCACGACGGTCACGTTTCCGACACGCGTACTCGTAATCGGACGCGTGTGGCCGACCATAAAGAAGACTTCAATGTCCGGCTGCTGAGATAGACCAGTGGCCAGATTCCACGCCCGCATTTCCAATCCGCCAATGGACCGTCCGGCCTTCGGTTCGATCGCCGGGTATGCGTTTAGTGCAATGATGCAGACGCGACGTGGTACATCTCCTCGTCTCATTGCTCGCTCGGTTGCCTTGGCAATTCCAATTTATGCTGTAATGCGTTTTGCAGTTCTTGCGCGACGACGCGATGGCCGCTTGCGCTTATATGGTGGTCGAACCGCCAGTATAACTCCTCGGTTGGCGCTCGCTCGGCGGCAGCGCGCAACGAAGGCCTAAGATCGATGATTTGGATGTCTAGGTCCGCGGCCAATCGAATTACCAATTCTGACGCGCGATCGTCGATCAGCAAGTCTTCTGCGCTAAGCTGAAGGTGCGAGGCAGCCTTTTGATAAGCGACCTCGTCGGTATGAGGGTGAATCTGCCGGATCGACGGAATGACAAGTAGAAGCAACTCGACATTCTGCGATTGCGTCTCGCGTTGAAACTGTTCCAGGATGAAACGCATCATACTACCGCATTCGTCCCACACGGAAGGGTGCTGCTTAAAGTACTGTGCTTGGCCGAGGCTCTGCCAATATCCGCCAGAGCTTATCGCAGCGGCTTCTTCAGAAAGCTCTTTCTGCTGATCCACTTCTGGCACGTTGCCAAACATCTGCCGAAGCGATCGCACGTTCGCGAGTGCATGGTAGATCGCCAAACGATCACGGAGGAAGTTCTTCGCAAGACGACCCACTCCCGGTACGGCCTCGTCCGGCGGCGGTGGCTCGTTCGAAGCGGGATCAACATGGACAAAGGCACCATCTTGTCGTTGAAGATGGACTCGATCAGATGCGGTCAGATCCCATAGATCGTTTCCGGCATAAAACGCAACGATTAGACAGTCGGGATCAAAACGTTGAACGACCTTCTGATATACCCATAATTCCTGATAGGGCGAGAAGGTGGAAAACCCAGCGTTGATGACGTCGAAGGTATTCGCCGTGCTCTCATCATTCAGAGACACTTCCAGCAAATTCGCATAGCTTTCGTGGTTCCATACGGCACCGTCCGTGTGGCTGTCACCCATCACCGCAATCCGTATGGTTTCGGGAGGTTTCTCGATAGGAGTTTCACCGTCCTCGCGAAAGCTACATTCGTTTCGCTCGAAAACGATCTTTCCGGTCGGGTGTTCATCGGTCTCGGTAACTGTATGACTGCTCGGCCAATGAATCCAGTTCTTCTCCTGCGCCTCTCGAATGAAGTCGACGGAGTGTAATTCGCTAGTGTCAGGCGGCGGCGGAGTTATAGGTGGCGCAAAGCCGATAAACCTGCAGAAGACTTCTAATGCGATAAGCGACAGTGCACACGATCCGGCAAGTACAATCAGTTTCGCGGAGAATGCTCGACGATGGCGCGGGGGATTAGCAGGCATGGATCTTACGGCGAGATTAGACGCTCTTTTTATGGGACCAATTCAAACTAAACTCAGGCTGACTCGGGAAGATGCCATTGCGCACGACATCGATACCAAGCCCACGTCCAAAACGGGAGACTGAATAGCACTCCCATCGCTAGGTAAGCGCCTGCAGCACCAATCACACCGTATTGCCGACCCAGCCACCATATTAACAGTCCGTTCGTCGCTGCCGCGGTTATTGAAACGATCATATACGGCGAGCGTTTGTGGGCATGAATGTAGATCCCCTGAAACTCAGCGAGAGAAGTTGCGATCAATCCCAACGCCAGAAGCGTCGTGGGAAGCGGTGCCAGCAAACGATCGGCGAACCTGGATTCCGCTTGAAAAAGAAGGACGTCAAACAGAATGAAGGCGGCATTAAGGATACAAAGCACGGTCAAAGCGATCGTGCTCAGCCGGATGAAGATGCGATTCAATTCATCATAGTCTCTTTCTGCGACAAGCATCCCAAAACGCGCGGCTCGAGTTCTTACCCACGATGAACACGCCGCTTGTAGTGACGAGAGCACTTGCCAAGTCATTCCTACTTGTCCGGCGGTCACCTCGCCGTAGTAGTAAAAGATAACTGGGTTTATCAGCGACGTATTGAAATAACAAAACAGGCCTTTAACCCCGATTCGCCATTGCAAAGGCCATACCTCCGACATCCAGTGGATCGAGGGGCCCGTGGGGCGACTTGTCAGTACGCCAAAGAAACGCCGGTAGTGGACGGCGATAAGATAAAACTCGCATACCAACTGCACGAACGACGCGATCGCCGGAGTCCACAATCCCGCGCCTAGGGGAATGCATGCCCAGACGGCGAGATTGCCCAACACTGCCCGCACGAATCTGAATCGGTAAACCGTTTGGACTTGATTACATCCTTCTAGAACTCCCAAGAAGGGAGTCATCCACAACACGAACGCGCTGCACCCGACGAGCGCTAACCAAGGAAGTTTCCAAGCGATCGTGTCGCTGTACTCACCCGAAGTGAAGAAGACGAGGCCGATCGCGCTCACGCAAATCCAAAAAAGTGTCGCAGCCACGCCGTACCAACACAGAGAGATGCGAGTCAGGCTTGATAACCTTGAAATGGCTTCTTCGGGACCGTGAATCGCGCCATCATCGTCCAAGCGAAGCTTTTGCCATTCGTGACTGGCGACGTTGATGACAACATATTGGAACGACAACTCGAAAAACGATTGCAGCGCGATGAGACTCCAGAACGTGTAGTAGTACCCCTGAACTTCTCGAGAAAAGAAGTATGCAATGAGGATCAGCGTGACAGGCCCGGCCAAGAACTGCCAAGCGCGAGCGGCGATCCCGAAAAAGACAGCCTGATCGACTTCAAGACGGTTGAGAAGACGCCTCAACCACGAGCGATTCGCAGCTGGAGTTGGAGAGCGATCCGACATCCAATTGCACGCTAGCTATTCGATGAGTTCAGCGTCGGGTTTCACAGACAATAACCAGCCCGTCCACTGCCGCTGAGCCTCTTGAAACTCTGGCTTCGTGGGCCGTTCATCGCCAATGACGAAATTGAACCCATCCGAATTGCGGCTCATGAATCGTAACGAGTCACGGGCAGCTCGCATGACGCGTTTGTCAGGATCACTCAATGCGAAGATCAAAGCGGGGGCACTTCCTAGATCGCGAACCGTCCCAAGCGTCTTTGCTGCCGTCAACCGAGCTTTAAATAATCCATTGGTGAGCATTCGCCGCAGTCGCGTCAGCTCCAGTTGACGCTGTTTTGGATCAGCACTCAGTTCGAGCTTATCAGGAACTTCCGAACTAAACTCTTTCTGCGGTGTCTTTGGGTCGTCAAGCATCTTCAAAAGTTCTGACACGGACTTGGAAGGATCGGCGGTTACGACTTTCCCTTTATTGTCAACGCTCGCAGTCGACATATCGGCTTTTAAACCCTTGCCGCCCGTTAGTCTCCCTTGCTCGAGAACGATTCGAGTTACCGTCGCCTTGGACGTGCGCAGCAAAAACAATACAGCAAACGCAGTGTCGAGCACGGGTCCTTGCTCACCGCTCTTCCAGCTACCGTCCGCCGCCTGTTTGCCTCGCAAGTAGTCAACACTTGCGTTATACCAACGCGGCTCGGGATCTTTGATCGCTTCTGCTAACTCTCGAAATGCCCAATACCTTTCGAGAGCGTACATGTAGTAGTACTGCTGGTGTTTCGCACCTTTGTAAACATTCTCAAGTCCCGCGTTGCGGTTGAACCAAGTATTGCCATCCTTGGCGCTCAGTTGCCATCGCCCCTGCTCCACCACTTTGGCGATTACTTTGTCGTCTCGGGTAACAACGGGTTTAATCGCTGGGGGCAGCGTCATTCTAAGTTGCAACATTCGGGGGTCGTCGATGAACCCAAGTAGCTCGCCGCAGACATACATACTTCCCACTCCAGCGGCGGTCATTGACGCTGAAAAATCACTTTGGTTCACACGGTTGAAGCTCCCCGGATCAGTCCCTTGGTAGGCATAGCTTCCATTCGGAGCTTGAGTTCGAATGAGCCAATTGCATACCTTCTCGACGGCCGGGATCTTAACGTTGATACCTTGTCGATGCGCCATCCACATTCCCAAACACGCATACTGCGTTTGCGATGTGTCTCCAGTTGGATGGTTCGGGTAACTCCACGCACCATCAGCTCGCTGCTGCTCATAGATAGCCTCCAACAGCGCTTCCACTTCGGGCTGATACTGCTGAGGCCCAAGTTCGCCTAGAAAAATCAGGGCGATCCCCAAGCTATAGTTGGCGTGCCCCGATCGACTGAAGCCCGATTTCGACTCGGTCCGACATTGTTCAACCGCTTTAATGACAAGTGGATGCTGCTCATTTCCCGTTGCGATATAACATGCCAACGCGGAGATACAGATTCCACCGAGCTCTTTATCGTGCCCTCCCTTGCCGTAGTTCTTCTCGATATAGCTCACGCCCCGCTTCACGGCAGCTTGAACTTCAGGGCTCTGTGGCGTGTAGGCACGAGCGGACGAACAGCAACAAGACAGCAGCAATAGAGAGGTTGCGAGAGCGACCGTATTTTTGTGTCGAAACATATCGACCTCTACACTGATTAGAGTTTCGAATTGCAGAAAGAGAATGCTCTGGGAAGAGGTTTTCCGATCACCAGTCGATCCTAGCGGGCCACGAATCTTCTGTCAACGAATTCCGAGTCGGAAACAACGACCCGATAAGCACTTGTGCCCAGTTCGCTAGCAAACATTCCAAGCCAAGGGATTACCACAACGTATAGATAAACGGGGCGGCAGCGGTCCCGCTTAGCACCACGAGTACGCCCATCAGCAGAAGAACGAGAATGATCGGTGTAAGCCACCATTTTTTGTTGTGAATCAGAAAGTCCCAGAACTCGGCGAGCAATCCCGGGTCTCGCTCGTCCGCAATCTTGCTGAATTCGGTGTTTTCATCCTGGTCGTCTAGCTGCGTTTCGCTCATCCGATTCAAACCGCTCGGCACGTGGTGGTTGACCAATCTGGCAGGCTTCCATCATAAGCGGATGGCCAACCCACGCCAAACGGGAATCGGAATGGCGTTGAGTCATCAGGCCGACCTTGCCGTTTCGACCGAATCTATGACCGAAATCGGGGCTAGATCAACAGTTGAGGCCCTTTCACGTCGATAAATATCATTGAACGGATCAACGAACCTTGATAAGATCGGGGCGGTTCAAGTTAGACATATTGTGTTCCCTCGCGCGAAGCAGGAGCTTCCATCATGTTGACGATATACGGTCGAAGCCAACGACGCAGCGGATTTTGTGATGGTGTGAACCGTCGCGACTTCCTAAAGATCGGCGGTTTGGTGATGGGTGGCATCTCGTTGCCACAGCTGCTGGCAGCCGAATCACAAGCCGGCATTAAGCGATCGCACAAAGCAGTCATTAACGTCTTCCTGCCTGGTGGACCACCTCACCAAGACATGTGGGACATCAAGCTCGATGCGCCATCCGAGATTCGCGGCGAGTTCCAACCAATCAATACAAATGTCTCAGGCATCGAAATCGGTGATCAGTTCCCGATGATCGCCGGCATGATGGACAAGTTCGTTCCGATTCGCTCCATCGTCGGCGCACGTGGTTCACACTATGCCGTCGAAGCCATGACGGGGCGAGGCGAGAACAACCCGCCGGCTGGCGGTTGGCCTTCGATGGGCGCTTGGGTTTCGCATTTGGAAGGCCCCGTTAGTCCGACGATCCCGCCGCATCTCAGCTTGATGTATAAGACGAGTCACCAACCCTGGGGCGATCCAGGTGCTGGCGGCTTCCTCGGTGTGAAGCATGCTCCATTCCGGTTGGCTGGCGGCAACGACGACAAGCGTCGAGTCGAGTCGCGCGAAAACATGACGCTGAAGGACATCACGCTCGACCGTCTTGGTGATCGGCAAGCGTTGTTGAATTCCATCGATGGCTTTCGCCGCGAAGTTGATTCGAGCGGAGTGATGGATGGCGTTGATGCTTTCACGCAGCAAGCGATGGGAATCCTTACATCCTCTGCGCTTGCCGAAGCTCTCGACTACACGAAGGAAGATCCCAAGCTCGTCGAACGATATGGCAAGGGCAATCCCGCGTTCACCTCCGACGGCGCACCGAAGGTAACCGAGAACTTCCTGGTCGCACGCCGCTTAGTCGAAGCGGGCGCGCGAGTTGTCTCGTTGAACTTCAGCCGCTGGGACTGGCACGGTGGCAACTTCAATCGCGGTCGCCAAGACATGCCAATGCTAGACCGAGCGCTCTCGGCTTTGGTCGAAGATCTCGATAACCGAGGCATGTTGCGAGACGTTTCCGTCGTCTGTTGGGGTGAGTTCGGTCGCACACCCAAGATCAACGGAAACGCTGGCCGCGACCATTGGCCGCGCGTCTCTTGTGCTATCCTCGCCGGTGGCGGCATCCGCGCAGGGCAAGTGATCGGCTCGACGAATCGACTTGGCGAATACGCTGTGGATCGACCGGTGACGTTCCAAGAAGTCTTTGCGACGCTCTACCAGAACCTCGGGTTGAATCTACGAGCGATTCGCGAGTTCGATCTTCGCGGTCGTCCACAGTACTTGGTCGACGAAGGCGTGAAGCCGCTTACCGAGTTGGTTTAACTCCCGATGTTGAACATTCTCGAAAAGCCCGACCGTCGACAGCGCCTCTGCAACGGGCTGACTCGTCGCGATATGTTACGGATAGGTGGCACGGCGCTCGGCGGAATGACGCTGCCGCAACTTTTGCGACTCGATGCCGAAGCAGGCGTCAATCGTTCGCACAAAGCATTGATCATGATCTACATGTGTGGCGGGCCGCCACATCAAGACATGTACGACATCAAGGTCGACGCCCCTGACGAAATCCGGGGTCCGTTCAAGCCAATCGACACGAACGTAGACGGCATCCAGATCTCGGAGAAGCTGCCTCAACTCGCCAAGATCATGGACAAGATTGTGCCTATACGCTCGATGGTTGGCGCTCGTGATTCGCACTACTCGCATCAGTGCATGACTGGACACCACGAACAGAATGCGCCAGCCGGCGGGTGGCCGCACATCGGTTCTGCTGTCTCGCATTATCAGGGCCCAGTTCACGCGGGCATCCCGCCATTCGTGAGCCTTTGTTACACGACACAACATCGCCCATATAACGAACCGACGGCGGGATTCCTCGGGCTCGGCAACTCGTCGTTTCGTCCAACCGGTCCCAGCCGCGATGATATGGTGCTGCAAGGCATCACCGATGATCAACTTGGTGATCGGCGCAGTTTGCTGACATCGTTCGACCGCTTCCGTCGCGAGTGGGATCGCAGCGGCAAGATGGAAGGCATCGACGTTTTCACGGAACGTGCGATGGGCATCCTAACATCGTCCGACATGTTCAACGCGCTGGACCTCAGCAAGGAAGATCCCGCGATTCGCGAGCGATACGGCGAAGATGACCTGACAAAGCCTAAAGGCGACGGCGCACCGCGCACGCCGCAGAACTTTCTCGCCGCACGTCGCTTAGTCGAAGCGGGTGCTCGGGTCGTTACGATCAATTACGGATTTTGGGATTGGCACAGCAGCAACTTCAAAACCGCCGAGGATGAGTTCCCGGTCTTCGAGAAAGCTCTAACGGCCTTGGTTGAAGACCTGCACGAACGCGGTATGGATAAAGATGTAAGCGTACTCGCTTGGGGCGAGTTTGGTCGCACGCCAAAGATCAACCCCAAGGCAGGACGTGATCATTGGCCGCGCGTATGTTCCGCATTGCTCGCTGGCGGAGGCATGAACACAGGCCATGTCATCGGTTCGACAGATCGATTGGGCGGTGAAGCAGCGGATCGTCCAGTATCGTTCCAAGAAGTCTTTGCGACGCTCTACCGCAATCTGGGCGTCAACTTAAACTCCGAGCGGCTGTTCGACTTTCGTGGCCGACCGCAATATCTCGTCGATCCGGGCGTCCAGCCGATCGCCGAGTTAGCATGAGCGGCAACTAGAGCCACATCAAGCTCTTCGTCCTCGGCTTTGCTCCCGTTTCAAGGCTGGCGATTTACGAAAGTTTCGTCTAGTCGCTTGCACGTCTTTTCGGCAGATCGCATATTGAGTTCGGCACTGGCAATGCTAGTGGCACACAGACGATCTATTCTCCAATTGTTCAAACTAGTCATACAGGGCTGAACGATGCCACGTTATCACGTATACCGCTCGAATCAAATCAACGCGACTCCACAGAAAGTCTTCGATACGATTTCCGACTTCCGAACTTGGACGACCTGGTCGCCTTGGCTCGGCGCGGAACCAGATGCGAAGGTCACCGTGACCGAGAATGCTTCGTCAATCGGTTCGATCTATTCGTGGCAGGGCGAGCTCGTTGGCCAGGGAGAAATCGAACATCGCGACCTGCAACCTGGTCGCTTGATCAAGGAAGAGATTCGATTCCTCAAGCCGTTCAAGTCAAAATCCGAAGTCGCCTTCGAAATGGAACTGGTGGGCGACGGCACCAAGCTCACTTGGCACATGCGCGGAGCGTTGCCTTGGTTTTTGTTCTGGATGAAGCCTCAAATGGAAGTGTTCATCGGGATGGACTACGAACGCGGATTGAAGATGCTGAAAGAGTTGCTTGAGACGGGACAGATTCTTTCGGAGACGAAGATTCGCGGCGTGGAGCCTGTCGGACCGTTGCGCATGGCAGGCGTACGCAAGAAGTATTCGCTAAACGACATCGGTCCGTCGATGGCGGCCATGTTGGCGGATGCAACAGAAAAGTTCTCAAAACACAATTTGCCGACTGACGGCGAACCGATGTCGGTCTATCACGACTTTGACATGAAGTCCGGGATATTCGACTACACGGCAGGGTTCGCACTTCCCGAATCGGTCGGCTCCGTCTCCGAGGAACTTTCGTGTTGGTCACTCTCGGCGACGAAGGCCCTTCGCGTCGATCACATCGGCAGCTACGAAAACCTTGGCAACGCTTGGAGCGCGGCGAATCAATTCGCCCGATACAAAAAGCTCAAACAGAGCAAGGCGGGTGCCTTCGAAATCTACAAGAACAATCCAAATGACACGTCGCCCGCCGACCTGCGCACCGAGATCTCTTTGCCCTTGAGATAGCGGACGGGCGCGAGCATGCTCGGCACGGCTTCGCCGACTCCTCGATCAATGGCGTCATACTCAGTAAAGTTGTGCTGTGGGCAATTCAATTGAGAGCAAGAAAGAGTAGGACATCATGATGCGATGCGCTGCGACTACGTTGTTGATACTAACGGCGTTCTTTTCGAAGTCGCGGGCGGCCGACTTGAAGCTGGACAAGATTCAGGGAGAAAATCCGTTAAATGTAGTGTTCATTTTGTCCGACGATCATCGCTATGACGTGATGAGCTTCCTCGGCCATCCGTGGGTCGAAACGCCAGCGATGGATGCGATGGCTCGCGACGGTGTCTACTTCGAGAATGCGATGGTCACGACTTCACTTTGCTCGCCGAGTCGCGCTTCGATCTTGACCGGCCAATACATGCACAACCACGGTGTTGTCGATAACAACGTGCTGACGCCACCAGACACGAAGTTCTTTCCGCAGTATCTGCAAGCTGCCGGTTATCAGACCGGTTACTTCGGCAAATGGCACATGGGTGGACATTCCGATGCACCGCGCCCTGGGTTCGATCGTTGGGTGTCCTTCAAAGGACAAGGGCATTACTATCCGCCGGAGAATCTGAAAAACTGGTCGCTGAACGTCGATGGTGAATCGATTCCGCAGAAGGGTTATATCACCGACGAGTTGACTGATTATGCGATCGACTGGTTGGACTCCAGTGTCAAAGGAAGCGACAAGCCGTTCTTCATGTACCTTTCGCACAAGGGCGTCCACGGGATGTTCCATCCGGCAGAACGCCATGCCGGTCGGTACGCAGGCAAGCTGCTGCCTGAACCCAAGACTATGGCTGACACGCCGGAGAACTACAAAGACAAACCGATGTGGCTAAGGAACCAACGCAACAGCTGGCATGGTGTCGATTTTGCCTATCATCAAGACACCGACATTGCGGAACATTACCGGTTGTACTGCGAAGCGCTTCTAAGTGTTGATGACTCAATCGCCCGAGTTCGAAAGTGGTTGAAAGAGAACGGCGTCGCGGACAACACGCTGGTGATGTACATGGGCGATAACGGTTTTCAGTGGGGCGAGCATGGATTGATCGACAAACGCACGGCGTACGAGGCTTCGATGCGCGTACCTCTGTTGGGAGTTTGCCCAAAACGGTGGAAGCCGGGAACGAAGGTCGAGCAAGTCGTCGCCAACATCGATATCGGTCCAACCGCTCTCGAAGCTGCGGGGCTCACGACTCCAGAGCACATGGACGGCCAAAGTTTTCACAGACTTGCCAGCGGCGACATGAAGCCATCCGATTGGCGGCAGAATCTCCTGTACGAGTACTACTGGGAATACAACTATCCACATACGCCCACGACGCTGGCGCTGCGCGCGCCGCAGTACAAATTCATTCAATACCACGGCATCTGGGACATTGATGAGCTGTACGACATGAAGAACGATCCGCATGAACAACACAATCTGATCTTCAGCCCCAAGCACCAACAGCAAATCACCAAGATGCGCGCCGACTTGCACCAGATCCTGGTCGACGCCGATGCCAATCGCGTACCTTTCAGCCACAAGCGTCGAATGGGCTCAAACCTTCGCCTACAGAGCGGTTCAACCCCGGCCGATTTTCCACCTCAATTACTGCGAGAGAAGAATGGGAAAGAGTGAGAGATCTCATTGGGACGCGGCAACATCGAGTACCGATCGCCTCGCTAGAGCAGGTGTTCTGATATCCTGGCTCCGCCCATGGCATGGCACACCCGTGAGCGAAGCAGTCGGATGTATCCAAGGGAACGAGATGTTTGCTTTCAAGGCAATTGGGCGGAGCGAGTGCTGTTCAAGGCTGCCTTGAATTAGGCTCACTCCGCCCGCTTATATTCAAGGCTACCTTGAATATAAAGGCGGGAAAATCGTATACTCAAGGCTGCCTTGAACTAGAGGGCACTGATTAACCAGCCTCGGGAGCGATGACGTGGCAAAAACACGGCCTACTTCAAACGCAAGTTTCTCTCGCGCAGGGAGATACGTAAAGCAACCGGCTGATTATCGCGCGTTCATTCCTGAGCCGTTGCCTCCCAATCCTGCTATTCAATTTAACGACGAACTTCAAGTCTTGCTGTCGCAGGCGGATCGCGCGCTCGGACGACTCGATGGTTCCATTCAGACGTTGCCACATCCCGATCTGTTCGTCTACATGTATGTCCGCAAAGAAGCTGTCTTGTCCAGCCAAATCGAAGGGACGCAGAGTTCACTACAGGATGTATTGGCCGCTGAAGCAAAGATTCTTACACCGGATCGACCACAGGACGTCGACGAAGTCGTCAACTATGTACGAGCGATGAACCACGGACTCGACCGTTTGACAAGCCTCCCGATCTCCGTTCGCCTGATCCGAGAGATCCACGCTGAATTACTTCAGGGCGTCCGCGGTTCGTATCTCACGCCCGGTGAAATTCGCACCAGTCAAAACTGGATCGGTCCTACTGGTTGCACCTTGAACGAAGCTACATTTGTTCCACCACCACCGCACGAAGTGGCAAACCAGTTGACTGAACTGGAACGCTTCTTACACTCCGATACGCAACTGCCGTTACTGGTCAAAATCGGCCTTGCCCACGTTCAGTTCGAAACGATCCATCCGTTTCTCGACGGGAACGGACGTGTTGGTCGTCTGCTAATTACGTTCCTGCTTTGTGAACAGCAGGTACTGCTCAAGCCTGTCTTGTACCTGTCGTACTACTTCAAACGGAACCGTCAGCAGTACTACGAACAACTACAATCGGTACGTGAGGCGGGGGCATGGGAGGATTGGTTGGTCTTCTTCTTGCAAGGTGTCGTTGAGGTCAGCCAACAGGCAACCGAAACGGCGCGGCGAATTCTCGATCTCCGCGAAGCACATCGACATGCTATCACTGAGAACCTTGGGCGCACGGCAGCCAATGGTTATCGAGTCTTGGAGCATCTGTACCAGCACCCGATCGTTTCTGTCAATGAAGTGCAAGAATTGATCGGTACGACCTACCAGGCCGCCAATGAGTTGGTATCACGGTTTGTCGAGAGCGGCATTCTTAACGAGATCACGGGCCAAACCCGCAACCGCAGGTTCAAATACGAGAGCTACATTCGACTATTCCACGACGTCGCTACAGAAGCGAATGCTTAACGATCATATTCGATCACAATATCGTACTTTTCAGTTCTGGGCGACCAACGTCACTTCGTTCGAACGAGAGTCGCCTTCGCCTGCGTGTAAGCAAACAAGCCCTTCTTCTCACAAAGCCAACTCGAATGCCTCTTCCGTCGACATACCCACACCCGACGTGTATCCGTTCTGCTATCGGTCGACTTACAACGCCGACTTACAACGCCGACTTACAACGCCGACTTCAAGATGCCGCGCAACTCTTCCAGGCTGGCTTCTCGCGGGTTCACCCACAGCAGTCTCTTGATTTCGAATGCCTTTTCGGCAAAGCCTAAGAGTTGCTCTTGCGTACCACCGATGTCTCGAATGCGTTCGGGGATGCTGATGTCGCGTTTCAGTTGCTCGACGGATGCGATGGCGCGCTCGGCCATCGCGTCGACGTCGGACGCGGCTTCAGCGCCCCACAATTCTGCGATCTTCGCGAACTTTGCTGTTCGCTCGGGCAAGTTGAATCGCATGACAAACGGCAGCAGCAATCCGTTGCCAGCACCATGCGAGCAATGCAACGCGCCGCCCATCGGATACTCCAACGCGTGAACCAACCCGACACCGCAATTCGAGAAGGCGATGCCAGCCAGTGTTGACGCGAGCGCCATGTTATTGCGTGCTTCATGATTGTCTGGTTCGTTAACAGCGCGAACGAGATTCTCGCCGACGAGACGAATCGCCTTCTCTGCGATGACGTCTCCTAGTGGAAAGCTGCCTTCGTACGCACACGCTTCGCCTGGCGGGGTGACTAGCTGGCGATAGTCCGTCGCGGTATATCCTTCGATGGCGTGCGTCAGCGCATCGATCCCGCTGTCGGCGGCAACTTGCTTGGGGCAACTGTACGTTAGCTCGGGATCGACGACCGCGAGTGTGGGGCGAAGCCAATTGCTGAGCGTGCTGACTTTAATCTTGTTCTCCGTATCGGTCAGCACCGCTGCGTGTGATACTTCGCTGCCCGTTCCTGCTGTCGTTGGCACACAGATCAAAGGCATGACCGGCCCGGGAATTCGATCAAAGCCAAAGTAATCCCGTGGAGTACCACCGTGGCCGAGTACGGTCGCTGTAATCTTGGACAGATCCATGTTGCTTCCGCCACCTAAGCCAAGGATTGCGTCTGGCTTGTATGCGCGCGCCTGTTCGATTGCGGCGAGTGCAACATGAATCGACGGTTCCGCTTCGCCGCCGTCGAACACTTCAACCGTCATCCCTGCGGCGTGTAACGGTTCGATCACCCGCTGCGCGACTCCCAGGTCAACCAACGTCTTATCGGTAACGACGTAGACACGACGCAGCCGATGCCTCACCACAAGATCGCCAAGTTGCCGTACGGCACCAGGCCCGAACGTCAACTGCCCAGCTGTGTAGAAATTCCAGGTCGCGCGCATGATTACTTCTTTTGCATTAGCTCTTGAACAAGTTTGGCGACCAATTCCGGGCTATCTTGCTCCTGCAGATATTCGATCTGAGGGGGCTTCACCCCGAGCGATTGCAGATGTGTCGCCAGCGTCTTCCAGTGCTTCGCCCGAGTCTTGCCTTCGGTGAGATAGAGTTCTGTCACCAACTCCTGAGCTCGCTGCAAGGCGATTCCTTCACGATTATCGTAGAAATTCTTGATTGCTTTTTGTTGAAATTTCGAGCGTTCAGCCATTCTGTTCTCCCATCTCTTTGGCTCTCTATTCCCGGGGCCTGTCAGTGCCCGGCGCGGTTTCACTACGCGGCATCGTGGCAGAAACGTGGGACTTCGTAAAGAACGCTAATCGGGCTCGGTACAGCACTCGTCGTACTCGCTTCGGGAAGCTTGCCTTCTGGCCCGAGGCATACGAAGACCCGCACGCACTTCTCGGTCGACCACTCGCAGGCAGTACTTGACCACAGCAAAAGCCGGTGGCGATCCAGAGGCCACTCCGGCAAATTCTGAGTAACGCATCGTTCGTGTTGCTGCCACGACGCTGACAGTACAACTCCCCCTACCGAAATTCGCTTTATCTACGACTCACCAAGCCTTAAACTGTACGGCTGGCTAAACCTCGTCGCCATCCCGCCAATTGAGTCACTCCCATGGTTCGTGTCATCGCGATTCTGACGGTTTGCTGGTCAGTCACTGGCATACTTTCCGGCACCGTGCTACGCGCTTCTGATCCGTCACTTCACGACCGGATTGACGAACTGATCGAGGCGGTTGCAGATGGTCCTTTCGCCAAGCGAGCCGACGATGCGGAGTTTCTGCATCGCGTTTATCTCGACTTGGCAGGAAGAATTCCGTCGACGACCGAGACGCAGGATTTCCTGAACGATGCGACTACCGACAAACGAACGGCGCTGATCGACAAGCTACTGGGCGGAACTGAGTTCCCGAATAGGATGAGTGACTTGTTCGATGTGATGTTGATGGAGCGGCTGGGAGACAACGAGGAATGGACGAAGTACCTACGCAAGTCGTTTGCGGAGAACAAACACTGGAGCCAGATGGCTCGCGAGATGACAAGCCCGAATGCCGAAGATGAAGCAACGCGAGGATCAGCGTTCTTTTTGTCAAAGCGGCTAGAGAACTATGGACAAAACCCTGTCGATTATCCAGGACTGGTTCGCGATGTCGGACGATTTTTTTTGGGAGTCGACGTTCAATGTGCTCAGTGTCACGATCATTTGTTCGTCGATGATTACGAACAAGTGGACTATCAAGGTCTGTATGGGTTTCTTGGGACAACGTTTCTGCGACGAGACGTCAAGTTTCCCGCAGTCGCCGAACACTTGCTTACGAAGAAAGTCGACTTCAAATCTGTCTTTGTTCTGAAAGAGGAGCTAACGGGCCCCAGACTGCCCGGCGGCATAGAGATCGAGATTCCGACGTTCGATAAAGGCGCCGAGTATCTAACGCCCCCGGACAAGAAAACACGCTTTCCCGGAGTTCTCAAATTCAGCCCGCTCCGCGAACTGGCTGCGCGGCTTCCCGAACACGCATCCTTTCGGCGTAACATCGCTAACCGGTTGTGGTGGGTGATGATGGGACGCGGCTTGGTCATGCCGCTGGACCTGCACCACAGCGACAATCCGGCGACGCATCCAGAGTTACTTAAACTGCTGAGCGATAAGCTTGCTGGTCAAGACTACGACATGCGTTGGTTTTTACGAGAGCTTGCATTGTCGGAAACGTATCAACGATCGAGCGAATTGCCGGACGACGTGAATTCGATTTCCGAGACGAGCTACCGCGTTGCTTTGGAAAAACCGTTGTCGACCGAACAGCTGCTAGGCGGGATCGTCCAGGCGACTTGGGATGGTAAGGCTCCGACTACGAACGATGAGGCTGCAACCGAAGGCGAATCGAGTACTAATGTCGATGCATTGCACGAACGGTTCGCCCAGGCATTCGCCAATCCGCCACGCGAGCCCGAAGTTGGTTTTTCTCCATCGGTCAAAGAAGCGCTATTCCTGTTGAATGACGATGTCGTACTGAGTTGGCTCGAGCCGAACGAATCGAATCTCGTCGGACGACTAAGCTCGATGACGGATTCATTGGGCATTGCCAACGAATTGTACCTCAGCGTTCTGACGCGACGACCGAGCGACGAAGAGCGCGCGGAACTCGAAGCATATCTGGCTTCGCACAAATCCGATCGATCCGCTGCGATCGGGCGGTTAGCATGGGCTCTCTTGGCCTCGAACGAGTTTTGCGTCAATCACTGAGTGGCGGTTAGCGCTCACCAAGGCGTGGGCAGATGGGCTCGATTCTCGACCATTCGTCAGAGTACACTAGGTGCGGCACATCTCGTTAACCTGGAGGCACGTTCGTGTTACGACTCAAAACCGCGCTGGTTCTTGCCGTTAGATACTTGTTTTTGACTCGGTATTCGTGGCTGTCGGCACTCGTACTGTTAGCGCTCGCCCCTCTTTCGCGCGATGTATTGCCGCGACTACTAGCGAATCTGTTCGTCTTTGATTTGCCGGAACAGATCTATCATGTCTCGTGGATCTCGATGTGGTGCGCGGCGACCATCATGGAAACATTGCGAGCCACGACAATGAATGCTCATCTTCGCTTCGATGACTATCGGATCGCGACGGAACGCTTTCGCGAAGCATGGGGAATCGAAGTCGCCGACGAGACGGTCGAATGGTATCGGAATCGAGTGGGCTGGTTGATGATGCTACTCGGATTGGCGGTCGCTATCGGCATCTGGCATCGAATCATGCACACGTGCATCGAGAGTACCGTCGAAGATCCTTCTGCGACTTGGATTGCGCACGTGGGTGCGTCGAGCGAAGCCGCCATGCGAGCGTTCGGCTGGCAACGTGCGATTGCAGGACTCCTCACGACAGTAACGCTCTTGGCCGTTCTGAACGGAGTGATGATTCTCTTGCACGAAAAGAGAGTCCAAGGCGGCGTCAATGAACAGCCTGAGTGGCTGCGATCGCTCTACGCATGCCTCAACGCCATCATGGGTCCCGGCTATTTCCGCACGGATTCTCTACATGATTTGCCCACGACGTTGCGGTTGGCACCAGGCCACGTTCGACTTCTTCTATACACGGCAACGTTTCTCGTTTGGTATATCGTAAACTACGTCACCGCCACGGGCGATCAGCCGATGCCAACCGAATTGTCGCGCTACGTCGCACTGTTCTATGCCTTGCTGTCGTTGCTGTTGCTGCTGTATTTTTTGCCGGGATTCGCGTTCTTTTGGGATCGCTATCGAATCCCCGTACCGCTATTAATCCTCGGCGCAGTTCTAGTCTTCTACAGTACTTTCGAGACGGATCACTATTACGAGTTAAATCTCACCTCCGAAGAGAACTCACGATACGACGTGCCCGATCTGACAGAAGTCTATGGAGGTTGGTCGTTTCCCGAGGGACAGGGTGAGCTACGGACTCTTGTCGTTGTCGACGCATCGGGAGGCGGCATTCAGGCATCGGCTTGGACAGCTCAAGTCTTGACAGGACTCCACGAAGTCTATGGCAATGACTTTTCCACATCGATCGGGTTAATTAGCAGCGTATCCGGCGGAAGTGTCGGGACCATGTTCTATTTGGCCAATCGAACGGAAATGGCTCGGTCCGCGGACCATACTCTTCCAGCTGGCGATGTACTCACTGCCAAAACAATCAAACGTATCCGGGACGCGGCCCGATCGTCCGCACTCGAAGCGACCGCGTGGGGACTCGCCTATCCAGACACTTTACGTACCGTCTTCCCCTACGCAGTCGACGAAACTATTGATCGCGGTTGGGCGATCGAACAGGTATGGCAACAACGAATGCAAACAACGAGTGTCGACGATTTTGATCGCGGCAACTTGAATCTCGTCCAGCTGGGAATGGCGATTCGTCAGTATCAATTGCCCGTTCCCGTGTTCAACGCAACACTAATGGAAAGTGGCCAGCGGCTGCAGATTTCTCCCGTTCTCAGTCCTCCTAGAAAACCAGCCAATCCGGAGAACGAAACGAAGTTGCCAGACAAACCGGATGCCGCAGTGCAATTGATGAAAGAATTCCCGCACGCGCGACCGTTGGTTTCTACCGCGGCCCGGCTCTCGGCGACGTTTCCTTATGTCACACCCGCAGCTCGTGCAGCGATTCCTCCTGAGTTCGAATGCGAACATACGCGGAACTCGGCGATTTCCAAATATCACGTGGTCGATGGTGCCTATGTAGATAACGAAGGCGCAGTTACATCGGTCGACTGGATCGACCGCTTGCTCGCTCACTACAAAGGAAAGAAGAACAAAGAACGGCCTTTCGATCGAGTTGTACTCCTGCGAATTCAGGCCTTTCCAACGAACGTCGTCAACACCGCTGACTCCTTTTCCGGCTGGCGGAGCGCTTTGATCGGTCCAATCGACGCCATGATGACAGTTCGTTCCGCATCACAAACCGAGCGAGGCGACTTGGAGGTTGGATTGCTGAAAAACGTGACGCAATCACGTCTGGAGACTAAGAACCGCGACGCGGCCTTGGAAAAGGCACTTGCGATTGCAGATGTGATCGCCGACGCTCCCGAGCAAACGGTCGCTGCTCCAGAAGAAAACGACACCCCAGCGTTATCGGCTGCCGACATCGCTCGCCAGCAAGCGATGTCGCGAGACAACTCGGAGCGAGTACTCGACATTAGCAAAGCGGTTGAAGAGACGACCAAGAAGAACCTCCGAGAAGAAACGGAAATCCAAGTTTACTCGGTCATGATCGATTTCCACTCGCCGGACAAATCCGTCAAGATTCCAATGTCATGGAAGCTGACAACAAAACAACGTAGAAACATCGACGTAGCGTGGGAGTCACTCCTAGCACGCAAACATCCCCAGAAGCCACTCGAGCAGCTCGATAAGTTCTTCAAACGCGCAGCGACTTCGAAGTGACACTCCAGCACGGATGCGTACCACTGTGTTCGATCACGATCGGCGGCACGGCTGAATGCTGATCGTTATGACTCGTCAGCAGTCTTTTCCGCAGGCGAATCCGCTTCCTTCGGCGCATCGCCATTCGTCTCGGTCGATGCCTCGGCCTCGCTTGGAGTCGCCTCTGCGGTAGGTTCCGCAGGAGCTTCCGTCGATTCCTCCGCGGCGGGCGCGGCGCCGGAATCCGCTTCAGCAGCTGGCGCGTCATCATCGCCTTCCAGAGGTGGTCGTTGACGCCGTCCGCCTTCGCCACCAGCTCCAGCACCGGGACCACCTCGTCCCCCGCGACCGCCGAACTGACTCATACGAGCAAGAAGCTCTTCCTTCGAGACCGCTCCGTCACCGTCCGTGTCGATCGCTTCGAGATTCTCTAACATCCTCTCAGACATTTCGTCGCCAGACAATTTTCCGTCACCGTCCGCGTCTCGTTCGGCGAACATCGCCTCTGGGTCAAAGCCGCGACCGCCACCAGGCGCACCGCCACCGCCAGGTCCACCTCCTCCGGGTCCGCCCATTCCTGGTGCACCGCCTCCCGGCGGACCACCGCCAAAACTCTCCATGCCAGCTTCACCTTCCTCCATGTCAGCACTACCGTCTGCTGACACGACAAGTTTCTTATCGGCCAATTCTTCCTCATCTAAATCAAATTTGAAATGTGTCACGAAGGCGAGATCTGGGCCATCTTTGCGATAGACGGCATAGTAGTCGTGTGTCTTCAAACCAAGCCCAGGTGATTCGTCACCGCTTAGCCCACGCAATTCGATCGGCATACCCGCGCTCCAACGATAAGCTTCAATCGTGTATCTGCCGGAAACAAAAGTTTCACTCGGCGCTCTGCCGAGCGTGTTTTGCACTTCGACACTAGTCATCCGCTTATGTTGCGCAGCGGCGTTGAATTCGGCATTGGTCGAGACAATTTGAGCATAGGCGTTTTCTACGGCGGGACGGGCGACCTTGTAGTCGTACCACAGCGCGAAAAGAGCAAGCGCCAACAAACCAACCAAAAGACACAATCTTGTCTTGCTACCTTTTGCCTCCGGCGCGCCGGTGTCAGAACTCGATACTTGCTGATCGTTCGTTTCGTCGGGCGTTGCCATGGAACCACCTCGAAGTAATAGAAAATTAAAGCCGCCGCTGCATTGGATCGCGAGCGGTCGAAGACGGCAGTCTACTCTTCCGGAATTGCCGCTGCCAGTATTAAACTCGCTAGAGAATCCCGAATTGCTGGTAGGCGGCGGTCGCTCGCATCCCGGCTTGAATCGCATCCCTGACCTGATTCTCCTGATGAGCCTTATCCCAGGCTCGTTGAATTGCCTCACTCTCCACGTCGTGAGGTACGACGACGATGCCGTCGATGTCGGCAAACACCAGATCGCCAGGGCAGAAACGAACGCCCGCTATTTCGACGGGGATACCGAACTCGATTACCCGTTGGCGATTCTGGCTATCGTAGGGACTGGTACCGCGGGCAAACACCGGAAACGCCATTTCGCGAATTTTCGCTATGTCACGAACAGCCCCATCCACAACGGCCCCCACGCAACCGGTGTTGCGTGACGCCGTTGAAAGTAACTCGCCCCAGAGCGCCGAATGCATCGATCCGTGCGCCGCGCAAACCATCACATCATCCGGCTGACAGTTATCAACAGCTCGTAACTCCAGCTCATAAGGGTTTGCGACCTCGTGATACATGTCAGTCCAAAGCGTCGTCATACAGCGGCCGACTAACAACGACTCCCCCGAGTATGGCGTCAGGGCAACTCGCGGTGATTGGTTCCTCAGACCAAGCGAATCAAGCGCATCGCACACAACTGCCGAGTAAAGTGATTCTCGCATCATCGAAATCGTGATTTCCGTCGCCATGTTCTCGATCCCTTTCAATCTGGAACTGCAATCAGTGGACGGGTCGCTCGTGAAGCCATAGGTTACACAAATGCGTCACCACCCACACGAAGGTACTGGATACAAACGCACCGCGGCTTCTTAGTTCATCAGGAAAGCGACAACAATGGATTCAAAGCGAGTCGGCATCATCGCACTTCTGCACGAATCGAACACGTTTATTGCTCAGCCGACAACGATTGAACACTTTCGCGAGAACATGCTGCTGCATGGCGATTCAGTTCGCGAGCGGCTCGTCGACACACATCACGAGGTGGGTGGATTCTTTGACGGCTTGGCACGGGAACGAGTCGAAGCCGTACCAATTTTTGCGGCTCGCGCTGTACCGTACGGTGCGATTACGCCTGAAGCGTTCGACGAACTCCTGGCGGCGATGTTCAATTCGTTAGACGCAGCAGATACCCTGGACGGAATTCTTGTCGCGCCTCACGGCGCGACGGTTTGCGAATCACATCGGGACGCGGACGGGTACTGGTTGGCGGAATTGAGACGACGTGTTGGGCCATCGACGCCGATCGTTGGCACGCTCGACGCTCACGCGAATCTCTCACAACGAATGATCGATGCGACGGATGCCTTGGTCGCATACCGCTCGAATCCTCATCTCGATCAGCGAGAACGCGGTATCGAAGCAGCACGGTTAATCGCCGGCACGCTACGCAGCGAGATTCGCCCAACGCAAGCCGCCGCCTTTCCGCCAGTCGCAATCAATATCGAGCGGCAATTGACGAGCGAACCGCACCTCGTGCCGCTGTATGACTTTGCCGAGCGGATGCTTAGCCAAACGAATGTTTTATCCAACAGTATTCTGCTCGGATTCCCTTATGCCGACGTCGAAGAAATGGGCTCTTCAGCGATCGTCGTTACAGATGACAATCTCGGCCTCGCCACGGAACTCGCGTGCCAACTCGGCGACTACATGTCGTCACATCGAGACGAGTTCGCCGGTAGATTGCTCAGTATTGAGGAAGCGATTGCTGGCGCGGTGGACCTTGAGGGACCGGTTTGCCTGCTAGACATGGGAGACAACGTCGGCGGAGGTTCACCAGCCGATAGCACACACCTAATTCATGCACTCGCAGGGAGTGAACTCTCGAACGCGTTTATCTGTCTGTACGATCCACCGTCGGTCGTACAGGCTGCAAACGCCGGAGTCGGCTCGCGACTCAAGATGCATCTCGGCGGAAAGACCGACACGATGCACGGCGAACCGTTTTCTCGCGAATTTGAAGTTCGGGGGATCTACGACGGTAAGTTCGTTGAGAACGAACCACGTCACGGTGGATTTACGCATTGCGACCAAGGACGAACCGCTGTTGTTTGTTGTGATCGCGGCCCTACGGTAATGCTCACCTCGCGCCGCATGCCACCGTTCAGCCTCCAGCAGCTGATCAGCTGCGACATCGAACCTGCTCGTTTTCAAGTGTTGGTCGCGAAGGGAGTTAATGCCCCGGTGGCGGCATACGCGCCGGTTTGTCCGCACTTGATTCGGGTCAACACACCCGGCTGTACGACGGCCGATATGACGACACTCACATTCAAGCATCGACGCCGCCTGATGTTTCCCTTTGAGTCGTGATCAAGCGATCCGAGCACATGTGTCGCTTTTCGCTGCCCAACAGTACGTTAATTCGCGGAGCGAGAGACGACCGTCCTAATCGCGAGAGATGATGACCGACGCAGCCTGGCCGGGGCCAGCTTGGCTGAGAATCATCGCCACTGACTTCGCACCAACAAGCGGTTCGCCTCTTACGACATTCACCGGACACGCGGGGTCGGCCGTTTCGTAATTCAACGTACGCGGCACTTCATCATGTTGGAGCGCCAACAAGCTGGCCGCTGCTTCAACCGCACCGCTTCCGACACCAAGGTTGCCGAAATAGCTTTTGATCGCGGTCACGGGAACATTCCCCAGACACTCTTGGATCGCTTGAGCTTCGAGCGGATCTTCGTGCAGTGTCGCCACGCCGTGAGCATTGACGTGACCAATGCCATCAGCTTCTAGGCCAGCATCCACGAGAGACTGAGTGATCGAACGACGAATCGCGATTCCGGTCGGAGGTGCAGCAGTCATCCGCGCTTCGTAACTATTCGCAACGCCTCGAATTGTCGCCAGAATCGTCGCTCCGCGCCGCTCCGCATGCTCTCGCCGCTCGATGACAAGTGCGCCAGCGCCTTCTCCGTTGACCATCCCGTCACGTCCCGCATCGAAGGGTCGAGATGCACCTGTAGGATCGTCATGACGATGAGAGAGATTGGCATCGCCACGATAAAGCAACTGAGTCAAGTTCAGCCGCGCCCCAGTACCTCCGGCGATCATCACGTCCGCGTGCCCGCGACGGATGATGTGCGTCGCTTCAATGATTGCGAGCAGGCTTGAAACGTCACCGTGCGTGATCGAATTATTGGGACCTCGTGCATCATGAGCAATTCCAATGTGACAGGCGGTCATGTTGGGCAGGTACTTCAACATCCACAGAGGATAGAGATTGCTCATCGCCTGTTCGGCCCACAAGCTTCGGTCGATTTCGCCTTCTACCTTGCACCTTTCGTAGACCTCTTTCAAATCGTCGAGGGGCCCGTAAAGCATCTCCGATCCGAAGACGACACCGAATCGATCGGGATCAGTCGTTTCGGCAGCGGCGGCGTTTTCGACCGCCAACGCCGCCGCTGCAAAACCCGTCTGGATGTCGCGACACATCACCTTCAAACTCTTGCGAGGCGTCACGTACTGCTTCGCGTTGAAATCCTTTAGAACCCCGCCAAACTTAACCGGCATCTCAGTTCCGTCCAGAATCGCGTAAGGCCCGACGCCACTCGTTCCCTCTTGAAGCGACTTCCAGAATGGTTCGACGCCAATCCCGATCGGGCTGACGACGCCGACTCCAGTAATCACAACTTGGGAGGCTTCTGACATAAATTCCTACTCGAACGGTACAGCGATTGACGACAGAGCGAACGGTACTCTTTATTGCAATTGACGGCCCAATTTCAACCGGGAGAGCGGCCGGTGGGTTAGGTCTCCTCAGACCATTCAGAATTCGGGCCACAGTCGTACACTCGGTATGTCTTCGTCAACTTGGCGCCGCCCCGTTGAAGAGTTTTGTACGAGAGGTGATTACTTTCCAAAACCCAAGAGAATTCGGCTTCTTCCACCCCCCACGCGATAATCTCCGGAACAAGGCGAGACAAAATCACAAGTCCCAAGCCCCACTTTTGATACTCGGGAATGACATTGGTACTGATTAGCCGGATCTGCTTAATTGCGCGTCGATTCCAGAATAGGCTCAAAAAACCGAACGGGAAGAGTTTACCGTCGATCTTTTTGATCCGAGGATTGTAGTTGAGCAACGTAAAAGCCGCAGCGACGGGGCGGCCATCGACTTCGGCGATACTTGTCATTTCGGGAACAATCAAGTGCTTCATCGACGCGGCCATGTGCTGGATTTCGCCCTCCGACAGCGGTGTGAAACCCCACGTTCCACCCAGCGACGAATTGTAGATATCAAGGAACGTACGGACATCGCGATCAAAGTGCTTCTTTTCTATGCGGCGCAGTGTCACGCCGAAACGTCGTGTCGCTTCCTCGACGACAAAGTGCATCTTTTGGTCAAGCGTTTCGAGCATGTCGACATGTCCCCAAAACGCATACATATCTTGCGACTTACGAAATCCACAGCCTTCGATCAACTTGGCATAGTAGGGCGGGTTGTATGTCATCATGAACTGGGGCGAGCTATCGAAACCATCGATGAGCAGGCCAATTTCGTAGTTCATCGACGGATTCATCGGCCCACGAATATCCTGGATGTCCCTTTCAGCCAGCCAGCCCTTAGCCGCCTCGAACAACTCGGTCGCAACCTCCTGGTCATCAATCGACTCGAAGAAACCAAAAAAGCCACGCCGTTCCTTGTATCGCTCGATGTGTGGGTTGTTAACAATCGCGAGAATTCGACCAACTGGCTCACCGCCGCGCAGCGCAACGAAGGCCTGCCCTTCGGAGTGATCATAAAACGGATGTCGAGCAAAGCCGGCGAGTTCTTTTTGATTCTGTCGAAGCGGAGGGATCCAGTACGGATCGTCGCGGTAGAGCTTCCACGGCAGCATCAGAAACTGCTTCTGCTGACGCTTGGTCTGAACAGGAACCACGGAAATATCAGACATCGGCTGCCTCTTCAGATCATGAAGTTCGACCAGCGCCAGCGGGCATACGCTGGGATCAAGGGTTCTCTATAATACGCTCTCGTGATCCGCGCGTCTTGTGGGTGATCCATTGCCGAAGGAAACGCGATGACAACGCTCGTCACCGGAGCAACAGGGTTCGTCGGAAACAATGTCGTTCGATTGCTAAGAAATGCTGGCGAAAACGTGCGAGTGTTGGTCCGCGAATCGAGCAACCGGCGGCCATTGGCTGGTTTGGAACTGGAAGTCGTGGGTGGGGATGTTTGCGACATCGAGTCCGTGCGAGGAGCGATGAAAGGCATATCCCAAGTCGTCCATGCGGCGGCGAGAGTTCACATCGGCTGGACGGGACTCGAAGCTCATCGGGCGACGAATTTCGAAGGTACACGAAATATCGCGATCGCGGCGCGAGAGGCAAACGCCAAGATGGTCCACGTATCGAGTGTCGACGCGCTGGGAGTTGGTTCGCGTGACTTGCCTGCCGATGAGGAATCGCCTCGCCAAGGCAAGATCCCTTGTAGCTACGTGATTTCGAAACGCGAGGCCGAGGAGGCATTCTTGGCGGAAGTCAACCGTGGCTTAGAAGGCGTCGTCGTGAATCCCGGCTTTATGCTTGGACCTTGGGACTGGAAGCCTTCATCGGGGCGCATGTTGTTGCAGGTCGCTCAGCGGTTCACTCCTTGCGCGCCGGCAGGCGGATTTTCGGCCTGTGATGTCCGAGACGTCGCCGCAGGAATCTTGTCAGCGCTCGCTCGCGGAACACCAGGCAGCAACTATATCCTCGGTGGCGAAAACCTCACGTACAAAGAGTTGTGGAAGCGAATCGCGATCATCACCGGGGGAACGCCGCCCTTTTGTCATGCGGGGCCAATGCTTCGGTGCGTTGTAGGATGCGCCGGTGATGTGATTGGCAAACTCACTGGCCGCGAACCGGATATTAATTCAGCGGCCGTTGGAATGTCCACTTTGTACCATTACTACAGCATCGCGCGCGCCCAAACAGAACTTGGCTACGTCGTTCGTCCGATCGAAGAATCGATTGCCGACGCGTGGGAGTGGTTTCAAGCGGAAGGGTATGTCTAATGAGACAGGGTTTCGGAGTCGAGTTCATGTATGTGTCGATTGATCACTGCGGCCAATCCGAGCAAGTGCAGGTCGCCAATGCACACACCCGACGCGGCCCATTACGCTGTAAGCAATGCGACGCCTTGATTTCAGGCATCGACGTATCCGGTGCTCAAAGCTGGATCGATTCGCAGGTAGCTCGAAAACGCGAGCTAACGCAGACGGGCCAACTTGGAACGCGCAAGCAGTCGGCACATCAGTCGGACGAACAGATCGATCGAGATGGTTTATCGGCGGAACTCGCAGCATGCGCGATTCTGTGTCCACATTCGCTCGAGGTATGGCGCAGAGCTGCTCACAAATCCAGGGGAAATCACGGCCGAGACTTGCTGCGCTATTGGACCGGCCTGAATCAACCCGTCGAAGTAAAGCACACTCGTTATCAAGACGCAAAGCGAGGCTTCTTGCTCGTCAGGCCACCACGGCAAACACCAGGTCGCATGGGTGAAGAGTATATCGACGATGCCATTTATGTTCTGATGGTTGGTGAACCCTTCCAGCATCAGTTCGTGGGTTGGACAAATCGCGAAGGTTTAGTCCGAGAGGGCCAATTGAACCCGGTTCCGATGCAACCCGGCCAGCGCGAAAGTTGGGGTATGCACTGGTCTCAGCTCAGGCCCCTGGACGAACTGGCTGGAGATATGGGAAGAGGCGGCATGTTGCGTGCCATCGCTCGCCGCGTTGCCGATTTTGGAGGAGCCTAACGGGGCTGCGAGCAATCCGGCAAGAAGCGAGCAGAGCCGACGATTGCTCGCCGGCTCTGCTCCTTGTTTGCGTCTGTATGCTTCTGATCACTTAGCTTAAAGCGGTGTGACACTCTCGGCGGCTGGACCCTTGGGTCCCTGGCCTTCTACATACTCGACTCGTTGCCCTTCTTGCAGCTCGTCGAAACGCGAGCCACCCTGAAGAGATGACATGTGGAAGAACAAATCTTTAGTTCCTCCCGTGTCAATGAATCCAAAACCCTTTTCCGTCAACCGCTTGATTGTACCTTCTGGCATTCGTCTGCTTCCTCAATAAAAAACTGTGTAGCGGCACCCGAAAAACGTCCTCGAGTCGTCCCGCCGTAACGCGGCCATTATATAGATTGATAGTTACGAGTCAATTTGTACTGCCAACAAAAATCTGAGAATTATTAGCCATTCTTCAAACACTGCAATTTCGCTCCATCGCCGGATTTGAGCGAACTGGGAGGATTCTGGATGAAATCCGTGCTAGCTCATTCCGATTCGTAGACGGATTGACTTCAGGGCAGCTCTGCTCCTTTGCCGTTCGTGATAATCCCACCCTTCGAAGATTGATCTGGGCACGCTTTCCGGCTTAAATACGGTCCAGCACGATCGTTGCTCCAGATCCGCGTCAGATCATCGTCGACACACGCCACTTCGACATCACCGCCTCACAATAGGACCCACCATGACACACTCGCTCCGTCCCTGCCGTTCGTTGGCTTTGAGTCTCTTGATTTACAGCGCCGTATTGGGCATGTCAGCGACGAGCAACATCGCGAACGCGGCTGAAGATTATCTCGTTTATGTCGGCACGTACACGCGCGGCAGTGAGAGCAAGGGGATCTATACGCTAAGGCTCAACATGAAAACCGGCTCGCTGAAGCAGATCGCCGTCGCTGAGGGAGTCGACAATCCCTCCTTCGTGGCGATTCATCCGAGCAACAAGTTTCTTTATGCCGTTGGCGAGATCAGTGAGTTCAAGGGGGAGACGGCGGGCGGAGTCGCGGCCTTCGCGATCAATCCGAAAGACGGCAGTCTGACGAAGCTGAATGAGAAATCGTCCGGCGGTGCCGGCCCTTGTCATCTCGTGGTGGATGCCACGGGTAAGAATGTCTTGGTCGCGAACTACGGCGGAGGGAGCGTCGCCTGCCTGCCGATCAACGCCGACGGAACGCTCGAAGACGCCTCGTCGTTTATCCAACACGAAGGATCGAGCATTGACGAGCGACGCCAGAAGGGACCACACGGTCATTCGATAAACGTATCGCCAGACAACAAGTTCGCTTTCGCGGCTGACCTTGGACTCGACAAGATTCTGATCTACGCTCTCGATGCCAAGACGGGACAACTGACACCCAACAAACCTGCCGCAGTGAAGGTTAAGCCGGGCTCCGGCCCGCGTCACTTTGCCTTCCATCCGACCGGCAAGTACGCCTACGTGATCAACGAGATGACGCTCACGGTGACTGCGTTCAAGTACAACGCGAAGCGGGGACGACTGAAGACGTTGCAAACGATCTCGACGATTCCAGACGACGATCGTGATCAGAAGGGACTTAGCACGGCTGAAATCCGCGTCCATCCTTCCGGCAAGTTCCTGTACGGATCCAACCGCGGTCACGACACGATCGTCGCATTCAGCATCAATCAAGTTACGGGAGAATTGACTTACATCGAGAACGAATCGACGCAAGGCAAGACGCCTCGCAACTTTTTCATCGATCCGACGGGCACCTATCTGCTTGCCGAGAATCAATCCAGCAATTCGATCGTCGTCTTGCGAATTAACCAAGACACTGGCGAGTTGGAATCGACCGGCAACAGCATCGAGATTCCGTCGCCCGTTTGTATTCGGATGATCCCTGCGCCGTAAGGATATGAAAATGCAAAATCAAGGACGATCAGCGAGTCACGTTCTGCTTGCTAATGCTCTGGCTTATTGGTCGTTTGCGGCAGGATGCAGTTTAGTTGCAATTGCGACGTCTGGCCGAGCAACCTATGCCCAACCGGCATCGGCACCAGACCTTGCCAAAGCGATCAGCAAACGGCTGGACGACCATCTGGAGAACGCCGAAATCGCGGAACGGCCGCTGCGAGTCGTCTATTTTCATCCTGCCGATGTCAAACCGTTCGAGGACTATGAAGAACGACTGACACGCATCGTACTTGACATCCAGGAGTTCTACCGTGGCGAGATGAAACGCAACGGATTCGGGCCAAAGACGTTCCCACTTGAAATGGCAAACAACAACTTGGTGTTGCATGTCGTAAAGGGCAAACGTCCCGCCGATGACTACACAAAAGACTCGGGTGATCAGGTCGAAGGTGAAATAGAGCAAGCGTTAGCACAGAAGTTCGATCTCGCGAGCGAACACGTATTAGTGGTCAATGCCATGTGCAAAAAGCGCGAGGATGGTAGCTATCTCTTTCATGCTCCGTACCACGGCAGCGGTGGCGCAAAGAGCGGCATCTGTCACGTCGCGGACTGCGAGCTGATGGATACCTTGCACTTCAAAGAGACCGAGAAGCGAATCCGTTACACCGAAATGAACGGCACTCGGGACCAAACATTGGCCGACTTTTGCTGCTTGTACATCGGCGGCATTGCCCACGAATTGGGGCACGCGTTCGGCTATCAACACAATACTCAGAAACCGTGGGAGCGGATGTTGCGAGGCACAGCCTTGATGGGTGCGGGCAACTACACCTATCGGCACGAACTGCGTGGGCGGCGAGGCAGCTTCATGACTTTCGCCACGAGCATGCAGTTGGCTTCTCATCCGCTCTTCACGAACACGCGAACCGGTCTCGACCAAAGCCCCGAGACCAAAATCGAGGAACTGAAGTTCTCACAACAAGGCCGTTCGCTGGTCGTGACGGGCAAGATCGATACGGAAATCGAAGCCTACGCAGTGATCGGGTTTACAAATCCTCAGATCGAGAAGGGTTGGTTAAACAGAGACTACGATTCGCTGACTTGGAATTGCGAAGTTAAAGACGGCGAATTTTCGATCGTCGCCAAGATCAACAAGCCGGGACGATCGGGATTAAAAATCCGCTTTTGCCATCTAAATGGGAAGCAATCTAGCTTCAAGTTCGAGTACGCGATCGATGACAAAGGCGTGCCGTCGGCGGCCAGCTTGAACGATGATTGGCAAGTGCAGCGAGTCGAATTGACGTACTTGAACGGCGACCGCGAAGAAGCAACTCGATTGGCAACCAACAGTTTACCAAACGTCACTGACGACAAGGCAAAAGCCAAGCTGGAGCATGTCGCTTATCTGACTGCCGAACGCAAGCCAATCGAGTTGGCTGAAGTCAAAGCCAACGAAGCTCATTTGTCCGAATCGCAGTGGCAGGCGGCAGCCGTCGGCTGGGGCAAGCCGGCTCGCGATCAGTACTACTCCGACAGCTCTATACGCGACGGCGTTTTCCTTGAGTTGGGAAACACCTTTTACGATCGAGGTTTATACGCACACGCTCCATCGCGGTACGAGTTCGATTTGAGTGGTAGTTGGAAGAAGTTTGAAGCGACGGCTGGCCTACAGAAGGGCGTCGCTGAACGAGGGTCCGGTATCTTCATCATCAAGGGTGACGGCCAAGTGCTCTACACCTCTAAGCTACTAAAGGGCAACGCGACCGACGCGATTCAACTCGACGTCGGCGGCGTCGAAAGTCTCGAGCTGATTGTCGAATCAGGCAAGCAAGGAAACGGGAACTGCTGGACGATTTGGGGCGGCGCGAAAGTCACGCGATAGGTTTCTCCCGCTGTCGCCGAGCCTTGCAATCGCATAGAATCACAGACTTCTTAAACGTGATTCCACAAGACAAGAGCAAGCTAAATGGCGTTTCAATTGGAAGGACATGTCTCGTTTGTGACCGGCAGCACACGCGGACTTGGTAAAGATGTCGCCAAGTCACTCGGTCGCGCTGGGGCGAAAGTGGCGTTCAACTACTTCAACAATCAACGGATTGCTGAAGCAACGTTTGAAGAATTCAAGGCGTCCGGCGGACAAGGCATGTTGATTCGCGGCGATGCTTCGGACGAAGCCACCGTCAACGAGATGTGTGCCCAAGTCGCAAGCGAACTCGGCACGATCGACATCCTCGTCCCCAATGCCACGCCTGATCAGCCACAGATGCCAATCGAAGAGTTCACTTGGCAACACTGCCAAGACATGATCGACTTCTTTATCAAGAGCCCCTTCCTGCTTACGAAGGCCTGCATCGGCGGGATGAAGGAAAAGAAGTGGGGGCGGATCATTAACATTACGAGCGAAGTCTATCATCGCTCGGTCGGTAATTTCGTGGCGTATGTCTCGGCGAAAGGTGGCCAGATTGGTTTGACACGAAGTTTGTCGACAGAATTTTCTCCATACGGAATCACGGTCAACTCAGTCGCCCCCGGTTGGATTCCCACGGAACGGCATGAGAACGACCCGCAAGAAGACAAAGACGCCTATCGAGCGTTGATTCCAGCCGACCGCTGGGGAAAACCGCAAGACATCGGCGACGCAGTGGTTTATTTCGCCAGCGAAGAAGCTTCCTTCGTCACTGGACAAACATTGTGTGTTAACGGCGGTATGACGCCTTGGTAATCAGATCATTAGTAGGCCGGACCAAGGCTTTGCGCCGTTCCGGCGGCCGATTCATGCCGGAACGGCGCAAAGCCTTGGTCCGGCCTACACGACTGTCTCATTATTAATCGTAGGAGTTCTGACATGATCCAAAATCAGTCGCGATGGATGTGGATGGCCTTATTGGTAGCTGCGCTCGGATGCAGCCGTGGCAGCGGCGTTGACGTCGCGGTTTCCGTCAATGACGACAACGACGCAACAACGCCAACCGCAGCGCGTGAAGGAACCAGCGGGGTAACAAGCGAGTCGAAAGGCATCATTGGCTTCTCGGCGTTGACGCTAACGAACCCGTTCTTCACGATCATTGCCGACCATCTGACAGAAGAAGGGGCAAAGCACGGTTACGAGGTGATTGTTGACGACGCGAATCGCGATGTGAAGTCGCAGTCCGAACAAATCGACACCTACATCACGCGTGGGGCCGCCGCGATCGTGATTAATCCATGCGATCGACTTTCCATCGGACCCGCGATCAAAAAGGCTAACGACGCGGGGATCCCTGTCTTCACTTCAGATCTTCAGTGCGTCGCGGAAGACGTGAAGATCACCGGGCATGTTGGAACGGATAACTTCGGTGGCGGCAAACTTGCTGGTGAAGCGATGATTGAAGCACTTGGCGAGGCTGGCGGCAAAGTCTTAGTTTTGCATTTCGAACAGGCTCAATCCTGCGTCTTGCGCGTCGGAGGATTCAAGGAAGTGATCGATGCGTATAACACGGAACGCGAAGAGGAAAAGATCGAGGTTGTCGCGGAACTTGATGGAGGTGGATTGCGAGACGAAGGGTTCAAGGCAACATCGGCAGCAATTCAGTCAGATCCCGACATCACGGGGATCTTCGCAATCAATGATCCGTCGGCGCTGGGTGCTTACGCTGCGCTCGAGCAAGCAGGCAAAGCCGACCAGGTGAAAATCGTCGCCTTTGACGGCCAGATCGACGGCAAGCAAGCGATCAAAGACGGCAAGATCTACGCCGATCCAATCCAATTTCCTGACCGTATGGGACGGATCACGATGCAGAACATCGTCAAGTATTTGAATGGCGAAGACTTCGAGCAGATCACGCTCATTCCGACCGAGTTGTATCGCAAGGCGGACGCGGACAAGGATCCCGAGTTGAATTAGGACCGCTTTGCAAATGCTGAGCCGACGGCGCTAGCCGCAGGCCTCTGAGAGGAAAACGCGAGGAAGGCCTGCGGCGAGCGCCGTCGGCTCACAAGAAGATGCCACCGCTGCTTCAAATGCGAGGGATCACAAAGTCGTTTCCTGGAGTTCGAGCGCTCAAGGGGATCGACTTAGATCTTAGTGAGGGCGAAGTACTCGCGTTGCTCGGCGAGAACGGTGCGGGAAAGAGTACTCTGATCAAGGTCTTGGGTGGCGCGCATACACCCGAAGAAGGGACCATCGAAATCCATGGCCGTTCCGTTTCCATTGCCAACCCAATCGATTCGCAACACGCCGGCATCGGCATCATCTATCAAGAGTTCAATCTTGTCCCCGAGCTGACGGTTCGCGAAAACATTTTCCTGGGGCAAGAAGGCGGCACGATCCGATGGATACAAGCTCGCAGCGAACATCAGCGCGCGCGGCAGCTGTTCGAACGGCTCAGTGTCCCGATCGATCCGGAAGCAAGATGCGGATCGCTTACCGTTGCTCAGCAACAGATCGTCGAGATTGCCAAGGCGCTCTCGCAAGACGCACGAATCATCGTCATGGACGAACCAAGTGCCGCCCTGACTTTGAAGGAGGTCGACAGCCTGTTTGCGATTATCGGCGAGTTAAAGGCACAAGGCATCGGGATCATCTACATTAGTCATCGCCTGGACGAAATATTCCAGATCGCAGATCGGGTCACCGTGTTGCGCGACGGCGGTTACGTCGGAACGGAGCCGATTGAAACGCTCACGCGCGACACGATGATCGAAATGATGGTCGGTCGTTCCATCGAGGACGAGTTTCCGAAAGAGAAAGCCGCGATCGGAGAAGAGAGGCTGATCGCTCGCAATCTCGCTCGTGGTCGCGCCGTGAAGGATGTTTCGCTGTCGGTTCGCCGAGGTGAAGTACTTGGATTGACCGGACTCGTTGGTGCGGGAAGGACGGAGACCGCGAGGCTAATCTTTGGTGCTGATCGTTCCGAACGTGGCGAGGTGGAATTAGATGGCAAGAGGCTGACGATCAACCATCCACGCGACGCCATCGCCGCTGGCATCTGCCTGCTGACCGAAGACCGCAAGTCACAAGGGCTTGTTCTCGCGCAGACGTGTCTGGAGAATTTTGGCCTCCCAAACGTCATGGCCTTCACTCGATTTGGCTTACTACAGCATCGACAGGAGCAGTCCGCGTTTGCCAGCCATGTCGACAGCCTGCAAATCAAGCTCACCGACCAAGACCAGCTCGCTGGGACGCTCTCCGGCGGAAACCAACAGAAGATTGTACTCGCCAAATGGTTGGAGCGCGACGCGGATGTGATCATCTTCGACGAACCAACTCGTGGAATCGACGTGGGTGCGAAGTACGAAATCTATTTACTGATCAATCGGTTGGCTGCTCAAGGCAAAGCGATCTTGATGATCAGCTCGGAATTGCCCGAGATCCTGGGTATGAGTGACCGCATTCTCGTCATGCACGAAGGACGCGTGACCGGCGAAATCACAGATGTTGCCAGCGCGACACAGGAACAAGTCATGAATCTGGCGATTGCCTGATGTAGCAACGACAATACGTACACAGACGAAAGAGATCAATGCGGAAGTTTTTGTCACACTATGGTGTCATCTTCGTATTAGTATTGCTCTGCGCATACTACTCGTTCGCGACGCTGAACCAACAGCATCCGGCTGACGCCAATACCGGCCGAAAACTGGCAAGCTTCGTCATTCAACAAATGCCGAACGCCAACGTACTGATAGCCGTTCGCGACAGCGATGATGATCGTGTCTTCGCCGAAGCAATTCGGCAATCGCTGGGAGGGGCAAGTATCCAGCCAGTCGGCATCGTTGCGGGTGAGCCTCGCGACATTGTCGTCGAACTGCGAAGGATGGGCGACGCCGGCACTAAGCTCGACGCAATCGTCACGCATCACGCCTCTGCTCAATGGACCGTTCTCGGCGAAGCGAGGCTGAAGGAACTAGCAAACGAGTATCCCTCTTTGGCTAACGTCCAAGTTCTCAAGCCGTCCAGCTACACATGGCCGACATTTCTGACTCGCGGGAACCTCCTCTCGATTGGCAATCAAGTCGCCGTAACCGCGATCATTGCGATCGCCATGACGATGGTCATCATTACGGCAGGCATCGACTTGTCGGTGGGAAGTTTGATGGCGTTGTCGGGAGTCCTTGCTGCTTGGACGATCCATCGGATCGTGGGAGAAGGCGATCCAAGTATGATGACTTTGACGGCCGCCTGCTTCACCGCAATTCTCTTATCTGCTGTGATCGGTCTGTTAACAGGAGTCATGGTAACAGCGTTCGATATTCCAGCCTTTATCGTGACGCTAGCCGTGATGCGTATCGCGCGCGGACTCGCTTACAAAGTCGCCGATGGACCTTCTCCGATCGCGATCGAATCTGAGGCCTTTCACAGTTTGAGTGCTGGGAATCTACTCGGCATTCCCAATCCTGTGCTGTTGATGGTGGCACTTTACGTGCTGGCTTACATCCTGATGAGCCACACTGCCCTGGGGCGCTATATCTACGCGGTGGGCGGTAATCCAGAAGCAGCTCGATTGTCCGGCGTGCCGGTAAAGCGCGTGTTGCTGTTCGTGTACGCAATCTGCGGAGCGTTGGCTGGCTTGGGCGGAGTAATGGAAGCGTCACTGTTCAGCGTCGGCAACCCAAATAGCGGGGTTGGTTACGAGTTACAGATCATTGCCGCAGTAGTCGTCGGTGGCACGAGCTTGATGGGCGGCAAGGGAAAGGTGATCGGCACACTGATCGGCGCTCTAATATTGGCCGTCATCAGCAACGGCATGTATCTGACGAAAGTCGATAGCTACACACAGATGATTGTTTTCGGCACGCTGATCTTGATCGCGGTTCTTCTCGATCAATTGAAGACAAGGCGGTGGAAACCGTAGCGTCCTGTTGACGACTAACAGCGTCTTACGACAACAAACGCTCCGCTGCCAGCTCGCCGCTTCTCACACAAAACGGAATCCCAACACCTCGGTAGGCATTACCCGCCAACGCGAAATTCGGTAGGTTCGCTGCGGCTTCTTCGATCTTTGCGACTCGATCCAAATGACCGAGATGGTACTGTGGCATGGCGTTGTTCCAGCGAACGAGTTCACGAACTTGCGGCTCGCCGTGAACACCCAGCAATTCAGCAAGCTCGCGTTCGGCGATCTCATAGAGTTTATCATCTGACAGCCCGACCAACTCTTCTTGGCAAGCTCCGCCGATAAAGACTCGAAATAAAACGCTGTCGTCAGGTGCTCGTCCTGGGAACTTGATGCTGGTGAAGCTGCCCGACAGAATCTGACGCTTCTCGGCGAAGGGCACGACGAAGCCGAAGCCATCCAACGGGTGATGAATCTGCTCGCGCCGATAGCCTAAAACAGGAACGACCGCGCTGGCGTACTGGATGCTCGCCAACTCGTCCGCCAGACGACTGTCGACATCTTGTAGCAAGGCCGCTGCATGAGGTGCGCGAGTTGCGAGGATGAGGGCATCGAAACTACGCGATTGCGATTCGCCTTCCAACGTCAGTTGCCACTCGTTCTCATCGCGACGAATGCCTTGGATCGCTGAGTTCAATTGCACGCAGCCTTGAGGTAAGCGACTCGCGATCGCATCGATCAGCGAACTCATTCCATCACGGAGGCCCAGGAACATACCGTAGCGAGCGCCGGTACCTTCGCGTTTTAGTTTCGTCGCTTTTTCGCGCACTCCGCGAGTCAAGTTTCCAAATTCCTTCTCCATTCCAACAAACTCGGGCATCGCAGCTTGCATGCTCAGCTTCATTGGGTCTGCCGTGTAGATACCGCCGATCAACGGCTGCACCAAGCGTTCATAGGCCTCTTGTCCAAGACGACGCGTTGCAAAATCGTGCAAGCTCTCGTCGGACTTATCTCGGCGCGCCGGCACAAAGCGTTCCCAGCCGAGTCGGGCCTTGCCACGCATGCTGAGAAGCGGCGTCTTCAATATGGGAAGCATCTTGGCCGGACTCATCAACGTAAAGCCCTCCGGCACCGGGACCAGCTTGCCATGATGCACAACGAACGCGCGGCGAAACGCTTCGTTCGTGTTTAACAACTGATCTTCAAGTCCCACGCGTCGACAAAGATCCAATGCCCAAGGATCCTTCGTCGTGAACATGTCCGCGCTGCGTTCGATTAGATAGCCATCGCGACGAACGGTCTCCAAGATCCCGCCGACTCGATGGCTCGCTTCGAACAGCGTCACTTGGGACGCCGGTTGAATCTCTACGAGCCGATGTGCCGCGGCAAGTCCGGAGATTCCTCCGCCAATCACGGCGATTCGTCGAGATGCTTCGTTGGACGCTGAGTTCATGGGTTTAGATGCGATTGGTTCACAAGGTGCTTACTGTCATCGTCGTCGCAATGCACGGATGACTCAACCACACATCCGCCAGTGGCAGCAGAAAAGGGGCGAGTGATGATGTTCCATCAACCGATGTATAAGAATATAGAGTCAATTAGTTGCTCCCCTCGAGGCGAATCGATGCATTTCCGATATCACACGGGCTCAAAGCGCAATCCCAGCGGTAAATTCGAACATCGCCCGCGGACGGGGATCGGTCACGTTGCGCTGGAAGTGATCGGCGATTGGACGCTTGAGCTGGCACATCGACAAGTTGGAGTGTCGATCAAACGCGATCAATACAGCGTGACGATCCGACGCGAGTCACCCGCCCACGAGGAGCTACTATCGGGATTTTCTAGCAAGGTAGCGGCGATGGCTGCAGCTCGAAAACGAGTCGATCTATTGAGCCACATGCGCGAGCCGACCGTTCGTGCTCCGCATCGCCCCAGGACGAACGACGTACCGCGACGTTCGTAGGGCTTTGCGCCTCAGCCTTCGAAATAGCGAACGGCATTCTGAAACAGCATTAGCCCATCGCCGTGTTCCTGCAGCCCTTCACGAGTCCAGCGAGGGTGTTGCGTTGGGTCGACGAAGCGTTCGGGGTGCGGCATTAAACCGAAGACTCGTCCGGTTTCGTCAGACACACCGGCGACCTCCGCTTGTGAACCGTTCGGGTTATCGGGGTACGGCACGTGTCCATTTGATTCGTGAAGCGACTTGTACCGCAACGAGAGCTGGCCGTTTCCTTTCAAGTGATCTAGCAGCGCTGACGACCGCGTGACGAACTTGCCTTCGGCGTGTGCCACAGGCAAGTACATCGATTCGATGCCGCGCAAGAAGACGCTCTTGTCGCCATCGACACCAAGCTTCACCCAACGATCCTCGAACTTACCGGACGTATTCCAAGTCAACGTCGCTGGCTCGCCTTGGTCATCATCGGCGAGCAAAATGCCGGAACGGATTAGTATTTGAAACCCGTTGCAGATGCCGAGGATCAGTTTTCCCGCCGACTTAAAATCGACTAACGTATCCTGCAGGTGATGACGAATTTGATTGCCAAGGATTCGTCCCGCGGAGATATCGTCGCCGTAGCTAAAGCCGCCAGGAAGGCAGAGAATCTGGTACTCGCGAGACAAGGCCGGGTTCTCGAGCAATTGATTGATGTGAACGAGATCAGCTTTGCCACCGGCCTGTTCGAACGCGTACGCCGATTCGAGATCGCAATTTGTGCCGGGTGCTCGGAGGACTAAGGCGCGAGGTTTGACCATGTGAATCTGAATTTTCGATGTAAGGTTTTCGACAGGCGACTGTTGTTACCAGCGGAGTGGAGACTGCCAGGATTCTTTAAGATCGGTGATGTTACTATCGATCAGCGACTCGCCGCTAGTGCCAGAAATCGCAACGCGATCAGTGTCGGTGACTTCGCCAATCTCGGCGTATGGCAGGTCATTTAAGAGTGGTTCGAACTCGGCTTTCTTCTCACCAGCCACTTCGCAGATGAAACGCGAGTTGGATTCGGCAAACAGCACGGCGACATCGTATTCGCCGTCAATATCGTTCGGAATATTGGCGAGCGACACAGCCGCGCCCAGGCCGCCGGCAAACGCCATTTCGGCAATACCAACTGCGAGCCCGCCCTCGCTAAGATCGTGGCACGCTCGGAGGCAGCCAGCTTGGATCGCTTGGTGAATCGCGGCAAACGTTCGCTTGGCAACGTCGGTGTTAACTTCTGGCACATTGCCACCCTTCAGTCGTTCGACGAGCGTAAAATGTGATCCGCCGAGTTCGTTACGCGTTAGGCCAATGATATAAAGCGAGTTGCCGACCTCCTTCAAATCCATGGTCACGCATTTACGAACGTCGTCGACTTGCCCCATGGCGCTGATTAGCAACGACGGTGGAATTGATATGGTTTGCTTGCCGTTTTCGCCCTCGTAGCTAAACTCGTTGTTCAAGCTGTCTTTGCCGCTGATGAACGGCGTGCCAAAGGCAACCGCCAAGTCGCGACAAGCTAGCGCGGCTCGCACCAGCGAACCGAGAGTTTCAGGGCGATCGGTATAGCCCCAGCAGAAGTTGTCGAGAATCGAGATGTGACTTGGATCGGCGCCGACGGCAACGCAGTTGCGAATCGCTTCGTCGATGGCGCTGGCCGCCATATGATACGTATCGAAGTCGCCGTAATGAGGGTTCATTCCGCATGATACTGCGAGCCCGCGATACGAGTTCAACACGGGACGAACGACAGCGGCATCGCCCGGTCCGTCATTCTCGACGCCAACGAGCGGCTTAATGACACTGCCGCCTTGAACTTCGTGATCGTATTGGCGAATCACCCATTCCTTGCTGGCGACATTTAACGAACCGAGGATCTTGGCAAGTGTCGCGTTCAGATCGATTGATCCGGGAGCTGGCAACTCGAGAGAAACGGATGCGGGAGCCTCGTAAACCGCATCGCGAACGATCGGTGGTCGGCCATCGTGCAGCAGTTCCATCGGTAGATCCGCGACGACGTTGTCGTTGTATTTCAACTGTAAACGCCCCGTCGCGACAAACTTACCGATGATCGATGCCTCGACGCCTTCGGCTCGACAGAGCGATTCGAACTCGTCCCAATTCTCGGGCGGAACGGAGAGCACCATTCGTTCTTGAGCTTCCGAAATCCAAACCTCCGTATAGGACAGACCGTCGTATTTAACTGGCGCCTTGTCGAGCCAGACTTCCGCACCGGTCTTCTCGCCCATTTCGCCAACGGCACTCGAGAAGCCACCGGCACCGCAGTCGGTGACCGCGCTATACAAACCACGATCGCGGGCTTGCATAATGACGTCCAGCACCATCTTTTCGGTGATAGCATTTCCGATCTGAACGGCTCCACCAGAAAGGCTTTCACTCTCGCTGGTTAGCTCAGCGGAACTGAACGTTGCTCCGTGAATGCCATCACGTCCGGTGCGTCCACCGACCGACACGATCCAGTCGCCAGCCATGACTTCCTTGCTCGATTTGTCGCGCGGAATGAGACCAACGTCTCCGCAATAGACAAGCGGATTGCCTAGGTAACGATCGTCGAAGTAAATCGCTCCGTTGACCGTCGGAATCCCCATCCGATTCCCGTAATCGCGAACTCCCGACACGACACCCTTCATGACTCGTCGCGGATGAAGCACACCGGGTGGCAAGTCACTGGTTGAAATGTCGGGGGGGGCGAAGCAGAAGACATCCGTGTTACAAATCGGCTTCGCCCCCAACCCTGTTCCCATCGGATCTCGAATCACGCCGCCTATTCCGGTGTTCGCTCCGCCATAAGGCTCGAGAGCGGACGGATGATTATGCGTTTCGACTTTGAATACAACGTTGTAGTCTTCGTCGAACCGCACGATCCCGGCGTTGTCTTCAAAGACGCTGACACACCAATCGTCTTCGCCAAGGTCGCGGCGGATCTGCCCGGTGGCGGCAAAGATCGTTTCTTTGAGCATGTTCTCGAATCGCTGCTCGCCATTCTCGTCGCGGTAAGCAATTCGTCCGGCGAGCGTCTTGTGACTGCAGTGCTCGCTCCAAGTCTGCGCAATTGATTCAAGTTCCGCATCGGTCGGGTCTCGGCCAAGTTCGCGAAAGTAGTTCTGGATCGTTTGCATCTCGACCAGTGTCAAATACAGCTGACCTTCGCGGCTGAGTCGCGTAAGCCCGTCGTTGTCCAAGTCGCGAATCGCCACGTGAAGCAACTTGAATTCGTACGGCGAACCGAGCTGCAACCGGTTCAATTCAAGCGCTCCCACGACGACTTGCTCAATCGAATCATTGGCGAGAATCCGCGACGAGAGAGTCGATACGGTCTCCGGCGAAGACTCAGGAATCCAGAACTTCCGAAAGGTACGAACCGCTTCGACTTGCATGCCGAAATCCGCAATCGCGTTGAGCGCACTGTCTGCAACAGGATCCATCACGCCAGGCTTCAACATGACATGCAGCAACTGCGGCTTGCCATTGGGCGGCTCGCTTAATCGTTGATCACCGGCGCGAGCAACCACGGTTCGTTCAACGACGCCGTCGGCAAACAATTCACGAGCGAGCTGGATCGCCTGGGTTTCGTCAAGTTCGCCCTGTACCAGAAAGCCGCGAGCTGCAGTGACCGACAAATCGCTCGCTAATTCGAGGTCGGCGGCATCACCAGCAACAGCGTCGCCAAGTCGATCGGGTTGGCCTTCGCCCGGATAGATATCAATTTCCCAAAGAGTCACGGCTTTGCTTTCCTGCTTCCAGCAGTTGAAGGATCTTTTGTTGGTCGTCTCGTTCGAGTGCGCGACGAAACGAAGCGAGCACTTTCTCAAACTTATCTAATGACTTCAAGACGCCCGCCCGATTCTCGACAAGGATCTGTCGCCAGAGTTCGGGATCGCCGCTCGCGATGCGTGTCGTATCGAGCCAACCGGTCGAGGCCAACTGTAATTCCGCGTCGGGCGTTGCGGCGGCGAGCGAGGAAGCCACTAGGTGCGGCATGTGGCTGATCGCAGCAACCGACCGATCATGGTCCTTTGGCGACATGCGAACCACGTTGGACCCGAGCTGTTTCCAGAATCGTTCGACTTGTCTAGCAGCTGCCTCGTTGGTCAGCTTCGACGGCGTGACCACTGCCACACGGCCCTTAAACAAGTCAGCTTGAGCATGCGCGGGACCGGTCTTCTCGCTGCCTGCCATCGGGTGGCTGCCGACAAATGCGACTTCATTCGACGAACGATTCAGAGCCGCGTCAACCACTCGCACGATTTCGAGTTTTGTGCTGCCGACATCGGTAATAACGGCACTCGAGGGGCAACTCACAGCGGCGTCCACAGCGAACGCCGCAATTTCTTCAACCGGAGTGCAGATGACAATCAACTGAGAACCGCGAACACCTCGGGACAAATCAGTCGTTGTCGATGTGACCGCGCCTCGCTGTCGCGCTTTACGCAAGGTCGAAGATCGACGTCCAACGCCAATCACGAATTCCGCGAGACCTCGCTCGCGCAACGCCAACCCAATGGACGCGCCAATGAGTCCGACGCCAACGATCGTTACCGATTCCCAACGCTGCATAACTCGCCGCATCCCTATAAGATGCGGAGATTCTAACAGATGCTCGGCAGCTTGCCTTGGGGGTGGGACTGGCCTTTGATGGGCCAGAATACTAACCATCGTCCGGGCCAATGGAGCTCAACTGTCGGATAAAAAAACCGCTCAACTGGGCCGGAAAATGAGTAGCATCCAAGTGGCCGTTCATGTTAAATTATTCAATGGACTGTGACGAACTCCTCTTTGGTAGATTCGGTGATGAAGTAATGAATGACGACAACTCTGACTTTCGAGATGTATTAGATCGTGTGTGCGCCGGTTCGGACGAAGCCTCGTAGGAGCTGATTGACCGCTATGGCCCGCACATTCAACGAGTCATTCGTCGCAGGCTGAATCAAAAGATGCGATCAAAGTTTGACTCACTCGACTTCGTGCAAATGGTCTGGGCATCGATCTTCACCGAACGCGATAAGTTGGCCGAATTCCGCGAGCCAACCGATCTTATCAAGTACTTGTCAACGATCGCTCAACGCAAGCTCCTGCAAGAGTCTCGTCGTCGACTCCAGGGCCAAAAGCACAACATTGGACGAGAGCGTGCGCTGGTTGCCGAAACAGAAGACGAATCCACTTACGTCCGCAAGTCCAACACACCCAGCCAGATTGTGATGGCGAAGGATCGCTTGGAGGTAATGATGAGCGATCGTTCGGAACGAGACCGTCGCGTCGTCGAGCTACGGATGGATGGGCTTACATTCGTCGAGATCGCCGATCAACTCGAAATCAACGAACGAACTGCGCGGGACGTCATCGAAAAGTTGGCACTTGTCGAGACGGCTTAGCAACGGCCGAGAAGTGATTGTCGTCGCGGTGACTTTCAGTTTCCGCCTAGGTAGCAAACTCGATGGCGGCTGGAAGCCACCACTACTTCAAGATCGGACATCTAATTCTCGGGCGGTCCTTAGATGAAAGAAGTTGATACGGTACGAGCGACTCAGGCCGCTGTTCAGAGCGTGAAATCGACGTGGCGGGCTGCGCCCCACGACCAGCAGCGGCCGGTTGCCATTTCTGCCGAGTGTCTCGCAAAAGAGAAACTGCTCGACGAAGCCTTGAACAAATACTGCGAGTTGCTGGACGAAGGCACGGCACCGCCACCGAAGCAGTTCTCCGAACAGTATCCCAATTACCGCCATTCACTGTGTCGACTGCTTGACGTCGAACTCGCGATGGCAGGGGAACCGGAGTTGGAGGACGCTCTTGAAGAGGCGTGGCCAAAGCCGATGCAGTCGTTTTTGGGCTACGAGATCATTCACGAGTTGGGAATCGGAGCCTTTGCACGAGTTTATCTCGCCGCTGAGACAGCGTTAGGCGGGCGACTCGTCGCCATCAAAGTTTCACCGTACGCCAGCGATGAAGCAGAGACATTGGCGAAGCTGACTCATCCAAATATCGTTCCCATTTTTTCCGTGCAACAGGAGAAAGAAACGGAGATGACGGCCGTATGTATGCCGTATCGCGGCAGCACGACCCTAGCGGATCTTCTGGAGTCTGGTTTCACTGAAGGAAGGCCACCGGCATCGGCAAGAGTCATCACCCAAGTACCGCAGGATCGCGAACCCGTGGTTGGCTTTGTTGAGCGCGCGCTCAAAGAGAACAAAATCGATCCAATACTAAAGCGCGGCCGCTACGTCGACGGAATCGTTCGACTTGGAATTCAAATGGCCGAGGCGCTTGCATACACTCACGAGCGCGGCATCTTGCATCGCGATCTCAAGCTATCGAATGTCCTGCTAACACCCGCTGGCATCCCGATGCTGCTGGACTTCAATCTCGCCAGCGATATCGAGTCTGGTGCGCGGCGGCTTGGGGGCACGCTGCCATACATGCCGCCTGAACAAATTCGGGACGCGCATCTTCGACCGCTTCAGTCAGACAATCCCGGCGATCCTAGATCAGACATTTTTTCGTTGGGTGTCATTCTCTACGAGTTGCTGACCGGCAAACTGCCATTCGGCGACCCACCGGCATCCATGTCGCCATCCGAAGCCGCCACGGAGTACATGAAGCTTCAAGAGCGAAAACCGACGCCTATCGCGAAGTTGAACCCACAGGTCAGTCCCGCGCTCGCAAAGACGATTGATCGATGCTTGTCGCTTGATATCGAGAAGCGACCAAAGTCGGCAGCCGATTTGGCAAAGAGACTGAGGCGACAGTTTGGCTGGGGCGCATGGCTGAACCGATATCGCGTCTTGTTTCTAGTGCTTGTTGCCGTCGCGATGTTAGCCGCTGCGAATCGAATTCGTGCTTCCTTGGACCGCGTTCCCGATTACGAAAGGCATATGGAAGCAGCGGTGACGGCGCTTGAAGCCGAAGATTTCGAGAATGCGATTAGATACTTCGATAAAGCCGAAGAAGCTGAAGGCCGTGAGACGGTTTCCATATTGTTCGGGCGCGGATACGCGTCTCAGCATGCAGGAAAGCTGCGGACTGCGCTGGACGAATTTAAGAAAGCGTGCAAATTGACATCTAACCCGCTAGTAACGGACTGCTACGCATACACTGCGGCCGTTGGCGGAGAACGCCATAGCGCAATAGGTCATTACCAACGACCGCTACAACATCGAGGAGTCGATAATCCAGATTCGAATACAGCAATGCGGTTTGTGTCTTGCGGTTACTGCAAGTTTACTCACAATCGGGAGAAACCTAGTACGGCGATACCTTACTTGACAAAGGCAATTGAAGTCGACCCGAAGCTGCAAATCGCTTTTCATGTCCGTGCTGAACTAAAGTTAGAATCGCTAGACCCTGAGCGCCGACCAATCGAAGATGCGATAGCAGATATCGAAGACGCCGTTCGACTTGGCTCCGGATACGGAGAACTTCACTGCGACGCAGCGCGCATCTACGCAGTCGCAGCGATCAACGACTCTGCGTATCTTACGAAAGTGAAAGAGCATCTGCGTGGAGCGCTCATGCTGGGAATGTCTCCGATCTATTTGAAGGCGCGCGTTGAATTGAGGCCGTGGCGAGACGAAAGTTGGTTCGTGGAAACACTGGATCTCACGCGGCCCACTTCCGCCACCCGACCGTACTCCCTCGGTCGCCGAGCGTTGCTCGAACGATCGATTCCGGAAGTCACCAGATGGCTGCGCGGCACATTCGAGTAACACACCCGCGGCAACGACATCATTCGTTATGTGCCGGAAAGTTCCTCTTCAATTGTTTCAGACGTTGCGGTGGTCGTTGAAGCTGTAAACGTGATCGTATCGCCAGCGACTGCATCAAAATCGAACTCGAATGTACCGTCGTAGTCCGTTGTGGTACTCAGTCCGAAAATCACCCCGCCAAAGTCGATATCGGCAATTTCGTTCTCTTCTTCGTTAACATCCACCTGACCATAGATCGTCCAGGTTCCGCTTCCCCCATTGTCATCGATGGTATAGTCCGTGATTTCCAGAGCAGATGCGACTTGGGGCACTAATCCAAGTCCCAATATGGCCAATGCTAGGGCGAGGTAACGAAGAATCGAGTTACCAGTTGTCCGGGTGGGGATAAAATGTGTGCGCATAGCTTTCTCCTTGTTGTTGATCAAATTGCGCAAAAACATTGCGCAAGGGTCAGAGTGAGCCCCAAAGACGCTGACCGAGTCCAGCTATGAGCCAAACTCTCTCGTCACATATCGAGATGCCAGCGGACTTGTCTTTTGAAAAAGACGCTACGGATTCAAAAAACGAAGTAGTAAAGTCTCAATCGTGGGGTGTGCGGCGTGCAGCATGTGACCGTCGGGGATGCTGCGCCGCTCGAGCGAGCGAGCGTTCTGCCCCTCGCAGTAACTATCCCCAACGATCTACATGTTCGAGGGCGGCAAACGACCGCTCTCTAATAACATCTATTGAAAAACGGGGACGAAACCGGGTCGGAATTCCGGAGAATCTTGCTACTATTTTCCGGCGTCGTCATAACTGCTGAAGAAGTAGTCAGTTATAACGCGTGGAAGAGGCGACTTTTTCTTCGAGTCGAGACATTCAGCCAGACGAAATACCACCAAGAGGAGTGGTTCGATGAGGTAGTCTAGGAGTTTTAGAGGCGAATTCTCGAAGAGAAATTCGGGGCGTCCGCAGATCGGTTTGCGATCTCAGTCACGCGAGCACGGCGGCGCGTTTCTTCAAACGGTAACAACGTGTCGAGCAGACCAAGTTCGTAGGCTAGAGCATCCGAGTAGCCTGGCAAGAGAACTCTCACATCGTAGGGAATTCGACCGGGACGGAGTCGATTGAGATGACTGACGATGTTGGTCGTGCAGTTGTTGCTGAGCGTGTCGTAGAACTCGGGCACTTCGGCCAACTGATTTACACGCTGCATCACGTCCATGAACAGATCTCGCGATTGCTCCGGCGTGGCGATCGTCCTGTAAACGTAAACTTCGTCGCCTCGGTGTTTGGTGCGACGCAAGATTGCATCGCGTTCATCGGCAACCACGTACATCAGCTCGTACTGCCGCAATTCACCCAGGATGGGCGAATATTCTTCATCCTTCTCTAATCTCGCCTCGGCCGAGACAGCAAGATGTTCACCGTCCTCAAAACCAAAGCTGAGCATCGTGTGCGCGAGACTTGGCGAGTCCTTGAAAGGGACGACAATGAAGTCCACAAATCGAAGCTGCTGTAGATCGAATTGTTTGTCGTAGTAGTTCACGACATAGTCCGCGTCCGACTCGTAGGCACAATGGCGGATGTTCCGCACTGTAACCTGCTCGTCACGAATGTCCGCGTGGGGAAGAACCGCGAGATCCAGCCTCCAATCTCGATCGTGAGATGGATTGAGTAGCTTCGCCGCTGACAGCGATGCGGGAAGACTCGATGATGAGATTGCGCCGCCCGGTCGCGACGCGAGGGTCTGACACCCCGCCAAAAGAATCGTCGACAGCCAGAAAAAGCGGACCATGAATGCTAGCGGCGCAAGCGACAGTCGTTTTATGCGGCTGCGCGAGCGCTTCGATCATTACTCACCCCCTGCGAGTAGAAGAGTCTGGCCTTTTAGCGTCCGCCATCAAACCACGCAATAGATTTCGCAGCGAAATAAGCGATGAAGCGATGGGCGGCGCGCTTAGGATTGGCGCTCTCGAAGCTTCGCCCGAATGCTGGCAAGACGCTTGCCTAACTCCTTTTCAAAGCCACGGTCGACAGGGCGGTAGTATTCTCGTTCGACTCCCAGATAGTCTTGAGCGGCGACACCGTCCTCTGCGTTATGTGCGTATTCGTATCCGTCGCCGTGCCCAAGTTGCTTCGCTCCGCTGTAGTGGGCGTCGCGCAAGTAAACGGGAACGGGAATCAAGCGGCCTTCGCGCACGTCGCCGAGCGCTTCGCCGATCGCAACCGTCGCGGCATTCGACTTGGGAGCACAGGCGAGATAGGTCACACACTGTGACAACGTCAATTGACACTCGGGCAGCCCGACGAACTCACATGCCTGCATGGCGGCAACGGCCAACGGCAACGCGTGTGGATCCGCATTACCGACGTCTTCGCTGGCGAGTATCACCAGTCGCCGACAGAGAAAACGAACATCCTCGCCCGCTTCAAGCATCCGAGCCAACCAATACAGCCCGGCGTCTGGGTCGCTTCCGCGAATGCTCTTGATCAGGGCGCTTGCCGCGTCGTAATGCGAGTCCCCAGTCGCATCGTACTCGACTGCCTTCTTCTGTACGGACTCTTGCGCCAATTCGCGAGTGAACCGAAGCGGACGCTCGTCGCTCGACAAGACACCGATCTCCAAGGCAGACAGGGCTCTCCTTGCGTCGCCGTCACAAACATCGGCCAGAAAATCGAGCGAGTTATCATCGATCTCGACTTGGTGCTTGGCGAGTCCTCGTTCGCGATCGCCGAGCGCTCGCAGCAACAACGCCTTGATATCATCTTGCGATAACGGTTGGAACTGAAAGATCTGGCTACGGCTTACCAGCGCGTTGACAACTGCAAAGAACGGATTCGCGGTCGTCGCGCCGACCAAGGTGACGATTCCATCTTCGACGTCAGGTAGCAACGCATCTTGTTGCGTCTTGTTAAAGCGATGGATTTCGTCGATGAACAGCAGAGTCCTTCGCCCGCCCGTCGCCGCCTCGTCGCGTGCCTCCTGAAGAACTTCGCGTAAATCTTTCACTCCACTCGTGACGGCGCTCAGTTGTCGAAAGCGGCTCTTCGTTTCGGTTGCCATCAACCGGGCCAGAGTCGTCTTCCCGGTTCCTGGTGGCCCGTAAAAGATCACCGAACCAAGTCGATTCGCCTTGAGCAACCGGCGCAGCAACTTGCCTTCGCCCAGGAAGTGCTGCTGCCCAACAAACTCCTCCAACTTCCTCGGCCGCATCCGCGCCGCCAGCGGCTGTACCGCACGAAGATTTACGGCTTCCGATTGTTCAAACAAGGATTTCGCCATGCGAGCAGTATATCGTACGAATCGTCGCGTGGCCTTAGGCGCTCGGTGGCACACCAAGTGACTTGCCGCCATCGATGGCGATGCACGTTCCCGTCACCATGAAAGAGGCGTCGCTAACAAGATAGAGAATGGCCTCCGCAACCTCTCGTGGCGAAATCATGCGTTCCGCGACGCGCGCAATTGGGCTGGCCGCTATGAATTGTTTGATGGCGGCTTCGCGATCGTCGGCCTTGTCGAGATCGGCGTTCATCATGCGTGTGTCGCCGACCGGGCCAGGGCAGACCGCGTTGACTCGAATGCGGTCGATGCTGTGACAGAGCGCGATGCTTTTGGTGAATGCGACTAACGCACCTTTGCTCGTCGAGTAGACCGGATCATGAGCCCGCGGCAAGATTCCGGCGTTGCTTGCCAGATTGACGATCGAGCCACCGCCGTGCGTCTTCATGCGCGGAATCGCGTGCTTCGTGGCAAGGAAGGCTCCCTTCAAATTCGTATCGAGGCACGCATCCCACTCCTGTTCGGTCACATCGGTAATCTGCTTTACCATTCCAATGCCAGCGTTATTGACGAGGATGTCGAGCCCACCGCCTTCCGATTCAGCGAGGTCAATTAGTTTCATTATATCGGCTTCAACCCGAACGTCGCATCTCGTTTCGGTGATGTTGAGCCGCGACGTTCCGTCGGAGATTGCCTCGACCGGATCGTAGTCGCCAACGAACACTCTGGCACCACATTCCGCGAGCAGGACCGCCGTCGCTCGCCCGATCCCCGTAGCACCACCGGTAACGACGGCGATTCGGTTGCTAAGATCACATCGTGGGGACACGGCAGTCACAGACGACTCCTTCGTCGTTTCGGTTACTTTCTGTTCAATCTCTTTTCCTGACGGCTTCCATCACCTTTTTCCGAGATGCTTCGAAGGGGAAGATCTTCAACACTTCGAAGAAATTCTCTCGGTCCACCAATCCCGGATAAAGAAGCACGGCGGCTTCGATACGCCCGTCATCGAATGACAGTGTCTTCAGGAGCGTAGTCGCTTGATCGCAATTCAGCGGGCGGCCTTTGAGGAACGTCTCGATGAATTCGACTTTGTCATCATCAAAAGCTTCGTCTTTAATGTTCTCGACAAGCTTCGCGAAATCCTTCTCAGAAATCGGAGACTTCGCCTGACCACGCGTCGCGCCAGCAAATGACTCTTCTAAATCGTCTGCCTTAAGCGCCGCGCGCGATAACAGTAATTCAAGCCGTTCCCGCAACTTGAGGTCATCAACATCAGCGAGCAGCTTTCTCGCGTCGCGCAGATCCCTCTGCAAACCGGCGACGGTTGCGACCACCTGGCTCTGCGCGCGGTCCTCGCGTTCGGTGCGTTGCCCGGCAACAGAACTTGTCACGAGCAAGCCGAGCATCGCCAATGTGGCGCAAGAGATCCGAGACATTTCATTGGCTCCGAAGGCTTTAGATTTTGAACGCACAAACTGGGTGATTCGCTACCCGTTGTCCCTCTTTCCTGCCAGTCCGTCAATCGCTTGCAACTTGGCTGGTCGGTTAAGATGGGGTTCTCCAACGCGACATTGTCGTATCGGACGTCGGCTCACACGGTTGTTCTTGACCCACCGCAACCCATTCTCTAGCATTCCTTTACAGCAGATGGAGAATCTGCGTAATGTGACGATGAGCTTTGATCGGTATTGCGACCTGGCTTCCTACCTTTGCCAGTTTCGCCTGTCGCACCTAGGGAGAGTCTTCGATCATGACCCAACGGATTTCATTTATATCGCTGGCGATCAGCGTGGCCATTCTGGCCGGATGTCGCCAAGACACCCCTGTTACTTCTAATCCGACCGGAGGCGGAAGTTCACCTACCAATACGACCAGCGCCGGTGGCGGCGAAGTTGCTGCGGCAAAACCGCTTGGCACCACACGCGGTGGTGTTCAGGCCGCCGAGAATGACGCGCTAGTTTTGTACTATGCCAGCGACCCGGACACGTTGAACCTGGTAACCGCTTCGGACAACGTAAGCGATGCACTTCATCGGACGGTGTACGAGTACCTGGCACGAAGAACGTTTGACGATCCAATGAAATGGGAGCCGCAGCTGGCCGAATCGTGGGAGTTCGATGAAGAGACGCTAGAGTACACGATCCATCTGCGCAAAGGTGTGATGTGGCACCCGATGCTGCTGCCGAACGGAACAGAGATCGCCCCCAAAGAGTTCACGTCGCGTGATGTCAAATTTACGTTCGACTGTCTGTTGAACGAACATGTCGAAGCCGCCGACAAACGAAGTTATTATCTCGACCCGGACGAAGAAGATCCTGCGAAGCAGGTGAAGATCACCGTTTCGGTCGTCGACAAATACACCGTGAAGGTCAAATGGAACAAGCCGTATTTCCAAGCCGATGACTACACGCTGATGATGCAGATGTGTCCGCGTCATGTCTACTCGGTTGACGAGAACGGCGAACCGATCTCTTTCGATTTCTCGTCCAAGGAGTTTGCCGACGGCTTCAATACGCACTGGGCGAACTCCAAAATGTGTGGCACGGGTCCGATGATTCTCAAAGAGTACACGAAGAGTGATAAAGTAGTCCTCGAACGGAATCCGAATTACTGGGGCCAGCCTTACTACTTCAGCTCGATCCGGTACCGCTATATCAGCAACAACAACACAGCTCGACAACAGTTATTGACGGGCGATCTTGATTGGGGTGGGATTCCACAGATCGATTTGTATATGCAGGCCAAGGATCACGAAAGCGTAAAGTCAGGCAAAGTCGAACTCAAAGAATTCAAGCGGACGGCGTATCGCTATTTGGGCTACAACCTGCAACGCAAGATGTTCCAAGACAAGAACGTTCGCATGGCACTCAGTCACGCCGTTCCCGTGGATGGAATCATCGAGCAGATTTACCATGGATTGGCCACCCGAATGACCGGCCCATTCCTACCAGGAGGTCCGTTCTGTCCAGACGATGTAGATCCTGTGCCGCTCGATTTGGAGCAGGCAAAAAAGCTACTTGATGAGGCTGGGTGGAAGGATACGAATGACAACGGCATCCGAGACAAAGAGTTCGACGGCGAAGTCATCGAATTCAAGTTCGACACGATGATATTCTCGGACAGCCCGCAGTATCTTTCGATCACCGAGTTGATCAAAGAAAACCTCCGCCAAATCGGCGTCGATATGCAGATTTCGCAAACCAAGTGGTCGTTGTTCCTCGAGAAGCTGAACAAAAAAGAGTTCGACGCGATGATTCTGGGTTGGGTCAGCGACTGGAAGAGCGACCCGTTCCAGCTGTGGCATAGCAGCCAAGCCGACTTGCTCGACAGCTCGAACTTTGGCTACAAAAATCCGGAAGTCGACACGTTGATCGAAGAGTTGCGTGTCACGATGGATGAGGAACGTCAGAAGGAAATCTACTTCCGGTTGCACCACTTGATCTACGAAGACCAGCCCTACACGTTTTTATATGCCGAGTTGGCCACGGGCGCTATTAACTCGCGAATCGAGAACGTGAATTTCTATCAATGGTTCCGCCCACACACCGATGCTCGCGAATGGTCTTCCAAAACGGCTCGTGTTTTGGGTAAGTAGAGAGCCAAAGCGTATCAAGTCCGAGTTGAATCGACCCCGGTTCACCACGTTTCTAGCTTCTTGTTTACGGTAGCTGTTTACTGTGTGGTCATACATCGTTCGGCGACTGCTGGTGATGATCCCGACACTGTTCGGGGTCACGGTCGTTTCGTTTTGCATTATGCAACTCGCCCCTGGTGATCCGCTGCGCACTCAGTTGAGCGCGAAAGGCGAACAGGGAAAATCAAGCGGAACGCGAGAAGCTTATCTGATTCAGAAACGCGATCTGAAGCTTGATAAACCGCTGTTGCTGAACTTTCGCAATTTTCACGATTATCGCGAGTCAATGCGAGCCGCCGCGTTCTTTCAGTCTCGCACTAAAAATGAACTGGTCGAAGCGCTCACCAAATTATCCGGATCACCTACCGACGCAGAATCACGGCGGCGACTTAGGTTCCTGCACGAGTTGGACATCGACGACTTTGATGAGCGGCTGAATGATCCCGACAAACGCGAGCGTTTCGCAGTTGCGATTTCTGGGTTCGTGCAAATCTATTGTGAAAACACCGGTGAGTACGGTGTTCCTGCCGCGATCGAGTTGCTTCAGTCCAGCGAATTAGATCGTCGAACGAAAATTGGATTGATTCGCTGCGTCGACCTGATGGTCGTTGAGGCACATCAGTTCGTATATTCGCGAAATCTGTCCGACAGCGAAACACCGCTCATCATACGTGTTTGGAAAACATGGTGGGACCGAGAACAGCACACGATGTCGCCGTTAGATCCGGATCGTCAAGCCGTATTGAAACGGCAACTGGCCACAATGAGCGGCGAACAGTCGCGCTCAAAGCTATTTGCGTTGATCGAGGACGAGTTTCTCTTCGATCTTCCCGACATGCGATTTTTCGCCGAAACCTTGTTGGGCGAGTCGACGTTGGCAGAAAAGTCGATCTGCACGATCATCCTTAACTTGTATGTAAGTCGCCCGCTGGAAAACATCGCAAAACCAAGTGCGGACGACGCGGAAGTGCAACAGGTAACGGAAAATTGGTTGGCGCATTACGAGCCCCGTCAAAGCGTTTATGAGCCATCATTCGTCTCACAGTTGGTGAACGTAGTTGCTGATACGCAATACGCGTATATGGTTCGTCGGCTCGTTACATTCCAATTTGGTCGCAGCGCGTTGAAAACGAAGGAACCCGTCAGCGAGAAACTGTGGAGCGCGTTTATTGTCTCGGCACCGCTAATGCTGATGGCGCAACTTGCGATCTACTTCGTCTCGATACCGCTTGGAGTCTTTTGCTCAGTGGCGCGCGGCAAGTTGATCGATCGGATCGTTTCGCTGATTCTGTTCTTTCTGTACTCCGTCCCACCGTTTGTGGCGGGGATGCTGTTCCTTCTGTTCTTCTGTTATGGGGACTACGTCCGCTGGTTCCCCATGGAGCGTCTCCATGGCCAAGGTTCTGACGAGTATGGCATGGTGCGATATGGGGTCGACTACCTTTGGCATTCGTTCTTACCGGTAACTTGCCTGTCGCTGTTTAGCCTTGCCGCGCTCGCGATGTACTCACGATCAAGCATGCTTGACGTGATCGATCAAGACTACATTCGCACGGCCCGCGCCAAAGGCGTGCCAATGGGCCGTGTTATCTATGTGCATGGTTTGCGAAACGCGTTGATTCCGATCCTCACGCTCTTCTCGAACTTCCTGCCCGCCATGCTGGGCGGAAGTGTATTGATTGAATACATCTTCAACATCCCCGGAATGGGACGACTGAGTTGGGAGTCGATCCAGCAGAAAGACTTTCCGACGTTAATGGCACTGGTTTATGTGCAAGCGATCGTCGTGCTATTGAGTATTCTGCTGACCGACATTCTGTATGTGTTCGTCGATCCGAGGATCAGTTTCGAAGGGCAAGGCAAACGCTGATGAGCGAATCGTCTGTCAACACGCCCACCGAACAGGCAGCCAATGCCGCTAAGGGCGAAGCCTACTTCACCATCGTTTGGCGGCAATTCAAGAAGCACAAGTTCGCGTATTGGTCGCTTTGGATGCTGGCCCCGATCTTCGGCCTGGCGATCTTTGCTCCGGCGATCGCATCGAACCAACCATTCATTTTTTTCGATGGTGACGAAACGTTGTATCCTTGGTTTCGCGCGATCTTCAATCCGGACGAACCGGTCGACTACTTCTTCAACATGGCGATGATTGCATTTGTTCCTTGGTGCGTTTTAGCAATCGTTTCCAGTTCGCGATGGAAGAAACGAGGGATTCCGGGGCGCAGCCGAGTACTCTACGTTTCAGCCCAATACATCGCAGCGATCGTCGTTGTCACGTTGCTGTTCATGATCCCAGGCATCCGACCGAACAACCGGTATTTCTCCAGACAGTTCGTCGCGGAAGAGTTCCAGTCCGAAGGGACGCATGGAATTTACCCGCCAATACGTTTCGGATCCATCGAAGGCGACTTGCCATCCGCCTATCAACCGCCGATGTATCGCAAGGCAGAAGGTATGAAGGATGTGAACGACGGCGATCTTCATGTAATGGGTACTGACGACATTGGGCGCGACGTACTCGTTCGCATGTTATATGGCACACGGATTTCGATGAGTGTCGGATTCGTTGCCGTCGCGATCTACATGACGATTGGTGTAATCATCGGTGCGTTGGCTGGCTACTTTGGCGGCATTATCGACATTATGATCTCGCGTGTGATTGAGGTCGTCCTCCTGTTCCCGGCGTTCTTTCTGATCCTCACACTCGTCGCCATGATCGGGCCAAGCATCTATATGATTATGGTCGTCATTGGCCTGACACGATGGCCGACGATCGCACGATTGATTCGAGGTGAAGTGCTTAAGCAAAGATCCATCGACTACACCTACGCGGCGCGAGCGCTCGGATCGTCGGATTTCCGCATTATCTTTCGGCATATCCTTCCGAACTCGCTATCGCCGGCACTAGTCTCAGCTCCGTTCGGGATCGCGGGTGCAATCATTCTGGAAGCGGGATTAAGCTTACTGGGCTTCGGCGTACGTGCGCCCACGCCGACCTGGGGAATCCTGCTTAAGCTGGGCAACAGTAACTACGAGTACTGGTGGCTAATCGTTATCCCTTCGCTCGCCATGTTCTTTACCGTGACGATCTTCAATCTGGTCGGCAGCGGCATGCGCGACGCGATGGACCCGCGGCTACGTGTTTAAGCACCGGCGGCTTCGCCATTGAGTTACGGCATCCAAACGAGTTTTAGACAAGCCACTTCGCAATGAACCAACCCCTAATCGAAATCAACAACCTCAAGACGCACTTTTTCACCGACGAAGGAGTCGTGAAGGCCGTGGACGACATCTCGCTCACGATTCCGAAAGGCAAGACGCTAGGGCTCGTTGGCGAATCGGGTTCCGGAAAATCCGTGACCGCGCTCTCAATCATTCGCTTGATCGCGCCGCCCGGTCGTACCGTTGAAGGCTCGGTAACGCTGCATAACGACGATGGCACGGTCGAGCTAACGACGTTGGAAGAATCCGAGATGCGGAAGCTACGTGGTAATACGATCGCAATGATTTTCCAAGAGCCGATGACGTCCTTGAATCCCGTATTCACCGTCGGGGCACAGATCATGGAGGCGATCCGACTCCACCAAAACGTAGACAAGGCCGAAGCTCGCAACCGGGCGATCGAGATGCTTCGAAAGGTGAAGGTTCCCGCGCCTGAACAGCGCGTCAAAGAGTATCCACATCAGTTCTCCGGCGGCATGCGGCAGCGTGTCATGATCGCGATGGCGCTGTCCTGTAACCCGAGACTGCTGATCGCCGACGAGCCGACGACGGCACTGGACGTGACGATCCAAGCTCAGATTCTCGACTTGCTGCGCGAGCTCCAAGAAGAAACCGAGATGTCGATCTTGCTGATCACCCATGATCTCGGCATCATCGCGGAAGTTGCCTCGGAAGTCGCCGTTATGTACGCCTCAAAGATTGTCGAGCAGGCACCGGTCGCGGAGCTGTTCAGCAATCCACGGCATCCGTACACGCACGGTTTGTTCGCATCGAAGCTGACGCCCGAAACAAAGCGAGGTGAACGTCTCGTTTCTATTGATGGAATGGTCCCCAGCCCGTTGCGGTTCCCGAGTGGATGCAAGTTTCATCCGCGTTGCCCTTACCAACAAGAGCGATGTCAAGACGAAGAGCCCGAACTTCGCGAACTCGCGCCGGATCACATTACTCGATGTCATTTCATAGAAGATATTAAGTACGACAAATAGATCGGTAGGCCGGAACAAGTCTTCGCAGTTCCGGAATGAATTCAAGCTGATGCCGGAACTGCGAGGACTTGTTCCGGCCTACTCATTCCAACACTCCGTCCATGACGACACCATTACTCGAAATCCAGAATCTCAAAAAGTACTTCGCGGTTCGTGCGGGTGTTCTGCAAGCCGTCGTTGGGCATGTGCAGGCCGTCGATGGAATTTCGTTTCAAATCGCCGAAGGCGAAACATTAGGTCTGGTTGGTGAGAGCGGCTGCGGTAAGACGACGGCGGGCCGAACGCTGTTGCGGCTGTATGAACCGAGTGAAGGAAAAATTCTGTTCGATGGCAAAGACGTCACGAATATTCATGGTCGCGAGCTGCGCGAGCTGCGAGCCGACATGCAGATCGTGTTTCAAGATCCGTACAGCTCGCTCAATCCACGAATGACGATCAAGAGCATCGTTGAAGAAGGGCTTGTCGTTCATCGCATGGGCACGAAACCCGAGCGTCTGGAGAAAGTCAAAGACACGCTCAGAAAGGTCGGCCTCGACCCAAGTTACATTAATCGCTATCCGCACGAGTTCTCCGGCGGACAACGTCAACGGATCAGCGTCGCCCGCGCCCTGGCGTTGAACCCACGCTTCATGGTGCTGGACGAACCCATCTCGGCGCTCGACGTATCAATTCAATCGCAGATCATCAACCTGCTGAACGACTTGAAGGAAGAGTTCAATCTCACTTACCTCTTCATCTCACACGATCTATCGGCGGTAAAATACATCTCCGATCGAGTCGCCGTCATGTACTTGGGCGAGATTGTCGAAACGGCCACCAGCGACGAACTGTACGTCAACGCGCGACATCCCTACACCAAGGCACTACTCTCGGCGATTCCTTCGATGGATCCGAAGACAAAGAAGGATCGCATCGTTCTCGAAGGAGACGTCCCCAGTCCGATCAATCCTCCCACAGGATGCCGCTTCCATCCCCGCTGCCCCCTGGCGACTGATGTCTGCCGTACCGTCTCGCCCAAGCCGTTGGATATGGACGGCCACATCGTGCGCTGCCATGCTGTAGAGCAAGAAGAAGGACGGCTCGTTAGTCTCGAACCATCGAGCATCCCAAGCTAACCGTTGTGGTGTGGATGAAGTCCAGTGCCTCGTTTTATCCGTGGGGTTCGTAAACGGCCACGGACGGCAGCGCCGGCCCACGGATGAGATGGAAAGCAGACTGCGGAGGAACCTATGAGCGAATCTAGACATGTTCGTGTTGCCGTCGCTGCCGCCTTGCTATTGATGTTTGCGATTCACGCAAAGGTCGCCTGGGCCGATCCGCCAGCCGATCACTCGGTAACGATTGAACAAACGGATGCTGGCTTCAAGTTCTGCTCGCGCGGTCGTCTCGTACTGTTCTATCAAAGCAAGCCGATTACCCAGCATAACCACACGCGCGCCGGATTCGTGCATCCCTTGTTCGGACTCGACGGCGAAACGCTGACCGAAGCCTTTCCCAAGGATCATCGGCATCACCAAGGCGTCTTTTGGGCGTGGCATCAATTATGGGTCGGCGATCGAAAAATCGGTGATCCTTGGGTGACGAAGGATCATTTGGTGGTTGTCAAGAAAGCCGAAATCGTCGACCAGGGTCCCGCCTTCGCGACTCTCGATGTTCAGGCCGATTGGACGTCTACCGCGTTTGACGACTCTGGAAAGTCGAAGGCGATCGTCGCGGAGCAGACGCGAATCCGAGTTCATCGCGAAGTTGGCGATGTGCAGTATGTCGACTTCACGATTCAACTCACACCGCTGGTCGACGATGTGAGGATCGGCGGGTCGGAAGACGTGAAGGGCTACTCAGGATTTACCGTGCGAGTGAAACCTCCCGAAGACATGGTCATCCAAACGGAGTCAGGCATTCTCGAACAAGATGCGGTCCAGACGACAAGCCGATGGGCTGGCGTAAGTGGTTCGTTCGCTGATGAAAAGACGTCCGGTGTTGCCATTCTCAGTCATCCATCGTCGGCTCAGTTTCCGTCGCAATGGGTCTTGCGTCACTACGGAATGCAAAACGTCGCCTATCCCGGTCGCGAGCCGATCTCGCTCTCAGCCGAACAGCCAGTCGTGATTCGACATCGCCTTGTCTTGCATCGCGGAACGACACAAGAGGCACACATTGCCGATCATCAACGAGTCTTTGAATCGGCGCCATAACCGGCGGTCGTAACATCATGCCAACGCCTGGACTCTTCATCATCGGCACGGATACAAACGTCGGCAAGACCTACGTCACGGCGTTGATCGCGAAACAATTGGTCGCAGCCGGCCAACGCGTCGGCGTTTACAAACCGGCGGCCAGCGGATGCATTGGCAACGACACGGATGATCCGTTCGTATTGTGGGACGCGGCGGGCCGACCGGCGACGATCGAAGACGTTTGCCCACAACGGTTCGCGGCTCCGTTGGCTCCGCATTTAGCTGCGCGGGCGGAAGGGAAGGAAGTCGATGTCGAGTTGCTGCGATCAGGCCTCGCTTTCTGGAGAGATCGCAGCGAAATCATTCTTGTCGAAGGCATCGGCGGCCTGATGTCACCGATCAGCGAGGACGACTACGTGGCGGATCTGGCGTACGACTTTGGATTCCCGTTGATCGTCGTCGCACCGAACACAATTGGAGTCATCAATCAGACGCTACAAACATTGATCACCGCTTCTACATTTCGCGATCGGTTGAATGTTGCCGGCATCGTTCTCAACGACATACACTTCGGTAGCGACTCGAACGATTTAAGTGTGAACTCGAACGCTACCGAATTGAAAGCTCGCTGCGTTTCGCCGATCGTGGCAACCGCGCGAACTAACTTTGATCGCACCGTCGACTGGATGTCGTTGGCGCAAGATCCTTAAGCGGAACCGTGCTCTGCCGCAACTTACTTCAACATCTTGGTGAGGATGGTTCCGATGTCACATTTAATCGAGCTGGCGCGGCAAGTGCGTGCTACGACGATAGAGTTCGTCGAAGACGTTCCCAACGACTGGCTGCTGTGGGCACCGCCCGGCACATCCAATCATATGATGTGGCACGCTGGTCATTCACTTTGGGTACAAGATTGCCTTTGCATTGAACGGCTAAGCGGGCGCAGTGAATTACCAGATGGATGGAGCGACAGGTTTGGAATGAATTGCCAACCAGTGGCGGACACTCGCGATTGGCCCGATCGTGGCGAACTCTTAAAGCTTCTTAGGAACCAGCTGGATCAATTGGTTAGCTTATTTAATGAACACGCCGACCGCTTGACACATATTGGCGAAAACATCGATGGCCAATGGGATTTGACTCGAGGCGTGATCCATGGACTGCATGATGAAGCAAGACATCAAGGCGAGATGTACCTGCTCATTAAACTCCGCCGAGGACCGATCGAATCATAGCGCAAGCAGCAACATCGTGGGGTTACAGGACCTTCATTCCACCACGGATCACACCTGCTTCTGTTGCACTATAGCTGCCGGCAAATCGTGGATCGATTGGGCGGCTGTTGGGGACAGATAGCCAGATGCGAAGAAGCAGTCGCTTCATGTTGGGTTCGGCGTGGTCGACGAACTCAGAACGGCGATGAAGTGTTACCCAGTTGTTGAGAAAGACGAGATCGCCGGGTTGCTGACGGAAAGACACATGCATCGTCGGGTCGTCAGCGAGTTGTTCGATGTAATCGAGTGCCTCCCGCTGCACGTCGCTCATCGCTGGTGAATCCGGCATGGCGTAGGCGCGTTCGATCAACACTCGCAACAAGTTCGCGGCAAAATGCCCCTCATGAATCGAGAAGATCGGTTGCTCGTAGTAGGGCAGTTCGTTGCCAATGTCGACGTTGTGCCGCTGATAGCGATAAGGTTGCATTAGCACATCAACAAGGTCGGGACGCTGCTGCAACATCTCGTTATAGATCGCGACCGAGCTAACGAGATAGTTTTCGCCACCACTTTCCGCTTGCCGAACACACAGGAACGAAATGACATCGCAGCGATCGGTGTGGTAACTCAATCGCTTCCGAGAGCTGGGACCTCGCGCCTTCGGATCACGCTCAGAGTAGCCTTCGTCTCGCACGTGAAACACCCGCTCGCCAGCAGGACTCTGCGAAACTGGCGTTCCTACATGTGCGGCCAGCCCCCAAAAAACTCGAGCCGCTTGAACTTCACTGTAACCGTCCATCGGCAAGCCGCGGATCATTGCTGCTCCCGAACCTTGCTCCAGCGAATGTTGAATCGACTGAAGTTTCAACGCCAATGTTGGCAGCGAGAAGTTCTCGGACGAAATCTCTTCGATCGGAACGACGCGAACTGTGTCGAGGGCGGCATCGATCTCGTCGATCTCGGACGCGCTGAAAGTGTGCAGCCAATCATCTCGGCGCAGCAATTCTTCGCCGCGCCATGCTGCAGGAATATGGAGAGGTTCAGGCATTGTCAGTGTAGCCATCACTCGCCGAGTGATGAGCCCATTCAGTGTGCGCCCGTGCAACGTGCCAAGGCCGCTAATTGTTCGCTCGGTCGCGGACCCCGCTGATCACGCCGGAGCGTTATAGCTACTACAAAACACTGGCGATTGCCGTACACAATCGATCCATATTCTGCTCAGTCATCCCGGCGACGTTGATGCGACCACCGGCTGTCACGATGTAAACGGAGTGATTGTTCTTCAGCTCGTCAACTTGGACCGGATTCAGACCAGAAAACGAGAACATCCCACATTGGTTCGTGATGAATGAAAAGTCATGCCGTGGAGCTTTCTGTTTCATTGTCTCGAAGAACAACATTCGCATTGCGTGAATGCGCTTTCGCATCTCGGCGAGTTCTTCTTCCCACATCGCGCGCAACTCGGCGTCGGCAAGAACCGCGGCGACGATCGCTCCGCCGTGCTGCGGCGGATTCGAGTAGTTGGTTCGCACCGAGACCTTGGCGTGGCTGAGCGCGACTTGAGCGGCGGCGGCGGTACCCGCGATCAAGGTCAACGCACCAACTCGTTCGCTGTACAGTCCAAAGTTTTTCGAGAACGAACTACAGATAATGGCTTCTGCTCCAAGTCGAACAACGGTTCGCAATCCCACCGCGTCGTTCTCGATTCCTTTTCCAAACCCTTGGTAGGCAAAGTCGATGAGCGGTAGCAACTTTCGCTCATGAACGACGTCGGCGATCTGCTGCCATTGCTCTGGCGTTGGATCGATTCCGGTTGGGTTGTGGCAACAGCCATGCAGCAGCACGACATCGCCTGCTGGAATTTGATTCAACGATTCGAGCATCGCTTGGAAGTCGAGTGTCGTGCCAGAAGCGTCGATGTATTGGTACGCCTCAACTCGCCGATCAGCTGCCTCGAAGACCTTGGGGTGATTCGCCCAAGTCGGCTTACTGAGCCAGATACTCGAGTCAGGGGCGTTTCGTTTCAGAAAGTCAGCTGCCACCCGCAACGCCCCGGTGCCACCAGGCGTTTGCAGACTGACAGCTCGTTCTGAGGTCAGCACTTCGTGATCCGCATTGAAGAGCAACTCGCGGGCAAGTCTGCCGAACTCCGGCAAGCCATCGATTCCCAGGTAGCCCTTCGATTGTTGCTGGTCGAGCAACCGACGCTCGGCCTCCTTGACGCAACGCAAGATCGGAGTCGTGCCGGACGCATCTTTGTAGACGCCGACGCTAAGATTAATCTTGTCAGGGTTCGTGTCCTTTTTGAAAGCTTCCGTCAATCCGAGGATTGCGTCGGGCGGAGCCATCTCGAACGTCTCAAACATCGTCGGGAATCCTGGTGTTGCATTGTGTCGTGGGCTTTGTAGACGCGCACGACGAATAGTAATCTTCGCTCTCCGAGTGATAGAAACGTGTCGCTCCGCAAAACGTCTTTCGGCTTCGTCAGTCGGAGAGTGACAGCCACTCTGGGCTGCTTGACGCTTCGCCAGCTCGCATGTGACAATCAATCGTATCTCGACATTTCACTTCGGTGTAGCCCCCAGCGGCTCGCCACAAATTCACCCCTGAAAGCTGTTTGATGGCGGATCGTAAAGTAGGCGTTTGGTTTCTCGGTGCGTTCGGTGGCGTGGCGACAACGACCATTGTCGGACTCGTCGCCTTGCGAAAGGGGCTGACCGGCAATCAAGGATTGGTCAGCCAATTGCCGCTGTTCGAGAAGCTCGGACTCGTTGGTTGGGACGAGTTGGTAATTGGTGGACACGACATCCGCGAGACAACTTTGCTCGAAGAGGCAATCGTGTTGGCCGACGTCAGTCGCGCGATCGATCGACACATCGTCGAACAGTGCGAAGGCGAACTCACTGAAATCGACGCAAACATCAAACCGGGTGTCCTCTTTAACGTTGGATCGACCATCGAGAAGTTCGCGACGGACGCATTGCGGGCAAAGATCGAATCGCCACGTGAGTCAATCGCTCGAGTTCAAGCCGATTTGAAGGCCTTCGCCGAACAGCATTCGCTCGACCAAGTCATCGTCGTGAACGTTTCTTCGACCGAGCCTCCGCTTGACGCGAGCGCCCTGCCGGAAAGTTGGGACGAACTTAATCCATTGCTCGACAGTCCAGAAACTTGCCCGCTCGCTGCTAGTTCGCTGTATGCAATCGCGGCGTTGGAGTTAGGCTACCCGCACGTGAACTTTACTCCTTCGCTCGGTTCGGCACCGGCGGCTCTGTGTGATCTGGCTCTGCAGAAGGATACGTGCCACATGGGGCACGACGGCAAGACAGGCGAAACGCTTTTGAAGAGTACTCTGGCCCCGATGTTTGCCGCACGCAACTTGGAAGTGATGAGCTGGGTGGGGCACAACATCTTTGGAAACATGGACGGCAAGGTGTTGGATGATCCTGCGAACAAGCAAACCAAAGTCACCAGCAAGGATCGGCTGTTACACCAAATCTTCGGATACTCGCCGCAAACGTTGGTCAGCATCGAGTACATCGAAAGCCTCGGCGACTGGAAAACCGCCTGGGACCACATTCACTTCCGCGGATTTCTCGGCACGCCGATGACCATGCAATTCACTTGGCAAGGTTGCGACTCGCTGCTCGCCGCGCCGTTGGTAATCGATCTCGTTAGGCTAACCGAACGAGCCCATCGCCATGGCGACCGCGGATTGCTCACTTTCCTGGCAAGCTTCTTTAAGAGTCCGTTGGGCACGACAGAGCATAACTTTACAAAGCAGTTCCAGTTGCTCGAAGAGTGGGTTGCGAGCATCTGATTGCCGCGACTCCCCCCGATTGTGCTGCTAGTATCGACATGATCGCTCCCCCAGGCAGGAGGCGGAGAACGAGTCGAATCCAACGTTTTTAATTCGCCTCGCCGTAGCTCGCCTCTTATACTGGAGTCGGTCAGAATGCAGGGCGCATTCGAATTGGATCAGACTATGTCGCGTCATCTCCTAGCAATTAGCTACTTTTGCGGATTCTTGACGATAGTCTGCGCGCCCACAAACGCGGATGTCTTTCTGCTCACCAATGGCGGACAAGTCGAAGGGACGCTGTTAAATCCGAAAGAATCGCCGCGCGAGGTCTATATCGTTGAACCGCTTCACGGAGGTCGGCTTGTTCTCCAACCGGCAGACGTCGATCGGTTCGTCGTAAAGTCTGATGTAGAAATTCGTTACGAAGAAGCGCTTCCACAAGTTGAGGATTCCGAAGCAGGTCATTGGGAGATGGCCAAGAAGTGTGAAGCCGCTGGTCTAAAAGAGCAGCAAGAATTCCACCTTCAGCAAGTCCTCCGACATGACACGGAACACGAGCCAGCCCGTCGAGCCCTTGGATACAACCGCGTCGACGGTCGCTGGCAAAGACCCAACGAGTATATGGCCGAACAGGGGTTCATTCGCCATCGCGGTGGCTGGCGTTTACCGCAGGAATTGGCGATCGAGAAACGTGAACGCGATAACGAGCGAGAAACCCTGGCTTGGCGAAAAAACGTAAAGCTGTGGCGAGATTGGATTATCAAGGGACGAGATCGTGCGGCACAGGGCCTCGCCAACATGCGAGCGATTCGCGATCCAAGATCCGCGACGGCACTAGCCGCACAACTGCGCCAATCCAAAGAACCTAGAGCGCTGAAACAATTGTACATCGATGTTTTGGCCTACTTTCCCGAGAACGGAACTGGTATCGGTGCAATGACTTATGTCGCTTTGCACGACGCTGATGGGCAGGTTCGTGAAAAAGCACTCGACGTATTGTCATCGACCGGCTCACGTGTCGCGACGCTCGCGTTTATGAAGGCGCTAGGTGACAATGAAAACAAGATGGTCCAGCGGGCCGGGTTCGCGCTTGGCTACATGAAACAGCCGGAAATGACGACGCTCAAGCTAATCGATTCGCTCATTACCGAGCATAAGTACACTGTTGGGGGCGGTGGTATCACACCGTCATTCGGCAGCGGGGGCAGCGGTTTAAGTATGGGCGGAAAACCCAAGACCGTTAAGAAAAATGTGCAGAACCAGGCCGTACTTCACGCGCTGACGGGAATGCACCAAGGGGTCAACTTCGGCTTCGATCAGGAAGCTTGGCGGCGCTGGTACGTCCAAAATAACACGCCTCGTGACGTGAATCTCCGCCGCAGCAATTAGTCGCTCGCATTTCTCGCCATTCGCATCGGGGCGTCGCCCGTACCAGGCTGTGAGCTACCTTTCTCCATGGCCGGCGGGCGTTGCTGCGCTATTGGCACGCTACCTCTGTCAAGGGAGCAAAAAAGTTGCAGATAGCCGCCGAAATGCTGGTAATCACGATATTTTCTATAGATAATTGTATTCTGTCTGAATTTAGGGTGGGCGAAAAGCGCTCATTCGATCGAACCGGCGCGCGCGTCAATGTTGACTTATCCGTTCCGACCTTTCTTGTCGGAGCCGTTATCTACATGCCGCGTGCCTCAACCAATTTCACTCCACTACACCTTTCAACGCGAATGAGGCACATCTCCCACTGAGATTATGCAAGTGAGAACATGGCAGCGTGGTTACGCAGAGCGCCACCCGCTTCAGGGCCGGTAGCGCGACGACCCACCGCGCGATCTAGTCTTCTGCTGCGGCTTTTGAGAGCGGCTCGCCGGTCTGCGCCCTCCGTGCGCGCGTTCCTCCGATCGTTCGATTTTGCGTCACTATCACTAGTTCAAACTTGGCGTTCCATTCGTCGAGTGCTGGGGCAGCGGCACCAATCGCACTTCGCATGTTCGCATGATTCATATCCTGCACTGCTGGCGACAAATGTAAGGCGTTGCTTCAGCGCGAAACAAGCCGTTCCTTTTCGCGCAAGTAACGCGATGAGTTTATCCGGCTGTGTTCTTTCAACGGCTGGTCGAACCAGCATTGGCACTCGAGTTGTTCGCAGCCTGAGTGCGCGCATTCATTCTTTCGATATTCAAGTACTTCTTCCCTCGGCCACCGGACCCCTGTGTCCGCACTATCCCCAAGGCTAACGCAAGATGTTTCGACAGATCATTCAACGTTATGGGAAACAACTCTCCCGCCGCAAACGATCACGTCGTTATCGACGCGACGCGTTTCACGCAGAAGTTGCCCGACGCATGCAGCTAGAGCCGCTGGAAGATCGGCGTGTTTTAGCGACGATTACTGTGACGAGTCTCGCAGATAACACAACTGGCGACAGCTTAGTCACACTACGCGAAGCCATCCAAGCCGCTGAAACCAACTCGTCAGTGGATGGCTCAACCCCCGGCGACTCCGGCGTCGCCGATGTCATCGTCTTCAGTTCAATCACTCAGGATGAAACGATCACATTGCTCCTTGATGACACGAGTGATATCTTCGGTCCCACGGCATTTGTCATTACGAGCGATATCACTATTCAGGGAGCGACGAGCGACAATGGCATTACTCTTGATGGCGGCTCTGCGCGCCGTCTGTTCCACGTCACTTCGACCGGAGATCTGACGCTTAAAAATCTCACACTCCAAGACGGCAACCATGCAGGTGGCGATGGCGGAACTGGTTTTGCTGGCGGTGGAGGTGCTGCAGGGCTTGGTGGCGCGATCTTCAATCAAGGAACGGTGACAATCGAGTCCAGCACGCTTGTTGGCAATACCGTCCAAGGCGGTAATGGGGCCGATGGCGGTTCAGCGGACAGCAGCGGTGGTGGAGGTGGCTTAGACACGCCAGGAAATTCAGGAAATGCTGGTTCCGATGTTCCCGGCGGGAACGGCGGTGGCCCTAGCGGTGGAATAGGTATCCTCGGAAATGGTGGGAATGCGACGGGCATCGGTGGAGGTGGCGCTGGTGGAGGAGATGACTCGGGCAACGCCGGTGGAACAGGAGCATTCGGTGGCGGTGGAGGAGGAGGAACTGGAAGCGGTTCCGGTGCAAACGGGGGCTTTGGCGGCGGCGGCGGTGGTGGTGGAACTGCCGGCACCGGTGGTTTTGGTGCCGGCAATGGCGGTGGTGTTGACAGCACACGAGGGGGTGGCGGAGGAGCTGGACTCGGTGGCGCTATTTTCAATTACGACAGTGCGACGCTCAATATCACCAACTCGACGTTCTTCGATAATACGGCAACTGGCGGCAATGCGGCCGGTACGGGTACGACTCCGGCGACGGATGGGCTAGGTCTTGGCGGGGCGATCTTCAATCGCAATGGAACTGTCACGGTATTGAATAGCACGTTCGCCAGCAACACGGCCGATGCCGCGGGTGCAATCTATGGACTGGGTGACGGCGCGACAGCAACAGTGGTATTGAACAACGCTCTACTGGCGAACTCCGTGGCCACCCAAGATTACGTGTCCGATAAGATCAACGCCGGTACGATTTCCACGACGGGCGTCGGCAACTTGGTGGAAACAAAGACAGAACTAAACGGTACAACTTTTGCGGCCACAATCGTCACGACGATCGATCCAGGGCTGGGCGCGCTAAGCGACAACGATGGTCCGACAAAAACGTTGGCCATTGGCGTGGCTAGTTCAGCGACTGATGCAGGCGACGACACGGCGGCGTCGGGGCTGACGTTTGATCAAAGAGGCGAAGCACGGAAGCAAAATGGTCAAGTGGATATCGGGGCCTACGAGTTGATCCCGCCACCAAAAATCGAAGTCAAAGTCGTTAGTGGCAACCTCGAAGTTGAAGACGCCGAAGCTGCCGATTCGGACGACGCAATCACGATTGTAGTTGACGGTAGCAACTATCGGCTGACATCAACCGGTGCCGCGGAATTAGTGGCGGATGGTGGTGGCGTCGTCCAAGATGGAACGACTTCTGTTACCGTTCCCATCTCGGCAATAACTGGCAACATTCAACTTAACACGCTCGCAGGTAGCGACGTATTGACCGTCGATCTCGGCGGTGGCCTGATCGTTGACGCAATCGTCTACGATGGCGGCAATCCGACGGTCGCAACGGGCGACTCTCTTGTCTTGCAAGGCGGCGGAACATTTGCGACAGGAGTCTTCAACTTCACAGACGCATCCAGCGGTTCTGTCAACATCGCAGGCAATTCGCTAATCACGTATTCCGATCTGGAGCCGATCACATCGACGGTGACCATTCAAGAAGTCACGCTGAACTACAACAACACTACCAACCAGACGATCGCCGTTAGTGAGACGGGGGGGGACACGACGGTCTCAGCGAATCTGGCCGAGACACTCGTCTTTAAAAACCCAACCACTTCGCTGACGATCAACGCTGGTGACACGGGCAACGACACTATCAATGTAGCTGCATTTGCAAGCAGTTATGCGTCGCTAACGATTAACGGCGGCACAGGCGACGATACGGTCAATCTGAATGGTGACATTACGTTTGCTGCCAACAAGAATCTCAACGTCGATCTTCAAGACGACAACGTGACGCCGGGAACGGACGTTGTCACAGTCAGCGCGAATGCCAAATTGATTCTGTTTGGCACTGGCGCTGCGACGCTCACGGCCAGCGAGCGCATTACTCTGGCCAGCGGTTCGAGCATCACGACGGTTAGCGGCGGGATCACGCTGAGTGCAAACGCTGCCGGCACGACGGGCGGAACGTTCACCGGCATCAGCGCGGACAATGCGGCGGCCACGACGTCAACCGGGGCGATCTCGTTAACCGGAATTGGCGGGACGGCAGGCGGAGCGGGAGTCTTTCTGTCGAACGAAACCGTGATTGACTCAAACGGCGCGGGAGCAGGGGCCGTAACCATCACGGGCACGTCCACCGGGACGGGTGGCTCGGACGACGGGATTCTGATTTCGGGCGCAACGTCGAGAATCGAGTCACTTAGCGGGAACATTCAACTGACCGGGCAGACCGCTGGGGACGATGCCGTTCGCATCTCTGACGCGGATGTTGTCTCGCTGGGAGCTGCCACAATCACGATCCAGGGAACGTCGACGGGCACTGCTGTGGGCTCCGCCGATGGTTTTGCAATCTCGGGTTCGGGAGCAGCGATCAGTTCGGCAGGCGGGGCCATCCAGATCACAGGCAACTCCGCACAGGACGATGGTATTGAGATATTCCAGAGCGACGTGACGGGAACTGGATCCGCCACGATCACGCTCAGTGGAACTTCGACCGGTGGTTCGGCAACGTCTCATGGCGTGTTGATCCGCCAGGCCACGACCGTCGTCAGCACGGCCAGTGGTAACATCAGCATCACGGGAACCAGCTCCAACGGCTCCGACTTCGAGCAGACAACCAGTGGAGTAATTCAATCGACATCGGGCGACGTCACGCTCAACACGAACACGGTTAATCTTGCCTCGGGATCCGTTGCGTCGGGCGGCGCTTTGGTAATTCAGCCTCGTACGGGGAGTACGGTGATCAACCTGGGCACCGGAGCCGCCGACAACGGCCTGCAGCTCGACAACAACGAACTCGGCCGTTTGGTCAACGGTTTCGGCTCGATCACGATTGGCGACACGTCGAATACCGGAGCGGTGGACGTGAATGCATCGACGTTCAACGATCCGGTGAACATCATTGGTGATTCGATCTCGGTGACGGGTCTGAATGCGGGAAGCAACAATGTCACGCTGACCGCCGACAACGGCAATATCACCGACGGTGATGCGGGAACGACGACGGATGTGACCGGCGGCGCGGTGACCTTGAACGCCGAGCAAGGCGCGATCGGGACAAGCGTCGCGAATGAAGAGATCGAGATCGCCGCGACAAGCCTGACCACCGATACGACAGATGGGACTTCAACAAACGGCAACCAATTTCTCGCAGAAACAGCGGCAGGCGATGTGGCCATTACGGACTTCAACGCCGGCACGGGTACGATCACTTTAACCGGCGGAACATTCGACCTATCAGCCGACAACAAAATTAACACGACAGCGGACCTCAGTGTCTCGTCCGGCGCAACGCTCGACCTGAATGGGAATGACCAAACTCTGGATGACATATCTGGGGCAGGCATCATCACCAATACCGGCAGTGCAAAGACGCTTAGCGTGAACAGTGGAACATTCTCCGGTGTTATCTCAGGCGCCCTTGGTCTCACCAAGCTAAGCAGCGCGACATTAACGCTGAGCGGCTCGTCCGACAACACTTTCACGGGCGATACAGCCGTTAGTGCAGGGGCGTTGGAGTTTAACAAGACAACCGCTGACGCCATCGGCGGCGATCTCTCGATCGGTGATGGCTCGGGCGCTGACACGGTAAAGCTCCTGGCGGCTGATCAGATTCCCAACAGCAAAGATGTCTCCGTCGCGACAGGTGGCGTGTTGGACTTGAACGGGTTCAGCGAGACGATCGACGGGTTCTCGGGCAGTGGTACTGTGAAGGCTTCGTCGGGAACGCCAACCTTCACCGTTGGAAACGCGGGTACAAGCGGAAACGTCTTCAGTGGAGAGTTGCAAGACGGCGGCGGTACGCTTGCGCTAACGAAGGCAGGCGCTGGGACACTCGCACTCAGCGGCACAACCGACAACACGAACACGGGCACAACGCTAGTCCAAGCGGGAACACTGATCTTTAACAAGACAGCTGGGAAGAATGCTGTTGGTGGCGACATCACGGTGGGGAACGACAGCGGTACAGACACATTGCGATTGGATAACAGCAACCAGATTCCGAATGGTACGACGATCATGTTTGACGCGACCGGTACAGATCGAGCAGTCTTTGATCTGAACGGGCAAAGCGAGACGCTCGGTGGTTTGTCCGCTGTCGGAGAAACTGGCGCACGAATCACGAACGGGACAACTTCGACAACATCCACTGTGACAGTAGGCAGTGGCGATGTCACTTCCAATTTCGGTGGATTGATCGAAGATGGATCAGGGATCGTTGCGATCACGAAGACCGGTACAGGCACTTTTACGATTAGTAATACCGTCGCGAATACCTACGACGGTGTAACAACCATCAGCGACGGAACACTGGCAGTGACTGGCGACGGCGGCCTTGGTTCAACGTCGGGCAACACGGTGGTTGGCAGCGACAAGACACTCGACTTGCAAGGTGTTGCGTACAGCGTGCTCGAACCAGTGACACTGGCCGGCGGCATCCTCGCCGCCTCGACGGGAACAAGTTCGCTGGCGGGCGCGATAACGTTGACGGCCGACAGTTCGTTTAGCGTTGCAGGAACTCAGCTAACTCAGTCAGGAAAAATCTCTGGCGCACATAGCATTGAGAAGACAGGATCGAACACACTCGTATTGTCGAATGTTACCAACGACTACGGCGGAGCAACGACCATCACCGCCGGAACGCTTCGATTGGGCGCGGCGGGCGTCATCCCAGACGCCTCGGATGTGGCCGTAACGGGCTCACTCAATCTTAACGGCAACTCCGAGACGATTGACGGGCTGACGGGAGCGGGCAGCGTAACTCTCGGAGCAGGCACATTGACGCTTGGAGCCGACGATCAAGCGACCGCGACACACACGGGAGCGATCAGTGGCGCAGGCGGCGTGACAAAGACCGGCACGGGCGCGCAAACACTTGGCGGGAACAGCAGCTACGACGGTACAACAACCGTAAGTGACGGGACACTAGCGGTTACGGCCAACAACGCACTCGGCACGGCAACGGGCAACACGGTTGTTGCCAGCGGCAAGACACTCGACTTGCAAGGGGTTACCTACACCACGGCTGAACCGATTGCCTTGAACGGTGGAACGCTTGCCACTTCTACCGGAACAAGTTCATTTGCTGGCCCTGTCACGCTTGGGGGTAACAGCTCGATCGATGTCGACGGAACTCAATTGACAATCAGTGGAGTTGTTGCAGATTCCGGTACGCCCACTCTTGCTAAAGATGGAACAGGCATCCTGCGACTCAGCGGCAACTCGGCAAACACTTACGACGGAACAACAACTGTCAATGCCGGAACGCTTGAACTAGCGAAGGACGCAGGTACCGATGCCCTCGCGGGCGGCCTCACGATTGGAGACGGTACAGGTACGGACGCCGTCAAGCTGATCAACGCCAGCCAGCTTCCCGACACAACCGACATCACGTTCGATACCGGTGGAACGCTTGACCTCAATGCACTTGCAGAGACCGTTGATGAACTGATCAGCAGTGCCTCTGGCGATGGCACGGTAACCAGTGGAGTGGCAGGTGGCGTGACGCTGACCATTGGCGCTGGCGGCGGCACCGCGGAATTCTCGGGCGTCATTCAAGACGGTAGCGGAACCGTTGCCGTAACAAAATCTAGTTCGGGAACGCAAACGCTTAGCGGCACCAACACCTACACCGGTGTGACGACGATCAGCGGCGGAACGCTGTTGGTGAATGGGGTGCTGGCAAACGGCTCGGCAGCCGACGACGTTGTCGTTCAGACGGGAGCAACGCTCGGCGGCACCGGTACGATCAACGGCAAGGTAAAGGTCGCAGGGAGTGACACGTTGGCACCAGGGACTAGCCCCGGCATCCTACAAGTCGACGTGGCAAACTTCGCAGACAACTCAGTCTTTGCTGTTGAAATCATGGGCACGACAGCGGGTGGCAATCCCGTAGGCTACGACCAGCTTCAAGTCCTGGACGGGGCGACGAACAATGACGTGACGATCGACGCGAACGTCGAGTTGCAGATTGACACGACCGGCTTTACTGCGACTTCCGGCGACGAGTTCATCATCATCAGTAACGAAGGTACGGATGTCATCGGCGGAACCTCGGGCACTTTCATTGCGAAGTTCGACCTCGCCGGTACCGCCTCGGCCGCACGATCCTTGCCTGAAGGTGCCGAAGTTCTCACGAATTTTGCAAGTTCTGGCAAGCAAGCGTTCATCACATACGTTGGTGGCGACGGCAATGACGTGGCAATTCTTGTCAAAGGCGCTGTATCGCTGACGAACAACGACGCCAGTGGCAACGCCTGGGAAGTAAAACTAAGCGGCTCGAACCTGCAGGTCTTCGTGGATGGTGGTCTGTTCAATCAACGACTGGCCAACGCGGTCGAATCACTCACGATTAACGGCGAAAACAGTCAAAGCAATACGCTGGCGGTCAACTTTACTGCAGGCAATCCCATCCCGGGCGGTGGCATCACCTTTCATGGAGGAACGGGGGGAGGCGACGCACTGTCTTTCAAGAACGGCGACGTCGATGCGCTACGTTACGACATGACCGGCGACCAAGCTGGCACGATCACGCTGACAGATACAACACTCAGCGGTACGGTCATGTTCACGGGCTTGGAGCCCGTTACGGTGACGGAGAACATGATGCTTGGTACGGTAACCGTAGACGTGGATACGGCTCATGCCGGGACGGGTACCAACACGGTCGAGCTGACTAGTGTTGCCGCGGGTCAAACGAAGGTGACAGCTTCGGCAACCGGTGCGGCCTTCGAGCAGATGACGTTCGCTAATCCGACGGTTTCGCTGACGATTCTTGGCGAAGACGTAGCGAGCGCCGATGGTGCAGACTCGATCACCATCACGAGCCTCGGCTCCGGGTTTAATGCGGCGATTTCGATCGACGGTCGTGGAGGGACGGACAGTGTGGCGCTTAACAGCAGCCTCGCGCTTGGCTCTGTGAGTTCGACCGGTAGTCTCGATGTTACTGCCGAAACGATCAACATCGGTGCGGCGAGTATCGCAACGGACGGCGGAACGAATGCGGGCAGTGTGACATTCACGGGCAACGTAACGCTGGCGAGCAGTCTGACTATCGATACCGACTCAGCCGCTGGATCCGACAATAACATCAGCTTCAGCGGGACCGTTGATCTGGGTGCGAACGTTTTCACTCACAACGCAGGCGGCACAGCCAACAGCATCGCTGGGGTAATCAGTGGTACGGGTAGTTTGACGAAAGAAGGAACGGGCACGCTGACGCTCAGCGGCGGCAATCTGTACAGCGGATTGACAACAGTCAGCGGTGGTACGTTGAAACTAGGGAATGCCTCAGCACTCGGCACAACAGCGGCTGGGACGACGGTTTCTAGCGGCGGCGTTTTGGATCTCAATGGTCTGGTTATTGGTGCGGAAGCGGTCACGATCAACGGCACGGGGATTGCCTCAAGCGGTGCACTGGTCAACAGCAACGGGACCGCTGCCAGTCTGTCAGGCAACATCACACTTGGCTCGGCCGCCAGCATCGGCGGGAGCGGCAACGCAACTTATAGCGGCACAGTCAACGGCAGTGCAGACCTGACTCTGGTCGGGGCCGGCACGAAAACATTCACTGGCATCATCGGCGGAAGTACTAAGCCAACAAGTATCACACAAAGCGTCGGCGCGGGACTCACGACCTTCAACGAAAACGTCAGTGTTGATACTGGTGGTGCGATCTTCAACGAAAGCGTCACGCTGGATGGTCTGACCTTCACGTCGGGTGGTGCGCTCAGTCTCGGCAACGCTGCCGCAGATGCTCTCACGATTAGCGGAGCAGCCACAACCGTTGAGACGACCAGCGGCGGCATCACGCTCAATGCGACGACAACTGGCAATCAGGATCTGACGCTCACATCGGCTGGCGGTGTCACGTTCAATTCGCCGGTCAATATGGCGACCGGTAAGAACCTGAGCGCGACATCGACGAGTACGACAGTCGGCATCAGTCTGCCGGCCACGAACTCCGATCTCGACGCGAGCGGTGCCGGCACCGTGTCACTCACAACCGCTCGCAATATCAGTTTGGCAAGCGGTTCGAGTATAGCGACAGCGAACGGCAACCTCACTTTATCGGCCAATGCGGCGGGGGCAGGTGCTGGCGACTTCAGTGGTGTGAACATCAACGGCGGCTCCGTGACCACTTCGGGTACGGGCAATGTCGGCATCACCGGACAGGGCGGAAACGGAACAGGTCTCTCGAACGAAGGTATTCAAGTGCAGAGTGGGGGCATAGTGAATTCCACCGCGACCGGATTGGGGGCCAGTCAGGGACTGTTGAGCTTGAACGGCACAGGCCGCGGTACGGCTAGTACGGGCGCGGACCAGCATGGCATCCGTATCACTGGCGCGACCTCAAAAGTGGTTTCAGCAGATGGCAACATCTCCATCATCGGGCAAGGCAGCCTCACGTCTACTGCGGCGAGCGGCCAACCCTCGATTTTTGGTGTATGGGTAGACTCTGGCGCTGTGGTGCAATCGACAGACGCGGCGAAGATCGACATCACTGGCACAGGTGGCACCAGTAGTGGAGCGGTTGATTTCAATCGGGGTGTTCAAATCGGACTCAACGCTGGCGGCGCGACAGTCACGTCCGTCACCGGAGACATCACCATCACTGGCCAGGGAGGCAGCTCGGTCGGCGGAACTCTCGGACATCAGGGCTTCGCACAGCAGACGGATGGATTAGTGGAATCGACAGGCGCGGCTAACGTAACCATCGTCGCGGATAGCATGGTTATCGCCGGCACGGGCATCAACGTCGGAACGCAGACTGCCACATTGCGGCAGAAGACAACCAACGTCGCCATCAATCTCGGCTCGACCACCGAGACGACAGCCAGCACGCTCGAACTGTCGGATGCGGAACTGGACAAGGTGACGGCTGGCAAGCTAGTCATCGGAGATGCGAACACCGGGGCGATCACTGTTAGCGCTGACATCGACCTCACGGACGCACCGTCGATTCCAGTCCTGCGATTGAACACCGGCTCGACGGTTACGGCGACTGCGGGAGGGTTCATCGTCGATGCCTTGGCGATTCAAGCCGGCGATATGGTCAACATCACAGATCCACAGACGAATGTTGACGACTTAGCAATCGATACGACGGCGTTCAGCGTGACGTTCGAAGACGCTGACGGATTCGACGTCACAACGGTTGACGGTCTCACCGGCATCGACGGATCAACGATCAGCTTGACCGCGACGACGGGTTACGTCTCAGTGAAGAACACAGGTGCCGCGAATGACATCAATGCGAGCGATGCCGTCTCGGTCACACTGTCGGCCAACGACGGGCTATTCACAATCGATGTATCGGCTGACGTGAAAACGACCACCGGCGGCGTAATCATCAGCGCCGACAAGATGGCCCTGGTCGGAACGATCACCGCCGCCGCTCAAATCGTTACACTCAAACCCGGCAACGGCGCAGATGCGATCGCTCTTGGTTCGACAGTCGATACGACAGCGAACACACTCGAACTGTCAGACGTCGAACTCGACAAGATCACAGCCGGGACTTTGCGGATCGGCGCGTCCGGAGCGGGGGCAATCAATATCGTTACTACAGACATTGACCTGACAGACGGACCGACAATCTCGGCACTGCACCTGATTACGGGTAGCTCGGTACAACCCACGGGCGGCGGCGTCAAGGTCGCCGGACTTGCGGTCGAAGCTGGCGGTGATGTCACGTTGACAGATGCCGACACCGACGTCGACAACCTGGCGATCGTTAGCACAGGAAACGCGATTCGCTTTGATGATCGCGACGGTTTCTCCGTAACCACGGTTGACGGTGTGAAAGGCATCGCCGGATCGACCGTGACGTTGAACGCAGGCAGTCAGGGAACGACCTCCCAAGGTGCCGTAACCATCGTCGATATCAGCGGCCAGGACGACATCAGCGCTTCGGGCGCGATCGACGTTGCGTTGTTCGAAGAAGACGCGACGTTCACGATCAGCACGAACGCGGTTGTGAAAACGACGACGGGTGGTGCCACGATCACTGCCGATGAAATGGACTTAGCAGGCTCGCTCATTGCTGAGAATCAAAATGCCACGATCCAGCCGAAGACGGCAAGCAAAGAGATTGTACTCGGTGCGAATCCGGTTTCGAATGACACGCTCGAGCTGTCCGATGCTGAGTTGGACAACATCGACTTAACGAACGGCTCTGGCTCCGGCACGTTGACGATCGGGGGTGCGACGGCGAACGCGATCACGCTCGCAGGCGCGATCACCGCCGGTGGCACCGACACGTTGTCTCTGATCACGACTGGCGGCATCGCCGACAACAACGCCACTGGTGCCGACCTCACGGAGACTAATTTGATTCTCTCGGCAGCCACTGGCATTGGCAGCGGCACGGATGCGACGAATACACTGCCGGCGAATCCGAGCGGCTATCTCGACATCGCCGTCTCGAATCTCGACGTCAACAACGCCACGAGTGGCACGGTTCAGATCGCCAACACCGTGAGCGGTTTGTTGACGATTAAGGATCTCGATTCATCCGGCGCTTCGATCGTCAACGGCACGGGCGAGATTCGTAACAACAGCCCGCTGACCGTTAGCGTCAGCATGAACCACACCGGTAACTTCACGTACACCGCCGCCGGGAACGCCGGCGCGACGGGCGACGATCTGACGATCAACAACAACGCCGTCATCGACCTGACATCAGGGACAGACTCGACGTTGACGTTTAACGCTGGCGATGCCGTATTATTCGATACCGGTACGGTTACGACCCAAGGTGCTGGAACCCATACTGTCGACGTCAACGCCGATACTGAAGGGAATACAACCGGTGGAGTGACGGAAGGCACCGTCCGCCAGACCGGTACGACACTGGTCAGCGTGACGACGAACAACCTCGACATCAGTGCCCCGCTTGGCGTCGGCCAACCGAGTGTCGAGTTTCGCACGTCGGTCGATTCGCTGACCAGCAATTCGTCCAGCGGCGACGGTGACCAACACTTCGTCGAAAGTGACGGGCTGACCGCGTTGAATATCAACGCCGGTACTGCCGCGACCGCTGAACTGTTTCTAACGCTGACCGATGGTTCGCTGACCGACACCGACGCCAACGCGGACATCACCGCTGGCGAGGCGACGATCACGCTTACCGATACAGTTGACGACGGCGACGACTTTGGCGCGTCCGGCAACCCGATCAATACGGCCGTTGGCTCGTTGTCAGTGACCACCTCGGCAGGCAGCACGGACGGAGATCAATTCATTACGGAAGCGAACGGCCTGACTGCATTGGCGCTCGATTCGGGGACCGCCGACATCACGTTGGTTGTAACATTGGGAGCGGTCACTGATACGCTCGGTTCTCCCGATATCACTGCCGACGATGCCATCATCACCCTCAGCGACTCGACCGCCAGCGCCGGATCTTTCGGTGCCACGGGTGCGGCTGCAATCGACACAAATGTTAATACGCTGACGCTTACTACATCGGCGTCGAACGGCAATCAGTTCATCGACGAAGCGAACGGACTGACGGACCTTAGCTTGAATGCAGGAGCCACCGGTGACATCGAGTTGACAGCTGGAACGGGCGACATACTCAGCGCCGATGCGGCGGTTGATATTACGGGTGATCAAGTTGATGTCTTTATCACCAGCGGCAACTTTGGACAGACCAGCACCGCTGCTGGGCAAGCGATTGAGACAGACGTCAACCAGTTGGTCGTGCAAATTAACGATAACGGGAAGAACATCTTCATCCGCGAGGCTGATGGCTTGACCGAGTTGCAATTGCAAAAGAACGTTTCAACTCCGGGTGAAGTGCATCTGGAAACCGTCGCCACCGGCGATGTCTTGAGCGGCGATGTTGGAGTCGACATCTACGCCAGCACGGCATCGATCACAATCGAAGACGGCGACTTTGGTGACACCGATACGGCCGCTGGCAACGCCATTGGAACGACCGTGGCAAACCTGAGCGTAGATACTTCATCAGCCACGTCAGCAAGTAAGGGAAATCAGTTCATTCGCGAGACCGACGGCTTGAGCACGATCGACCTGAATGCCGGGAGTGACAATGTTGCTCTGTTCGCCGGCGGAGCGGTTGCCGACTCAGATGCGAACACGGATGTTGCGGCAACGACGTTCGCGGGGACTGCGGACGGCGGCATTGGCAGCGCGACGGCGCTCGACACCGAAGTCACGAACCTGAACTTGACCAATACAACCGGCGGCAACGTCCAGGTCGATAACAACCAGACCACGGCCGGGCAACTCAATATCACCGGCATCTCGAACGCGGGCGGCGGCAACATCGTGATCACCAACGTCGGCAATACGGGAGCAACCGAGGGCATTGCGGTCACCGGCGCGGTGTCTGCTGGAGGCGGATCGGCAGCGGTGACAATCACATCCAGCAGCCCCATGACGATCAGTGCCAACGTGACCGCACCAGGAGCCATTCAGCTGACGGCTACCGATTCGACTTCCGCCGGCGATGATTTGACTGTCGATAGCAGTGCGACAATCGATTCCGCCGCCAGCACGGTCACACTCCAGGCTGGTGACGACATCGACATTCAAGCCGGGACGACGATTGAGGCAGACGGACAAGTCACCATCACGGGCGATTTCGGCAATACCGATGCTACGGCTGGAACAACGATCACGCTCAGCGGTACGATTCGCAGCGTGAGCGACGCCACGGCGGATGCGATCCGAGTCAGCGGCGGTGCCGGCGACGACGATATCACCATCGACAGTAATGGTGCCACCGCAGACGGTACCGTCGACAACATCAAGTCACCGATCACTGTCAGCGCGGGCAGCAGTTCCGATGACGACACGTTAACGCTCCAGGACGCGAGCGATACAACCGCCGATACGATCGGAATCAACACGACGGCGGATTCCGTCACGGGATTGATCACCGGCGGGATCACACTGACGTATGACGGCGACCTGGAGAACCTCTCGGTAACCGCCGGCAACACCGCGGCGGATGCGTTCACGATCGCTCCCGACACGGCAACCGAGATTACCATCGATGGAAAGAATCCGGCTACGTTCCCGGGCGATACGTTGACGGTCGACTTGAATGGCGTCACCACGCCGACGCTCACAACGACCACAGCGCGAGCCGGGACGATCGATTCGACGTCGCACGAATCGATCGTCTACAGCGACATCGAAGACGTCACAACACAGAACGGCACCTTCAGCCTGCTGACGATCGATATGTCGGTTTTCCAGGATACCACGGACGACGTGATTGTCCTCCGCCGCAATAGCGCGGACAACGATGATATCGAGGTCTTGATTGGCAACAGTTTCGCTGGAGCAACTTTGTTCTATCGAGGAGCGTTCGCGTCAATCTCCGCGATTCAGATCGATGGCTCGGACGACGACGATACGCTGATTGTTGATTACGCGAACAACGCCAGTGGCGACGCGCCAGTCCCTACAGGCGGCCTGACGTTTAACGGCGGCAATCCAACGGTTGCAACCGGCGACGCGATCTCCATCCGTGGTACGGGAGCAGAGAATACGACGTACCAACCACATGCGGCAACCAACGGCGACGGTGTCGTCACGATTGACACACGCACTATCACGTTCACAGGCTTAGAGCCCGTGGACTTCGACAATGTTGGCACGTTCACGCTCGATCCACCCAACGGCGACGATGTGATTGACATCGCCAACGGGACCAACTCGGCGGTAACCGGCGGCGGTGAAGGCGTGGGCACTGTCGATGCCCTGGTCATCTCAGGCACCAGCGGCGGCGTCGGCTTTGAAGCTGCACACGTCTTCCGCACCACCAACGTCGTGATCAACACGGACACGACGACGGGCGGAAGTGACACCGTAACAATCACTACCGCGAACAACACCCACAGCAACACGAATCTGACCATCAATTCCGGCGCGACGGGCATGGACTCGATCGTGATCAACGGTTCCATCTCGAACTTCACTGGCGTGACTTTCCAAAACGCAGAGAGCGTCGATGTCAATGCGAACATCACGGCTGGCGGTTCGTTGACTATCGAGGATGTTGCGAACGATATCGATATTGCCTCCGGAGTGACATTGACCGCCAATGGAGGCAACGTCGATTTAAATAATTCGGTTGGCCGCATTGATTTGGACGGCGGCGCAGGCACGGCAACAATCACCGCCAGTGCCGAGGTGCAACTGAGTGCCATCGCCGACAGTGGTACCGCCGGGCCGACTGAGTTGAATGTACAAGCGGGCACGAGCATCTCGCTGACGTCGGTCGCACTTGATGGTTCAAGCAATCCAGTTCTCGACTTGGATCTTGATACGGGTGCCAACAACGTTGGAGCAACCTTGACAGCAACTGGCACCATCAGCGCGGGCACGGTCGAGGTCAATGGCCAGAACAACGACGACGACGTCAACTTCCAGAGTACGGTTGCTTCGGCGACTGCTGGCGTCACGATCGATGCGGCAGCGACTGTTGATCTGGATGGCAGCGTAACCGCTCAGACCGCCGTCACCGTGTCGAACTTAGCCACTCGCCTCGACATCGGCGGCGAAGTAAATCTGACGGCGACGACCGGGGCCGTTGATATTCAAAGCACCGTCGCCGAGATCCTACTCAGCGGCAACGACAACCAGTCAACTCAAATCACAGGTGCAACAGGTGTGACGCTGGCGACAGGAGTTGTCGCGACAGCAACACCTCTCGATCCCGATCTTACTGTTAACTCCGACGCTGGGATCTCCGTCACGTCAATTAACATCAACGATGGTGATTTGGATCTGAACTTTGACACGGGCAACAACAGCGACGTATCGCTGACGTCCGGTCAGTTGGACGCGGGTACGATCGCCATCAACGGCGGCACGGACGACAACGACAATGCGACGCTCAACGGCACGGTGACCAGCGATACCGGTGCGATTGCTATCGAAGACATCGACGTGCTGGATATCAACGCCGACGTGACGGCCCAGACGAATCTGACGATCACGAATGTGAATACGGAAGTCGACTTGGCAGCAGGTGTCGACCTGACGGCGACTACCGGCAGTGTGACGATCAATGCGGACGTGACGCTGGTGGATCTGAGCGGCGCGGATGACGATACGAACGTGATCACCGGCACTGCCGGTGTGACGATCAGCACGGGAGTGACTTCGACCGACGACGTAGACCTGACGGTCAACTCGGATGCCGACATTACCCTGACGACGATCGACATCGTGGAAGGCGATCTGGATATCAACCTCGACACGGGTAACGACAGCGACGTATCGCTGACGGCGGGTCAGTTAGACGCCGGTACGATCGCCATCAACGGCGGCACGGACGACAACGACAATGCGACGCTCAACGGCACGGTGACCAGCGCCACAGCCGGCATCGCGATCGAAGACATCGACGTACTGGATATCAACGCCGACGTCACGGCGGCCACAACGCTGACCATCACCGATATCAACACGCGCGTCGACCTGGCAGCGGATGTGGACCTGCTTTCGACAGGTAACTTGAGCGTGGTGACGGATGTGGCAGGCATCTTGCTGAGCGGCACCAACTCGACGGCGAACATCATCGACGCGTCGGGCGATACGAGCGTTGTTAACCTCGCGGGGGTAACGGCGACGAATGCGGACGTCGACCTGACCGTGAACTCGGACTTCAGCATCACGCTGACCAGCGTGGACTTGAATGCGATGGGTACGTTGGACATCAACCTGGACGACGACAACGATACCGATGACGGTCAGTTGACCAGCGGTCAGTTAGACGCCGGCACAATCGCCATCAACGGCGGCACAGACGACAACGACAACGCGACGCTCAATGGCACGGTGACCAGCGCCACAGCCGGCATCGCGATCGAAGACATCGACGTACTGAATATCAACGCCGACGTCACGGCGGCCACGACGCTGACGATCACCGATATCAACACACGCGTCGACCTGGCAGCGGATGTGGACCTGACGGCTCAGGATGGAAATCTGTCGGCAACCACCGATGTGACGGTGATCGACTTGAGTGGCACTGCGGGGACGAACATCCTCACCGCCACTGACGGTGGCACGGCTTCGTCGGGATCGGTTTCGTTGGCGAACGTGACGGATAGCGCTCAAGTGACGGAATTGCGAATCGTCGCATCGGATAACGCGACGTTGGGGTCGGTAACTCTCGATAGCAACGCGGCGACTGCGGCTGGCCTGTTGAACATTGACGTCGATCAAGACAACAACAACGACGGTGTGACCTTTACCTACATATCGCTCGCCGCGGGCAGTATCGACATCGATAGCAACGACAGCCTCACGATCAACAACACAGTCACGTCGACGGCGAACAATGGCAGCGTAGCGATTTCGGTGACCGATTCTGGTGGGACGGAGAACTTGCTAATAACCGGCACGGTTTCGGCAACCGGGACGAGCGGCGATATCACGCTGCAAGGCGGTGACAACGTGACGTTGCAAGCCGGTTCGACGGTCAGCGCCGTCGATGCCATAACGATCTCGGGTGACTTTGGCAGCGACGATGCAACGGGCACAACAATCAACCTGAGCGGTACGATTTCCGGCGCGTCGTTATTGATCAACGGTAACGCAAACGACGACACTTTGCAGATCATCGAATCAACGGGGAACCCGCTGCCAAATCTCAGCGGGACGGCACCGGGCACGCACGCCAACGCTCCATTTACGGCGAGCGGGTTCGCTCCCACAACCATCGGCACGCACTTTGAAGCTGGCGCTGGCAACGACGCAATCGAGATGACTTACAATACGATCACAAGTCTCAATGTCGCGTACTTCTCCGACGCCAATCAAGCGAACAGCGGCGTGATCAATGTGCGAACCGGCACGACGGGGCTGATGAGCATGACGTTCGATCAACTGCTTCCGATGATGCAAACGAGCAATGTGGCCGATGCCACGCTACTGGTAGACGCATCTGGAACGGCGGCAACCGCGAATTTGACGCTGGGCGACACAGACGCCACCGTCGACAATAACGGCATGAATCTCGTTGATGGTGACGGCGGATTCGAAGACGTGACCTTTGTTGGCTTCCAAGACTTGACCGTGCGAGGCGGTGACGGCAGCGAGTTGTTCACCGTCAACCGAGTCGATGTCTTTGATCCTGCTGGCAACGGCGAGGCGTTACAAAACGTTTCTCTCGATGGGGACAACATCACGAACAATGACAACAGCGCGGACACATTCGACGTTCTCGCGCTGCCAGCGAGCGTCTCGTTGACGATCCAAGGTGATGACAGTGCCAACGCAACGGGTGCCAACGACACGATCACGATCGGAAACCAAACTGCCGACTTTAACACAACCTTTGACGGTAATTTGGACGACGTCGACGGTTCGATCACGGTCGTAGGCGAAGCTGGTACGGGCGACATCTTGAATGTAGACGACTCGGGTGACACTAGCGCCGACAACGCCGCAGACGCCGGTGTCGTGACCGCGACGATGATCACTGGGCTTGATATGACGAGCGGTGTTACTTACGGCACGATCGAAACGATCAACATCGTGACCAGCAACGTCACCGGAACGGGCGAAACAGTAAACGTCCAGAGCACGGCGACAGGATCGGTGTATACGCTAGATACGCGTGATGGCGACGACACGATCAACGTCGGCAGCAACGCGCCGACGCTAACGACAAGCATCCTCGACAACATTAACGGTCAAATCGATATCAATCCCGGCGACGGCACCGATGCCCTGAACATCAGCGACCAAGGCGATACCACGGGCGACACGTACGCGCTTAGCGAAACCGGCTTCATCACGGCGTTAGCGTTTGGCGATGGGACGGCGACCTCCGATATTCGCTACAACGTCAGTGCGGCTGACCAACTCGAAAACTTTACCTTGATTGCTTCCGACGACGGCGGCAGCAGCGACATTTTCAACATCAATGACACGACCGCGTTAACTGCCACCGTCATCGAAGATGGTGACAACGATTCTCTGACGACAGCAGGCGACAACGGTACGTTCAACATCCAGGCAAACGCTCTGCAAGACAGCGCAAGCAACACGTTCCGTGGCTTCGATGGTGTTGATGTATTCAATCTGAATTTCGCAGGAAATACGTCGATTACTGGTGCGGCAGGAACAACGCTCGTAATCGAAGGTGGAACGCAAACAACCGGCGCGGCGAATCGCGATCGAATCAACTTCAACTTGACGGCAGGCACGGAAACAGCAGCCCGCTCCGTTGGAGTCACTTACGCATCGGCGGCCAGCGGTGACGTAGACGTAACCGGACTGGGCACTGCCGGATCGATCGATATCAATACCGTCGAGCAGGTGGTCTACAGCGGTGATGCTTCGAACAACGACACTCTCTCCGTGACCGGCACGGGCGGCAACGATGTGCTATCGGCAACGCCGCTTTCTGCGAGTGCCGCCAACGTGTTTCTCGGTGGTTCACCAATGCTCACGCCGACGACTGTCTTGCCAGGTGTCAACAACCCGGGTATCGCAGGAGCCGGCACCGGTCCCGATCTGAATTTCAACGGGCTCGCCTCGGGTCAGGGAAATGGCCTAACACTCGTCGGCGGCGTCGGTGAAGATCGTCTCGTGGTCAATGCACCAACCGAAAATGTTAGTGGTGCGGGCGGTGCTGCAGGTTGGGATGCAACTGCTTTCGGCGGGCTTGGCTCTGTCGAACTCGCAACAGCGGGCCAGGGATACGATGTGATCACGGTCACGGGAAGTAGTGTCGACATCCGCAACTCGAATGTTGCCACAACGGCGCCGTTCGATCTGGTTCGAGTTAACATCGGAGCAGGCTTCGCCGGAACAGCGGACGAGGACGTCATCATCAACACGGGAGAAGAAGCTGACCCCGGAACGCTCGTGCCGATTCAGACCATCGCCGATGATATCAGTGTCACGCTGAGCACGACGATCGGCTTCCAGATCAACGGCGGTGCCCCAACCCCAACCAGTGGAACACTCCGCGGCGATCGATTGAATACGACGGCATTGCCCGGCGGAACAATCAATATCTTCAGCGACGTTGCTGATCCGCCGAATGTCTCGATCACTTCCACCTCCGGTGGTGCGCCGAGCCAACCCGTCTCGACGAACAACATCGAGCTTACATCGCTCACTCCCGGCACGACGAACGGGATTGTCAACATCATCGGAGACAACAACGGAGCGAACGCGAATCAAGTCGATGAATACCTGATTTTTGGGGCGGACGTTGATAACGCCATCGGCGGAGACGCAGATGGTGCGAACGAATTCAACTTGTTGATCAATGGATCGAGCCCGATCAGTCTGCAAAGTGTCGGCTTCCTGAACATCACGGGTGCGGGGGGCGCGGACGAGATTACGATCGATCCTTGGGCTGACAACACGGTTGGCGGTTGGGACATCGACGTCGCCGTCGATGGTGGTGCTGACAACGATAGTTTGTATTACGGTAACATCGAACGCGATACGACGAATCAACCGGGGGTTGCCTTTGCGGATAACACACCCGATGGCAGCCGTGACGGTGTAAGTGAACAAGTCGTTCTCGCCGCAACGACGACGGTCGGAGCAAGTCAATTACGCGCAACAAATGCGTCGGACAACAGTAACATCGTGACCGTGGACCTCACGACGCTGGAAGATGTCAGCTTCTTCTTCAACGACGATGCCAGCGGTGACGACGACACGCTGGAAATACTCGGCACTTCGTCGAGCGATGCGGTAACTGTCGACTTCGCCAACGCAGGGCTGACGTTTGCGGGCACAACGAACGCCATCACGAATGCCGGCGCAGCCGCTGAACTGATCGATATCGATGCCGGTGGAAGTCAAAGTGTGCAAGTCCACACGATCGCGAAGGCAACGTCCGGAGCCACTGGCGTTGCACCGACGCTTGCCGCTGGGCCTCCGATTACGTTTACGCTCGGAGCCGGCGACGACACCCTCACCTTCACCGGACGCAGCAACACTACCAACACACTGGCTCCCACGACAATCAACGTTGATTCAGGTACGCCATCGGCGAGCGACACGATTGCTCTCACCGGCACGACGAACTCCGACGCATTTACTGTCTCGCCCGGCGCGACCGGCGATGCAGGCACGATCGAAGTGACGCTCGATGCTTCACCGGCGAGCACGATCAACTTCACAAACACCGAAGCGATCAGCATCGACGGTGGTGGCGGAACAACTCAAGACACCGTCACCGTGAACGGCGATGGAGCTGCGAATGCGTTTACGTTAACAGCAACGACAAACGTCGCGGCGGGTAGCGCTCGTGTCGATAGCGGGCCGACGATCAACTTCGCGAATCTTGGCGTCAATGGTGCGACGAACGTCAGCGATGTGGTTCTCGATGGCAAAGGCGGCGGCGATACATTTGCCATCGACTATGCGACAGGATGGGATATCGACGATGTCACCGTCCAAGGCGGCTCGCCAGCCAGCGCCCCCGGCGATGAACTGCTGATCGACTTCAATGGACAAACCGGGACGACACTGACTGGAACGGCTCCTCGCGCTGGCACCTTCAGCTTGAACAGTGGCGCGACAAACGTCATCTACAGCGATATCGAGAGGATCGACACCGAGGATGCGACTTACGCGATCAATGATCTAACGGGTACGGCGGGTGCCGACACGTTTACGCTGAAGCGAGATGGCAGCGAAGTCGTGCTGCTGCTGGGCGCTGCCGAGCTCTATCGAGGCGAATCGGCCGATGTCTCTGGCAGTCTGACGATCCATGGTAGCACTGGGAACGACGAGCTGATCGTGGATTACTCAGGCGGCGATCCATTGCCTCCGGGTGGTATCACGTTTAACGGCGATGGCCAGACTTCGACTCCGGGTGACACGCTCACTGTGGTCGGTGGCAGCTTTGGCACAATCACCAAGACATTTACCAACGCCAGTAGCGGCAGCGTGAACCTCGACGGAAGTACGATCACTTACACGGGCCTTGAACCAGTCGTGTTGAACGTTGGTTCGGCTAACAACATCGTCTTCAACCTTCCGACCGCCGCGAACACCGACGTCGTTCTGGCCAATGCAACGGCCAACGGCCAAAGCCAGATCACGGGCACCGGCTTCGAGAACACAACGTTCACCAACCCAGCGAACTCGGTGACAGTCAACGCCGGCGCCAATGGCGACACGATCACCATTAACGCGCTCGACGCGGGTTTTGATGCGGATCTCACGATTAACGGAGGTGCCGGTGCCGACGCTGTGACCATCGGCGCTCGAACGGGCAGCGGCACCTATGCGATCAACGGTGGCGCGGGTGCCGACACGCTGGCCGGAACCAATGCCGGAAACGCGTGGATGGTCGTCGGTGTCGATGATGGCTACATCAACGATGCTCTTGAGATTTCATTCAACAGCATCGAGAGCCTCACCGGTGGTACCGACGCCGACTCGTTCACGCTTGCAAGCGGTGCGTCGGTGACCGGCGTTGTCACCGGTGGTGGCGGGGCCGATACGCTGGATGTTTCCGCGTTGAATGCCACGCAAACGATCAATCTCGCAACTTCATCCGCAACCGCGATCAACGGCGGTGCTGCCAGTGGCTTCGTCTCGGTCGAGTCGTTCACTGGTGACAATGCGAACGACACACTGATTGGTGCGAACGCAGTTCAAACATGGAACGTGAACGGCGAGAATGACGGCAACATCGCTGGGGCTACATTCTTCACCAACTTCAGCAACCTTACGGGCGGCACAGCGGTCGACACATTCACCGTCGCTGACAGCGGAAGCGTCACCGGCGTCTTGGATGGTGGAGACGATAGCGATGTACTCAACTTAGCAGCGGTGAACGCCGACGTGACGGTCAATCTACAGACCTCAAGTGCGACCAAAGTCGCCGCCTTCACCAGTGTTGAGAGTTTCACGGGCGACAATGCCAACGACACGCTGGTCGGTCCCAATACGGCAAACACTTGGAGCATAACCGGTGACGGCGACGGCACGGTCGGCACGGTTGGCTTTACAGACTTTGCGAATCTAACAGGTGGTTCTGTCGCTGATGGCTTCACATTCGCCAACGCAGGCCTGATCGCGGGAGCGATCGATGGCTCAGGCGGTACCGACACGCTAACCGGCGATGCCGACGGGAATGCCTTCACGATCACGAGCGCTTCTGGCGGAACGCTGACCGGCAAGCTCGATACGTTCACGAACATCGAAGACATCAACGGCGGAGCAGGCGCGGACTCGTTCACGGCAAACGCTGGAGTGACGTTTGCTGGCTCGGGTGGTATCGACGGGAACGGCGGAATCGACACGTTGAATCTAGCGACCGATGCAACCAGCGCGACGGTGACCGCTTCTAATGGAGATGGCTTCGACGGCACTACCGCGCCGCTGACTGGCGGTTTCACCGACATAAGCATCTTGAACGCGACTGGAAGCGGAGCGGGAACGCTGACTGGACAGAACGCGATATCCACATGGGACGTCGATGCGAAGACTGTCGCGGTTGGCGGAAACACACTCACATTCAGCGGCTTTGCAACTTTGCGAGGAGGCAGTGGAGTCGATACGTTTGGGCTGAGTGCAAACGCGACGGAGAATCTCAAGGGTGGAGCGAGTGACGATATCTTCACCGTCGACGCCAACTTCGTGCTGACCGGAAACATCGACGGAGAAAGCGGAGCGGATCGATTGAACGTTGCAACCGACAACACGGCGGCGACGTTGACCGGTGCAGACGGCGACGGTTTTGCTGGCACGATCACTGGCGTGAGCGGAACGTTTGATGGCATCAAGGACTTGCGAGCGACCGGAAGCGGAACAGAAATACTCACAGGAGCCGACCTTGCAACTTCTTGGGGCGTCGATACAGATCAAGTTACGACTGCGGGACAGACTTTGGACTTCGTGGGCTTCGAGACGCTGACCGGTGGTTCGTCGACGGACGCGTTCACTGTCGGCGCGAACGTTGCCCGGGCACTGTTCGGCGGTGGCGGCAACGACTCGTTCACGATTGGAAGCGGCTTCATCCTCACCGGCTCCGTCGACGGGCAAGGCGGCGCTGACTCCTTGAGTATTGCTACAGCCGCGGTGAACGCGACCCTCGCAGGTTCGGACAGCGAAGGATTCGATGGTACGGTCAGCGCCGGTGTGACCGCCGGTTTCGACGGCATCGATACACTCAGCGCGCTCGGCATTCTCACTGGCCAGAACGTCGTCAACACTTGGGCATTGGACGGAACGCCAACTTACAACGACGGCGCTAACACCCTGAACGTCAGCAGCTTTGCGACACTTCAAGGCGGAGCCGTTGCAGACGCGTTCAATGTGACTGCGGCGAGCAGCTTCAACCTTAACGGTGGCAACGGAGACGATGTCTTCGATGTTGATGCGAGTCTCACGGGAGCAATCGACGGTGAAGGTGTCAACAACACATTGCAAGGCGACCTGATCGATGCGGTGACACTGACGTCTTCCGACGGCACTGGATTCGATGGGGACGAGACAAGCATCAGTGGCGGCTTTGACAACATCCAGACTCTGACCGGCAACGCCGGTACGCTAACCGGCCAGGGCGCGGCGAGTACGTGGGATTTGGATGCAACACCGACGTACGCGACGGGCGGAAACACACTTAACTTCAGCGGCTTCACAACCCTTAACGGCAACGTCGGCGCTTTCGACGACACGTTCGATGTGGACGCCGTAGCTTTCGCCTCAGCGGTGACAATCAACGGCAACGCCAACACTGGCAGCGGCGACACTTTGAACTTCAACGCCAATGGATTGTCGGTCGCTTCGACGGCTACGATGCTGGCGGCCGGCAGCACGCTGGTCACGTTCGGCACGATCGAGAACGTCAACGTCACTAACTCGGCGGCAAGCGTGACCGTTAACGGCACGAATGCGGACAACGTCCTGATCGTCAAGAAGAGTGGTGCGGGGATCTCTTACAAGCTGGACGGTGATCCAGAAGTGGTCGTGCCGGGCACAACGAGTTTGATCTTCAACGCTGGCGACGGAAATGACGAATTGCGAGTCGACTACAGCGCCGGCTTCTTCACCAACGCAATTACTTATGTCGGCGGTGACCAGGGAGCGACGGGCGACAGCCTGACCTACGTCGCCAATGGAGCGACGGTGATCACCGATGTGGCACACACCTTCACCGACGAAAACGACGGAGCCGTCGGCGTAACAAGCGGCGGAAACACGGCGGTTGTCGTCTATACCGGTCTGGAACCAATCACCGACAACCTGAGCACGGCGAACCGAACATTCACGTTCAATGGCGGTCAAGAGGCGATCACGTTGAGCGATAGTGGTGGCGCAGATGGCAATATGACGATCGATTCGACTGCCAGCGAAAGCGTGGTCTTCGTCAATCCGACAACCTCTCTAACAATCAATGCTGGTAACGAAGACGATACCGTCAACATTGCATCCGTTGACTCGGCGTATCGCGCAGCGTTAGCGATCGATGGCAATACAGGGACGGACACGATCACGCTTAACGCAGCAATCGCGCTCGGTAGCGGTGCCGTCACTGGCAACCTCTCGCTGACATCGGAAACCATCAATCTGAATGCCGCTACGATCAGTACCGCGGGCGGAACGGCGGCCGGAGCGGTCGCATTGAACGGCGACGTCGTACTGGGCGCGAATGTCTCGCTCAATACCGATAGTACGACAGACGGTAACGTCACGGTTGACGGACCGATCGATGCCGACGCGGCTGCAAACAATCGAGCTCTGGCATTCACCGCAGGGGTCGGTTCCATTGAGTTGCGAGGCGACGTTGGAGCAACCGAGCCGGTCGAATCGTTGACCGTAAACTCGGCGGCGTCGCTGGATCTCGAAGCGGTAGCTACTCGCGATGGTGGCATCACTCTGACATCGAGCGCCATCGAGTTGAATGGCGATTTGGTGACGGATTCGCAAGCGGCTGCCGGAACCGTGTCGATCACGGGGCCAGTCGTCATAGCTGGCGACATTTCGATCGATACAAATTCCACCACCACGGATGCGACAATTACGTTGATTGGCGCGACGTCGACTGTCAACGCTTCGATAACCGGCGGCCAATCGCTGACGATCGATTCCGGCACAGCCGACGTGACGCTGCAAGCTGTTGGCACGACCACACCGCTTGGTACGGTGCGCGTCGCGGACTCAGGCACGATCTTCGCCAATGGCAATATTGTGACGGCCGGGCAATCGACGATCGATCTCGGCGGCGGAACACTGCAACTGAACGCCAACGTCACTTTGGACACGACCGGCAGTGGCGTGAACCCGGAAGGCGCTGACATCATCCTCGCCGCCGTAAACGCACAGACGGCGGGAACCGAGACGCTGACGTTGAATGCCGGAACCACCGGCGACCTTCAATTGACAGGCGTGATCGGAGCGACGGGCTTAGGTGGCCTGACGATCACACGAGCCAACGATGTCACCGCGTCGTCAGCGATCACGGCTGCCAGCGTCGCAACGACGAACCCGGTCACGGGGAACGCCCGCTTCAATGGACAGATCACGACCTCGAACGCCGACGGAACCGCTAACGATGGGGATGCTGGTGGCGCAGTTTCATTGACCTCACAGGGAACGCTGACGGTCGCGGGCGGAGTTAACTCGACCGGCGAGAACAATGCCGCGGTTGCGTCCGCCGGTGGTGCTGGTGGCGCGATCACATTGCTAGGTGCGGACGTGATCATTGGCGGTGCGTTAGACTCAGGTGGCGGTGATGGCACGGGAGCAGCTGGCGGTGCAGGAGCGACGATTCAGATCACCGCAACCGATGCCACGCCAACCATTTGGTTGAACGCAAACCTAAACACGCAAGGCGGCGACGGTACAGTGAATGGCGTCGGCGGCGCAGTCACGTTAAATGACAACGTCATCATCGGAGCTGATGTGCAAGTGCTCACCGCTGGGCAAACAACAGCGGGAACAGAAGCGGCTGGCGGAAACGTCGCCGTCGGCGGTTCGATTGACGGCACGCTAGGAGCCGAGAATCTGACCATCACGACGGGAGCGATTGCGACTGCTGGGACGATCACGATCGGAGACGTCGGTCAGACGAAGTCGCTCGGCACGCTGGACCTGAACACGAACAATGGCAGCACGACCGCGCTCACACTTAATGGTAATGTCTCCGTCGCGTCATTTGCCGTGGATGGCATCAACGGCGGTGGAGTGACTTTGGGTGACGACGTCACGATCCAAGTAACTAACACGACCGTCAACTTTGGCAACGTCGACGACGCGGACGGAATCCGAGGCGACTTCGATTTGTCTATTTCGTCGGGAGGCGGTGATGTCACATTGCCAGCAGTGGGCGTTGGCACATCGCTAGAGTCGTTGAGCGTCGTCACCACCACCGGTTCAGTAAACGTGCAAGGAGCAGTCAGCGCCGATGCCGCGCTGAGTATCAGCTCCACGACCGGCACCGTCGACTTTGATAATACAATTATCGCAGGAACGGTCATCGTTAGCGGAACGACTGGCGACGTGACGCTGGGTAACAACATCACGGCGAATGCCGTCACTTTGCGAGACCTTGTTGGTGGAGTGAATTTGGGTGGAAGCGTTGTCTTCGATATTGATGGTGCCGCTGGTGATTTGGATCTAACCAGTACGCCCGTTTCGACGACTGGAGCCAATGATCTTCAGATTCTGACCGCTGTCGGCAGTGATGTGATTCTAGGCGGAGTCACCGAAGACGGAACGCCAAGTGACCTGGATATCGACGGAGCGGGCGATGTCTTTCTGACCGATGACGTGACGGTGGATGATCTGCAAGCCGATGGAATGGCCAACCGGTTGGTTGTGACGGGCACCGACGTAACGATCAACGTCGAGAACGCGCTCGACCTCGGCAACCTCACCGCAGGTATCCAAGGTGCGAGCGCCGGCGCGAACAGCCTGACGCTAGACGCCGCGGCTGCTGCGATCAACTTGCCGAGCATTGGTAATACAACGCGGCTCGACGATCTGACAATCACGACCTCCGGACTGACGACGCTCGAGGGCGCGACAATCGCGGTCAACTCGTTCACGACAACCACCAGCGGCAACCTGCAGCTCAATACGAACGTCACGATCGATACTTCGGTGGACGGCGGAAACGTAGCGCTTGCTACGAACTCTGACATCACGGCGATGGCAGCTTCCACGCAAGCCTTGACGATAACCGCAGGCACCGGCGACGTGACCTTGCAAGCTGTCGGGACAACCGCACTCGACGCGTTGACAGTCACCGGCGGCATGATCACAACCGGCGCCATCACAACCGGTGGCGTGGCTGATGAGAGCGGCGGCAACGTGAACGTCAGCGGCACCAGCGCGGTTAACGTCGGCGCGATCAATGCGAGTTCCGGTGCAGACGCTGCGGCCGCGGAGTCTGGCGGAGACGTTTCGATCACTGGTTCCGACGTCACAGTGACGGGTATTACCACCGATGGCGATTCCAATGCCACAGGAGGCGCGGGAGCCGCAGGAGCGATTACTCTTGTCGCGACGGATAACACCCCGACCCTCACGATCGGTGGCGACTTGAGCGCCGCCGGGCAGAGTGGGACGAGCAACGCGGACGGTGGCGACGTTTCACTGACAGGGAACGTGATCCTTGCTGGTGCAGCCCGCGCGATTACGACTTCGGGTGACGAAGCCGGCAACGTGATCGTCGATGGTACGATCGATGACGATGCGACCGCCAGCGCACTGACCATCACGGCGACTGGCGCAACCGGTAGACTGGTTGATCTTCGAAGTGCTGTCGGCGAAACGACGGCCATCGATTCGCTGACCGTCACTGCGGCGACGAGCCAAGTAAGACTCAGCGCAATAACAACCGGAGAGACCAGCGGAGTTGGCGTTGCCGTCACGGGTAACGCGGTCCGACTCAGCGGCAACATCGGTACCGATGCCAAAACCACTGCGGGAAGTATCTCCTTCACGGGTCCGGTGATATTGGGATCGGATGTGTCGATCGATAGCAACGCCGTGACAACCGACGCGGCAATTACGTTCAACGCCGCTTCGACAATCGATGCCGCTGTCGTAGGCGGCCAGTCCCTGACGATCGATTCGGGAACGGCTAACGCGACTCTGCAGGCAATCGGAACTACGACGCCGCTCGGCGCCGTCCATGTAGTTTCCGCCGGTACGATCACCGCCAACGGCAACATCGTGACCGGTGATGATGCCACGATCGATCTCAGCGGTGGAGCGCTGACACTCGGTGCAAGCGTGACGCTCGGTACGACCGGTGGTGGTACGAACCCTGCGGGGGCTGATATCGATGTCGGCGCTGTTACCGGCGGGACTAATAGCTTGACGATTAACGCCGGCACAAGTGGCAACGCGACGATCGGCTCGGTCGTGTCCGCCAGTACATTGACGGTCACGAACAGTGGCAACTCGCAAGTCACGGGAGCGACGTCCGCGACCACGATTACACTGACCGACACTACCAACGCCATCACGTTCGATGGAGTTGCCACTGCGACCACGTTGAACACTGCCGCTTCCGAGTACTCTGTCGTTTTCAACGGTGGCGGAACGGTCACGAATGCGGCGACGTTCAGCAACACAGGGGGCGTTTTCTTCGGCGATACGGATACTGATTCAATCACGTTCACCGGCGGCCTCTCATCTACCGCAAGCACGACGACCGCTCGCGGCAGCGTCATCACGACCGACACGGCGTTAACGCTTGATGCCTTGAAACTTTCCGGCGACTTGACGCTAGATGCCGGCGCGGCAGCAACGAGCGACATAACCATCAGTGTGGTGACAGCAGCTGGAAATGATTTAACCATCGACGCCGGTGCGGATGCCGGAGCTGCGGTCGGTATCACTTCAATCACCGGTGCAGACACGGTCACCATCACCGACAGTGGCACGACGACGGTCGCCAATGCCTTGAGCGCAGAAGTGGTGACGATTACGGACACGACCACGTCCGTGACGCTCAACGGCCCGATCACGGCTGGAACCTTTAACGCGACAGGCGGACAGGCCTACTCCGTCGCGTTCAATCAGGGTGGCGCTGTGACCAACGCCACGACGCTGTCCAATAGCGGCGGCGTCACATTCGGCAACGAGGATGGTGACATTTTGACCTTTGCCGGCGGGCTGACCTCGACGGCGAGCACGACCTCGACGCGAGGTACGATCCGGACGGCTGGCAATGCACTTACGGTGGGCGCGGTGATGTTGTCAGGCGGCACTACAATTTTCGAGACCGACCTGAGTACACCAGCCGGCAGCGCGATCACGACTGGCGTAATTACTGGTAGCGCGAACAATCTCGTCGTAGATGCCGGAACGAGCGGTGTTGCCAATTTGGATACGGTAACAAACGTTGGAACGCTGACGATCGTCGACAGCGGCTCGGCGACAGTCACGAACAACAGCTCGGCAACCACCGTTACGGTCAACGATACGTCGGGCGATCTCACGTTCAGTGGCACGCTTGTTGCGACAACTGTCAACGTGAATGATCTCGGAGGTTCCGCGACCTTCACAGGTTCGTTGACCACGACGAACTTGAACACGACCGCGAACAGCTACGCCATCGTACTTAACGGCAGCGGAACGACAATCACTAACGATGTTCGTTTCGCCAACACCGGCGGCGTCTCAGTCGGAGATGATGATGCCGACACCTTCACATTTAATTCCGGATTGGACACAACAGCTGGGATGCTCACCGCGCGCGGCACGATTAATACAAGCGAAGATCAAATCGATATTGGGTCGTTGACGCTGAGCGGTGATCTGACAATCGACAGCGACAGCGGTAGCAATGGTGCGAATCTTAATATTGGCACCGTCGCCGGAGCGGGCAATGACTTGACGGTCGACGCTGGAACTGCAGGTGCCGTGACAATTGCAGGGTTAGGTGACACCGGAGTCTTCACGAACACTCAATCAACCGCGACGACCATAACGGGTGCTGCAACGGCAACAACCATCACGTTGACAGACTCCGTTGGCGCGATCACGTTCAACGGCGAGGTCACAGCGGCGACGGTCAACACGGCAGCACAAACCTATAGCGCGGCGTTTAACGCGGGCGGAACGATTACGAACGCAGCGACGTTCAGCAATACAGGTGGCGTGTCGTTTGGCGATCAAGAAAGTGATGTACTCCTCTTCAACGGCGGCGTCACTTCGACGGCCAGCACAACGACGGCTCGCGGAACTGTTCGAACAAGCACAGACGCCGTTCAATTCGGCGTGACAACACTATCGGGCGATTTGCTGATCGATACGACAAGCGGTGCTGGTACCGTAACTCTCGGCGCAACCGATGGCACGACGACCGGCACGCAAACTCTCTCACTCAGTGCGGGTACGGGAGCTGTCTCGCTCGGGACAGTGGGAGTTAGTGTGCCACTTGAGAGCGTGCAATTGTTGAGCGCAAGCACTGCCGCTGTTGTCGGCACGTCATTTCTGATCGCAGACATTTCACCGAGCACGCCCGCGATCTCCAACAACAATCTGATCGCGATCTCATTCGCTAACGTGACCGGTATGGTCACGCTGACCGGTGGCGCCGGAACTGACGACGCGCTCACCTACTTCGGTACAAGCGGCGGCGACGTGTTGACGGTGAGCGGAACGTCGTTGACCGCGAATGCCCAAGCCTTCGAGCTGACGAACTTCACCGGCGATAGCCAAAGCAATATGATTACGCTTGAGACCGGCGACGGCGATGACAACATCACCGTCACACCTGCAGCAAACGTCGCGATCAATGTTCACGCTGGCGATCCAACCGCAAGTGATTCACTCACCTTTAGCGGCGGCGGCGGAGCTATCGTTATCGACTTGACAGCGCAAACAATCACCGAGGGAACGCTCGGCGCGGTTAGCTTCAGCGGTGTCGAGGACGTGACGATTAATGCAACGGGGAATCGTAATGTGACCGTCAACGGAACGGCGTTGAGTGACGAGCTGGTATACACGGCGGCGACCGCCAACTCCGGTGAGTTGACCCTAGCGGGACTTAACACGACCATTGCAATCAATAATGTCGATTCGCTAACGATCGATGCAATGGGCGGGGCCGACGACCGTTTGACGGTTCGCGGCTCTACCGCCACAGACACGTTTACTGTAACAGGAACGACAGCCACGATCGGCTTGCTTCAAGGCGTGGACACGATCACCGGAGTCGAAGCGTTAACCGTCGAGGGTCGCGAAGGTTCCGATACCTTCAACGTGACGCCCTCGGCAACCGTACCGATTTTCATTCTCGGTGGCGATCCGATCGGACAATTGCCGGGTGACGTGTTGAACGTGACGGCCACAACGACCTTCGTCACGCTGAATGCAGGTCCAGAGAACGATGCTGGCAGCGTCGTCGCCGGTACGGACGAAGCCATCAGCTTCGACGAAGTCGAGACGGTCATCATCAACGGCGGCGGTGGCGTTGTCATTAACGGGACGAACGGCGATGACGACATCACGATCATCGCCCGCGACGCAACCACGCATTTAGGTGCCAACGGCGTCCGAGACTTTACGGTCAGCATCAATCAAGGTGCGGAAGTGCTGTTCATTGACCAGCCGACCGTGATCGTCAACGCGCTCAGCGGCGACGACACCATCACGGTTCGTAGCCCCGCTCCGAACAGTGCCGAGTGGGACGTCGATCTTTATCTTCGTGGCGACGCATCTTCGGTCGGCGATCAGGTGATCTTCGAGACACCCGACACGGGCGCGAATGCCGCAGTCTACACTCCAAGTCAAGCGGCTGAGTTGCTGCTTGATCCACTCGGGGCGAACAATGTGATTCGGTACGTGGCGGTGGCAGCGGGGGTGAGTGAAAACGAAATTACTGTTGAGTATGTGGAACCGGCGGTCGACGGTGCGCTTAGTATCGGCGTGGTTGGGAAAGCGATAACCGTCACGCTAGCGAGAGCCAGTGGGGTAGTTACTTCAACAGCTGCTCAAGTCGTCGCGGCGATTAACGCATCGGGCCTCTCGAACGTACTGGTAGCCGCATCGGCATTCGGATTGGACACCGGCCTCGTCGCGGCGATTGGTCCCGTCAATCTTAGCGGTGGCGGAGCAGGCGCTGGCGGCACGTTGATAATTGATGAAACGACGAACGACACCAACGTCTTCCTACACGGTATCGAAGACCTGATCTACGACGGCGAGGGCGGCAACGACAGCTTGACTGTGAACTTTAGTGGCACGGCAACCTATCGACCGGGATCAACCGTCGATTCGGGATCGATCAGCGTCGACCGCTCCTTGCCGATCGACTTCCAGGATTTAGGTGCAACTGGTTCGCTCACGACAACCAGCATGGGAACAACAGACTCGCTGATCGTGGAAGGAACCGACCTTAACGATTCGTTCGTCGTGACGGACACAACGGTGACGCTGAACAGTCAACTAGCCATCACTCAGAATCTGGCCGCAGCCGAGAGTTTGCAGTTGATCGGTGGCGATCCCACTGGAGGTTCCGACTCGGCATCGATAACCGGCACTACCGGAGTGGACACAATCGGTATCGCACTCAACGCACATACGGTCAGCGGCGTTGGACCAACCGCGACGCTCAGCGGCATCGAGCGACTGACGGTTGCCGACGGTGGCAACGCAGACACGATCAACATCACTGAAATCGGCGCGACCAGCGATTTCACTTCCGTGACCGTCACTGGCAGCGGAGACGAAACGTTGAACGCGACGGGAACGTCCGGTAACGACACGATCAACGTCACACCAACCGCTTCCGGCGCAGGCAGCTTCCAAGCCACCAGCGGCAATCCGATCGTGACTTACAGCGGGATTACTAATTCGGCGTTCACCGTCAATGGCAACGGCGGCTTTGACATTCTGGGCATCATGGGCAACGCGAGTGCCGATCCAGTTACTGCGACGGCGACCACCGTTACCGCGAGTGGTGGGACAGTTACGTTCGCCACGACCGATCGAGTGGATGTGTCCACTTTCGGTGGAGTCGACAACATTGACCTGACGACTCTTGGCGTGGATACCGTCATTAATTCCGGCGACGGCAATGATACCGTTATCGGCACGGCCCAAGCCGATCTGATCTCTGGCGGTGCGGGCAACGATACGATTAGCGGCTTGGCTGGTGCAGACACAATTGATGGAGGAGCCGGCAACGACACGATCACCGGCGGTGCGGGCGTCGACAACATTGATGGTGGGGATGGTAGTGATACCTTCAATTGGACAATCGGTGATGCCAACGACAGCATTGAAGGCGGCAGCGGCGATGATCAACTGAATTTCAACGGCGATACCAGTGTTAATGCGGTGACAGTCTCTGGCTCCGGGGCGTTGGTGCAAGTTGGCGATGGTACTGACACGGTGACCTTAGGTGCTGTCGAGCAGTTGGACATTGATGGACTCGGCGACGCAGACTCGACCACCATTAACGATCTGACTGGAACGTCGCTCGCTTTGGTGTCTGTGGAAGTTGGCAGCGGTAACGACACCGTCACGGCTCACGGTACTGGTGGTAACGATACCGCTTCGATCAATCGTTCCACGTTGGCTGGTTTGTCGGCCGAAGTGCGATTGACAGGCGCGGACGGCAGCGACACGTTGACATTCGATGGCGACGCAGGCACGGACACACTCCAAGTGACTAGTGCCAATGCGACGATTGCGGTTGACACCGCGGCTGGCACCATCAGCGGTGTGGCTACTCCAGCGGTTTCGTATGTCGAACTTGAGTCGATTGACCTGACGGAAGCCACCGACATTAACACGTTGAATGCGACTGGCTCGACCAACTATACGGTGAATCCAGGTGCGGCGTCGGATGCCGGCACGATCTTTACCATTACCGTGGCAATCAACTTCGCAGGCGTGGGGACCGGTGAAACAATTGGCCTGACCGGAACGGCAGTTACCGACAATCTGACCGTTACTGGCACCAACCATGATGACGCCTTCACGATTAGCAGTACGGGAGTCGTCATCACAGGGCGAGCGACTGTCACGGCGGCGACCTTGGGCGACCTCGTCGTATCATCCGGTGCCGGAGATGATACGTTCGCGATCACGAGCGGACATGGCTTCACAAACATCGACGTACAAGGTGGCGATCCGAGTGCCTCGGATACAGTGACGATCGTTGGCGACTCGACTGCTTCAGATACATTCGGCATCGCGTTGAACGCCGAGAGAATCACAGGCCTAGGAACGATCGACCTGACTGGCGTAGAACACGTTATTGTCAATGACGACACCGGCGCGTCGGCAGATACCATCGGAGTCACAGAAGTTGGCGCGAGCAGCGGAATCGCCACCGTCACCATCGCTGGTGACAACGACGAGATTCTGAACGCCACGGGCACGACAGGTGACAACACAATCAACGTCACACCAACAGGCGCGGGTACGGGCAGCTTCAATGCGGTAGGAACCAGCACCGTTGTTAGCTACAGCGGCATCAGTAATACGGCATTCACGGTGAACGGCAACGGAGGCTTCGATGTCCTTGGAATCTTAGGCAACGAGAACGCTGATACCGTTACTGCCACCGCGACTATGGTCACCGCAAGCAGCGGTACAGTGACGTTCGCGATGATCGATCGCGTTGATGTGTCCACTTTCGGTGGAGTCGACAACATCGACCTGACAACTCTTGGTGTCGCCACGGTCGTCAAGGCAGGTGACGGCAATGATACAGTTGTTGGCACAGCTCAAGCCGATCTAATCTTCGGCGGCACGGGCAACGACACGATCAGCGGCTTGGCGGGTGCCGATACGATCAGTGGCGATGCCGGCCAAGACACGATCACGGGTGGACTAGGCGTCGATGATCTGTCCGGCGGTGCTGGCAGTGATACGTTCGTCTGGAACACGGGCGACGGTGCCGATGTGATTGAAGGGAATGATGGCACTGACGTTCTCACCTACTCGGCAACCGCTGGTATCGCAGTGAGTGCCGACGGTTCTCGCGTCGATGTGACGAATGGCACTGATTTGTTGGATGTCGCAGATGTTGAAGAACTTGGCATCACTTCCGGTACAGGCAGCCAGACAGTTACCATCAACGATCTCACGGGAACGGACGTCAGTGTCGTGAGCGTTGATGTCGCAACGGGCGACGATACCGTACTCGTGCATGGTACGGGCGGCGCTGACAGTATTGCGGTGAACGCATCGGCGCTTTCGGGCTTGTCCGCCGAGGTGCGATTGACGGGCGCAGATGGCAGCGACACGATTACATTCGATGGCGATGCTGGCAACGACACGCTGCAAGCGACAAGCAACGCTGCCACGGTCGCCGTCAATACGACCGCTGGCACGATCAGTGGCGCTGCGACGCCCGCTGTTTCGTACGTAGATCTCGAATCGATCGAGTTGACCGAAGGTGTCGACATCGACGACTTGAATGTGACTGGATCGGCTAGCTACACGGTCAATCCAGCCGCCGCGGCTGACGCCGGTACGATCCTGACCGATACCGTGGCGATTAGTTACGCCGGTGTTGGTGCCGGCGAAACGATTGGCCTGACCGGAACGGCAGCTACCGACAATTTGACCGTTACTGGCACCGGCAACGACGACGTCTTCACGATAGACAGTAGCGGTGTGCTCATCACTGGCCGAGCCAAGGTCACGGCGACAACGCTCGGAGATCTAATCGTCACGTCCGGTGATGGAGACGACACATTCACGATCAGCAACGGACATGGATTCACAACGATCGACGTGCAAGCCGGAAACTCAACGGCCTCTGACACGGCGAGCTTGACTGGAAACGGGACAAACGACATCACGATCACGCTCGGTGACAACGAAGTCACGGTCTCAGGTGGAGGTTTAGGCACGATCACCCTGCCGGGCGTCGAAACCATTGATGTCAATGCAGCGACAGCCAATGTGAGCGTCAACGGAACAACCGGCAGCGACGACATCAGATACACCGCAACAGGCAGTGATGCAGGAACAGTGAGCAAAACAGGCTTGAACAGTTCGGTACGCATCAGTGGTATCGGGACTCTTGCAGTCAACAGCATCGCGGGTGGCGACGATCGATTGGAGATTAATGGCACTTCGGCGGGCGAGACGTTTGGTGTGACGGCAACAGCGGTAACGATCAGCACAGGTCAGAACGTAGATACGATTGCCAATATCGACGCTTTGACAGTTCGAGGCCTGGAAGGCAACGACATCTTTGACGTGACGCCTTCAGCAACCGTCCCGCTCTTCATCGACGGTGGTGATCCGATTGGTGGAGCGACCGGCGACCGGATTAACGTAGCGGCTGGCGGAGCAGCGGCAACCGTCAACGTTGGCCCCGAGAACGATGAAGGCAGTGTCATTATCGGAACGAACACGCCGATCACTTTCGATCACCTTGAGTTCGTGAACATCACCGGTGCAGCAGCTTCGGCGACAGTTAACGGAACCGATGCCGATGACTCGATCTCGATCATTGCTCGCGACGTCGACTTCGATGCCGCAGCGGATGGAGTCAACGACTTCACGGTCACAATCGGCAACCAGCCATTGATTCCAGGGTTGTCCGTGCTGTTCATTGATACTCCAACTTTGATATTGAATGCAGGCGGAGGCAGCGACGAGATTTCGATCACCGCTCCTGATCCGGACCCGACCACAGCGCCGGCTGGCGCTTGGGATGTTGACTTGACCATCAACGGCGGCCCACCATCGGCCAGCGACACAGTGATCTTCGGCACGTCCGGTGCTGCCGACACGATCAACTATCGACCAACCGCTTCAGACGCGGGCGCGCTCGAGATCACCAATCTCAGTTCGACAACAACACTTAACGGCATCGAGCACTTAACGTTTGACGGCGAAACGGGTGGCGACGCGCTGACCGTGATTGGCGACGGAACAGATACAACCAACGGCACAAACGATGTCTTTACCATGACCCCAGGCGCTGGCCTGGACACCGGCACGATCGGGGTGACGAGCGCCAACACACCGCTGCTGCCGATCACGTTCCAGAACCTGGGAAGCACCGGTTCGGTCACAGTTGATGGCGAAAACAACACAGGTACAAATGCAACGACGGATGCGTTGGTTTACCAAGGCACGAGCAGCAGCGACAGCTTCACGGTTGCTTCATCAGGCGCGGTCGGTCTAACAATCGGCGGCTTAACGCACTTGAACGTCTTACCTGCCGACATCAATTCGCTAACCATCCATGGCTTCGACGGCAACGATACATTCACTGTCGCGTCAAATGATTACGCCAGTGGCGTCACGATCAACGGCGATAGTTCGTCCAGCGACGCAATCGTCGTTAACGGTACCGCGAGCGGCGAGACGATCGGAATTAACGCTGCCAGCATCGCGGTTGCAGCACTCCCGATAATCAACTTCACTGGCGTCGAAAGTATCACAGCGAATACTGGCGACGGTGTTGACATCGTGAATATTGGAGACATGACCGGCACCGTTGTCGCTAACGTGACAATCGATTTGGGTGCAACGGACACGGACTCAGACACGGTCAATATCGCTGGCAGCTCAGCGGACGATTCTGCCTCGGTTGGAACGACGGGATCAAACGTCGACGTCGTTGGTTTGACGGCTCGTGTGCAAGTCTCCAGTGCGGAAGCGGCTGACACCCTGGAGTTCGACGGCAATCAAGGCAGCGATACGCTGGAGGTTGGCGGCACTGGCGTCAACATCGCGACCGCAACAAGCACAATTACCGGAGCCGTCACGCCGAACGTCACCTACTCAGATCTCGAAACAGTTCACGTCGTTGCAGCTGCCGCAGCAAGCACACTGACGGTGAGCGGGTCGGCTACTTACCGCGTCACGGCGGGCGGCGTCGCCGATGAGGGAACAATCCAGACGGCCACAATCGATGTGGCCTACGAAGACTTCGGCACGGGCGACACGCTGGCGTTGAATGGTGTCAGCGCGAGCGACGCGCTGACAGTCGATCTGTCCAACCAAGACGACTCGGTTACTATTGATGCCAACGGCGATCTTGCAATTGCTGGTCGAGCGTCGATCGATCAGACGAGTATCGAGTCGCTCACGTTAAACTTACTCGACGGGAACGACTCCGTTTCGATCGCCGCAACCGGCGAATACAGCGGTGGCGTCACGATTAATGGTGGCGATAGTGACCCGACGAGCGATGCAGTCGTCGCAACGGGCACCACAAACGCTGATGCGATCGGACTCGACTTGTCGGCTGGTGAATTGACTGGCATCGTTAACGGAACGATTGCACTGGATGGAGTTGAATCGCTGACCGTCAACGGCGGCGGCGGGACGGGTGTCGACGCAGTCACCGTTACCAACATTGGCGCGACAAGCGAACTCTCCGTGGTGACACTGTCGGTCGCCAACGCAAGTACGTTGGTCGCCACGGGCACGGCTGCAAACGAAACGATACAAGTCGCTCCGACCGCAGCCGGAACGGGTAGCTTCGCGGCGAAAGGCGTTGGGCCAACAATTGCTTACGCGAGCTTTGGCGGCTTGTTCACCGTGAACGGCGGTACCGGCGGCGTTGATGTCTTGGAAGTTCTGGGCAGCGAAGGAGTGGACGACGTCGACACGGCCGCTGCAAGCGTGACTGCGAATGGTGGAGTCGTGACGTTCGGTACTGCCCTTGATCGCCTTGATATCACGACCTTTGGCGGAGCCGATGATATTGATCTTGGTCCGCACACACTGAACACAATCGTCGACGCCGGTGCCGGTAACGATGATGTGAACGGTTCCTTGACCGGCGCGACTCTCACGCTACTTGGTGGCGATGGCAACGACATACTCGTTGGCGGTACGGCGATCGACCGTATCGAAGGTGGACTTGGTAACGACACGATCACGGGCGGAAACGGTGTTGATAATCTGTTCGGTGACGACGGCAGCGATACATTCGTGTGGGCGACCGGAAATGGCAGCGACACCGTTGAAGGTGGCGAAGGCGGGGACGTTCTCGATTACACATCCACTGCCGCGACGGTCACGGTGCGAGCTAGCGGCGTGCGTGTCGAGGTGACTGACGGCGCTGGTACGCTCAGCCTCGCAGGTGTCGAGCAATTCGATCTCGATCTGGACATGGGTAACGATACGCTGACGGTCAGTGACTTGACCGGGACCCACGCTTCCCGGATCAATGCCGATATGGGGGCTGGCGATGACACAGTTATTGTTCACGGCACAACCGGTGGCGACGCCGCGGCGATCGCCGATGTGGGTGGCGATGTCGAAGTCAGCGGGTTATCGGCGTTGGTGCGCGTGTCGGGTACGGACTCGACGAACGACATCGTCCGCTTCGACGGTGACGGCGGCGACGATACGCTGCAGCTGACAAGCCTGCTCACCGCGACTTCGGTCACGGTTGACACGACCGGTCGCACGATCAGCAACATCGCTGCCGAAACAATCGAGTATGTGGACTTGGAAACGTTGCGAGTGATCGACGGTGGCGCTGCGGCGACGCTAAGCGTGACCGGTTCGTCCAACTACGCGTTCACACCACATACGGCGAGCGATGAAGGCGAGATTGTCACCGATACACTCACGGTTAGCTTCGATGGCTTTGGCAGTGGCGAGAGCATCAACGTCTCAGGCAGTGGGGCGACCGCGGACTTGACAGTTAATGGCACAACGGCAGACGACGCGTTCACCGTGACGGCGGCTTCGGCAACCACGATTGACGGACGAGCAACCATCACTCCAACGACGATCGACGAATTGTTCCTCAACGGTTTGGCAGGCAACGACACGTTCATCGTGACTCCGTCCGCGACCGTCACCTACAATGTTGACGGCGGCGGGGATACGAATGATTCGCTGTCGGTGGCTATCGGGACCAATGTCAGTATCGTGAGCGAATCGGCGGTGACGACGGCCACTGCGTTCGACGACGTGAACTACGCGGGAATAGAATCGCTTTCACTGACAGGCGGCGGCGCGTTGACCCTACAAGGCGGAGCGGGTCAAGACACGATCTCGATCACGCCCACAGCGACCGCAGCTCGGATCAACAGCGGCGCGCTAATCAACTTTGGCACGAGTACCGCGATCGCGGCGGACGGACAAGGCAACGCGAGCGACTTGGTTCAGCTCAACGGTTCGGCGTCAGACGACACGATCGCTGTGACGCGAGGCGCGACGACGACAGTGCTACTCAGTGGCGTAACCGTTTCGGTACCGCTGGCGACTAGCGAGAATTTGCTGATTAGCAGCGGCCTGGGCGACGACGGAATAACGGTGACGGGAACCGGCGGTTCGCAATTGACGGTTGACGGTGGCGTGCCGACGGCCAGTGATACTCTAACGCTCGTTTCGACGGAAGCCGCAGCGGACTTCGTCGTCACCCCGGGTTCCGCTGATCACGAAGGTTCCGTCTCCGTGGACGGTTCGATCACCCAGTTTGTCGGCGTCGAAGCGATCATCGTCAATGCGAGCACGGGCGTCGCCGCGGACAGCCTGCAGATTCAAGGCACCAGCGACAATGATGCGATTACGCTGGCAGGAGTCGACGCGAACACTTTGACCGTCGATGTCAACTCGCGAGCGCAAGTCACATTCGACAACATCACCGCCGGGATGACCAGCGGTGTGACGATCAACAGCTTGGGTGGCGACGACGTGACTTCGATCACGCGGACCGCCGACGCAAGCTGGGCCGTGACGCAAGTTACAGTCGATTCGGGCGATCCGACCGGCAGCGACGAAGTGCAAGTCAACGGCACCAGCGGTGCAGACGGCTTTGACTATACATCTGATACGGGGCGACTGGACGTCACCACCGCATCGGTCACCACCCAGTACACGATCAGCAACACGGAATCGCTCGTCGTCAACGGCGTGTCGGGAACCGACACGTTGAACGTCAACGGCGTCGCGACTGCTGAAACGTTCGCTTTGAGCAACGTGACTGCGATCGCGGGCCGTGTGCAAGTCGACAACGAAACGCCTCTTTCCTACACGAACATCACCGGTGTGATCACGTTGACCGGAGCCGGCGGGGCTGACCGTCTGGTGCTGGCTGGTTCTTCCGACGACGATACCGTGGTCGCGACTTCAACTTCGTTGTCGGTTAATGGTCGAGCGTTCACGCTGGCCACGATCGATAGTCTGACGTTGAATTTGGACGGTGGTACCGACAGTGCCACCGTAACCGCGGCGGCCAGCTTTGCCTACTCAGTCGCTGGCGGCGATCCAGCGGCGGAAGATGCTCTGACGGTCAACACGACGAACGTAGCGACGAACGTCACCTCAGCGACGATCACGCCGACCGGCTTGGGAATGATTGACTATACGGGCATCGAGGACTTAACGATCAGCGGAACGGGCGCATTGACGTTGCAAGGCGGCAGTGGGCAGGATGCGATCACAGTCACCCCGACAGATTCCACCGCTCAGATTAACAGCGGTCCGCAGATCTCGTTCGACACGACGAGCGTTACAGCAGACGGCGCTGCCGGAACGAACGATCTCGTGCAAATCAACGGCTCACCATCGAACGACACGATTGCCGTGGCACGCGGTGCGACGACGACGGTTACTGTGGCAAGCATCGTGGTCAGTTCAGCGGCAGCCAGCGAGAACTTACTCGTGTCAGGGGGTCTTGGCGACGACGATATAACGGTAACGGGAAGCGCCGGCGCGGCGTTGACAATCGATGGCGGTGGGCCTTCAGTACTCGGTCCGGTAGCCGTCGCCAGCGATACGCTGGCAGTTGAAGGTGCAGCGAGCGCCGCCAATACATTCCGAGTCCGTCCCGGCGCGACCGGCGATTCCGGTTCGGTCACGCTCGGTACGGATACGACGCAGTTCCTCGGCATCGAAGCCGTCACGGTTGATGCGGGCGGCGGAACGATGCCCGACACCGTGACGGTTGATGGAACGAGCGCGGACAATGCGATCTCGGTCTTGGCTGTAGACGGCGATACTGCCACGGTCAGCGTCGACGGACGGGCGTTGGTAACGGTCGATGGCGTTTCAGCGGCCAGTTCGCTGACGGTCAACGCCGAAGACGGCGACGACGTGATTCGCGTTGCGCCCGTGGGCGGCACCAACTTGACGTTCAACGTCAACGCGGGAGGCCCGGCTGGTTCGGACGACGTCGTGGTTGAAGGCACGACCGGCAACGACACGATCAGCTACACGCCGAACGCAACCGTCGACGCGGACGGAACGATCGTCGTCAATGGCGAGACGACGACTTTCACCGGTGCGGAATCAGTGACGATCGCTGGTTTAGGCGGAGATGATGCGTTTACGGCCAACGAAGCGGTGGCGGGTGTCGACGACTCGTTGGTTTACAACTACGCCGCGGGCGACGAAGGCAGCTTCCGTTACAACACGAATGTGCAAGTTGAATTCATCAGTCTGGAAACCCGAACGTTCAATCTCGGTACCAGTGCGGCGGCGGACGCGATTACGGTCAACACGTCAGGCGCTAACAACACGATCAGCGTGCAACAAGCGACAACGATGCCGAACGCCGAAGTCACGGTCGACGGCAAGTTGGTGACCTTCGCATTCGGCGCGGACGAGATCGACACGCTGACCATCAACAGCGGCGATGGCAGCGATACGATCACGGTCACTCCGTGGGACGAATTGGATGTGACGGTCAACGGCGACGGCGCTGAGAACGGCGATACGATCGTTGTGAATGCGAGCGGCGGTAACAACGTGATTGCCGTGGCTGCAAACCAAGTCGCAGTAACGGGAGTCCGTCCGGTCGCATTGTCGGGCATCGAACAGATCGATGTGAACGGACTTGGCGGCGACGACACGATTACTGTCAACGACATGACAGCGACTAACGTCTCACTGGTGAACGTGGATGTCGCTACCGGCAACACCGACTCCGTAACGATCCACGGCAGCAGCGCCGGCGACAATGCTTCGGTCGCCGACGACGGGACAGCCGTCGATGTCGCAGGCTTAGCAGCCCGTGTTCGCGTGTTGAATGCCGAGGCAGCCGACACGATTACCTTCGATGGCGATGGCGGCGATGACCGGCTGGAAGTGACAAGCCTGAGTACAGCGACGTCGCTAACGATCAATACGGCAACGGCTTCCCAAACAATCGCCGGCGTGACCGTAGCGACGGTTTCGTACGACGATATTGAATCGATTCACGCTGTCGACGGCGGCCTGCTGGGTACGCTTGGAGTGACTGGAGCGAATGCCTATCAACACACTCCCGGCAATAACACGGATGAAGGCGCGATCACTGCCGATAGCTTGAACATCACCTACACCGGTCTCGCATCAGGCGAGACGATCTCATTGACGGGTCCTGGAGCCGACACGCTGTTGGCTTTTGGTACAAACGCGGACGACGACTTCACGACCGTATCGAGCAGCAGCGTGCTGCTGCTCGGTCGCGCGAACTTGGCGTTGACGAGCATCGAGACTATCACGGTTGAGGGCCTGGACGGCGACGACGAGTTCGATGTCACACCAGGAACTTCGACGTTGCACGTCCACGGCGGTAATCCTTCGGGCGGCAGTGATTCGCTAACGGTCAATGGCCAAGCTGATGCCGACACGATCGGCATCGATGTCGATGCCCAAACCGTTACGGTCGATGCACTCACAGCGGTAAACTTTACAGGCATCGAGGATCTGATCGTCGAGTCGGCTGGCAGCGATGATACAATCAACGTAACCAATCTGGGCGTGGTCAGTGGCTTGGAGACGATCACGCTCAATACAGTCGTTGGTGTGAGCGGCGACGATGATGTGAATGTCACTGGTTCCAGTGGCAATAACTCGTTTGTGGTTAATCCCATCTCGGCGACGCAAGTAAACGCGACGACCGGTGTTGGGCCTGTGGTAACAGCCAACATGACCAACGCGGCTGGGAGCGACTTCACCGTTGCTGGCGGTGGAGGTGACGATGCGCTCACCGTGAACCTGACCGCAGCGGACGAGACGGTTACTGTCAACGGCTCCACAGTTGAAGTGACCGCCGGTTCAACGCTCAAACCAATCGATTACACACTCGCGGACATCGATCTGCTGCGCGTCTCCGGCGCGGCCGGCAGCGACACTTTCAATGTCACCCCGACAACCATTCCGCTCTTCATCGACGGTGGCGATCCGATCGGCGGCGCGACAGGCGATTTGCTGAACATGATCGGCTCGGGTGCGACTGTCAACGTCGGCCCAGAGAACGATGAAGGCAGTGTTGAGATAGGCACCGACGAGCCCGTCAGCTTCGATCACATCGAACGAGTGACCGTCACCGGTGCAGGCGGCGGGCCAGTAACAGTTAACGGCACGGCCGGTGCCGACGACATCACGATCATCGCTCGTGATGCAACATTCGACATCGGCGCTGATGGCGATCAAGACTTTACGGTAACGGTCGGCAATCAACCGCTAATTCCCGGCTTGTCCGTCTTGTTCCTCAACGCCCCTGCCTTAATTGTAAATGCACTTGGCGGCAGCGATGACATCTCGGTGCGGGCACCTGCGCCGAACAATGCCAACTGGAACGTCGACGTCTTGATCGATGGCGGCTCTCCCTCGGACGACGATCGAGTCGTCTTCGCTTCGCCGGGATCGGGGAGCGATTCGGTCTTTTACACGCCGACCCAGAACGCGGAACTAACCATCAATCCACTCGGCAACGATAACGCCGTGCGAATCGTCTCTGATACAGAGGGAGCCGCTGGCAATGACGATTCCGTTGAATACGTCGCGGGTGGTGCGCTCCTGGTGGGCACTGCAGCCAACGCTGCAGGCGGAACGAGAATTACCGTCACGTTTAATCCCGGTGTGACTACCGCTCAACAAGTCATTGACGCCATTAATGCTCACGCCACAGCCATGACCTTGGTAACCGCCTCTGACTTCGGTACGGCAACGGGAACGATCAGCGACGCGGTTTCCGAACAATTTCTGAGCGGAGGCGGGGCCGGTGCAAGTGGCACGCTGGTCGTTGACGATGTGACAGCCGGGCAAGGACCTGAAGACACGCGTCTGTTCCTCAAAGGCATCGAGGATCTTGTCTTTGATGGTGAAGGTTCAAATGACACGCTTCGCGTTCACACAACCGCCGGCGCGGCCAGCACGATCACCGCAACCCCAGGAAGCGACATCGACTCCGGCAACATCCAAATCGATTCGAAGCTGCCGATCGAGTTCACTGATCTCGGCGCGACTGGCTCGATCGTGTTGACAGACGAAGACACCACGAACAACGACACGCTTGTCTACAACGGCACAACGAGCGACGACAGCTTCACTGTTTCTTCGGGCGGCTCGATCGGCTTGAACACCCAAATCGCCGTCAATGCGGCTGACATTAGCGCCATCACGCTGACGGGACTCGAAGGAAATGACACGGCCACCGCAGCCGCTACGGGTGGCAGTACTCAGACTTTGAACCTTGCAACCGACATCCTAACCGGAATCTACGCGGCATCGATCGGCTTCGCAGGGGTCGAGACGTTGACGGTCAATGGCGTGAACGAAGCCACGACGGCAAACAACAACCCGAACGAGTTCAACGTCACGAACTACGGCGCCTCAAGCGGTCTCGCGACGATTAATCTGTATGCTGGAGATACCGACGCCACCACCGACGGCGATACGATCGACATAGCGCTCACGGGCGGTAATAACGCGATCAAGTTCACTCCGTTAACCGCCAACTCGGGCCAGATAACTCGTGATCAAGGCGGCCCGACACTCCACATCAGCGGTCTGAACACAACGCCTCTCGTTACGCAACTATCGATTGACGGCAGTGGCGGCGGTACCGACGAGTTGGTAATCGTCGGCAGCAGTGGCGCGGATTCGATCACGGTTGCCCAAGGCGGAGCCGGAACGCAAGTCGAGTTGAGTGCGAATAGCACTGCGCGACTGCCGATTGACTTTGCGAATGTCGAAGGCCTCGCCGTTAACGCTGGCGCTGGTAATGATACGCTAACAATCGACGAAGGAACGGGAGCGACTCCGTCCCTAGTTCCGCTTGCTGACGGCATCGTCTTCAACGGTGGAGTTGGCGATGACACACTGGAACTTACGTATGGCAACACCGTTTCCGACACCGCAGCGACGTACAATGTTGGTCCGAATGCCGATGAAGGTTCGATCGTGCATTCGCGAAGCGGCGTGACTCAGACCGTTTTCTTCACAGGACTCGAACCAGTCGTGGATAGTGTTGCTGGTCCGTTGACCGTGAACGCGACCAGTGCCGCCAACGCGATCAGCTACACAGCTTCGCCGAGCGTCACCGACCACGGTCGCATTTCCATCGACAACTTCGAGACGCTCGACTTCGACAACAAGACCACGGTCGCGATCAATGCTCTTGGCGGTAGTGACGCGATTAGCGTTGCTGGTACGACCGATGGGTTTAGTGGCGTCTTGACCGTCAATGGCGGAGATCCGAGCGACGCGGATTCGCTGACGGTTAACGGCGTGGATACATCTCTCGCGATCAATGTGGGAACATCTTCGATCGTGGGAGCCGGTCCAACGTCGGTCTCGTATGCAGACCTCTCTTCAATCTCGGCAATCGCCGGCGCTTCGACGACGTTGGCGGCAAGTGGCGCGACATCTTACGACGTCACTCCCGGCGCTGCGACTAACGAAGGAACTCTCGCGGCGGGTAGCTTCCCGATTTCGTTCGATGGCTTCGGCAGCGGCGACACAATCACAGTCGATGGCGCAGGCACGTTGACGATCAACGGCACCGCAACCGGTGATGCGTTCGGTGTACTCGCAGGATCCGGCGGCACCGATCGCGGCAATGTGACCTTAACAGGTCGAGCGACCGTCGATCCCAGTAATATCGCGAACCTGATCCTCAACGGACTCGGTGGCGACGACACGATTACCGTGGCCGGCGATCACGCGTACACGAATGTGACGCTGAATGGCGGCGATCCTACCGCTTCGGATGTGGCGAATCTGAACGGAGATGCGAATTCGGCGGTTGTTGTTACGATCGGTATCGCGACTCCAACGGTCAGCGGCGGCGATCTCGGCAATGTCTTGTTGTCCGGCATCGAGATCGCGAACGTGACGAACGGAGCCGGAGCGATCAACGTCAACGGGAGTACTTCACCCGAAACGATCCGAGTCACACCATTCACGAGCAACGAAGCCAACGTGCAGATCGACGGGACGTCACTTGTCGTACGCACAACCAACACCGGCGACTTGACGATTGCCGAAGGTACCTCGACGGACAACGACACACTGGCGGTTGAATACACAGCCAACGTCGATGACGTTACGGTGAATGCCACAACAGGTGTAGTTAGCCGCACGGGTTTGAAGACGATCAACTTCACGACCGCCAACATCGAGGCCGTGCAAGTATTCGGTAACGAAGACGGTGATACGTTCAACGTTACGCATTCCGCCACGATTCCAGTCTTCATTGACGGTGGCGATCCAAGCGGCACAGGCGACACGCTGGCGATTCAGTCTGGTTCGGCCTCCGTCACCTTTACACCCGGCGCAAATAATGACGAAGGATCGTTCGTCGTGGGCACCGACGAAGCGATCAGCTTTGATCGCATTGAAGCGGCAAGCGTGACCGCCACCGGCGGCACTCCAACGGCTACGATCAACGGCAATAACGCTAACAACGACATCACGGTCATCGGTAACAACTCGAATGACTTCACCGTCAGTATCGACGGCGGACCGGCGGTTCAATACACCGACTTCCCGACGCTAACGGTCAACGCACTGGCTGGCAATGACGACATTAGTGTCTCGCCGTTCTATGGCACCGGTGGATGGGATCAAACCGTCAACATCAACGGTAACGAGCCGAGTGCTGATACCGACATGCTGGTGATCGATGGCAGTGCTGCCGTCGACACGCTGGCGTATACTCCGGACACGGGCGCGTTATTGATCGACGGCGGTGCTGCCGCAGGAACGGGAACGACGTTCGCTCTGACCACGCTGGAAGGATTGATCTACAACGGGCAAGGTGGAAACGACACACTAACCACCATCTTGGCGGACGGCGTTTCGAGCATTGTGACAGTACGCGCCGGCGCAACGATTGATGCAGGCAGTGTGCAAGTCGATTCACTGCTGGCGTTGTCCTTCACCAACATCGGAGCTACTGGGCAACTGACCGTGACAGACGGCACCGGCACCCAGACGGACACGCTCGTCTATCGAGGCACCGCTAGCAACGATGCGTTCACATCAGCAGCGAATACCGGCACGCTCGACTTGGTAACATTGGCTGGCAACCACATTGATGTTCTGCAAACCGGGATCGAGACGCTGACCTTGGACGGACTCGACGGAGACGATACTTTCACGATCAGCGCGACATCAGGTAGCAGCCAGCCGTACACAACGATCAATCTGCAGGGTGGCGATCCTTCGGCTTCGGACGTCGCGAATCTGAACGGAGATGCCCAATCGGCACTCGTCGCGAATCTCGGTGGCGCAACACCGAGCGCAGCAGGGGCGGGTTTAGGCACCGTAAATCTAAACGGCGTAGAAACCGTCAACGCGACGAACGGCGCCGGCGCGATTACGGTCAACGCCACGACGGCGGCCGATACGATCGAGGTGACGCCAACGGCAGCTAGCACGGCAACGGTTCAAGTCAACGGCGTCTCGCCAGTCTTGAACACAACGAACACGGGCCCGTTAACGATTGCAGAAGGAACCGGTGGCGACGGCGACACGATCACGGTCAACGGAACCACCAACGGAGAAACGATCACCATCGTGCAGGCAGCCACGGCAACGGTATCGGTGGCTTCGTTGAAGCAAATCTCGATCACGACTGCCAACGCGGAAGCCCTCGTTGTCGCCGCTGGCTTGGGCGACGACATGATCAATGTAAGCGGCACCACAGGTCCAGCGCTGACCGTCGACGGCGGTGGTTCTTCAACAGCCGACCGCCTCACGCTCACCTCCGCTGAAGATCAAGCCGACTTTGCGTTCGCTCCAGGACAAGCGAGCGACTCGGGGGCCTTGACGATGGACACTGCGGTCACTCAGTTCCTGGGCATCGAATTGATAACACTCGATGCGGGTCCGGGAGCTGGCTCCAACGCGGCAGACAACCTGACCATCAGCGGCAATGGCGAGACAAACCAGATTCGCTTCGTGGCGGACGGTACCAATGCGGATAATGCGACGGTGTGGGTGGATGCTCGGCCAATCATCACGTTGAACAACTTCACCGACGACAGCAACGTGACTCTTAACGGAGCGGCTGGTGACGATGTACTGACTGTCGCGCCGACTCTGACGACCACGAACTTCGACAACATCACAGCCAATGCCGGTGGACCGGCGGATAATGACCGAGTTGTGATTGAAGGAACGGCAGGCGCGGACACCTTCGCATACACACCTGATGCGGCGATCGATGCCGACGGCGAAGTTGTCTTCGGTAGCGGTGCAAATACCGTTACGGTCAGTTTTGACGATGCGGAGCAGTTCGCGATCGCTGGCTTGGCCGGAAACGATACTGCGACGTTCAATGACGCGATGGGAACGAGCAGTGACGGCGTAATCTTCACACCTGGCCTCGGCGATGACGGCACGATCAAGATCAACGCAAGTACACGAGTCGACTTCACCAGTATTGAAGTCCGGACGATCGATACGAGTGACGGCACCGATACTCTGACCGTCAATACTTCGAGCAACAACGATGCGGTCGTGGTATCAGGAATCGGTGCTACAACAACGCTCGCGATCAATGGCGAGACTACAACCTTTACACACGATATCACGACTGCTGACGCCCTGATTGTGAACACCGGCAGTGGGAAAGACACGACGACCGTGACGCCGACTGCGGGAATCGCGGTCAGCGTCGATGGAGGCGATCCTTCCGACGGCGATACCGTCATCGTGAACGCCACGACCGGAGCCGACACGATCGCAATCAGCGCGGGCAGCGTGGCAATCACCGGTTTGCCCATAGTCGCGTTGACTGGCGTCGAGCAGATCGACGTAAATGCACTTGGCGACGACGACACAATCACAGTCAATGACATGACCGCAACCAACGTCACGCTGGTGAACGTCGCGGCAGGTGCCAATACGGATGCTGTCGAAGTTGAAGGTACGAGCGGAAACGACGCGGTTAGCATCGAAGAAAGCGGAGGAACTGTCGAGGTCACCGGTCTCTCAGCAGTCGTCCGCATCACCGCGAGCGAGACAGTGACGTTCGACGGCAACGCGGGCGAAGATACGCTCACCAGCAGTGGCACCACGCCGAGCGTGGACGTCGCTGCGGGTCGAGTGACGGGAACCCTGACGGGCAACCTGGACTTCACGAACGCCGAGGCTCTGTTACTGCATGGCACGACGAGTTTGTCGGTGACGGAAGCTTCGACGTACGATCACGCACCGGGTGCCTTTTCCGACGAAGGAACGTTGGAAGCGGACGGCTTGGAGATTCGCTACACGGGTCTGGGATTGGGTGACACGATCAACTTGACGGGAGCCACGACTGGCACAACGACCAATGATTCTTTGACGGCGCATGGCACGAATGAGGACGACTCGCTGGCGGTGGCATCGGGTGGCGACGTGACACTGACGGGCCGAGCGACGATCAATCCGACGAGCTTGGAAGATCTGACACTCCACGGCCTGATGGGGACTGATAGCGCGACGATCAACACAGGGCACACCTTCATGACGATTCGTGTGGAAGGCGGTAACCCGGACGATGGCGATGCGCTGAGCCTGGTCGATGCAGGTGGCGCAGTCGCCGTGGCCTTGTCCACCTCGCAAGTCACCGGCTTCGACGGCACGATCACTTACAGTGGCATCTCGACGTTAAACGTCGATGCGACGGACGGCACGATGCGAGCGGTAACGATCACCGGTCGCACCAGCAACGAAACGTTCACGGCAGTTCCGACCGGCGCGAATGACGCGTCGGTCGCGACCGACGCTGGCGATCCGGCGATTCACGTCTCAGGCGCCGCCGACTTGAATCTAGATCTGGGCGCTGGTGGCGAAGACACACTGGTCGTACTGGGCACACTGGCGGGTGACACGATTACTGCCGATGGCGACAACGTGTTGGTCAACGACGGCGTGGCTCTGCTCTCGGTCGACTTCGCCAATGTCGAGGCGTTGGCAGTCGACGGCCAAGCGGGCGACGATACGTTCACGGTAACCAGTTCGGCCAACGTCCCGATCTTTATCGACGGCGGCGATCCGATTGGCACCGTCGGCGATACGCTGACGGTCAATGCCACGACCAGCGCCACGTTCATGGCCGGTCCGCAGAATGACGAAGGTTCGTTGGTCATCGATAGCAATCAGCCTGTCTCGTTCGATCATATTGAGAAGATCAATGTGACGGACACGGCCGGTAGCGACATGGACGTGACGGTCATGGGGACGGGCGCGGATGATGATATCACGGCCGTGGGAACGGCGGCTCACACGGTCGACGTCCAAGTCAACGCGGGTGCCATCGTGACTTATACGGGACTCGATACGTTACTGCTGCAAGGCAAGAACGGCGATGACGATATTGACATTGATGTGAATGGTCTGACCACGGTAGCCATTACGGTCGACGGTGGCGATCCTTCCACTAGCGGGGACATGGTCACCGTGACAGGAACAACGGGCGTGGACACTCCCCACTACACACCCGACGCGGTGGACAGCGGATCGCTGGCCATCGGCGGCCTGACACCGGCCATTGACCTCGACAACGTGGAACGCTTGATCGTCGACGGCGAAGACCAAGGCGAGACGCTGACAGTGACCGGCAACGCCAGTGACAACACGATCGTGCACACACCCGGTGCGGCCAACGATGCGGGTAGCGTGAAGGTGGATCAACTGTTGGCGATTGAATACACCAACGTGGGTAATAGCGGCAGTATCATGATCAACGGTGCTGGCCAGACGGCGACCGATCGCTTGATCGTCGAAGGTACTTCCGCAGCCGATACACTGGGTGTGGCAGGTGTGGCAACGGTGACGCTGAACAGCCGAGTCGACATCAACACCACCGGTATCGAAGCCTACACGCTAGACGGCCAGACGGGCGACGACACGTTTGATATCACGGCTCTCAATATGATTCCGATCGTCGTAGCGGGCGATGGGTCCTCGAACGATACGTTGAACTTCACCGCGACCGGGATCACGACCGTGGAACTGGGGAACGGCGAAATCGAAGATGCCCATGCATCGACAACGGCGACTCCCGATGTGAGCTACACCGGAATCGAAGTCATCACCGTGTCGAGTACCAGCGGCGTGGTGGTCGAGGGAACCACGCTCGACGATACGATGCGTGTGACTCCGATCGCCAGCGACCAAGCGCTGGTCCAAGCAACTGGTCACCCGCTGGTCGACGTGACAACCACTTCGACGCTGACCATCGATCCGTTGGCAGGCAACGACGGCGTAACGATTCATGGCACGGCTGCCGAGGATGCGATTGGCGTTGTTCGCGGTGCTTCCGCCACCGTCACGGTGGGAACTCACAAGACCATCACGCTCGACAGCGGCGATACCGAAGCCCTGGTCGTCGCTGGTGGTGTCGGCAATGACACGATTACGATCACTGGCAGCGGTGGACCCGCACTGACCGTGGATGGTCAAGACGCGGCGACCAGCGATACGCTGGTGGTGGAAGCAGCCACGAACACGGCGGCCGTCTTCACGGTTAATCCGGGGACAACCGACGAGGCGGGTTCGGTGCAACTGGGTAGCGATACGACCCAGTTCCTGGGTATCGAAGGCATCACCCTGGATGCCAATGGCGGCAGCGGAGCCGACAGCCTGACGATTCATGGCACGGGAGCCAGTGACGTCCTGACGGTCGTGGCCAGTGACGCGGATACGTTGACCGTCGAGGTGAACAGTCGCGCCCGAGTAACGTTCGACGAGTTCGATAGCGCAAGTACCTTGAATCTCGACAGTGGTGCCAGTGATGATGATGTATCGATCACCCAACCGGCAGTCGGCTGGAACATCACGACCGTGGGTGTCGATCTGGGTGATCCAACGGCCACTGCCCCGACCGCCAATGACCGCTTGGTCGTGGTTGGTTCCACCAGTGCCGATGCCTTCGATTACGATTCGACGGCCGGTACGCTGGACGTGACTTCGAGTACGGTCACCACGACTTATAACATTGCCGATACGGAAGCGCTGGTCATCGATGGTGCGGGCGGCACGAACACGCTGGCGGCCAACGGCACGGGCGTGTTCGCTTTGAATCCACTGTCCGCGACCACGGGTGAACTGCAAGTTGGCACGACCACGCCACTCACTTGGCAGAACCTGGACGGCACGATCACCCTGACTGGAGCCGGGACGGACGAACTGATCGTCTCCGGTACCAGCAACAACGATGTGGCCACGGCGACCAGCAGTTCGCTGACGATCAACACGCGCGTGTATGCCCTGGCATCACTCGAGACGATCACCTTGAACCTCCTCGATGGCGATGACACAACGACCGTAACTCCCGGCACGGCGACCTTCAACGTGCATGGTGGCAGTCCGGATGACGCGGACTCGTTGACCTTCCAGCGTGTGGCAGGCGACGTGACACTCGACTTGGGTGCCCGCTCGATCGTGGAAGCAACCTTGAGTGCAGTCAACTACACGGGCATCGCCGACACCACGATCAATCATGGCGGAGGCGCTCTGACGATCGATGGCACCAGTGGCAGCGACACGTTCGACGTCACGCCCCTGACTGCGACCACAGCCAACATCTCCGCCAACAATGCGGCTCCGGTCGTGCATACTTCGGGTGCAGGCACGCTGACGATCGGTGCCGATGGCGGAGGCAGCAACACGCTGACCGTTCACGGTACCGACGGTGACGATACGAACATCGTGGTCAACGTGGCCAGTACCACGATCACCGTCGGCACGCTCCTCCGGCCAATCGCCTACACGGCCGCCAATATCGATGGTCTGTCCATCCACGGCCACGCCGGTAACGACACGTTCGTCGTCACTCCGGGTGCTGAACCCGTCTTTATCGACGGCGGCGATCCGATTGGCACCGTCGGCGATACGCTGACGGTCAATGCCACGACCAGCGCCACGTTCATGGCCGGTCCGCAGAATGACGAAGGTTCGTTGGTCATCGATAGCAATCAGCCTGTCTCGTTCGATCATATTGAGAAGATCAATGTGACGGACACGGCCGGTAGCGACATGGACGTGACGGTCATGGGGACGGGCGCGGATGATGATATCACGGCCGTGGGAACGGCGGCTCACACGGTCGACGTCCAAGTCAACGCGGGTGCCATCGTGACTTATACGGGACTCGATACGTTACTGCTGCAAGGCAAGAACGGCGATGACGATATTGACATTGATGTGAATGGTCTGACCACGGTAGCCATTACGGTCGACGGTGGCGATCCTTCCACTAGCGGGGACATGGTCACCGTGACAGGAACAACGGGCGTGGACACTCCCCACTACACACCCGACGCGGTGGACAGCGGATCGCTGGCCATCGGCGGCCTGACACCGGCCATTGACCTCGACAACGTGGAACGCTTGATCGTCGACGGCGAAGACCAAGGCGAGACGCTGACAGTGACTTCCTCGGCAGGCGCAGCGCGTACGATCGTGCATACGGCTGATGGAGTCGTGGATGCGGGTAGCTTGCAAGTGGGTAACTGGTTGGCGATCGAGTATGTGAGCCTCGGTGCGACCGGTTCGATCGACTTGGAAGACGCGGATACAGTTAGCGATGATCGCTTGCTCTACGCAGGTACCACGGGCGACGACACGTTCACGGTGACGACCGCTGGCCTAGTCCAGCGAACGGGTCACATCGACGTCGATGCGTCGGATATGAATGGTCTCACCTTACAACTCCTGGCAGGCAACGATGGGGCCACGATCGCGCCCAGCACGTTGTTCTCTGGCGGTATTCGGATCGAAGGTGGGACGAGCGATCCGACGAGTGACGAAGTAACAGTCACCGGTCGCGCCGACACGCCAACCGACACTCCCACAACGCTCGACTTGGCAGCCGGGTCGGTGACCGGCATCGTCAGTGGCACGATCACCCTGACGGGCGTGGAAGACTTGACGATCCACGAAGACGGCGCGGCCGACACGATCAACGTCAACGAAGTGGGTGCGGCCAGCAGCTTGTCAGGCGTCAGCGTGGTGGGCGACGGCGACGAGACACTCAACGCCACGGGTACCAGCGGTGATGACGCGATGAGCGTGACTCCCACCGCAGCAGGCACTGGCAGCTTGACGGCCAGCGGCGTCTCGGTCGCTTACACCGGTATCACGAACACGGCCTTCACGGTCAGCGGCGGGACGGGCGGCTTCGATGTCCTGACCTTACTAGGCAGCGAAGACGCCGACGCAGTCACTTCGTCCGCCACAGGCATCACGGTCAATGGCGGCACGGTCACGCTGACCACAACGACCTTGGAACGAGTCGATATCCAGACGCTTGGCGACAACGATACGGTGACCCTGACGGCCCTGCCCGACTTGAACGGCACGCCCGCCGACTATCACTACATGGTGGACGCAGGCGCCGGGAACGATACGGTCGACGCTTCGGCCACGGTCGCTGCTCACGTCCAGATCTCAGGCGGAGCAGGCGACGATACGTTAACCGGTTCCGAGACCCCCGACACGGTGACTCCCGCCGCCGATCGCATCGAAGGCGGCAGCGGCAACGACACCATCACCGGCGGCATCGGCAGCGACTGGCTAGCAGGCGGCGACGACAGCGACACCTTCGTCTGGACCGCTGGCCACGGCAGCGACACGGTCGAAGGGGGAAGCGGC